>Ga0137407_10003740_pt1 | contig 10118 bp, 10 predicted proteins | sample CZOMad2_2_16fung_FD_108410 | JGI IMG/M metagenome (GOLD analysis project Ga0137407, IMG submission 108410) | Vadose zone soil fungal communities from Angelo Coast Range Reserve, California, USA - CZOMad2_2_16fungal (Illumina Assembly) | ecosystem: Environmental > Terrestrial > Soil > Vadose...
CTCGACCATCTTGCCGGCCCAGTCGATGTTGATGCCGTACTCCCAGCCCTCGCCCGGGTCGAAGAGCAGGGGCGTGGTCAGCGCGGCATTCGTGCACGTCGTGATGCCCGGCGTGTTCGTCGCCGTCTGGTATCGGGCGATCTCGGTCCGCCAGATCTCGTACCCGTAGCCGGCCGTGTGGGTGAGCAGATGCCGCAGCGTGATCGGCCGCTTCGGCGCGCGCAGCCGCGGCTGCCCGGCGGCGTCGAAGCCCTCGAGCACCTGCGCCTTCGCGAGCCCCGGCGCCAGCTGGCTGGCCGGGGCATCGAGCGCGAGCTTGCCGCGCTCGACGAGCTGCATGGCGGCGGCCGCGGTGATGGCCTTGGTCATGGAGGCGATCCACACGACCGTGTCGAGCGCCATCGCGGCGTCCTTGCCGAGCTCGCGACGCCCGAAGGCGCCCTGGTACAGCACGCCCTTGTCGGTCGCCGCCATCGCGACGATGCCCGGCATCTTCTTCGACTCGACGGCGTCGGCGAACATCGCGTCGACGGTCTTCAGACTTGCCATTGGTTTCACCTCCGCGAGATCGACGGGTGGCCCGGGTTTCCCGGGCCGCCCTGAGCGTTGGGGGGTGTGGGGGGCCAGTTCGGGGCCCCCACCTGGTTCGTCACGATTCGAGCTTGTAGAACGCCTTGGCGCCGCCGGCCAGGATCTGACGCTTCGTCTCCGCAGAGAGCTCCTGCCGGTCCGCGATCAGCTTGGGAGCGCCGGGGAAGAAGCCGTCGGGATGCGGATAGTCCGTCGCCCAGAGGATCTTCGACGGGCCGATGAAGTCCGCGAGCACGCTCAAACTGCGCTCGACCGGCTCGAACGAGATCCAGCAGTTGCGCTGAAACAGCTCGGTCGGCCGCATCGACAGCCCGGAGTCGTTGAAGCCCTTGTCGTCGAAGTGGCGGTCCATGCGGTCCAGCCACGGCGCGATCCAGCCGCCGCCGCTTTCGAGGAATCCGATGCGCACGGCTGGGAAGCGGTCACACACGCCTTCCCAGATGACGCTCATGGCCGCGAGCATCATCTCCATGGTGTGCGAGATGATGTGGCGTGCGCCGCGCGTCTCGAACCGGTCGACGCCGACCTGCGGCATGCCGCCGGTGGAGCCCTCGTGCAGGCCGATGGAGAAGTCCAGCTCCTGCACCTCTTCCCAGAACGGCCGGTAGTCCGGGTGGTGCAGCATGCGGCCGTTGTAGGGATTGGGACGCAGGAAGCCGCCGCGCATGCCGAGCCGCTTGCGCGCGTAGCGCATCTCGTCGATGGCGGCGTCGATCGACTGCATCGGCAGCATCGCGACGCCGAAGAGCCGATCCGGGTACGGCTGGCAGTAGTCGGCGAGCCAGCGGTTGTACGCGCGGCACATCGCCGCCGCGAGCGCTGGATCCTGGATCGCGCCGGCGAAGAGGCCGACGCTGGGATAGAGGAACGCGGCGTCGATGCCGTCCAGGTCGAGGTCCACGATCCGGGCGTGGGGGTCGAAGCCGCCCTTACGGCCGTCGATGTATTTCATCGTCGCATCCGCCACGTCTCCCTGGCGGGCGCCGATGCCGCCGAGCAGGCCGAGGCCTTTCTTGCTCCCCAGCACCTTGCCCTCGATGAGGAGCCGCTCTTTGCCGTCGGTATCGACGATCATGCGCGGCGCGCGATCACGATAGGCGGGATCCATGTACTTGTCCCACAGATCCACCGGCTCGAGAATGTGACCGTCGGCGTCGATGACGTTGTAGGTACGCGGCATGGCGGACCTCCTCTCGGACGGTGCGGTGATGAGACCACCGCGCCGGGTGATCGTCAAGACCGGCGCGCGGTCCGGATCGCCCGCCACACGCGCTCGGGCGTGGCGGGCATCTCCATGTGCTCGACGCCGAGCTCGGCCAGCGCGTCGACGATCGCGTTGACCGTCGCGGCCAGCGCGGGCGTCGTGCCGCCCTCGCCGCCGCCGCGCAGGCCGAGCGGGTTGGTGGTGGAGGGCACCTCGCTGATCTCCGTCGTGAAGGCGGGCACGTTGTCGGCGCGCGGCAGCGCGTACTCCATGAACGTCGTCGCGAGCATCTGCCCGTCGGCGTCGTAGCGGCAATCCTCCCACAGCGCCTGCCCCACGCCGGCGGCGATGCCGCCGTGCGTCTGGCCGTGCAGGATCATCGGGTTGACGGCACGGCCGCAGTCGTCCACGCACGTCCAGCGCACGACCTCGACGACGCCCGTCTCGGGATCGATCTCCACTTCGCACACGGCACAGCCGTACGGGAACGACGGGATGGCAATCGTTTCGTCGCTCTCGCCGGCGAGCGGACCGCCGAGCCCGGCCGGCGCGTCGCCCCTCAGCGCGGCGCGCGCAATGTCGAAGAGGCCCACGAATCGGTCGGTGCCCTTCACCCCGAAGCGGCCGCGCGCGAATTCGATGTCGGCGTCTGCCGCCTCGAGCAGCCACGCGGCGAGGCGCGTGCCGCGCTCGATGATCTGGTCGCCGGCCTTGGCCATGACCACGCCGGCCTGGCGCATCGAGCGCCCGGAATGCGAGCCGCCGCCGACGGGCGCGATCTCGGTGTCGCCCGTGATCACGCTCACGCGGTCCAGATCCACGCCGAACCACTCCACGATGAGCTGCGCGAAGCTGGTCTCGTGGCCCTGGCCCGAGGACAGCGTGCCGACGACGACGTCGATGCGCTCGTCGGGGCGCACGGTGATGACCGCGCGCTCGCGGGGTGCGCCGGTATTGAGCTCGAGATAGTTGGACAGGCCGATGCCGCGATACCGGCCGCGCCGGCGCGCCTCCGCGCGGCGCGCCTCGAAGCCCTTCCAGTCGGCGAGCGCCACCGCGCGCTCCATCGCCGCGGGGTAATCGCCGCTGTCGTACACGAGGCCCATCGGATTGCGGTAGGGCATCGCGCTCGGCGGAACGAGATTGCGCCGGCGCAGCTCGACGCGGTCGAGGCCGTGGCGGCGCGCGGCGATGTCGATCAGCCGCTCGAGGACGTACATGACCTCGGGGCGACCGGCGCTGCGATACGGGTAGGTGGGCGACGTGTTGGTGAGCACGGCGCGGCCACGCACGAACCCGGCGGGGAAGTGGTAGAGGCTCGGCAGCACGCCGATGCCCTTGCCGAGCGGGATGAACGAGACGGCGTGGGCGCCGACGTTGCTCGTGTGGACGCCACGCAGCGCCAGGAAGGTGCCGTCGGCGTCGAGCGCCAGCTCCATGTGGGAGACGAGGTCGCGCGCGTGAAAGTCGGTGAGGAACGCCTCGCGGCGCTCGCACGTCCACTTCACCGGGCGGCGCAGGCGGCGCGCCGCCCAGGGCACCAGCGCGAACTCGGGATAGCACGCGTTGCGCGTGCCGTAATTGCCGCCCACGTCCCGCGCGACGACGCGCAGGGCGGTGCGCGGAATCCCGAGCGTCTCCATGAGGTCGTGCTTGATCCGCTGCACGCCGCCCGAGCCGGCGTAGAGCGTGGAATGCTCGCGCTCGGCGTCGTAGACGGCCAGCGCGGCGCGCGGCTCCATCGGCACGCCCGTCACGCGGTTCACCTGCGTCTCGAGCCGGACGACGTACGCCGCGCGCGCGAAGGCGGCGTCGGCCGCGGCCGCGTCACCGGTCTCGGAGTCGACGCAGACGTTGGAGCCGGCCTCGTCCCAGACGAGCGTCGCGCCCGGCGCCGCGCCCTCGAGCGCGGCCGTCACCACGGGCAGGGGCTCGTACTCCACGCTGACCGCCTCGGCGCCGTCGCGCGCGGCGGCCGCGCTCTCCGCGATCACCATCGCCACCGCCTCGCCCACCAGCCGCACCCGGGCGTCGGTCGGCAATGGCGGATGCGGCGCGACGAAGTGCGGCGCGCCGTCGCGGTTGCGCAGCTGCGGCTCGTAGGGGTTCGCCGGCACCGGGCGGTGCGGGATGGGCTTGAGACCGTCGGCGGCGACGTCGGCGCCGGTGAGGACCGCGATCACGCCCGGCACCTTCAGGGCGGCGGCGGCGTCGAGGCGGACGATGCGCGCGTGTGCGTGCGGCGAGCGCACGAAGCACGCGTAGACCTGGCCCGGCACGTTGAAGTCGTCGCTGTAGCAGCCGCGCCCGGTCAGGAGCCGCTGGTCCTCGACGCGGCGCACGGGCCGGCCGAAGCCCTCGCGCGCCGAGCGCGTGCGCGACTGCAGCAGCGACATGGCTACTCGGCGAACTGCGCGGCGCGCCAGCGCAGCGCGGCGCCCAGCCCTTCCTTCTCCCGGATCTCGTCGAACTTTACGCCGACCTCGGTGCGCGCGGCGTAGAGCGCGGCGAGCACGTCGACGCCGGCGTTGATCGCGTTGCGAAAACCGGCGGCCTCGGCGCCGCGGTTGATGGCCAGCTTGGTCGCGGCGAGCGCCTCCGGGGACATCAGCGCCATGCGCCGCGCCACCTTCAGCGTCGCGCTCTTGAGCTCGGCCCGCGGCACCACGCGGTTGACCATGCCATAGGCCAGCGCCGTGCGTGCGTCGATCGGATCGCCGAGGTAGAGCAGCTCGCGCGCGCGCTTGAGGCCGATGATCCAGGGCATCACCATGACGGGGCCGACGTTCGAGAAGCGGATCTCCGGCTCCCCGAACAGCGCATCCTCGGCGGCGATCGTCAGGTCGCAGACCATGGCCAGCTCGCAGCCGCCGCCGAGGCAGTGCCCCTGGACGGAGGCGATCACGGGCTTCTTCATCGACCACGGCGTCAGCTCGAGCGCGGTGTCGTCGCTCAGCGAGGCGTGCCAGGCCAGCGCGTTGCCCTTGCGCGCGGCGCGTGCGGGATTCGGCGAGATGTCGTAGCCCGCGCAGAAGCTGCGGCCCTCCGCGCGCAGCACCACCACGCTCGTGACGGGATCGCCGTCCGCTTCGTGGAAGCGCTCGATGAGCGTCTTCTTGAGCTCGGCGCTGATCGCGTTCAGCTTGTCCGGGCGGTTGAGCGTGACGAGGCCGACACGGCCGTCGGCCTCGTAGGTGACCAGGCTCATCGGGCGACGGTCAGCGGAACGAAGATCGAGACGCGCGGCTCGGGCCCGACCTCGCGCGTGACGTGGCCCTGTCCGGTGAGATCTTCGGCAATCAGAATGTCGCCGGGTCCGAGCCGGCGCACGGTGCCGTCGCCGACCTCGATGTCGACGGCGCCGGACAGCGTGAAGACGGCGTAGCGTCCCGGCGCGTGGTGCCACGGGTTGGTGCGCTTGGGCTCGAAGCGCCGGACGACGATGCCATTGCCTGCAATCAGCTCGGCGCTTTCGGACTGGTCGCCGAGCGGCTTGAACTGCGGCTCGATGTCCTGGAAATGGGACTTGCGGTCGGGACCGGTGTAAATGCGGATGATCGCCATGGGCGCCTCCTCGGGGCCCCACGGATACAGGGCCGGCCGGTGTTCGTCAAGTGCGATCACGCACCGGCCGGTATGACGCCTCTGGCATAACGGGATGACAAGGAGGCCACGGATGAAGACCCTTTCGGTCAAGCTGCCGGACGGGCTCGATGCTAGGCTGACGGCGGCCGCCCGCCGGCGAAAGACAACTCGCTCCAACCTGGTTCGAAAGACGCTCGAGGTCGTCCTGCGCGAGCAGGACGCGCCGAAACGCGGTTCGGCGCTCGACCTCGTTCGTGACCTCGTCGGATGCGTTGCTGGGCCGTCGGATCTGTCGGTGAGCAAGGCTCACCTGAACACCTTCGGCCGTTGACTCGAAGTGTCGTGCTCGATACCGGGCCGCTGGTGGCGCTCCTCAATCGCCGTGATCGCTATCATCGCTGGACGACCGAGCAGTGGGCCGAGGTAGAGCCACCGGTCTTGACGTGTGAGGCCGTTCTCACCGAAGCGTGCTTCCTGCTGAGGAAGTCGCCGGGGGGACCGGCAGCGGTGCTCGAACTCGCCAGTCGAAGCGTGGTCACGGTCGCGTACGACGTCGAGGCCGACGTTGAAGCGCTGAGCAGGCTGATGACTCGCTACGCGGACGTCCCCATGTCCCTTGCCGATGCGTGCCTCGTCCGCATGGTCGAACGGCAGCCGGACGCCGCGGTGTTGACACTCGACCGCGACTTCCGCGTCTACCGTTCGCACGGACGCCGGGTCATTCCCGCACTCATGCCGTCGGATATCTGAGCGCGACGTCACCGAAGGGGTGACGGGCGAAGCCTATGTGCTCACGTGCTTGATGAACCTCTCCGGCGGGTTCTCGCCCCACTGGCTCCGGAACCCTTCCTCGGCCGACAGGAGATTGCTGCCGCTCTTCGCGTTGAGGCGATCGGTATCGGCCCAGCGCTCGTGGACGCGGCCCCAGGGATCGGCCCAGTAGTCGTAGACCTGGCTGCCGAGCAGGTGGCGGCCCACGCCCCACAGATGGTCGTACTTGCCGAGCCGCGTGAGGTACTCGTGGTCCTTGAACACGGCGTCCACGTCGGGCACCTCGAACGACATGTGGTTGAGTCCCGCGCGCTCGTTGTGCACGCAGAAGAGCGTGTGGTGATCGACGTACTCGTCACCGCGATCGCAGCGGTTGAACGACCCGATGATGTGATCCTTGTCGCCGGCGTAGACGTCGTCGGAGCAGATGAACCCGAGCGTCTCGCGGAACCATTGCACGGTCTCCTTGACCTTCGGCGTGCCGAGCACGCCGTGCCCCATGCGCTTGATGGGCGAGGGCGACTGGCGCAGCCGCATGAGGGCGCCCGCGCGGCGCAGTGGCTCGGTGCCGGTGTTCATGTGCTGCGCGGGCACGGGGATCGGCGGCAGCGGCTCCATGCCGTGTACGACCTCGATCTGATACCCGTTCGGCTCCCGCAGCCGCACGCGCCGGCCGCCCCCGGGCTCGTCGATCGATTCCACCGCCGAGGCCCCCGGCGCCTTCGCCACCCGCTGCAGGTCGTCCTCGCTCGCCGCGTAATACGCGAGGCCGACGAACTTGGGATCGCCCTTCTCCGTGACGTGCAGGTGATGCATGGGATCGCTGCCGCGCATGTACAGCGCCGTCGGCGTGCGCGCGGCGCGAATCATGCCGAAGTGCGTGAGAAACTCCTCCGCCGCATCGAGGTCAGGGGAGCGGAGCCGCCCGTACGCCAGGTCCTTCACCTTGATCATTTGCAAATCTCCATGCGCCGGATGAGCCCGTTGTCGATCACGTATACGTGCTGGACCATCTGATCGGTGACGACGGCACCGGCGCCGTTGCGGACGACTTGATGGACGTCGACGACGACGCGTCCCTCCGCGTCGGTGGAGAAGCGGCGCGGCTCGACGTGTGGGTCGATCATCGTCCACTGCCGCGTCCAGTACGCGCGCACCGCCTCGCGGCCGTGCACGTAGCCGCCCTCCATCCCGTTGGGCCACTCGACGTCGGAATGCATGGTGGCCAGGGCGCGGTCGATGTCGCGCGCGTTGAACGCCTCGTATGCGGTGGCCAGCAGCTCCATTCGCGTGGGCTCATGGTGTATCAGATTTTGGACATTCCCGATACTGCACATGATGTCTAAGATCAAGCCGAATGGGCAGCCGCCAGATCCTGGGTCGATCAGCGGTCCATTCTCGTCGTGCGCGGTCAGCGCGTGATGCTCGACACCGATCTGGCCGGCCTGTACGGTGTCGCGACGAAGGTCCTGGTGCAGGCCGTGCGCCGGAACCGCTCGCGCTTCCCTGACGACTTCATGTTTCGCGTGACTTCGGTGGAGCTTGCCAACTTGAGGTCACAACTTGTGACCTCAAGTTGGGGCGGTCGCCGCTACGCCCCATACGCCTTCACTGAGCACGGTGTTGCCATGCTCTCGAGCGTGCTTCGAAGTCAGCGCGCGATCGACGCGAACATCGCGATCATGCGCACCTTCGTTCGACTCCGTCAGATATCGCTGTCGCACGATGAGCTCGCGCGCAAGCTCACTGCGCTCGAAAAGAAATACGATTCGCAGTTCCGAGTCGTCTTCGACGCCATTCGGCGACTGATGTCAGCGCCTGTCTCGGGTCGCTCTGCGATGGGATTCCGACGACGTCCCAACGCTGAAACTAGATCCGCCAGCCGAGCCACTCGCAGACCGCGCGGCCCATCACCCACTCGAGGTCCTCGCCCTTGAGCCACGACTGCTGCTCTTTGGTGAAGAGGTCGATGCACTCGCGATACGAGCACGGCATGCGCGTGAGATCCGTGCCCCAGAACGTGCGCTTGGGGCCGAAGGCGTCGACCAGCCGCCTGATGGCGTCGTGCAGGTCGCGGAACGGATAGTCCTGCGTCGAGAGCGACGGCATGCCGGACGCCTTCACCGCGATGTTCGGGTGCCTGGCGAGCGCGCACACGGCGGGAAGGTCCTCGAAGACCTTCGGCGCTTTCTGGCGGATGTTGAGCCCGACGTGATCGATGACGAGCTTGAGCCCGGGGTGCTTGCCGGCGATGCGATCGAGATGATCGAGCGCGCCGGGCACGAGCACCATCAGCGGGATACCGGCCTTCTCCGCGGCCGGCCACAGCCAGTCGGCCGAGCCGTCGGTGAGGAAGTGGCGGTTGTGCTCGTTGTGGAAGGTGAAGCGCATGCCGAGCATGCCCGGCTGCGTCTTCCAGGCCGGGACGAGCGCCTTGCTGGCCGGGTCGCCGAGATTCAGTCGTCCCATGACCGCGAACTTGTCCGGATGCAGCCGCGCCGCCTCCAGCGCCAGGTCGTTGCGGTCGCCCTCCCACGACGGCGGGACGAGGACGATGCGGCCGACCTTCGCCAGCTCCATCTCGAACAGCAGCATGTCCTTCGTGACGGGGTACGGCTTCTGCGCCTCGACGCCGCGGCCGGACGGCCACGGCCGTTGGGGCGTGTCGGCACCCCAGAGGTGGACCTGCGAGTCGGCGATGAACACGACGGCTCCTTTCGCGCGCGGCGGGGCTACTGGCCGCCCGTCACGTCGATGGTCACGCCCGTGACGAAGTCCGCGTCGCTGGACGCGAGAAAACAAATGACGCGCGCCTGGTCCTGGGGCTCGGCGATGCGCCGCAGCGGCACGCGCTCGACCTCGGCCTTCTGCTCCATCGGCGACATCCCGTCCCAGCGCGGCCGCAGCCGCGGGCTCAGCGTGAGGCTCGGCGCGATCGCGTTGACGTTGATGCCGAAGGGACCCAGCTCGAGCGAGAGCCTGCGCGTGAGCGCGATGATGCCGCCCTTGGCGGTGGCGTAGGCGCTGCTGCTGCTGGCGCTGAGGCCGCGGCCGGCGATCGAGGAGATGTTGACGATCTTGCCGCCCGCCTGGCGCTTCATCACGGGCACGACCGCGTGGCAGAAGAGGAAGGTCCCCGTGAGGTTGAAGTGGAGCAGCTGCTGCCAGTCGGCGAGCGACAGCTCGTCGATCGGCGCCGCCGGCTTGCCGATGATCGTGCTGCCACCGACCGCGTTGACGAGGATGTCGATCCGTCGATGGTCCTGCACGGTGCGCTGCACCACGCTCTCGACCTGCCCGGCGTCGAGCGCGTCGGCGACGAGCGTGTGCGCGACGCCGCCACCGTTGCGGATGGCGCCGGCCGCCTCGTCGAGCGCCGCCTTGTCCGTGTCCACCAGCACGACGGTGCCGCCCTCGCGACCGATGATCTCGGCGGTGGCGCGGCCGATGCCACGGCCGCCCGCGGTGATCAGCGCGATGCGTCCCTGGAATCTCATGGTGGGGGAGTGTACCGTACTCGCGCCGGCGACAGGAGGACGCAGATGGACATTCCGGATGACTGGGGACTCGAGGGCAAGGTGGCGCTCGTCAGCGGCGGCGGCGCCGCCGGCGATGGAATCGGCAATGGGCGCGCGGCGGCGATCCTGCTGGCGAAAGCGGGGGCGCGCGTCGTGGTCGCCGATCGCGATCTCAAGCTGGCGCGGCGGACCGTCGAGATGATCGAATCGGCCGGCGGCCAGGCAATCGCCATCGAGGTCGACGTCACGCGCTCAGCGGACTGCGCCGCGCTGGTGAAGACCGCGGTGGAGCGCTTCGGACGGGTCGACCTGCTCGACAACAACGTCGGCATCGGCAGCCGCGGCTCCGTCGTCGAGCTCGGCGAAGACGAGTGGCGGCGCGTGATGCAGGTCAACGTGGAGACGATGTTCCTCGTCGCCAAGCACGCGATCCCCGCCATGAAGCGCGC
>Ga0137407_10003743_pt1 | contig 10116 bp, 10 predicted proteins | sample CZOMad2_2_16fung_FD_108410 | JGI IMG/M metagenome (GOLD analysis project Ga0137407, IMG submission 108410) | Vadose zone soil fungal communities from Angelo Coast Range Reserve, California, USA - CZOMad2_2_16fungal (Illumina Assembly) | ecosystem: Environmental > Terrestrial > Soil > Vadose...
GTGTCGTATTCTCGTACATCCAGACGTCTGCTAACTCCACCCTCGATCAAACGAATCTCTTCACGGGCCAGGTCCTCGATGTTTATCGATCATTCCCGGAAACGGCCAGTATCTTTCAGCTCACGAGCCCGACGGGTGGCTTTGGCGGCATGGTGACCAAACCGTGGAGTGAGCGGAAGAAGACAACACAAGACCTTCTGGTCCAATCCCTCGGACCGCTGTCGAAGATCCCAGGCATCCGCGCAATCCCGCGGACGCCGCCACCTCTGCCAGGCGGCGGAGACTTCCCCGTTGATTTCGTGATTTCCTCGCCGGGAGAGCCGCAGCAGCTCGTCGAGCTGGCGGGCAAGCTCGTGCAGAAGGCGTTTTCGAGCGGTCAATTCATCTTCGCCGATGCAGACCTGAAGTTCGACCAGCCGCAGGCCGAAGTTGTCTTCGACCGCGACAAGCTTCGCTCTCAGGGCGTGGATTTGAGCCGAGCCGGCCAGGATCTTTCAACGCTGGTGGGCGGAGACTATGTCAACAGATTCAGTATCCAGGGCCGGAGTTACAAAGTCATTCCGCAGGTCAAACGCACGGAGCGGTTGACGCCGGATCAGCTTTCGCAGATGTACATCACGGGATCCGATAACCGGCTTGTTCCGTTGTCGACATTCGCCACCCTGCAGACCAGCGCCCAGCCCCGGGAGCTGAAGAAGTTTCAGCAGCTCAATGCCGTGCGAATCCAGGGCGTGATCCCGCCGGCGGTTCCGCTCGACCAGGCGCTGAGCGTCCTCGAGAACGAGGCCAGGGCGATCCTGCCTCAGGGCTTCACGATCGATTACGCCGGCGAATCGCGCCAGCTTCGGGTGGAGGGCAGCAAGTTCCTCGGCACTTTCCTCCTCTCGGCGATTCTGATCTATCTGGTGCTTGCAGCCCAGTTCGAGAGCTTCCGCGATCCATTCATCATTCTCGCGGGCTCCGTGCCGCTGGCGATTTCGGGGGCGCTTCTGTTTTCTTTTCTGGGATTGACGACGCTCAACATTTACAGCCAGGTGGGACTGATCACACTGGTCGGCCTGGTGTCCAAGAACGGCATCCTGATTGTGCAGTTTGCCAACCACCTCCAGGAAACAGGTACGGACAAACTCAACGCGATCATCGAGGCGGCCGGCACCAGGTTGCGCCCCATCCTCATGACGACTGCAGCGACGGTAGTGGGACATTTCCCCCTCGTTCTGGCAACCGGTCCGGGAGCAGGCGCGCGAAACAGTATCGGCATCATGCTGGTGAGCGGCATGATCGTCGGCACGCTCTTCACTCTGCTGGTGGTGCCGTCGATCTACATGCTGGTCGCGCGGACGCGCGAAGTCCTCGTTTCGGAGGAAGCGATCGATGGGGAGATGGTACAGGTATGAAGATACGATGGATAGCGATCACTCTGGTAGCCGGCCTCCTGATCTCCTGCCGGCCGGCTGGGCCGAATTACAGGAGACCCAATATTAAACCACCCGCGGTTTTTCGCGGCGCCCTCGAAACAACGCCGCCAACCGACGCCGCTTCACTGGCGGATCTGAAGTGGTTCGAGCTTTTCAAAGATGAAGAGTTGCAACGACTGATCAAGAGCGCGCTCGAGGGAAATTACGACCTGCGCGAGGCCGTGGTACGAGTCGAAGCGGCACGCGCCAGTCTGGGGATCACACGAGCGGACCAGTATCCGACAATTACGGCCAGCACTGACATCACGACACTGCGTAACTCCCGGAGCGGTACGTTCCCGTTGCCTTCCGGTTTCGAGCAACGAAGGACATTTGGCAGCGTGGCGCTCAATTTCCTCTCGTTCGAAGCGGATATCTGGGGCAGGTTGCGGAGCGCCACCGAAGCTTCACGGGCGAACTTACTCGCCACCGAGGAGACCCGCAAAGCTGTGGTCATGACACTGGTGAGCGACGTCGCAACGGCATATTTCAACCTCCTCGAACTGGACATGGAATTGGATATTGCCCGGCGCACGCTATCGACTCGCGAGGATTCGCTGCAGCTGATCAGAAACCGGGAAAGGAGCGGTCTCTCAACGCTTCTGGAGGTTCGGCAAGGCGAGCAACTCGTCCACACCGCTGAGCAAGCCATCCCGAGTATCGAACAACTGATCGAGCAGACAGAGAACCGGATCAGCCTTTTGCTCGGCGAAAGTCCACGATCCGTTACGCGAGGCCGTCTGTTAACGGAGCAGGAGCAGCCATCCTCTGTTCCTTCGGGATTGCCCTCAGCACTACTGGAGCGTCGTCCGGACATTCGTGCGGCTGAGCAGAGTCTCATTGCAGCAAACGCCAGCATTGGTGTCGCCAAGGCAGCCCACTTTCCACGGATCAGCCTGACGGGCTTGCTTGGCTCTCAAAGCGGCCAGCTCTCCAGCCTGTTCACCGGGCCGACCGGCGTATGGCAGTTCGTTCCCCAGGTCAGCCAACCCATCTTTAACGGCGGCCGCATCCGCTCGAATGTGGAATTTGCCACGGCACAGCAACAGCTTGGGCTGGTTCAGTACGAACGGGTGATTCAAACGGCTTTTCGGGAAGTGTCGGATTCGCTGGTTCAGTATCAGAAGGTAAGGGAGATTCGGGGGAAACAGGAACTGCTGGTGACCACACTCCAGGACCGGTCGCGTCTGTCTTATATAAGGTACCGTGGCGGAGTCGACACGCTGCTGAACGCCCTGGACGCGGATCGCGATCTGTTCGACGCAGAACTGGGTCTTGCCCAGACCCGACGGAACGAACTGCTCGCAATGGTTCAGCTTTACCGGACGCTGGGTGGCGGCTGGCAGCAGTGATCGTGTTCGCGAGAAACTTAACCGGATTTCGGTCGAAATTCGAGCGGCGGCGCTTCCAATCTTGGCCCGCGGTACGCGGACACATCACCGAAGCGCCGGTGCTGCGCCCAGTCTTCCCGGGCTTGTTGGATCTCCTGATTTGTTCGAGCCACAAAGTTCCACCACATGACGATGGATTCACCGAAAGGCGCACCACCAACGACCATTACTCGGGCACCGCCTCGGCTGGTGAGGGAGAGTTCGTCGCGATCGACACCAAGGTAGTAAAGCGTGTCTGGATATAACGATTGACCTTCCAAATCGGCCTGGCCTGCAACGACTACCATTCCATGTTCAAAGCTTCGATCGAGTGGGACGTGGACCTTCTCGGACTTGTTCACAACAAGCTCGAACGCGATCAGAGTAGAAAATGCTTTTGCGGGCGAGTGGACACCGTCTACTTGCCCCATGATGACGGTAACGCGTCCACCCGGAATCTCGTTAGTGAGGATGTCCGTATGGTGCGCAAACAACGGCGTCGTTCGCCGGTGAATTTCCGGCAACGCGATCCAGAGCTGGACCCCATGCAATCTTCTGGAATGCTCGAGTGGCGTCTCTTCGGCGTGTGCGATGCCGGCTCCGGCGGTCATCAGATTGAGTTCGCCGGGATGCAGAAGAGCCTCCGAACCCAGGCTGTCTCTGTGCAGCACCTCCCCTTCAAACAGCCACGATACGGTTTGAAGGCCGATGTGCGGATGTGGCGCTACGTCCATCGGCTTCCCGTCAATGAATTCGATGGGCCCAAAGTGGTCGAAAAAACACCACGGACCAATCGTTCGGCGTTGCCGTACAGGCAACGCCCGTCGCACGCTGAGAACGCCAACTTCAGCTTTGCGGGAAGGAAACGCCTCAATTGCAGGTCCTGCTGACGAAGGAGGAATCGATACGCTCACGTCAGGGGAAGGAATCAGATTACTCATCTGTTATCCTCTACCATGGTTAGAAGGTTTGAGACATGAAGAAAATTCTTTTGCAAACCACGATACAGCACGCGCGCGATGACTGGTCTATCGAGAGGTTCTCGATCCTGGCAAATCTTCTTTCGAAAATCGAAGATGAAACGGGAACCAGGTTGTTCGGGATAACAGCTCGCGACCGCGAGAATCTTGCGTCTGGCGACGATCGAATCCTTTCAAAGCTCGACGAGACCGACTTCGATCAGCTTTGGCTCTTCGGTGTAGACGTCGGAGGGGGCCTTGGGACGCTGGATTGCGCGGCGATCGGCCGATTCCGTGAGCGTGGCGGCGCCATCGTTACTTCGCGCGACCATCAAGACCTGGGGATTTCCTTTTGCTCACTCGGCGGCATCGGTGCCGCGAATCACTTCCACTCCAGGAACCCCGAACCCGATCCCGAACGGCGTGTCGCAGATGACATTGAAACGCCTGGCATTTCCTGGCCTAATTATCACTCTGGCAGCAACGGTGACTTCCAAAGAGTGGACGTGATTCCACCACTGCATCCGATCATGCGGAATCCCCTGAATTCGTCGGGACATATCGAGTTGCTTCCAGCACATCCGCATGAAGGAGCGATCTCCGTCCCGCCTGCCGAAAAACAACATGCGCGGGTCATCGCGACCGGAACGAGTTTGACGACGGGAAAGCATTTCAATATCGCGATTTCGTTTGAGCGCAACGGTGGAGGTCGAGCAGTCGTGGACTCGAGCTTCCACCATTTCCTCGACTACAACCTCGACCCGCGGATGGGATGTCCTTCGTTCGTTACCGAGGCGTGTGGCTATGGTATGCTGCAAAGCGGGCAAGCTGCGGCGGAGGCAAGGATGTATGCCCAAAACATCGCCCAATGGCTTGCGGAATGACGCGAATACATTCCTTTACGAAACTGTAACGACCTGCTAGTCTGACAATCCTTCACCTAGCCAGGAGACCAACCTTGAAGTGGAAAGTTCTATTCTTGTGCCCCACTAATGGCCTGCACAGTCTGATCGCGGAGGCATTGCTTCGCCGTACTGATCCCGAACATTTCGAAGCCATGAGTGCAGGTACATCATGCGGACGATTGCATCCGCTTACTGTGGAAGTCATGAAAGAGATCGGTATCGACCTGGGCCGGAAGGTACCTAAAGCGGTGCAGGAGCTTGCAGCGGATCAGTTCGATTACGTGATTTCGCTCGGTGAGCGTGCCACTTCTCAAGGCCGCGACTTTGGAAGCGCAGAACTGATTCACTGGAAATTCGATGACCTGGTCGCAATATCGGACGATCCGGAAAAACAATTACGGGCGTTTCGAATGGTTCGTGATCAGATCGCTCAGCGGTTGAACCTGTTCGTTCTTGTTCTCGCCCGGTCGCGGCCTGCCGCCCTCAGAGCTCCTTTATCTACAGCTCAGGCGGCCAGGTAAATTTCCATGAAGATTCACGTTGAATGCCACTCCGGCCATAAAGTAAATGAGCGACCAATCAAGTTCTGGATTGGCGACCGCGTTGTTTTTGTCGAATCTATCGAAGACCAGTGGCACGGAACAAACGCCCTGTATTTCCGTATTCGTGCTGATGACGGCAACATCTACGTTCTCGGCTACGACGAAGCGGACGATATATGGACGGTGAAATCGCTCCGTCCGAACGACCTCTCATAGAAGTTGAGTTCACCGACCTTCTACCCAGGAGAATTCCAACATATATATAAAGATGGAACCATCCCGGCCCCATTTGGCTGGATTTTCAGTGCGTTACACATTCCAGACCGGCACCGATGCTACGCCGCCGCCGACTGAGGTCTCACCAAATTCTCGGTATTTTCAGGCTCCCAATCACAAAGATGCTGGCATTGAGGGCAACGCCAAAACGTATCGCCTTCGCTGAAGGATAATTGCTTGCCACAGCACTCAGACGCATACAGTCCAGATTTGCGTACATCTTCAGAAGTTCTCATCTCACGTCTCCTTCACTTTTCGAATCGCGCCTTTGGACAGCACGAATGATTCCAAACAGTCTGCGGGGTTTATAGCCAAGTTGATGGGATTGCGTCGCTTACATTTCGCGAAGACTTCGCGATTTCGCGAATGACTTCGAAAAGATCCACAGGAGAACGCGAGATCCTACACTCTAATTTCCTATTGTCCTCCTACGCCCGTTGGCTGCCTGGCCCACGGCCTGCTTTTGAAGACAGTGAAGCGTCTGCTTTTGGCTAATTTCAAGGCACCGCTGCGCGGTCGGTTCCTGGAGGCACAAAGTGTCACATCATATCGATATCGATTGGATACTTCTCGTAGTGAGGATCGCCGTCGCGATAGTAATGCTCTACTACGGCCAGAGGAAGATTCGCAACTTGCGGTCAAATGCGAATGACTTCGTACAGATGGGTTTCAGGCCGGGAATAATGTGGGGTACTCTCATCGCCATCGTGGAGTTCTTCGGCGGTATTGCGTTGCTCATAGGCTTTTATGCTGAGCTTGCGGCAGCTCTATTTGCGTTTCAAATGATGGTAGGGACCTTTTGGAAGCTCAAGGTCAGAAAACCGTTCTCAGACTATTCCTACGATATCCTGCTTTTTGCGTTGTGTCTCGTCGTCATGTCCCAGGGCGCCGGTCTCTATTCACTCCGAAGTTTTCCAGGCGCTATCTTTCTGCGGTGGGACGTTGCTGTGGCATCCCTGGCGGGCGCGTCGCTACTGGCTTTATCGAGCCGACCCCGCCAAAATAACTCCGCTGAAACCGCCGCAGCGTAGATTTGGGAGGAGGAACTATGGCACAAGCTCGGACAGCCGTTCTTTTCGATCTTGACGGCACTCTTGTTGACAGTGTTTACGAGCACGTTCTGGCGTGGCGGCGAGCTTTGGAAGCGACGGGTATTGAATTGGCTGTGTGGCGCATCCATCGGCGGATTGGAATGAGCGGTGGGCTGCTGGTGAATGCGCTGTTACGGGAGACCGGGCGCAAGTTCGCTTCCACCGATATTGCCAATCTGCAACGACTACATGCGGAGGCGTACGAGCAGCAGGCGAAGCATGTGCGCCCCCTTCCCGGGGCGCGGGAACTTCTCTCTCGATTGACCAGCGCGAGTGTGCCATGGGCAATTGCCACCAGCGGCGGGATGCGGAACTCACAGCCGGCACTCGATGCTCTCGGCATTGGTTCGGGGGTGACCGTAGTAACTCGCGACGATGTGTCTTACGCGAAACCCGATCCTGATCTATTCATGACCGCAGCGGATCGGCTCGGAGTCGACATAAGTGCAGCAATTGTAGTGGGAGACAGCGTGTGGGACCTCCTGGCGGCACGCCGTGCCAAGGCCCTCGGTGTCGGCCTGCTTTCAGGAGGGTATGGGCAAGATGAACTGGAACGCGCCGGCGCCTACCGCACTTATATGGATCCAGCTGATCTCATGGAACACCTGGATGAAATTGGTGTGCGTTTTCAGTGATGGCGACAGCGAACAGCCTGCAGAACGCACCTCGTCAGGCAGCGCGTTTCGATTGGAGCTTGCCATGAGTTTCAACCAGCGCACGCAGTCGTAACGCCAGAACCACGAGGAGTGCTCCAAAGATGAAAGCGTAGGCGCCGAGCCAGAACGCGACAGCCGAGGGCCCGGCAAGCGGCACGGCGACCATCACCGTACCCAGAGCGATCGATGCCATGCCGCTGAGCGCGAGCAGCCATTTACCACGGAGAGGGCGGCCCAGTCTGGCAGCGGAGATCAAACCCAGGGTGCCCGTTCCGAGACCCCAGCCAGAGATGATGTAGATCAGGCCCGTCATCGGCAATCCCGGCCAGACCACGATCAACAGGGCGGCGGCGAGCCCAACTGCCGCTGCGAACAACAGCAATCCCCATGGCTCGCGTTTCTGGGCGGCCGTAATCACGCCCGCCAGGTTCGCCACGCCATCGATCATGGCATAGCCAAAGAAGACAAGAGCCAACTCGTGCAACGGCACGTTATGCAAAATCACGGTGAGAATGCCAAGCACCAGGGCAGCCGCGCCCCGCATCAACAGCAACCACCAGCTCATTTCAAGAATCACGTCCATTGAAACTCCTCGCGGAGAAGTGCACGTAGACCACCAACTACGTCGATGAGGACTTATGCTGCTCCTGGCATGACTTCTTCAATCAGGTCATCCCATCGGCGCATCCTGATCGCCAGCGACACCAGCAGAGCGCCGTAGACCAGCCCGAAGATCCCCAGTGCCCAGACCAGACCCACAATTCCCAACAGCGGTCTCCAAACGAGAAGCGCACCAAAGATGATGGAAACAAGGCCGCTCAACACCAGGAGCCACTCTCGCCGAATCCGTTTTCGCAAACGAATCGCCGCTGCGATCTTGAGAGCGCCTGTCACCAGGGCCCAGGCCGCAATCAGAAGGACGAGATTCAGCGCCGCGATTCCCGGCCATATCATAGTTATGATTCCAATAAGAATTCCTGCGACAGCTTCGAGCGCCAGCCAGCCGCGGCCGAGCCTCGTGTGCCGGTCCAGGAGCGTAATTAGCGCAGAGATCCCATCGAGCAGCGCAAACACGCCAAAAGCAATCGTCAAAGCCAGGAAAGTCGGGCCGGGCAACAGCAGGGCGACAATGCCGAGAATGATGGCGATTGCTCCGCGAACAATCATTGCTCCCGGACTCGTGAAAATGAAATAGTCCACGGTATTCCTCCTCAACAGACCTCTCTCTACATTGTATGGCGCTCTTGAAATTGAAATTGCTCCACTTCTGATTGTCCTACTCCGATCCAGGTCCTCGGCCTACTTCCTTGCCACTTCGCCCCGTTCAGAATTCTTGAAAGAGGAGAACATCATAATGGCAACCCTAATGACTGACATTGATCTCAGACGGAATGTGGAAGCGGAACTGAACTGGGAGCCAGGCATCAAGTCGCCGTCCACTATCGGTGTCCGTGTCCAGGATGGTGTTGTGACGCTTAGCGGTTATGTGGAGGCCTACACGGAAAAATTGGCGGCTGAGCGTGCCGCCCTTCGCATTGCCGGCGTGAAAGCGTTGGTGAACAACATCGAAGTCCGTCTACCGACGTCAAGCCAGCGCACCGATGAAGACATTGCCCGAAGAGCGGCAGAAGCCCTCGACTGGACCGCCGGTATACCGCGAGACCGAATCAAAGTAACGGTAGACGACGGCTGGTTAACACTCAAAGGCACTGTGGACTGGTATTACCAGAAAGCGGTCGCCGAGGACGCGGTACGTTATCTCAACGGAGTCAAAGGCGTCTTCAACCTTATTGAAGTCCGGCCCGCGGCAAGCAAGGATGTTGTGAAGAGCAAGATCGAAGAGGCGCTGGAGCGCAATGCCGAACTGGAGGGTCAGCGCATTGAGGTCGAGACGATCGGAAGCAAGGTCACATTGCGTGGCACCGTGCGCTCCTGGTGGCAAAAAGAAGCGGCCGGGCGCGTGGCCTGGCAAGCTCCTGGGGTCACGCAGGTTGAAAATCAAATCGAAGTGGTCGTGTAATCCGCGAGCGTGTTCCCCCTGGTTGCCTGATTTCTGACAGGAGTTCGAGAAGTACTCCCACTCATGCTGGCCGTGAAACGCCGTCTATAACACTATGCTTCGAAAACGCTCCGCATATACCACCGCCTTTGCGCTGATTGCCGTGCTGGTGCTTACCGCGCACGCCGATAGGCGTACACAACTGAAGCCAGGGTGGAATCTGTTTTCCCCGGAGCAAGACGTCGAGATGGGCATCGAGGTCGCGAAGCAGGCCGAGAGCCAGCTGCCGATTCTCAACGATCCTCCAGCGACCGCATACCTCAACCGGGTGGGAAAGCGACTCGTGGCGCACACCCCGAACAATAAACCCAATTACGTCTGGCGATTCAAAATCGTGAATGACAGAAAGATAAACGCGTTTGCATTGCCGGGCGGATTTGTCTATATCAATCGTGGCGTGTTTGAATCGGCAGACAATGAGGCGGAGCTGGCAGGTGTGATCGCTCACGAAACGGCACACGTGGTGTTGCGTCACGGAACGAGCCAGGCTTCGAAGGCTTACATCGCTCAGGCGCCGTTGTCGATTGTCGGCGGAGTTCTTGGTAACTCGGTGGGTTCGGTCCTTGCTCAACTCGGCATCAGGTTTGCGACAGATTCAATCCTTCTGAAATATTCGCGTGACGCAGAAAAGCAAGCGGATGTTGTCGGGGCACAGATCCTTCACGATTCCGGGTATCACCCGATCGCCATGGTCCAGTTCTTCGAAAAGATTCAGGCGGAAAGCAAGGGCCGCGCGAGCGAATTTTTCAGCGATCACCCGAATCCAGAGAATCGCATGAACTATGTTCAGGCCGAGATCGA
>Ga0137407_10003744_pt1 | contig 10116 bp, 10 predicted proteins | sample CZOMad2_2_16fung_FD_108410 | JGI IMG/M metagenome (GOLD analysis project Ga0137407, IMG submission 108410) | Vadose zone soil fungal communities from Angelo Coast Range Reserve, California, USA - CZOMad2_2_16fungal (Illumina Assembly) | ecosystem: Environmental > Terrestrial > Soil > Vadose...
TATTCGTGGCCACGGCGGTTTTGGTGTTCTGGTTCAAGGGTTCACCGGTGTTGGGATTCACGTCGAAGCGTGGAAAATTACTGCTGGAAATGTCGACGCGGATGCGGTGGCCCTTGGCAAACAGGATCGAGGTGGGATAGAGCTCGATGCGAAATTTATAAATCTCGCCCGGCGTCATGAGAGTGGCCTTTTCCAACGAATCACGGTAGCGCGCCCGAACGATGCTGTCTCCAATGTTAAGTTCCACACCGCCAGGAAAATCCTTGCTGGGCGGATAAACATCCACAAGCTTGGCAGTAAAGTCAGTATCCACAGCGGTGGAGGAAGCCCACAGGGTGACAACCAGCGGGCCCGTCACTTCCACGTCTTCGGTTAAAGGGGATGTTTGAAAAACCAGGACATCGCTGCGCGATGAGAGACGACTTTCGTCCACGCAGCCCAGTACATTCGGACGACAGTGCTGATCGAAACCGCCGGCCTGCATCGCGCCCATCTGTGAAGATACGTTGCCGCCCACAGAAGGCACCGGATGTTTGGGGTCAAACTGGAATCGTGATGGCGCTCCAGCCTTGGGTCTTTCCGGCCCCAGGGTATGGTCAGGGTGCAGATAATAAGGAGTGGCAACGGCACGCTTAAGAGGCCATTCTGTCTCTGTACGCCAGTGGCCTCCCACGTAAATGCGGCCCTCCGGTGTTTTGTGTCCGTCCCCGCCGCCCATCACAAAGATCCGCACCGGACCTTCTTTTTTCTTTATCAGTATCAGTATCAGCGCTTTCGCGATGCCCTTGAGCCAGCGGTCCATCCACGCCAGTTCCAGTTGCCGGATATCGAGTTCGGCCTCCGGCCCGAACTCCGCTTCTCCGGAGAAGCTGCCGCCGAGGCCGTTATGAATCCACGGCCCCATTGTCAGCCGCTGAAAGCTCTTCTTGGTTCGCGCCAGATTGGCGTAGTTCACGTTGGCGGTATTGATGGCCCAGGAATCGTACCAGCCGCTCACGTGGTGTATGGGAATGTCCTTGTGCTCGTCGAGGTGGCTGAAGACATCCACGCCAATATCTTTCCAGTAGGCGTCGTAGTCCCCATGCGACATGATCTCCGCCAGCGCGGACTCATAGTCCGGAGCCAGGCGGAGTGGCGTCGTTCCCGGACGAAAAGGCAACTGCATCATGTACTGCTTGTAATTGCGACCACTTTCCGCGAGCGCGCGTTGCGTGGCAGCATCGCCGGGATAGAACGCAGGATAGTCGGGACTTTCAACCGGATTGCCAACGCTGAAAAGCCATGTGAAGAAACGCATCTCAAAGGCGCCATTGTGCCGAAACCCATAACGGCCCACGTTCGTCGCCGCAACCAATGGAACCAGGGCCTTCAGTGCCGGCGGATGAGCCAAGGCCGTAGCGTGTTGCGTGCCTCCTTCATACGATCCCCCTAACATGCCGATGCCGCCATCGCTCCACGGCTGAGAGGCGATCCACGCCGAGGTGTCATACCCGTCCGCCGGATCATCGCGGAAGAAGCGCCACTGTCCTTCCGAACCATAGCGTCCGCGGACGCTCTGCACCACCAGAACATAGCCCCGGGGCACGAAGAACGCTGCTTCTCCGGACGCCTTATATGCCCGCGTGTAGGGCGTGCGGACCAGGAGCGTGGAAAAGCGTCCGGGTACAGGCACACCGTTTTGCGCCGGACGATAGATGTCCGTAGCCAGCTTGACTCCGTCCCGCATGGAAACCATGACATTCTTGCTAGCCTGAACCTCATAAGGTGGCTCCGATTTCGACTGCGCACCAGCCAGAGTCAACAGACACAGGACGATCAGGATGAGTTTTGGATGGAGAGCGGAGGGCACCCTGTGCATCGGCAAAAACTAACAGGGGAGGAGAGACATGGCAAGCGAGAGTCCGTCATCAGCCGGATGCCGTGTACCCCATCCTTTTCGCACACTTTGCGAAAAGGGTCAGGCCGCACTCGAGGGAGGGTACGGCTTTTAGCCATGCCGTACGATCCTGCGCGAAATACGGGAGGGCACGGCTTTAGCCGTGCCGCAAAAGACTCCCTGAGAATTCGGGCTTTAGCCCCTGCGGGCATGGGTCGCGCTCGAAGCCCACCGCCGACGAGTATGGATATTCCTCTGCCGTGCCGGCCAGGTGCGCCTCGACGGGATTCTGCCTGATGTATGTCACATGCCGCCCGTAGTCGTCCAGGCCGCGGATCCGATGATCGACATATCCACGTTCCCAAATCTCAAGGTTCGATCCGAGTTCTTTCTTTACTCGATACGAGAATCCGCCCTTGATTAACTGCATGGCACGCTCGATGGGGATTCCCGCGGGCGTCAGAAGTAGATGCAGATGGTCAGGCATCACGACAAATTCGTGAAGAAGGAATTTTTGCTGACGGCGATATTGAAAGAGCGTGTCGATGAGGAGAAGTGCCATGCGGTCGGTCTGAAATATGGTTCGACGTCCCCAGGAGGTAGCGGTGATGAAATACGTGTTGGACCCGAAAGATGTGTGATCGCGCGGAGGTTTGGACATATTGACCTCGGGGGCTAAAGCCCCAATCTACTTGTGGCGATGGCGGCATGGCTAAAAGCCATGCCCTCCCAAATACCGTTCCACTGTTATCCAGGTTTGGAACTCAAATGTCTGTGATGTCTGTACATCAGATTGGGTCGGATTTGATAAATAGGCTCGCATCCGGGAGGGCACGGCTTTAGCCGTGCCGCAAGACTCCCTGAGAATTCGGGCTTTAGCCCCTGCGGGCATGGGTCGCGCTTGAAGCCAGCAGATGCGGACAACGCACGGCCCCTTACCACCGTCGTCAACGTCAGAGTTGGAGGAGGAAGTGGCGGGGATTCATGACGCGAGCGGCACGGAACGCAGCCGCCAGCGCAAGAGCACGGGAGAGCTTTAATGGAGGTCCGCTTTCGGCGAACGCGACAAGCTCAATTCAGCTTCGAACCTTTAATTTGGCGCGCCCCGCAGTACCAAGGACGATATCAAATAGCGGAACGAAGACGTTATACCGTGCGTTTGGAATGTCGTGATGTGCGAGATGGTACGACTGTGCGAAGCGGAGGAGCGAAGGCAGGTTTGGATCCAGATGAACGCGCCAGTGGATTTCTTCCATGCAGATCAGGTACACAGCCCAGCCAAGAAAAACACCCGGACTAATGCCAATGTGCAGGGCTAGATCGACCACAATGAGCGGAATCCCATTGATAAGAAATAATGTCACGACATCACGTGGAGATTCGCCGAGCGTAACATGCTCCGCCTCCTCGGCGAAGCCAACGGTACTGTGATGGGCTAAGTGACCTTGTCCGAACGAACTGTGCGGCCAGTGCAGCAGCCAACGGTGATAGGCGTATTCGAAAGCATTGCCCCAAACCAGACCGATCAGAATGCCGAGCACGACGCGCTGCCAGGTGGGAGAAACATACAGCGCCAGCGTAACGGCGGGAATAACGCCCGAAAACACGGCAGCGACGGCATTATTTCTTTTCTTTGCCCGCCCATGAGCGAGTGCGAGGTCCCTGACTTCAGCCGGGGTCACTGCAATTTCCCAACTCGTTAGACGGCAGAAAAGGTGGTTTGGTTGGCCAATTGTGATGCGGCGGGGACCCGTTTCTCGTCGGTACAGCAACATTGTTGGGTGTCGGCGGCAGAGGAATTAGGATATTGCCACCGATGATTTTCATCGTGTGATAATTAAACGGCGTGGACATACCCATCGGGCGACGCGACTTCATTGTGATGGCCGGTTCAGCAGCGCTGTCCAGCTTGGCTGCCGGCAATAATCCACTGACGACGAGAGAGAAGAAAATGTACGGACTAATTGGCAAAATGGTCGCTGTCCCTGGACAGCGCGAAGCCCTGATCTCCATCTTGCTTGACGGCGTATCCGACATGCCCGGCTGCCTGAGTTACGTGGTCGCAAAGGGTCCAGCGGACGCAAACGCAATCTGGATTACGGAAGTCTGGGATAGCGAGCAGAGCCATCGGGCTTCCCTGTCGCTCCCGTCGGTGAAGCAAGCCATCGCTCGGGGGAAACCACTGATTGCAAGCTTCGGCGACAGGGCAGTCACCGAGCCCGTGGGAGGGCACGGCCTGGTACCGTCCAAGGCCTCCAATTAGTCCTTGACAAAACCCCCTCATAGCTAATAATTGATGTAATACTATATCTGCGCGTGGATGACGCTTGGCGGCCTGCCGGTTTTTCGCCATTCGGCGGCATAAGGCCTTTGTTTTTAAGATTTTGACTGTAAGATCTTTGAAATCTATATTTTGCCGTAATTTTCGCCGTAACATGATGATTCCTTAAGACCGAATGGGGGAGGGGGCATACCCCATGGTTAATACCATTAAACTAACCCTCCCCGCCAGGAACGCCCTCACAAGACCCGCAGCACTCCAGCCCCGCGTATCTCACTTTTCTTCAATTTTTGTAGCGCGTGATTCGCCTCCGCGAGATCGAAGACTTCAATCTCAGTCTTCAACCTAACTTCTCCCGCGAGTTGCAGGAATTCGTGTCCATCTTGTCTTGTAGCGTTGGCAACGCTGCGAATGACCTTCTCGTGATACAGCAGTTCGTAATCGAGCGGGGGAATCTGCGACATCGTGATTCCAGCGAGCGCGAGCGTCCCACCTTTGCGCAACACGCGCAGCGACTCGCGCACCAGAATTCCCGCAGGCGCGAAGATGATCGCCGCATGCATCAGTTCAGGAGGAGTATCTTCAGCGCGTCCCGTCCAAGCAGAGCCAAGTTCGCGTGCATGCGCGCGATGCTCTTCACTACGAGTAAAGACGAACACATTGAACTTCTGATGTCGCGCAAGCTGTATGACGAGATGCGCCGAAGCGCCGAAGCCGTAGAGGCCCAGGTTTTCGCCGGGACGAATTCCAGTCAGCCGGTAAGAGCGGTATCCGATAATGCCCGCGCACAACAGCGGAGCCGCGTGTTCGTCGTCGAAGGCGGAAGAAATGGGATAGCAGAAGTCGGCGGGGACCAGAGTATATTCGGCATATCCGCCGTCGACGTCATATCCAGTAAAGCGACCATTGACACAGAGGTTCTCGAGTCCGCGACCACAGTATTCGCAGCTCCCATCAGTCGAGCGCAGCCATGCAATCCCGATTCGATCTCCTTCTTTATGGATAGTCACGCCCGAACCCAGAGCATCAATCACGCCGACGATCTGGTGTCCCGGAATCACAGGACGCTTGTGCGGCGCGAGGTCGCCTTCGACAGTGTGCAGGTCGGTATGGCAAAGTCCGCAGACGTGAACACGTACACGAACTTCGCCAGGGTTGGGAAGCGGAGTCGCTACATCGCGCAGCACCAGCGGCGATTGCTCGACAGGAAACGCCTTGTCCAGCACCATAGCGCGCATCCTGTAATTCTATCGGGACGAACGGACGAGTGAAGCGTCCAACATCACATTACCTAGTCGTCAAGGAGGTTTCTGTGCGCAGATTCGTTCAGGGATTTGTACTCGGGATTCTGGCGCTTCCACTTGGCGCTTTGGTTGCCGGATGGCTCGGACATCTGCCTGCGTTAGCAAAGGCCGAACCGCCGCGATGGGAGAAGACGGTTGCTCAGATGGCTCTGAATTCCTACGTGGCGCGCCATGCACCGCATCTCACGAATCCGATTCAGCCTACGGACGAGAATCTGTTGGCCGGTCTCAAGGTGTTCCGGGATGGTTGTGCCGGATGTCATGGAGATCCCAATGCAGGCAGCGACTATGGTGCCAGCTTCTATCCACGCGTGCCGCAGTTTGCGGTCAATCCTCCACGACTGCCGGATTGGCAATTGTTCTGGATCGTTAAGAACGGCGTGCGGTATTCGGGAATGTCTGCCTGGGACCGGCAGTGGGATAACGACACAGCGAAATCCGACAACCAGATGTGGAAAGTGGTGACGTTTTTGAGCCGGCTCGACTCGCTGCCTCCGGCGGTGAATGCGGAGTGGCATAAAAAGCAGTAGGGCAGGCGGAAGTTGTTTAACGCCAGGTCTTAGAGTCAATGCTCTCGAAATCGCCCAGGGAGGTTTCTTTCTCGGTCAGGCTCTCGCATTGCTTGTCTAGAGCGGCATAGGCGGAGTGGTGGTCTTGTTTGAAATGGTGGAGAGACTCGCGGGAGCTCCAGCGGTCTAGCGTAAGGTAGCGGCCGGGATGGTTGAGGTCGCGGAGTAGTTGCGTCCCGAGGTAGTGGGGGCTTTGGCGGAAGAGCTGGGCCCAGTCACCGTCGGGACCGTAAATTCCTTCGAAGGCGGATATGGATTCGGGCTTGACTTGAAATTCCCATAAGGCGAGATAGTGATTGCTCATTCGATGGTCCTGGGGCTAGAGGCCTCTCCTCTGCGACATTTTACGCGGCCCTGAAGGTCGCCCTTCTACTTGCTGCCGGGGAACTGCCGGTTCGGGTACAATCCTCCCTCGAAATGAATCGCGAATTTCACAAGAATTACAGCCATGAGTTGCAACGGGACATGGAGGCATTGGTCTTCGGGCATGCGGGACAGCCGCTGCTTGTCTTCCCCAGTTCTCAGGGGCGTTTTTTCGAATATGAAGATGCGGGGATGATCCGGGCGCTGGCGCCGAAGATTGACGCGGGACAATTGCAGGTATTCTGCGTGGACAGCGTGGACAGTGAGAGCTTGTACAACAAGGGCGTGCATCCGGGAGCGCGGATTTGGCGGCATGTGCAGTATGAGCGCTACGTTGTGAATGATTTTGTGCCATTCCTGAAGTGGAAGAATTGGGCTCCGCAGATTTGGGTTACGGGATGCAGTTTTGGCGGATATCATGCGCTGAATTTTTCTTTGCGGCATCCGGATATGGTCTCGGCTTGCGTACCGATGAGCGGATCGTATGACATCAAGAGCTTTCTAGATGGCTATTACGACGACAATTGCTACTTCAATAATCCTACGGATTACCTGCCGCAGATGAGCGACGAGTGGTACCTGAGCCGCTACCGGCAAATGAAGATTGTGCTGGGGACGTCGGATTGGGATATGTGCCTGGATGCGAACGTGAAGATGGCTGGAATCATGCACGCCAAGGGGATTCCGCATTGGTTGGATATCTGGGGCGACAACAGCAAGCATGATTGGCCGCTGTGGCAGCGGATGGCGGGGAAGTATTTTTAGTGGGTGATTGGTTGTCGTTGGTCGTTCGGTGCCGGTGAGAGCGACATGCTGAGAATGCCTTGCGATGGCAGTTGCTGCGCGTCGGGTGTAGGGGTCCTTCGACTGCGTAAGTCCTGCGCGAAGCGCAGGACTTACTCCGCTCAGGATGACATTAGCTAGGGGCACGCATAAAAACAGGAGATGGTCGTGGCGAAAAAAATTGGAATTCTCTTTGGGATGGAGAATACGTTTCCGCCGGCGTTGGTGGAGAAGATCAACTCTATGAAGGTGGATGGGGTTGAGGCGGAGTTTGTGAAGATTGGCGGGATCCGAATGGATGAGCCTAAGAAATATGCCGTGATCATTGACCGGATTTCGCAGGATATTCCGTTCTACCGTGCCTATCTGAAGAACGCGATGTTGCAGGGGACAATCGTCATAAACAATCCGTTCTGGTGGACGGCGGATGACAAGTTTTTCAACTACGCCCTGGCGCACAAAATAGGAGTGGCGATTCCGCCGACGGTAATTTTGCCGCATCAGAAGCATCCGCCGGACACTACGGATCAGTCCATGCGGAACCTCATCTTTCCTCTGAACTGGGATGAGGTGTTCGCCTATGTGGGCTTTCCGGCTTTCTTAAAGCCGTATTCCGGTGGCGGGTGGAAACACGTATATAAGGTGCATTCTCCGGAAGAGTTTTTTCACTTCTACAACCAAACGGGCGATCTGTGCATGACGCTGCAGCATGGCGTGGAGTTTGAAGAATATTTTCGGTGTTATGTGGTCGGACAGGAGAAAGTGCACATCATGCGGTACGACCCCAAGGCTCCGTTTCATGAGCGATATGTGAAGGGGAATCCACCGCCATCGGCGAAGATGAAAGAGCGCGTAGAGAAAGACGCGATCACTCTGTGTAAGGCCCTGGGATACGACTTGAATACGGTGGAGTTTGCCGTCGAAGAGGGCGTGCCATACGCGATTGACTTCATGAATCCGGCGCCGGATGCGGAAGTCACTTCGGTGGGACAGGAGAATTTCGAGTGGGTGATCAATGCCGTGGCCGAAATGGCTGTGAAGAAAGCTTTGAGCGACGAGAAGCCGTATGAGGAGATGCGGTGGGCGTCGTTTCTGAGCGGGCCTAAGTGGGTGGAAATTAGGACGCCTAAGCCGCGGAAGAAGGTGGCGGGGTAGGAGTAACGTCATGTCCGTCGCTGGTTTGATTACGGTTGTGGTGGTGCTCGTCTGCCTTGCTGCGGTTCTTGCTCCCTTCTTGATCGACGGTCGCGATTGGTGGCCGCGGAGGAGGACGAAATGAGGACTCAGGCTATCTCGAACTTCTTTACCAGCCCGCCCTCAAACGTAAAGACATGCTTCACCATTTGATCGACGATTACGGTGCCATCCATTGAGTGCACTACCTGGTGAACATACACCAGTACTCTTTTGCCATTGCTCTGGAAGTTTTGTGGGTCGACGCGGGGGTTCACCAATTTCCATTGGCGTGTCCAATAGTCCCGGACTCCTTCGTGGCCGTGAACGTTGCCACCCTCCATACCGTTCGCCCAGATTACGTCTGGATGCATTCCGGCCAGGCAGCGATCGATGTCGCGCGCGTTGAAGGCGACGTAGAGGTCGGTTAGCAGTTGATGTTCGGGCTGCAGATGACTTTATTTCCTTTGACAAGAACTGCCGGGCTTTGCCCGGCTGGACGGGTCAGAGACCCGTCCCTACACTGTTATACTATTGGGACTTCGGCCAGCTGTCCTCCATCTGGCTATGTGGTGTCGCGATGAAACCATCTTTTACGCTTGGCATTGAAGAGGAGTATCAGACGGTCGATCCTGAGACTCGGGATCTCCGGTCGCATATTCATGCCGAGATCATCGAAAAGGGCAAGCTCATCCTGCAAGAGCGGGTGAAGGCCGAGATGCACCAGTCGGTGGTGGAGGTGGGGACGTCGGTTTGCAGCAACATTCGGGATGCCAAGGATGAACTGAAGAAGCTGCGACGCGACATGATTCGGTTGGCGCGCGAGAACGGGCTACGGCTGGCCTCGGCAGCTACGCATCCTTTTGCTGATTGGCGAACGCAGGAAGTCAATCCAGACGAACGTTACAAGAATATTGTCGAGGATCTGCAACTGGTGGCGCGGGCGAACCTGATCTTTGGGTTGCACGTGCACGTGGGTGTGGAGGATCGCGAGACCGCAATCCACTTGATGAATCATGCGCGTTATTTTGTGCCGCACTTGCTGGCGCTGTCGTCGAATTCGCCCTTCTGGCTGGGGATGGATACGGGGCTGAAATCGTATCGCTGTAAGGTGTTCGACAAGTTTCCACGGACGAATATGCCCGACTTCTTCCCGAGCTGGGGAGAATATGACAGCTACGTAAAGCTGCTGATCAAGACCAACTGCATTGATAACGCGAAGAAAATCTGGTGGGACATCCGGCCACATCCATTTTTCAATACGCTCGAGTTCCGGGTGTGCGATATTCCGATGCGCGTCGAGGAGACGATTGCGCTGGCGGCGCTGATCCAGGCGACGGTGGCAAAACTGTATCGACTGTACTCGGCGAATACGGGGTTCCGTCTCTACCGGCGGTCGCTGCTGATGGAGAATAAGTGGCGGGCGGCGCGCTATGGGATCGATGGCAAGCTGATCGACTTCGGCAAGCAGACGGAAGTTCCGGAGCGCGAACTGATCGAAGAGTATCTGGAATTTGTGGATGACGTGCTCGACGAACTGGGATCGCGTAAAGAGGTCGAGTACGTGCGTGAGATCATGAAGATGGGCACGGGCGCGGACCGGCAGTTGAAGGTGTACCGCAAAACCGGCGACATGAAAGCCGTGGTGGACTACATCATTGAGGAGACCGAGGTTGGCCTGGGCGAGGCAGTGAGCGATGTCCCCACAGCCCGGGCCGTCTGATTCGTGGATGAAGACTGCAGAGACACAGCCCCAACGACAACTGA
>Ga0137407_10003745_pt1 | contig 10115 bp, 6 predicted proteins | sample CZOMad2_2_16fung_FD_108410 | JGI IMG/M metagenome (GOLD analysis project Ga0137407, IMG submission 108410) | Vadose zone soil fungal communities from Angelo Coast Range Reserve, California, USA - CZOMad2_2_16fungal (Illumina Assembly) | ecosystem: Environmental > Terrestrial > Soil > Vadose zone...
AAAGCGCCGGCCGCTGCGCGCGTTCGTGCCGATCTGGATGGATCCGCTCATGACCGTCAACGGTCAGACCTACATGAGCGACGCGCTTCGTCTCGGCGGCGGGGAGAACGTCTTCGCCGGCCGGCAGCGCATGTATCCGCTGGCCGCCGATCTCGGGCAGGCAGTGCCGCGGCCGGCGGGCACGCGCGACACTCGCTACCCGCGCATCACGCTGGAGGAAATGGTGCGGAGCGCTCCGGAGATCGTGCTGCTCCCCGACGAGCCGCACCCGTTTTCCGAGGCGGACGCGGAAGTGTTCCGCCGGACGCTGCCGGCGGGCGCGCGCGTGGTCCGCTGCGGCGGCAGGGACTTCTCCTGGTACGGGGCCCAGAGCGTCGAGGGCGTGCCGCGCCTGCGGTCGCTGATCGACTCGCTGCGATGAAGCGGGCCGTCCTCTTCATCGTGCTCCTGTCCGCGCCGGCCTTCGGCTACAACGAGGCGGTCCACGCGTTCATCACCCGCCGCGCGCTGCCGGACGAGGCGCCGGTCGCGCCTCCGACCCAGCTGGACCTGGACGCGTTTCGCCGGCTCTTCTGGCGGAGGGCCTCCGCGCACGCGGAGTTCGCCCGCCGGTTCCCGACGCCGGAGTCGTTCAGCGCCTGGGAGTTCAAGGAATTCCTCATGCTGGACCCCTCCGCCCGCGTGCATGGGTTCGATCTCTCGCCGGACGACGCCGCCGGGACGCGCGGGGAGCTGTTGCAGCGGGCCAGCCGCTGGCCAGACGACGACGAGCGCAACCGGCGCAGGTACCTGCGCGACCCGCGCACGCGCGAGGTGGTCCGGGCGGCGGACGGCTCGCCGCTGCCCTACGATCCCGCCACGCTCGATCTGGGAAGCCTGAGCGGGACCACCAGCCAGGGGCACGCGCACTACGGCCTGGTGGAGGGTCCGCTCAGCGACGACCCAGAGGTGCTGGAGAAGGAGCCGTGGCGCTTCGCCGTCCCGCCTACCGCGCATGCAACGGGCGCCGAGCTGGCGCGGATCTACACCGACCTCGCCGCGCTGGCGGCCGGCAGCGGGCTGCCGTCCGCGGCCTGGCTGCAGGCGGCCTTCGCCGGAGCGGCGTTCCACCACCTGCAGGACGTCTGCAACCAGATCCACACCGTGCAAGTGGGCATCCCCGAATTCCTCCAGACCGCCTATCTGCAATCGAGGCTGCGGGACTTGCGAACCCTGGGCGGGCTGTTCGGCGAGCGTCGATCGCTCGGCCAGATCGGGCTGCGCCTGATCGCGAACCACCACCTGCTGTCCGAGGACCTGTTCGCGAAGCACCTCGGGGAGGTGCAGCTCGACCTGGACGGGCCCGATCCGGAGATCGCGGCCGCGCCGGACCTCGCGCGCGCAATCATCGATCGCTCCAGCCGCGAGGCCCCGGAGGTCTACCGCCTGGCCTGGCGGTTCTCGGCGAAGACGCTGCGGGACGGAGTCGCGGGGCACGAATACGACGGCGCCAAGGGAGACGACCCGGACGCGTACGTGGAGCAGACGCCGCAGGCGCAGGAGGCGATCCGGCGGTTCTACGCGCTCGAAGCACGCGGGCTGCGCCGCGCGGTCACCGCGTTGCGGGAATGGCAGCGAAGGTTCCCGGGTCCGCCGCACGATCCAGTCCCGCAGCTGCTCGCGTACCACGCCCAGGCGGCGGAGCGGCGATTGGCGTACAAGCCGGCGGCGGCGGAGCACCCGGGCATCGCCTGGGGGTACCCGGCCGCCGCTGCGGGGCTTCTCGGCGCCTGCGTCCTGATCGTCTGGCGCGGGCGAAGGCGCTGAGGCCGGAGGCGGCAGCGCTCAGCGCCGCCGGTTCTTCTTCTTGTTCTGGCGCTCCTTCTTCCTCTTCTCGCGCAGGCGCCGCTTCTCCTCGTCGCTGATCACGCGCGCAGGCTGCGCCCCCATTCCCATCAGGCGGGCGCGGGCCATCGCGGCGGAGTGCGATCCTTTTCCGCCCGCCGCGGGCATTGCTCCGGCGCCGAGGTCCTTCGGCAGCCCGAAGAGCTTCGCCAGATCTTCCGGCGCCATTCCCTTCAGCTGGTTGAGCTGCGCGAGCTGCCGGAACCCGGGCAACCTCTGGAGCAGGTTCATCCCCGGCGCCCCGGGACCGCCCCCGAGCTGCCGCATCACCTTCTGCATCCCGAAGAAGCGCTCGAGCAGCCCGCGGACGTGCTCCTTCTTCTGGCCCGAGCCTCGCGCGATGCGCTCGATCCGTTCGTCTCCGATCACCGAGGGGTTCTTCCGCTCGGTCGCGGTCATCGAGGAGATGATGGCCTCGACCCTGTGCAGCTCCTTGTCGTCGAAGGTGACGCCTTCGGGCAGCTCCCCGAAGAGCGGGAACTTCTCCAGCAGGTCGTTGACGCTGCCCATCTTCTTGACCAGCTTGATCTGCTCGACGAAGTCGTGGAGGTCGAAGTTGCCGGTGAGGATCTTCTCGGCGTCCTCCTCGGCCTTCTTCTCGTCGACGACGCCTTCGAAGTCCTTCATCAGGCCGACGATGTCGCCGAAGCCGAGGATGCGGGACGCGATCCCCTCCGGACGGAACTCCTCCAGCTTGTCCATCGCCTCGCCCATGCCGACGAACTTGATGGGCTTGCCGGTGACTTCTTTGATGGAGAGTGCCGCGCCCCCGCGGGCGTCGCCGTCCAGCTTGGTGAGCACGAATCCGGAAAGGCCCAGGCGGCGATCGAACTCGGCCGCGGTCTTCACCGCGTCCTGACCGATCATCGCGTCGGCGACCAGCAGGATGTTCTCCGGCTCGACCCGGGCCTTCAGCTGCTCCAGCTCGCTCATCATCTCTTCGTCGATGGCGAGGCGTCCGGCCGTGTCGTAGAGCACGACGTCGCGGTTCTTCTGGCCGGCCCAGGCGAGGGCGTGCTGGGCCATGTCGGGCGGCTTGACGTTCTCCTCGTGGAAGACGGGGATCTCGAGCCGGTCCCCGAGCTGCTTCAGCTGCTCGACCGCGGCGGGCCGGTAGATGTCGGCCGCCACCAGCAGCGGCTTCTTGCCGCGCTTGAGGAGCAGGCCGGCGAGCTTGGCAACGGTGGTCGTCTTGCCGGAGCCCTGCAAGCCCACCAGCATGATCCCGGACGGCCGCTCGCCCTTCTGCGTGAGGACGAGCGAGGTGTCCACTGGACCCATGAGCGCTTCCAGCTCGTCGTGGCAAATCTTGATGAAATGATCGCCCGGCGCGGCCTGCAGCTTCTTGCCCTTCCGGTCGGTCACGGCCGTCGCCACGACCTCGCCGACCGCCTTTTCCTTCACCCGGGCGAGGAAGCGCTTGGCGACGTTGAACTCGACGTCGCCCTCCAGCAGCGCGACCCGGATGTCGCGCAAGGCGTCGTCGATGTTCGCTTCCGTCAACTCCGCCTTGCCGGTGAGCTTGTGTTTCGCGGCGCGGAAGCCTTTGGTGACTGCGTCCAGCATTCGGTGCTCCTCGAAAGAGGGCGGGTTTTAACATAGAGAGAAAGCCGTGGAGCACGCCCTCGCAGAGTTCCTCGCGAAGTACACGTATCTGGCCATGGTGGCGCTCCTCACCGCGGCCGGCATGGGCGTGCCCATCTCCGAGGACCTGGTCCTCCTCCTGGCAGGCGCCTTGGCGGGCCAGGGCATCACCCGGTTCTGGCCCACCCTCCTCGGAGGCTACCTGGGCGTGTTGCTCGGCGACGTGCTCATCTACCACTGGGGCAGCAGGCTCGGGCCGCCGGCTTATAACCACCCGCGCGTGCGAAAGCACATCTCGCCCGAGCGGCAGGAGAAGCTTTGCGCCCATTTCGCCCGGCACGGCTTTCTGACCGTCGTGGTCGGCCGTCATACGCCGGTGTTGCGCGGGCCGGTCTTCTTCCTGGCGGGCGCCTCGGGAGTGCCGCTCTGGAAGTTCCTGCTCGCCGACGCGCTGTCGGCGGCGGTGACGGTGCCGCTGGTGGTCTCGCTAGGCTACTACTTCGGAGACCATCTGGAGGACGTCCGGCGCTTCCTCCACGGCTTCGAATGGGCGGCCGCCGCGGTCGTCGTGGTGGGCGGCGGGGTCTGGTGGCTGGTGCGCCGCCGCCTGCAGGCGCGGCTGCGCCGCCCTGTTTCACCCTGACGCCCGACCCGGTCCCTATGCGGCGAGGAGCAGCTCCACGGTGAAGGTCGTGCCGCGGCCGACCGTGCTCTCCACCCGGATTCCTCCGCCGATGCGGGAGAGGATGTCGCGGCTGATCGCGAGGCCGAGCCCGGTACCCACGCCCGCCGGCTTGGTGGTGAAGAACGGGTCGAAGATGCGGGTCAGGGCGTCCGGGGCGATGCCTGCGCCGGTGTCGCTGACCTTGGCGAGGGCCCGTTCGCCCTCGACCGCAGTGACCACCTGGACCCGGTTGCGCTGCGGGTCGCCGGGCGCGATCTCGTGCGCGGCGTTCACCAATAGATTCAGGAAGACCTGCGAGACCTCCGTCAGCTGTCCGACGACCTGGGGGACTTGACCGAGCTCGGTCACGACGGTGGCGCGATGCTTGAGCTCGTGCTGCGCCATCCGCAGCGCCATCCGGACGGCGTCGTTCACGTCGAAGGCGCTCCTCTTCCCGTCGTTCCCGCGGGCGAAGATCCGCAGGTCGCGCACGATGGTCATCGCCCGCTGCGAGCCCTCGAGCGCGTCCTCGATTCCGGAGCGCAAGGCGCGCGTGCGCGGGCCCTCCTCGAGCGCAGCGACGTCTTCCTTCGCCTGGTCGAGATTCGCCTGGACGTACGGAAGAGGGGTGGAGAGCTCATGGAGGATGCCGGCGGCGAGCACGCCTACGGTGGACAGCTTCTCCGCCTGGCTCAGCTCGCGCTCCATCCGCTTCCGCCCGCTCAGGTCCCGGCAGATGAGCTGGAGGAACCGCCCCGCCCCATGGACGATCACGCTGGCCGAGATGCTGACCGGGAGCCGGCCGCCGCCGGGGGTTGCGAGGTCGATTTCCCGCAGCGTTCCGTCTCCGGCCGCGGCCACGCGCCCGGCGAACTCGCGCCCGCGCTCCCTCTGGTCGTCGGGGTAGAGATCGAGGAAGCAGCGCTTGACGAGGTCTTCCGGAGCGCAGCGCGCGAGCTCGCCCGCCTTGCGGTTGGCGTCGAGGATGTCGAGGGTGGTCGGATCCACCGCGAAGATGGCGTCGTTGGCGGAATCGATGGAGCGGCGATACCGCTCCTCGGAATCGCGCAGCCCCTGCAGCGTGGTGCGCAGAGCGCTGCGCATGGCATCGAACGTTCGCGAGAGGTCTCCGGGCTCGCCCGGAGCCCGATCCGGGACCGCGCGCGAGAAGTCGCCTTCCGGAACTCCGCGGGCGGCGTCGGTCAGGACCTCGAGCGGTTTCACCAGCCTGCCCAGCACCAGCAGCGAGAAGAGGAGGGCCGCGGCGCCGAGAACGAGGCCGGTGAGCAGGAGGCGCAGCTTGAGCCCCTGGACCGAGGCGAACGCCTCGCGGTCATCCTCGGCGATGACGACCGACCAGGGAACGTCGCGGAGCTGGGCCCGGGCTGCGAGCCAGCGGGTTGCGTCGGCCGCCGCCACCATCGCCGTGGTTCCGGCGGAAGGGAGCGCCGGCATGCAGTGCCACGTAAGCGCGTGTGGAATCGCGTCGCGAGATGTGGCCGCCAACACCGTTCAATCGGTCAAGCAGCTGCCCTGTGGCAACCCTAGCCCCTGGACTTAGCGGCAGATTTGCCAAGCTCCCATGGAGGGACTCTTCACGTCGAGTTCGAGCGCGAAGAGGACGGCCGCGGGCTGGCCGACGTCGTCGATCTCCCCGGCACAACGGCGTACGGAGACACGCGCGACGATGCGCTGACCGCAGTCGAGGCGCTTGCCTTCAGGGTCCTGGCCGATCGAGTGGAGCATCGAGAGTTGCCGCGGCGCGATGAGGTCGAGCTCGCTCTAGCCATCCGGCGAATGTCACCCTCGACAGAGTAGGGTTACCCGGGGCCGGACTCGAACCGGCACGAGCTTTCGCTCAGAGCGTTTTAAGCGCTCCGCGTCTACCGTTCCGCCACCCAGGCACTCTTTCGTCCGCGCAGTTTCCTGCCTCTGTGAGTCGGTTTCAAGCTGGCAGTTCGGGCGTGCTCGAATCGGTCCAGGTCCTTCGCATGCGCCCAGGTACGCGTAGGGGCTGACATGGCCGGGTTTTTCCGTGGTCCTGGTGCGCCGCGTCCGCTATCTTCCCCCGCCGCCATGGACTTCGATCGCGATTTCGGCGTCAACCAGGTCTTCGTCGAGGACCAGTACGAGCGTTGGCGCAACAACCCCGCCGCCGTTTCGCCCGAGTGGCAGCAGTACTTCGCCCGCCTGCACGGGTTGCCTTCGCCCACCCCCGCCCCGTTCCAGTCGAGCGCCTGGTCCCAGCCGGTCGCCCCCGAGGTGGGCGGTGACGGCAACGGCCACGCGGCCCTGGCCCTCGTCGAGCCGGATCGTCTCCGGGCGGAGGAGCTGCAGGAAAGGGTCGGCGAGCTGATCAATGGGTACCGCATCCGCGGCCATCTGTTCGCGAACCTCGATCCCCTGGGCCTGCTGCAGCCGCCGCCGGCCGAGCTCGATCTGCAGCATTTCGGGCTCTCGGAAGAGGACCTGGACAAGCCGTTCGCCACGGGGGACTTCGCGGCGGCCGCGGGCGGCGGCGAGCTCACGCTCCGGGAGATCCTGGCGCGCCTCAAGCGCACCTACTGCCGCACCATCGGCGTCGAGTTCATGCACGGCGAAGATCCCGCCATCAAGCGCTGGCTGCAGGAGCGCATGGAGCGGGCGGGAAACGAGGCGAACCTTTCGCGCGAGGAGAAGCTGCGCATCCTGGGCCGCCTCACCGACGCCGAGACGCTGGAGACGTTCCTCCACCGCAAATACATCGGCAAGAAGCGCTTCTCGCTGGAAGGCGCCGAGAGCCTGATCCCGCTGCTCGACTGGCTGCTCGAGGAATTCGCGCGGCAGGGCGGCGAGGAGATCGTCGTGGGCATGGCCCACCGCGGGCGCCTCAACGTCCTCGTCAACGTCCTCGGCAAGCGCCCCGACGAGCTCTTCGCCGAGTTCGAGGACACCGAGATCGAGACGATGATGGGTCGGGGAGACGTGAAGTATCACCTCGGCTACTCCAGCGACCGCAAGCTGCCCGATGGACGGCGCCTGCACCTGTCGCTGGCGTTCAACCCCAGCCACCTGGAGATCGTCGATCCGGTGGTGGAGGGCCGCGTCCGCGCGAAGCAGGATCGCACGCTGAACTGGGAGGGCGCGCCGCAGCAGCGCGATCCGGATCGGCGCAAGGTGCTTCCCGTCCTGATCCACGGCGACGCCGCTTTCGCCGGGCAAGGCATCGTCGCCGAAGTGCTGAACCTCGCGAACCTCGAGGGCTACACCTCCGGCGGCACCATCCACGTCATCATCAACAACCAGGTCGGCTTCACCACCAACCCGGAGGACGCCCGCTCGACGCCGTACGCGACGGACATCGCCCGCGTGCTGCGCGCGCCCGTGTTCCACGTCAACGGCGAGGATCCGGAGGCGGTAGTCTGGGCGGTCCAGCTCGCCGTCGATTACCGGCAGCAGTTCCAGCAGGACGTGCTCATCGACCTGTACTCGTACCGGAAGTACGGCCACAACGAAGGCGACGAGCCCGCATTCACGCAGCCGCGCATGTACGAGGTGATCCGGCAGAAGAGCCCGCCCCGGGAAGTCTATGCCCGCCGCCTCGCCGAGGAGGGCGTGACGTCCGGCGGCGAGGCCGACGCGCTGATGCGCGAGCGGATGGAGCGCCTGGACAAGGAGCTGGACCGGACGCGCAAGCAAGGCGCGAAGCGTTCCTCCTCGGCGATGGCCGGCCTGTGGTCGAAGTATCGCGGCGGACCGGAATCGGCTGCGCCGGAGGTCCCGACCGCGGTGCCGGAGGCGAAGCTGCGCGAGCTCTTGCTGAAGCTCTCTCGATTGCCGGAAGGATTCACCCCGAACGAGAAGGTGGCGAAGCTCCTGGAGGCGAGGCGCAAGCTGGCCGAGGGCGACGCGGACGAGCCGTTCGACTGGGGCACCGCGGAGCACCTCGCCTTCGCCACGCTGCTCGACGAGGGCGCGCCCATCCGGTTCTCCGGACAGGACTCGCGCCGCGGCACTTTCAGCCACAGGCACGCGGTGCTGGCGGATGCGAAGACCGGCCAGCGCTACACGCCGCTCGCCCACCTGCGCGAAGGGCAGGGCCGCTTCGACATCTTCGACTCGCCGCTCAGCGAGGCCGGCGTGATGGGCTTCGACTACGGCTGGTCCCTGGACATGCCGGAGGCGCTCTGCTGCTGGGAGGCGCAGTTCGGCGACTTCGTCAACGGGGCGCAGATCGTCATCGACCAGTTCATCTCCTCGGCAGAGGACAAGTGGAACCGCCTCTCCGGCATCACGCTCCTCCTGCCGCACGGCTTCGAGGGCCAGGGGCCGGAGCACAGCTCGGCGCGCCTCGAGCGCTTCCTGCAGCTCTGCGCCGAGGACAACCTGCAGGTCTGCTACCCGACCACGCCGGCGCAGATCTTCCACCTCTTCCGGCGCCAGGTGGTGCGGCCCTGGCGCAAGCCACTGGTGGTGATGACGCCCAAGAGCCTGCTCCGGCACAAGCAGGCGGTCTCGACGCTGCGCGACCTGGCGGAGGGCTCCTTCCAGCGGATCATCGTGGATGCGCCGGCGAAGAAGGCGAAGCGCGTCCTGCTCTGCAGCGGGAAGATCCATTACGACCTGCTCGCGGCCCGAGAGGCGAAGAAGCGCGACGACGTGGCGCTGGTCCGGTTCGAGCAGCTCTATCCGGTCTCGGACGCGGCGCTCGCGGACGCGGTCAAGCCCTTCAAGGGCGCCGAGCTGGTCTGGGTCCAGGAGGAGCCGTTCAACATGGGCGCCTGGTGGCACGTCCAGGCTCGCTGGCCGAAGCTGATCGGGAAGATCGCCGCGGTGACGCGGCCCGAGAGCGCCAGCCCCGCCACCGGAAGCGAGAAGAGCCACAAGCACGAGCAGCAGCTCCTGGTCGATCGGGCCTTCGGGGACGCCCCGCTCAAGAAGGCGTAGCCCCCCGGCGCAAGAGCGCCTCGACCTGCTCCAGACGGAAGGGCTTGTCCAGGCGCTGGTCGGGCACCTGCTCGAGGAACTTCCGCGCGCGCTCCGTCACGGCGCCGCCGGTCATGAACACGAAGCGCCCGCGCAGCGCCGGGCGCTCGCGGCTCACCTGCTCGAACACGTCCATTCCGGTCAGATCGGGCATCATCAGGTCGCAGAGGATCAGATCGAAGCCGTCGTCCGCGAGCAGCATCCGGACCGCCTCGCTCCCGCTGCGCACGGAGGTCACGTCGGCTTCCTGCCGCAGGCCGACCGAGAGCGTCACTCCCAGGTGCGCCTCGTCGTCGATCAAGAGGACCCGGGGGCGCCGGCCCGGCTCCGAGCGCGCCAGAGGAGGCGGCGGCGCGCTCTCGGCGGCCTGCGCGCCCTGGACCGGAAGCGTGACGCGAAAGGTGGTTCCGCGTCCGGGCGTGCTCTGCACCTCGATGTCTCCACCCAGCGCGGAGACGATGCCGTGAACGATGGAGAGGCCCAGGCCGGTTCCCACGCCCACCGGCTTGTCGGTCCAGAACGGCTCGAAGATCCGGTCCATCTTCCAGGGCTCGATCCCTGCGCCCGTGTCCTCCACTTCGACGATCGCCTCGCCCGAAGGCGCCTGCCTTGTGCGGACGACGATCCGGTTGGCAGACGCCGCGCCCTCCGGGATCGCCTGCGCGGCATTCACCAGGAGGTTCAGGAACACCTGCCCCAGCCGGCTGTCGTCCGCGTACACCGGAGGGAGCGGTTGGTAGTCGCGCACGAGCTGCGCGCGGGGACGGATGTGGCTCATGGCCACGTTGATGGTGGAGTCGAGCACTTTCTCCACGTCCACGGCGCGGGTCCGGTCCTCGTCCGCGCGGGAGAACGTGCGCAGGTCGCGCACGATGGACCGGACGCGCTCCGCCCCATCCAGGGCGTCGGCGCACCAGGTGCGCACGCGGTCCCATTCCTCCGCCGAGGGCGCCTGCCCGCGCGAGCGGAGGTGCTGCAGCTCGCGCTCGATCAGCTCCAGGCCCAGCGTCACGTACAC
>Ga0137407_10003748_pt1 | contig 10110 bp, 10 predicted proteins | sample CZOMad2_2_16fung_FD_108410 | JGI IMG/M metagenome (GOLD analysis project Ga0137407, IMG submission 108410) | Vadose zone soil fungal communities from Angelo Coast Range Reserve, California, USA - CZOMad2_2_16fungal (Illumina Assembly) | ecosystem: Environmental > Terrestrial > Soil > Vadose...
ACGCCAGCACGTCGATGCCGAACGCCCGGTGCATGAGAGCCGCCCAGGTCCGGGAGCGCGGCTTGGTTTGTTCCCGCGCCCCGTCCGGGGCCGGGGCCAGCGCCGCCGTGGGCTCCTGCGCCATGCGCCCGTACACGACCACTCGCCCGCGCCACCGGGCGCGCGGAGCCAAGACGCCATGGCAGATGAGCAGGTTGGTTTCCGGCCGCGGGGTCATCGCCGCCAACCGTTCCAGGAACTCCAGCGGCTCGAAGACCAACTCTCTCGTCCCGTCGTGCCACGCCCTCTTGAGCTCCAGCGCGACGCGGCCGTCGCCCCGCCGCTGCAGGCGCTCCTGCGCGAAGGGCGGACGCAAGACGTATCGGCACAAACGCTCCAGCACGCGCGTGTACACTCTTGCCCCGGTCCGTGCCTGGTACGAGCGGTTCGCGAGGCGCCACCAGCTCATTAGGTTCGATATGCGCGGCACCGGACTGTCCGATCGGGACGTCGACGCGTATTCCCTGGATACGATGGTCTCCGACCTTGAAGCCGTCGCCGATGCGGTGCCCTTGGACCATTTCACACTGATCGGATCGATCAACTCAGCGCCGCCTGTCATCACCTATGCGGCGCGGCACCCCGAACGTGTGAGCAAGCTGATCCTCTGGTGCGCGTATTCGCGCGGAGCGGACTTCTTTGACGATCCGGGCACAAAGGCTCTTCGTGACATGGTGGATCGCGACTGGCACATGCTATCCGAGACGGCATCCAGGAGCCGTTTCTCATGGTCGGCGGATGCCCACGCCCGTGAGTACGCGATGCTCTGGCGGGCGGCTGTAACACCTCGAGTTCAGGCCATGTTGATGGACGGGCTACAAACCGTCGATGTCACGCCGCTCCGGGGCCGTGTGCGGGCACCTACCTTGGTCCTTCAACGGGAAACTCGCGGCGCCGATGTCGCACGCAGAATCTCCGCGGGCATTGCGGGTTCACGCCTCAGGCTGTTTCCAGGTGGTTCGGCCGCACCCTATCTCGATGATGCCGACGACGTGTGGTCGGTCATTGCGGCGTTCCTCGGCGATGAGTCAGTCACGACGACCGAGCAGGGTGACTCGCTGCGGACGATCCTGTACAGCGACATGGAGAGCAATACCCAATTGCTCCAGCAACTTGGTGACGAAGCCTGGCGCCGCCTCCTCCGTGAACATGAGCGCATCACGCGAGAGGCTCTCGCGCGTCACGGGGGCGAGGAAATCAAAGCCATGGGCGACGGCTTCATGGTGTCCTTCCCCTCGGCGACTCGCGCCCTCGAGTGCGCAGTGGCCATGCAGCAGACGTTCGCGCGGCGAAACGCCTCGGCCGCCCATCCAATCCGTGTCCGGATAGGCGTCAATGCCGGTGAGCCGATCGCCGAGGAGGGCGATCTGTTCGGCACCGCCGTTACCATGGCAGCTCGGATCATGGGGCAGGCGCGAGGCGGAGAGATTCTTGTGTCAGACGTTGTTCGCCAGCTCGTCGGCGGTAAGGGTACCGCTTCGACGATCGCGGGGAGTCTGAGTTGCGCGGCTTCGACCATCCGGTGCGGATCTATGAGCTGCGCATCCCGGTCGAGGCGCGTACCGAATGAGTGTAGTCAGCTGATCGGCGGCCCTTGCCCGCGCAGTCAATGCATTCCGAAGCCCTTGTCCTTCATGGTTGCTCGGGCCCGCAACCACCTGCAGGCGAACAGGCCGCTGGGCTTCTGCTTCGAGATCCCGATCTAAATGCGCGTCTCAGTCCCGACCACGTATTCACCAAACGTCTCAGCAACTGTGCGCTCCCTGCCCCCTCGACAACAGCACGCCACTCACACCTGCCCCGTTGTATACTCACCCCCTCATTGTGGGCGGTCCCGACAGCTGTGGTTGTTTGGGACGAAAGACAAGGACCGAGCACACACGGAGGCGAGGCCCATGTGGAAACGTGAGGAGCCACCAAAGCCGAAAAGTGTCCCGGCGGATCCGGTGCAGGCACCGTTCTCTTCGATGCCGGTCCCGCCCCTTTCGTCGCCAACACCGCCCCACTCGTCGACGTCGTCTGATCGATTCGAGCAGACGCAGAAGGAGCCACGGCCTATGCACGATGAGCGGTCGGGTATGGGAAAGAGTATCGTCATCAACGGCGAGTTGAGTGCCAGCGAGGATCTGACCGTCGAGGGGTGCGTGGAAGGCAAGATCCAGCTGAGCGACCACGTACTCACGGTCGGCTCGAACGCGCGTATCAAGGCGCAGGTCACTGCCAAGGCGATCGTCGTCCTCGGTCAGGTGACGGGCAACCTGATCGCGACCGAGAAGGTCGACATCAAGGAGAGCGGATCGGTGGAGGGCGACATCGTGGCTCCGAGAGTCGCGATCGCCGACGGCTCGCACTTCCGGGGCAGTATCGACATGCAGAAGAAGGATCAGCCGACCACGGCGTACCAGACGATCGGAGGTTTCGAGGCCGAATCGAAGACCGGGAAGCCGGATGCGCAGAAGCCGGAGCCGTCTTCCGGGAACGGCGAGCTCGTCCGCGTCTGAGCCGGGAGCCGCGTACAGTCACTCCGGTGGCCGCCGAGACGGTTTACGCGAGCAAGGTTCTCGCGAGCTTCCTGTCACTGCTGTTCGCGCGACCGGCCGCCGAGGTGGTGGATCTGGGTCCCGTCACCGGCTCGAACGTCACGTTCCTCGGCGAACGGGTCGGCTGCAAGATCCACGTCGAGGACCTGTGCGCCGACATCGATCACCACATCAAGCAAGACAAGTTCGATCAGCTTCCGAAGTTCCTCAGCGGACGACTCTCGATGACCGACGCCAGTATCGACGCGGTGCTGAGCTGGAACATCTTCGATTACCTCGCTCCGCTGGCGGCGAGCGCCCTGGCGCAAGAGATAGTGCGGATCCTGCGCCCGGGCGGCGTGCTGCTTGCGTTCTTCGGCGCCAGTGCCTCGGACGATCCGCGCTACATCAAGTACTTCATCGAAGACGAGGCCCACCTCCGCCATCGCTTCTACCCCTCAGCCTGTGGCCGGCGATGGGTCTTGCAGAACCGCGACATCAGCATCATGTTCGCGGGTCTCGAAGTCCGGGATTCGGTTCTCCTGAAGTCAGGGGTTCGGGAGATTCTCTTCCGAAAGCGCATCCAGAGCTGACATCGCTCGATTCATCAATCGGCGGTCGCTCATGCCATCGCGCCTGCGAACAGGAAGACCGAATCCGCCCTCGGCGTCGTACGAGGTGACCGTCGTAGTATGCCAGACGCGGCGACTCCAGTCGCTCGAGTGGGCGGGTCGTCAGGGCGCGCTGGCCTGGGAGCTGCGGACCACGATGAGTCTCGCGCGGCTGCGGCACCGCGGCGTGTTGGCTCCGCGCGCCCGGTGGCGCGGGCGAGTGGTCGTTTATGGACGGCCCGTGCCCGAGCCCACTGCCTCGACGGCGCCGCTGGCCGGAGATCCGGACGGCACGGGGGTGAAGACCGCCAGTCCGCGGGCCTGGAGCTGGGCGGCCCTGATGCACCGGGCGTTCGGCATCGACGTGCTGGCGTGTGCCCAGTGTGGAGGCCGCCTACGCCTGATCGCCACGCTGCACGATCCCGCGGTTATCCGGAAGATCCTCGCGCACCTTCCCCTCTGCCACTCCGGGCAGAGTCCCGGCCTCGCCCCACGCGAGTCTGGCGCCGCCGCACCCTGATCGGCTCCTCGAGGGCGCGGCGGACGCCGTCGTGCCTTCGCGGCGAGATGTCGCGGCGAGACTGACGCGGCGGTCTGTCTGGCCTAGCATGTCGCTCACCCGGGCCGGCTCGCTCGATCCGCAAGGAGGCCGCTAGTGTGCGCTGTGGCAGCGGCTCCTGGGCCGGCCGGCGTCCGAGTCTGGGCGATTATGTCAGGGAGACGGGGCTCCACGGACGGGGCGAGCGCTGCCGGAGGGTGCTAATGTTGGCTAGCCTCAGCCTCTGTCGAGGGGCTGTCGCACCGGGAGATCGGCGAGGTCCTCGGGATCACCGGCGCCTACGCGAAGACCCGTGTCCACCGGGCGCGGTTGTTTCTCCGCCAGCAACTCGCGAGATATATGGCCCCGGGGCCGGGGCGGGCTCGCTTTAGCCTCAGCAAAGGAGTGAAGCCATGAACACGCTCATCAACGGGTTGATCAAGCTCGGAATCCTCAAAGAGGACCTCGACTACCACTTGGTCCGCGCATCGATGGTCGTCATATTCCTGTTCTTCGGGTATCAGAAGTGGTTTGAGTACGAGGCGCAGGTATTGATTCCGTTCATCAGCAACGGCCCGTTCATCTTCTGGCTGTACCCGTTGTTCGGCATCCGGGGAGCGACTTGGTTTCTGGGGGTGTCGGAGTGGTCGTTCTGCGCGCTCCTGTTTCTGGGGTTCTGGAACAAGGAGCTGGGAATTCTTGGGGCCCTCGGCGCGGTCTTCTCGTTCGTCGGGACCATCACGATCATTCCGTTCATGCCGGATGGCTGGGCCGCGTCCGCCGGCGGGTTCCCCGCAATGACGGGCAACGTTGCGTTTCTCATGAAGGATCTGGTTCTCCTCGCCGCATCAATCTATCTGCTGAAGCAGGATGTCACGCGAGTGATCACGGCCCGCCGGGCCGAGGTGGCCGCGGCGATGCGATGAGACCGACCCGGGCGCTCCACGGTCTCGGCCAGAGCCTGTGGCTCGACAGGTATGCCGTTACGCTTGGGCGCGCGCTGCCACAGGCGTCTGATGGCCGAGTCGCTCCATCAGCGCCGCTCCTTGATCGTTCACATGAACCGCTCGATGACGCCGTTGCACTTGACGTCGAGCGTGACGAGATCGTAGGTCCGCATTGCGGGCGGAGTGCGGACCATGAAGGGACACCATGGCTACTCTCTTAGAGAACGTATCGGGTTGGCGGGATGCGAGGGCGAAGCTTGCCCCCTACGGGGCGGTCCCTCTTCGCTTGATTGTCGGCGGCGGAGTTCTCGCCCACGGTCTCGCGAAATGGCACCGCGGGCCGGAAGCGTTCTCCGCGATCCTTCACGCCCTCGGCGTTCCTTCACCCCTACTGATGGCTTGGGTCACGATCGCCACGGAGCTTCTGACTGGCATCGCCATCCTGATCGGAGCCTTTGTTTCCCTCATCAGCATCCCCAGCATCATCCTGCTGACGGTAGCGGTCTTCACGGTTCATCTGCCGTATGGCTTCAGCTCGATCACGCTGCTCGGCGTCAGCAACGGAATGGCACAGTTCGGACCCCCCGGGTACGAATGCAATCTCCTCTACATTGCAGCCATCGTGGCGCTTGCCCTGATTGGTCCAACCCCATGGTCGGTCGACAGCTATCGAACCCGTGCGCGTTTGTCTTGAGTGCCGCGCCGAACACGGGGAGAGTCATGAACTACGGCTCGACATACAAAGCCGTCCGGTCGGTGACGCATTCTCTCGTCGCCAGCCTTTCCGCCGAGGATCAGATGGTGCAGTCATGCCCGGAGGCCAGCCCGGTGAAATGGCACCAGGCTCACACCACCTGGTTCTTCGAAACGTTCGTGCTGCGCCCTTTCCTGGCAGACTACAAACCGTTTCGCGAAGACTTCCGTTGGCTCTTCAACAGCTATTACAACTCACTCGGTGAGGAGATTCTGGATAAGAAGCTGTGGCATCGGCTCCTGCGGCGTTCCGCGTCCGAGTCTGGGAGGTTATGTCACGGGAACGGGGGCCAGGAGGGGGGCGACCGCTACCGGAGGGTGCTAATGTTGGCTATCCTCAAGCCTGCCGGCCCCGTGTGCACGCGCGACGAGCTCGCCGCTCCTAGCGGTCGCCTCAGTTCTCGCTGGTTGCTCCATAAATCAAAAAAGGGCTCGCTGGCGAGCCCCTAATCTCCTAACTTTATTCTTTATGCCTCCCCCCTTCCCTTTCCACATTATCCTGACTCGCTCTACCGTCCATGAATCCTACTTGATAGCCGCAGTAAGTTACTATTCCCAACCCAACCAATAGTCCCAGAGTCATCTGAAAATAAAAAAACCTTCCATCCTATTTGCCTCCTTGGCGTAGGGAACGCAGACAAGTACTCACGACGAGAAAGAGCCGCCTCACCTTAGCGCCAACCATCAAAGGCGTCAACATTGACAGATCTTCCCTGATGTGTCACTCGGACAATCTCTGTTGCTAAGCAGCGGTCCGCCAGAGTCTTGATCACACTGAAAAGGCTGATCTGCTGGGCGCGGGCCCGCCTGTCCTCTGCAGGGAATGACCAGACACCCGACATGAGACTGTATTCAACGCGCTGATTCACGTGCCTCTTCCTAACGTAATCGGGGTAGCCTTCTGGGAAGGTATGTACGACACATGCGCAGAGGGCGGAGCGCGATCCATCCGATCGCGTGTACCGAAGACAGCACCAGTCGAATCACCGCCGCGTTTCATAGATCACTTCGTTCCTACATCACACTCTTCTTCGCACTCCACGATCCGCTGTAGTCGTGCCTCAGCGCGCCTTCGGTGACCCGCGGCTCGCGGTGACGTCTTTACTCTAGACCAACATGAAGGCGGCCTGCGGCCGATCGCTGACGAAAGACTGCAGGTTCAGACACTGTGATTACGCCGGTTACACGGCTTTGCCCGCAGCCACGGCTCCAGAGACCTCTTCTAATCTCCCAGTCCTTACGTCGTAAATATATCCGTAGATCGGAATGGACTTGGGAATCAATGAATGGTTCCGAATGCGCCTCACGTCGGCGACGACGCTCGCCGCATTATCCTTCATCGTGAGCCAATCAATGAACTCCCCTTCCATCGATCCGGGGCCCTTCCCGACGTCGCGAAAGCCGTCGGGAGTGAGTTCCGCGGTCTCGAGGCTACTGGCAAGCAGGTTCCGCATCAGCTCGTCGGTGAAGTACAACATGCCGCAGTCGGTATGATGAACGACGAAAAACTCCCTCGTGCCGAGCAGCTTGTAGGAGATGACCAGGGAACGGAGCGCGTCATCGCTGGCGCGTCCTCCGGCGTTGCGAATGACGTGGGCATCTCCTTCCGAAAGCCCCGCGTACTTGGCAGGATCCAGACGGGCGTCCATACAGGTCAGAATCGTAAAGTGACGCGCCGGTGGTAGCGTCAACTTGCCCCTCACGCCAAAGTTTGACGCATACCCCGCATTCGCCTTCAGAACGTCTTGTAGCACGCTCATCGTTGCCCTCCTCGCGTCGTACACGCCCCTTCTCGGTGGCCAGCCTCTCCACCCGCTACTGGAATATGCCCCGAGGCACTGTCATGGACACGACCCAGTTCGGAATGTCGACCACTTCGCTGATCTTGAGGTCGCCCGCGACACTGCAGATGGCGTAGGCCTCGTGCAGGCTCAGGCCTTGATCGCGCACCAGCCAGTCGATCATCGCCCTCACGGCCTTCTTGGCATTCTCCATCAGATCAGGTCCCATCCCGGTCGTGTGATAGAAGCCCTTGGCGAGCATCTCCTTGGTCAAACCGAAGTCGGTCGGGTTGGCCGCCGGGACGATCGCTTGCGGCGACTCGATGATCGTGTTCTTGATCACCTTGAACCGGCACGTCACGGCCATCAGAGTCTCGATAGCGGTCACGCAAACTTCGCCATCGCCCTGGGCCATATGACCGTCGCCCACCGAGAACTTTGCACCGTTGACGTAAACCGGATAGTAGAGCTTGGATCCTTTCGTAAACTGTTTGATGTCAGTATTCCCGCCCATCCCCCCACTGACATTCGGTGGGACGGAGCGATACATCCCCTTTCGGAGCGGGGCGACGCCGTAGATTCCCATGAAGGGCGCGATCGGAATCTGGGCTTTCCTCCCCGTGTCCTTCCCCACGAAGCTCGCGAACCCGGTGTTCTGCCCTTTGTTGAACGTGAAAATCTGGACGAAGGGGGCGCCGGTGTTGAACGGCTGATCCTCTGGAATCGCACCTGCCACCTTGCCCGGGCTCGGGTCGCTCAGCTCCGAGGCTTCGGTGAACTGATGGAACGGCGCCAGGATGTCAGGCCGGAGACTGCCGAACAGGCCCAGCGCCGGACTGATGGTGACGTACCCGAAGTCGACGAGCGGAGCCACATCTACGATCTCGACTTCAAGAACGTCGCCCGGCTCCGCACCTTCGATCGCGACGGGGCCGGTGAGGGGGTGCACTTTCCCGAGGTCGAGCGTGAGAACGCCATTGGGCGTCAGCGTTCTCGCCGCCGTGCCGATATCGAGCGCATCCCGGCACAGGAACTGTACGGCTTCGCCTTCACGCACGCCGGCGGCGGCCGGGATGTCCTGGTTGAAGCGGTTGTGCAAGACCTTCGAAAATCCGTCGATCGTTTTGGCGCTACCGCCCGGCGGGGCCTGCGCCACGATGAGATCTGGCTTCCTTATGCCAGGAGCGGCGACGCCTTCGCTGGCTGCCGCCAGCCTTGAGCCGACACCGGCAATCGCTGCGGCAGTGGCCGCACCCAGGGAGATCTGCTCGATGAACGTTCTCCTCGAGATATCCGAGTGGACGAAGCACACGGCGCACCCTCCTTCGTTTCGCGTTTAACCGCGATCCTTTCTATGTCCCCGTGTCTGTCCCCTGTTCAGGGGACCGCCCGACGATCTTGTGGAGCACTTCGGTCCTCCTTTGCCGAAGCGGTGCGCACCAGTTCTCTTCACGAAGCACGCCTCTCCGCGGCACCGTGCGTCTGAGACCGCCTGCCCTCGGCAACGGTCAGACATACGGGGCCGAACGACCCAAAATCAACACACCGCCCCTATAGGAGCGCCGACCGACCAAGTCAAGTCGGATCTTCGCGGCCTTGTTCATGACTTTCACAACGGCGAGAGTCTCGGAATCGACCTCTTCAGGGAGAATAAAAATGCCGCCTCAAAAGACGGCGTCCAACAACATTGTGTCGCGAACTACATTAGTTTATGACCAAGCGACGACGGTCGCCGGCCTAAGGGACAGAAGACTTAGATCACCAGGATCTAGACTGCGCTTCCCCGTTTCACCCGGGCGTTGGACTCGACGGACGCTGGTGTAAGACTAGAACCGCGCCTAGCCGGCCAGAGCGCTCAAGCAAAAGCCCTGAAGAGGTGCCAGTCGCCGGACACACCTTTCAGCGTGCGCAGTCCGCGGTCCTCGAATCGGATACCGGAACCGGCGACTAGCCCGGCGGGACGCGCGCGCGCCGACCGCTCGCTGGGGCGTCGCCGACGGCAAGCTCAGCGTGCTGGTCGGTCCGTCGGGCGGCGGCACCAGCCGGGAGCCCTCAGAGCGGTCCTGCCATAGCGCCGGAGGGCCTCGCTCTCGGTGAGCGCTTCTGTTCACAAGGTGACTACAACAGGATGGGACGCCCGAGAAGCAAGGTCCGCAGGTGCACCGCGAGGTCGGCCGGGTCGAGATCCACCTGATCGATCGGTGGCGGATACGCTGGGTAGGCGTCGATTCGCCCGATACCGAAGTCGGCGAGCAGGCGATCGGCGACAGAGACCGGGACGCACGCCCTCCGCACCTTCTGTGGCTGCGCCCGCAACAACTCCGCGATCATCTCGAGGAGCACTCCCTGCGCCTCCGGGACTCGCTCGAGCTTCGTGCAATAGGGCTGGCCGCTTTCACCGAACCGCTCGTCGAGTCTCTTCAGCAGCGGAACGAGATCGCTCATCTCGATCCACACTCGCAGTGAGAACGGCTGATCAGCCACTTGAGCGGGCAGCAATGCTTCGTGGTGGCCGGTGTGGAGGAAGCGACTCATGCCCTGGCTCTGAGCCCTCAGGGCCGTGCCGTAGGGTCCTGGGGATCCCATGGGTCCTTCCGGAGTTCCGGCGGAATCCCGTCTTCGTCTGGACCATGCTCGGAAGCCCAATACACGTAAGGAAGCGGCGCAGATAGTCGAGCGCCGCGGCAAGATCCCGAGCAAAGAGTGGTCGAGGTGGTACACGACAATGGCGCGAGCACCGGTGGCCCAGAAAATCTTTGAGTGAATACTTCGACGATGTAAAAGTGCGGTAAAATATAAGGCTCTTCGGGGATTCGTGTGGGTGAAAACGTGGGGCTGAGAGGGCCCAAGCCCGCTCTGGGAGCGGCCGGAGGTGTTCTCGAGGGGGTGCAGAAATCGGGCATTAATGTCGCGCATGCCAAC
>Ga0137407_10003751_pt1 | contig 10108 bp, 12 predicted proteins | sample CZOMad2_2_16fung_FD_108410 | JGI IMG/M metagenome (GOLD analysis project Ga0137407, IMG submission 108410) | Vadose zone soil fungal communities from Angelo Coast Range Reserve, California, USA - CZOMad2_2_16fungal (Illumina Assembly) | ecosystem: Environmental > Terrestrial > Soil > Vadose...
GCCGAGTATCTCAACTCCCACCCGATGAACGCCCGCGTTAGCAACGACGACTATGGCCAACTAGACCTCACCAGTGATCGCCTCAACGAGTTGATGAAACCCCACCCAATGGGTGAGTTCCTCAAAGGCGCAGTGAAGGCCTACACGGAAGGCGTGGGGACAGAACCGCTCGGGGCCAGCGCATTCCGTACCGAAGCGGATATTGCCTTCGCCAAGGAGCATCCCTTCGCTGGCGCATTAGCCGCATCCGTAGCGTCCCTTGGCGAATTGATGAGCCGTCCCGTGAAGGGCCTCCTCGCTACCACTGCCTTCGTGACCGGCAGCCGTGAACCATCCGCAATGCTCGAATGGATGATGCAACGCGGAGACATTGGCCACCAGCCCGGTCCTATGAACCTTGGCCAAACCAAAGCCGTGCAAGCTGTCGCCGAACGTGCAGCCAAGGCAATCGAGCCTTGGGTTCGCAGGGGCGTGGAACCTCCGGTTGGAGTAGATCCGGCGATCGACCAAATCAAGATCGCCGAAAATGCAGAAGGGGTATCGAAGCTTAGCGATGCCCTCAAAGCCGCTATGCAATCGACCACCCGCGAGCGCAGCCCTGAACGGTTCCGGGATTTCATTGCCCAGCATGGCGAAGCGGAAATCGGAATCGATGCCAAAGCCGTCGCGAAGCTCTACGAAGGCAAGAACCCCGGTGATGGCACAGGCCCACTCGACTTCGTCCCGGGCATCGCCGACAAGCTCGCGATCGGAGTGGCCACCGGAGGCGATGTTCATATCAACGTGGCCGATTGGTTGGCCCGTGTTGACCCCGAAGTGGCGCGGGGCCTGGAGCCCGACATCCGCGTCCGTCCCGGTGGCATCACCGCCACTGAATCGGCCCTGACCGGCGAGCCTTCGTCGAATGTCATCGACCACCCTGACCGCTTTCGCCAAATCCCCTGGGGTGAGAATGACCCCACCCAACTTCCAATCGGCGAAGCTATCCGCCGTGAGGTGCCAATCGCCTGGGAGGTAAAACACGAAGGGGGAATGTACAACGTCTATGCTGATGGCGAGTTAGACAACGCCTTTGGTCATCCACAAGACGCCCAGAACTACATCGACCTGCATTCGGGCAAGACCTCGGGCCTACGTCCTCCGGGGAGGACCAATGACAATCTGTCTCAGGCAATCCAAGAAAGCATCGGCCTCACTCCTTCGGAGCCACCTCCCTTATCCCCATTCGCTAAAGCCATGGCCGACCGTGGGGCAAAGCCAAAGCCCCCATCGCTGGTGGTGGCCCGGCAGATGCCTGATGGCACCATTCGCATTGGTAAGCCTGGGCAAATCCATGCGGACCTAATGACCAAGGCTGAACTAGCAACCGATCGGGACGCTCCCGATGTCGCCTCATCAATGGGCTATGCCAACGCTGAAGGTAAATTCCTCACCCGCGAAGAGGCGTTGGATTTCGCGTTGAAGAACGAACCATCTCGCGCTGCATGGTCGGCCCAGCAGCCAGAGTTCGGCCTTGACGCCGCAACCTACAACGAGGCCACCAAGCCAAAAGCCGAAGCCGGTACGTTCGCGGAAGCCAAAGACAAGGCAATAGGCCCGGAGCAACTAACCAAACTCAACATAGAGACCCAAGCCAAAGCGATCGTGGCTGGCCGTCCCGTAGCGAAGCGAGAGACCATCGATGCCCTTGTCAAAGCCACCTTCGAACGTCTTACGCTGGCAGAGATCAGTTCTGACAAATGGCTCCGTGATGCTGCCAAGGCCCAACGAGAACTCGCTACCGCTACAGATCCCCTCGATGCCTACCACGCCAGCCAGCGTAGGGAATTGGCTGTTGCGTTTGCGAGGGAGGCATTGGATCTGGAGAAGGCTCGGGACCAATTCGACCGCGTAGCCAAGCGTTACCGTGAACCGAAAGTGTCAGGCGCATCACCCGAATACACCAACGCCGTTCATGACATTTTGCAAAGGCTTGGCTTACCGGTGAAGCGCTCGATCCAAGATGTGGCCGAAGGTCTTGGCGTGGGGGGCCTACGGGACTTCGTGGCCGAGAAGGAAGGCGACATGCGGGATCTGCATGTCCCTGAATGGCTCGCGGACCCGGCGTTCCGTGTGGACATCAACAAACTGACATCGGCAGAGTTCGCCGAGCTCCACGATGCAATCAAAGCGATAACTCACAACAGCCGAGACGAGATGAAAGTCTACAAGGCCGGCGAGGCCGCGGACAAAAAGGCCGTGACCGATGAAATGGTCGCCTTGATGAAATCGTTAGGCCCGGCAAAGCCCCCGCCGATCCATGGCCGTGAAAGCCAAATCGCTAAGCGTGTCCGAAGCTGGTGGTGGAGCGGCATCAACGTCGAGTCGATGTTGAACCGGCTCGATCGCGATGACCCTTCCGGTCCCTTCTACCAATACATCACCGACCATTTCACCAAAGCCTCCAACTACCGCGAACGATTGGTGCGGGACTTCCAAGCCAAGATCGCCCAGGTGGGCCACATCGAAGGGATGGACGATCCCGTAGAGAACCGGCTTTGGATCGACCCCCTCACCGGTCAGCCCTTCGTAATGTCCAAGCGCAACGTGCTCGGCATCTTGCAGAACGTAGGCAACGCGAATAACCTCAACAAACTCGCGAAGGGCTATGGCCTGACCGGCACCCAAGTGATGGAGTGGCTACATGAGCGCACTACGAAAGAGGATTGGGATCGTGCGCAAGCGATTGGAAACATCTTTGGGGACATATTTGGGCTTGCTAATTCTATGTCCCTTAGTGTTTCCGGAGTTGGTATCCGGCGGCTACCCCTGGCGGAAATCTCTACTCCTCATGGCACTTATGCCGGTTGGTATTCTCCTGTTAAATATGATCCTATCCGCCCTGGTTCGAGCCGGAAACTCATGGGGCTCCAAGAGGAGGGATACTTTCGGGCGACGACTCCCCAAGGCTATGCCAAAGAGCGGACCGGTTACATAGCCCCAGTCGAACTAAACCTCGACATCGTCCCGATCCGTATGGCGCAGATGTTACACGACATCGCGATGCGCCCGGCTGTCATTCAGATGTCGAAGTTCTTCTACAACCCCGAGTTCGAGCGGGCGATGACGGCACACTATGGCGTACATCAAGCGAAGGAAATGATCCCCTTCCTTAAAGAAATCGCCAACGCATCCAATTTCAAATCAATGTCTGAGCAGTTGGGCAACGGGGCCATAGAGTTCTTCCGACAGAACACCATCGCGACGTTGATTGGCTTCAACCCCGGAACCGTTATGAAACACGGCTCCACCGCTTGGCTGAACTCCATGACCGAAGTCGGGGCGCTGAACTATCTGAGGGAATTTAAGAACATCACAATGGAATCGCTATCCGGTCGTGAGACTTGGCGCATGGCGATGGAGAAGTCCGAAGAGCTTCAACGCAGAATGAAGAATTACGTCGAGCTTGTCCAAGGTCACGGCAGTGAAATCAACCTGACCGGTGCGGGCGGCAAGTTCATGTCCCTACGTGAGTTCGTGATGTCCGCTGGGGCCACTCCGGTATCGATCTCGGATCTCTTGAGTGCTGTTCCAACCTGGGCTGCGGAGTACAAGACTCAACTTCGGGAAGGCGTAAGTGAAGCTGATGCAGTCTCGCTGGCCAACCGTGCCGTTCGCCGGGCCCATGGCTCAAGTGTGCTTTCAAACAAACCTTCGATAGCCAGAACGAACGCGTTGGGCGCCACGTTCTCCTCCCTCTATGGCTTCTTCAGTCACATGTTACAAAAGCAATATGAACTGGCGTGGAAGGCCCGCGACACTCTGAAGGGTCAGGCCTCAACACCCATGGCTCACGTCCCTGATCTCCTAAAGGGCCTGATGAGTTATGTGGTGTTCCCTGCCCTTATCGAAGAGTTGGTCACACCAATGACCAATCACGACAAGAAATCGTGGGGCATGTGGGCTGCTGAAAGCATGCTGTCGATGGTCGGCGCCAGCATGATCGGCGTCCGGGACTTTGTCCACGCTGTTGTGAATGTCCGCGACCCAAGTGCGGGACTAATCGGCACCTCCATGAAAGCCGGCACGGATGTAATCCACGACCTTGGGTCTGGGACCCGCATGAGCCGCGACCAAATGGGTAACCTCATCAACCACACCCTGACCCTGGGCGGAGTCCTCACGGGACTGACCAACAAAGAGGAAGGGAAGATGGCCGAATATCTGTATCGGTACGGCAAGGGCCTTGAACATCCGCGTGGGCTTGGCGAGTTCACCAAGGGCCTGATGTTTGGCAAACCAAGGAGACACTGAAATGGCTGAGATAGTTTCACTGAGGTCGCCTGTGGAAGAGGTGCTTCGCTATGCCTGCATCGACCCACGCTCCGCGACGCTTCATCAACGTGTGCGTGCCGCAGAGCTCCTTCGGGAATGGAATGGCAGCGTGGGGGTAGCCGCCACATTGCTCGGCATAGGGGAGGGGTCATTCCCAAAGTGGCCGAAGAAAGAAAGGAAGGTGTGAGATGTCACTCCGCGAAGAGTTCGAACCGCTGTTGATCTCTCCTCATGGATTACACAGTGACGCTGAACTGGCCCGGATGGGTTGGGACAATGAAGTTGCAGTTGCAACTAAACACCAGCCCTGGCCCGAATGGGAAGCTCACCTCCGAGACGAGATCGCAAGGGCTGATGAATGGCTCCGGCTTTGTGGCCGCACCATCCACGTCAACACCCGCTGTTGCACAAGCTACGGACTGAAACACATAGCCGAGCGTTGGCATGTGAACTCTCGGGGCGGCAACGGATACATGTCCAATGGTTGCTTTCTGATGGCCGCGTCACGGCTTGGCTTTGAGATGAAAGGTGCTTGGGGCAATTATTGCTTCGGAGGCAGATACGTCTGGGACACTTTCAACGCTTGGATAAATATCCGTAATCAAAGCTGGCCCCCAGCAAAGCTGCGTGTCAGCGAAACGATGGGAGGAGGTTGAGATGAGTGACAACGTAATCGAACCCCGCGACTGGGTTTGGAAACTAGTCGAACGCGATGTCGACAAATACTGGCGGGGGGAACAGCGGGAAATGTGTGCCGCCAATGTAGGCCAAGCCATCGCTTGGGGACTGTATGACGAAGTCGACGACATCAAACGTTGCTGGGCCGAAGCTCAGCAGGTCAAAGCCAGACGTGAACAGAAAGAAGGGGCGTGATGAGTGAGCGCATTAAAGGAATTGCCGCAGGAGTAGACGCGGAGCCGGCAGATGAAGCCGGGGGGTTTGTGTCACACTTCAAAAGGGTCAAGGTAGCGAAGCCTAAGCTTGTGGAGCCAAGGGCCCCCGCTTCGGCATCGGTACCGGTGGAGCCCAAGGTTGTCAGTACTCCTGCCCTGGCTTCACCATTCGCGGCGCAGCGGGCTAAGTTTCTCGGCGCGTTGAAAGACATCAAACCTGTGGAACCGGAGGAGGTGCTGAAGATAATCAAAGCGAAGCTGGAGCCAGAGCCTGAAGAGGTTGAGCTTAAAGCTTCTCCGGGGCCCGGGACTGCACTAATAGTTGCTCCAGAACATTCACCAGAGCCAACGAAGCCTGTGGTGGTTCTAGCCTCTTCAGCCCCGTACGACATCGCGGGACAATTCATCGCGGATCGGTATTGGAGCAAAGCCGCAGGTCTAGGCTTGCTCCAATTCTGGCAACTCCAATTCTGGCAATGGAAAGCCAACCATTGGAGTGTGATTGATCCAAACACCATGCGGGCACAACTCTACGACTACCTAAACAACGCTCAAGTTCGCGTTGACCGCAAGGTGACAGTGTATCAGCCGAACATGGCAAGCGTTAGCAACGTCGTTGATGCGTTGAAAGGCTCGGTGAATATCGAACCTGAAGTGCTAATGCCTGGCTGGCTTGGCAAAGCAGTGCCTCCTCCGGTTGGAGACCTTCGTGAGTTGATCCCCTGTTCGAACGGTTTACTCGACGTTCGCTCCCGCCGTTTGTTTCTACACTCCCCACGGTTTTGGTCCGCCAATGTGTTTGACTTCGCATATGACCATTCGGCGAAGGCCCCACGCTTTGAGCAATTCCTCAAGGAGCTTTGGCCTGGGGATGAGGACACCCAACAAGCGGTGCTTGAAATGATCGGGGTTTGCCTGACCGACGAGACGAAATACCAAAAGATGTGGATGTTCGTAGGCCATCCCCGAAGCGGTAAGGGAACGCTGGGCCGGCTTATCAAAGGCCTAATTGGTGAAGACAACTATCTCGGTACAACCCTCCAGAGCTTCGCCGATCCTTTTGGAATGGAAAGCTTCATCGGGAAGAAAGTCGTTGTGTTCTCCGATGCCACCCTTGAAGGGATTGACCGAAAGGGAATGTCCAAAATCACCGAGCGCCTGAAGCTCACCTCGGGGGAGGACGATCAACATATCAACCGGAAGAACATCAAGTATTGGGACGGCACTCTAACCGCACGGATAGTCTTCTTCTCAAACGATCTGTTAGGCTTCCGGGATGACAGCACAGCCCTAGCTAAACGCTTCATCACTGTACAGATGGAGCAGAATTTCTTCGGCAAGGAAGACAAAGACCTAACACCGAAGCTCCTTGCAGAACGGAGTGGGATACTCAACCTAGCCTTAGATGCGCTGGATCGTCTCCGCGAACGTCGCCACCCATTGCAACCCAAAAGCGGCGTGGCCATGGGCCGAGACCTAACCCGTCTTACTAGTGACATCTCTGCATTCATCGAAGACCGCTGTGAGGTTGGCCCGGACGCCGAAGCCTACGCCCACAAGCTCTTCGAGGTTTGGGAGGGGTGGTGCCGCGAGCACCGGGTCTCCTACGGCTATGGCTTGGCCCAATTCACCGCCAAGCTCCGTTCCGCCGCAGAAGCCCCAATCCGCGACAGCCGTCCGCGTAGTGGAGGCCCCAGCCGCCCTACCATGCTCCATGGCATTGGGCTGCGTAAGCCTAGGCTTGTCATTCCTGCGGCCTCGGATGGCTCCGCCTAGGGAGAAGTGGATGGAACGGGTGGTACAGGCTGGTACAGATGGTCAGGGGCTACTCCTTTTACTAAGTAAGGAATGTTTATACTGTATACTCTTTTCCATCTGTACCATCTGTACCATCTGTTCCAAGTATAGAAATAGATAGAGAAAGACATAGAAATGGGTGTGATTGAGGTTAAACCGAGTAGGGGAATGGAGCTGACTGGTACAGATGGTACAGAGCTGGAGGTGGAATCCGAGGCCACCTCTTTAGACTTCCTCCAAGCCATCTACCGCTCTAGCGGGCAGCCGATGCCAACACGGATGAGGGCAGCCATAGCGGCGCTGCCTTTCGAACATCCAAAGCGAGCGATTGTGGAGAATGTCTTTAGCTTCGCTTCGCAGTTGGAAGCGGCGTCACGGCGTGTGGGTAAGTCGAACGTCATCGATGCCAAGGCTAATCATTCGTTGATCGAGACCGACCCCAGCCGCGATTGAGCTTCGCACCTGTGTGCCTCCGGGTGCGATCGTCCCCACCATTTGCTGTAAGTCCATTCCGGCAGATGGTGGGGATCGCTACCAGGTAGCGTGTCAGAATTGTGGCAGAGCCCTTCGCCACTAGCTGCGCACTAGCTAACCCTTCACCCCTCTAGCGAATCCACAATCTAATCAACACCATAGCCACCCTCGGCACCAGTCCCCCAGACTGCGGCATCGGCCCTGGGCCCATTCGCTTGGGCTGAGCTCGGCCTGAGGTGACCATAGCCAACGGACCTCAATGAAGGGGGAGGGGCCCAAATTCGCGCGCGCAGATCCGGCCCAGTCTTGCTGGGCGCTATAAAAATGAAAATCGACTTTTGCCTTTTTGGCCCGCTTCGGCGCTTTGCCTATTACATATGAAAATATTAGCCCGTGGGCCTTTTGCGTTTCTGCTTCGCGGTGGGCTCAAGGCCTCCCTGGATCAAGGCTCTCAGGGCTTCGCTACGATTAGGTAGGCCTGGGGTGGTCCGCCGATAGTGGTCAACCCGTTCCAGCAACTCGCTGGGGACGATCAGGTTTACCTTTCGAACATTGGCGGCAAGCTTTGGGGGCACGGCTGATCCAGACATTGGGGGTGGTTCCTTCCTATCGAAGCTTGCGGCGCAATGCTATCGAGTGCATGATACCATCATATCATGGTGGAGGGGCGGGAATGAAAAGGGTGAATTGGATTCTGATCGCCGCATGGGTTTTCAACTTCGCCCTGGTGGCGGTGATGGTGTGGCTTTGGGGGCAGTGGTGATGCCGACCAACGCGGAGATCCGCCGAGCACGTGAGGTCATTCTGGCCGCCATCGCCGAATTGCAGATGCTTGGGATCACAGTCCCCACCAGCCTTCACGGAGTGGTAGGTGCCTTGGGGTGGGCCTTGGAAGAGCACGGCCCCAACGTCATTCCGTTCCGGCCCCCAGGTGCGTCGTGACTAAAGCGGAGCAACAGCGAGTGAGGCGTCATGCCACCATCGCTGTTCTGGCCCGGCTGACACCTGAGCCACAGGATGACGATAGCGATCGCTTGGAAGCGTTGGGGCGTTGGCATGGGGATGATGCAGAGCCATTGCCTGCGAAGCAGTAAAGGGCCATGGGGATGGAGCAACGGGCGAAGCTGGTGGCCTATGTGTTATCGGCGGCGATGGTTGCGGGGTGGATTTGGGGCGTGGTGCATCTGGTGTTGGTCCCCGCGCCGAGGCATCCTCATGAACGTGGGGATATGCGGTTTGATGTGTTCGCACGTTGAGCGCCAACGGCGCCGAGCCATTCCCGCAGGGTTGAGCCGCAACGCGGCCTACGCTCCCACTCTCAATGGTCCAAGGCATGTACTATTGGGGGACTTTCTAAATGCTTACTGGGCCTTTGGGCCCTAGGCGAAAGCGTAGCGGGGCCAATGCTTTAGCCCCTACGGCCCGCAGTGTCATCAACAGAGTTTCCCCTCCCCGCCCAGCCCTTACGCCAGAAGCACTTAACCCGAGAAGTCCTTCTGCCCCAATGCCTTCCGGCCCGCCATAGCTTCGCTCCCTTACGCCTCGGTACGCCCGACTTTGCTTGCTACCGCTTGCTAATTGATTGCTACGGGAGCACACTGGTGCTCCCCAATCAGCGATAGGAAAGGTCCGCGAATGGCGAAACCAAAATCACTCCGGCTGGCACTGCCGGTGGAGTTTGTTCAAATGTGCACCGTCGATGACACCAGCCCCGAAGAGGTCTTGGCCGGATTCATCCGCGACCTCTGCGCCCTCCCAGGAAGCAACGGCTCTGACGAGCGGGACTACGCCAACAACTACTACGACCGTTGCGGCTACCCCTATCGGAGTGACCGGTAATGGCCAAAGGCAACATCACCAAGACCGCAGTGGATCGGCTCGTTGAGGGATGGATTTGGGATACCGGAGTGAATGGATTTGGCGTTCGCAGGCAGACGAACGGGGCTTTCTATTATCTCAGGTATCGCGTAGCGGGCCGTCAGCGCATGCAAAGTATCGGGCGCCACGGATCGCCGTGGACACCCGACACGGCCCGACGCGAAGCCCTGCGCCTCCTTGGTCTTGTAGCCACCGGTACCGATCCGGGCCGTGCCACTCATGGCGAAGCCTTCAGCACCGTTACCGAAAGGTATCTGGCCAAGCGTGAATCGGCGATGAAACCCCGGGCCTATGCCGAAGTGGTCCGCCACTTGCGGGTCCATTCCGCGCCACTTCATTCGCAATCCCTCGCGGATATCTCTCGCCGAAGCGTCGCCGAATTGCTGGGCCGGATAGAAACTGGATCGGGCCTCGTGACCCGCAATCGTGTCAGATCCTCGATGTCTGCATTCTTCGCGTGGTGCATAGCTGAAGGCCTAACCGAACTAAACCCGGTGACAGGCACCGCTGTAGCGGATGAAGGCTCATCGCGAAGTCGTGTTCTCACCGATGCTGAGCTTGCATTGATCTGGCGCTCGCTCGCAACGGATCGCTACAGTGACATCGTCCGTCTGTTGCTACTGACAGGTCAACGTCGCGAGGAGGTGGGTGGGTTGAAATGGAGTGAGGTTGTCTCCGGCGTGGACGGCACAACCCTCCTACCGGTCCCTGCTATCTGCCTGCCTCCAGAGCGAGTGAAGAACTCCCAGGAA
>Ga0137407_10003752_pt1 | contig 10107 bp, 7 predicted proteins | sample CZOMad2_2_16fung_FD_108410 | JGI IMG/M metagenome (GOLD analysis project Ga0137407, IMG submission 108410) | Vadose zone soil fungal communities from Angelo Coast Range Reserve, California, USA - CZOMad2_2_16fungal (Illumina Assembly) | ecosystem: Environmental > Terrestrial > Soil > Vadose zone...
ATCATGCTCTGCGATGATAGAATTCGCGACGGCCGGAGAATATGAATCAATCTGAACTGCTGAAAATTCTGGAATCCGTGAAAGCGGGCGAGCTCGCTCCGGACAAAGCCATCGAGCGCTTGAAGCATTTGCCGTTTGAAGATCTCGGCTTTGCCAAAGTGGATCATCACCGCGCGCTCCGCCAGGGTTTTGCCGAAGTTGTTTTGGGAAAGGGAAAAACGCCGCAGCAGGTCGCGGAAATTGTGCGCGCCATGCTGCGCAAGAAAGACTCACGGCACAACATCCTTGTGACTCGCGCTGACGAAAAGATTTTTGCAGCCGTGAAGCGCGCCGGCGGAAAAGACGCGCGTAACGCGAAGTTTTACGAGTTGTCCGGTGTGATTACCATCGAGCGGAGCACGGAAATTACCGGCAAAGGATCAATCCTGGTAGTCTCCGCCGGGACAAGTGACATCCCCGTGGCAGAAGAAGCGCTCCTGACGGCGCGCATGATGGGCAACCGTGCGGAACCCCTGTACGACGTCGGCGTGGCTGGCATTCATCGCTTGCTTGAGCACCGCGAGAGCAAGCTGGCTCACGCGCGCGTGATCATCTGTGTTGCCGGAATGGAAGGCGCGCTTCCGAGCGTCGTCGGTGGGCTCGTTGCGGTGCCGGTGATCGCCGTTCCCACCAGCGTCGGCTACGGCGCCAGCTTCGGCGGTGTCGCTGCGCTGCTCGGCATGCTCAATTCCTGCGCCTCCAACGTCACCGTCGTCAATATCGATAACGGTTTCGGCGCCGCCTGCGTCGCCTCCTGCATCAATCGTCTATAGGTCCGTCCCGTGACCTCTGCGCTCTTTGTGAACTCTGCGTTATTCCGCTTCTGATTCCGGCTTGAGCAGAACTTTCATGACGCCGGATTGCTGTGCAAAGCGAATAGCCGCAGGCGCTTCCGCCAGCGGGAGAGTCCGCGTGAGGAGCGGTGTGGGGTCAAACTTGTCGGAGCGCAACAGCGCGATGGCCTTGGCAAAAGGTCCGCAGCGCGAGCCGACGACAGTAATTTCCTTCACAATGATCGGCCACGTTTCGACAGGTGTGGCGCCATAAAACGTGGATTTCAGAACCAGATTGCCACGCGGCTCAGTCATGTGCTGTGCCAGTGCCAGTCCGCTTGGCGAACCAGTAGCTTCGACAACCAGCCGAAAGTTTTCCTTAATTCGCTTCAGATCGGACGCATCGCCCCGCACTTTCTTTGTTTGAATTTCAGCGCGGCGGGCGATGGCCAGTTTTTTCTCGTGCTTTCCATACATCACCACGTGCGGAATGGCGGTCCGTAACACGCGTGCGATCAACTGCGCCAGCTTTCCATCACCCAGCACGGCCGCTTCGCGAAACCTCCTTACATCCACCTGCTCGAGAATTTCGCAAGCCGCCGCGAGCGGCTCGACGAAGACGGCCTGCTCATCCGTGACGTTTTTCGGAACGACGTGCAGGTTTTCCAGCGGCAAAGCCAAATATTCCGCAAACGCGCCGCCGTGTTCGACAATGCCCAGAACAGTGCGCCGGGCGCAGTGTGTTTTCAATCCGCGGCGGCAGAAATCGCAGACCGGTTGGAATCCATACGCGGAACAGGAAACGTTAATTTCTCCGCAGACCCGCCGGCCCAGCCATTTTTTCTTTGGGGCCTCCGAAACACCGTAGACATCCACGACCTCGCCAACAAATTCATGTCCGGGCGTCCCCCGAAATCCGTGATAACCACGCAGAATTTCGACGTCCGTGTTGCAGATGCCCGCAAGCCGCACACGCACCAACGCCCATCCAGGCCGGAGTTTTGGCAGTGGACTCGATGTCGCCTTCAGTTTTCCATTATTAACACGGAAGGAGAGCACGGCTGCATTGTACCGCCTGCCGGACTTTTCGCGGAGCGCCCGAGTGAACAGAAGAGTTTCTTTTTTTCAACAGCGGCACAGGCTCGAGATCTACTCGTATCGCAGCGCCACGATTGGATCGACGCGCATGGCGCGGCGTGCGGGAATGTAGGAGGCTGCCAGCGCGACCGCGACCAGCAACGCCGCCACACCTAGAAATGTCGCTGGGTCGTACACACCGATGCCAAAGAGCAAGCTCGTCAGGAAACGCGCCACAACGAACGCTCCCGCCAGTCCAAGTGCGACCCCGATCAGCGTCAATTTTAACGTCTGTCCCAGAATCATGCGGCGCACGGAGGTCAATTGCGCTCCCAGCGCCATGCGCACTCCAATTTCCTGGGTGCGCTGGCCCACCGTGTAGCTCATCACTCCATAAATCCCAATGGCCGCGAGCAGCAGCGCCAATCCGGCAAAAATGGCCACTAGCACCGATGAAAACCGCCGCGGCGAAACGGAACCCGAAATCAGATGATCCATGGTCATCACGTTGGTCACCGGCAAGTTCGAATCGAACTTGTGCACCACCTCCGTGACGCCGACCGCAATACTCAGCGGATCGGAAGCGGTGCGAACGATGAAATAGGGCGTCCAACCTCCCACAAAATAAACATCGTACGTGGGCTCATGGTCGAGTCCGTACTGGTGCACATTCCCGGCGATGCCGATGATCGTATTCCAGCAGGGCTTCGGGTCCAGCGAACACAAATTGATGCGTTTTCCGAGCGCGTTCCCTTGCGGCCAGAAGCGCCGCGCCATCGTTTCGTTGATCACCGAGTTCTGCTGTTTGAAATCGCCCTCGTCAAAAAAACGGCCTGCACGTAGCGGAATTCCGACAGATGAAAAATAGCCGAGACTCACGGTGCGAAACTCGGCGATGGGACGTCCCCCGGTGTCGGGGATCGGCTGTCCCTCGATGATGAAGCGCGTGGCCTGTCGCAACTCTGTACCCAGTGGCAGATCGTCAATCCCGCCGACTTCCTTGACGCCCGGAAGTGTCCGGATTCGGGCGGCGATTTCTTCGAATTGCCGGGCCTGCTTCCGTCCGTACTCGAGCTGCTCTTCGAGCGAAAGTTGGTTGTACTGCGCAAAGGAAATTCCGGCTTGCTGAATTTCCATCGCCAAAACGTGGTCGGGCCTGAATCCGGGATCGACCTCCATCAAACGCTGGAAACTCCGGAGCAGCAGTCCCGCTCCAATCAGGGGCACAAGCGCCATGGCGATTTCCGAAATCACCAGCAGGTTGTGCGCGCGGTGACGGCCGGAGGCGCTGGAACCCTTGCTTCCTTGTTTTAAGGCGCTGGCCAGGTTGTTTCGCAGCATGCTCACGGCAGGCAGGAATCCACACGCAAGCCCTGCGGTTAGGCAAACGGCAACCGTAAATCCCAGCACCCAACGGTTCAGACTAGCCTCACGCAGCACGCCGAGGTCGGCGGGAACAAACGCCAGCAACCCTTTCAGTCCCCCCACCGCAAACAGCAGACCCAGTGCGCCGCCAAACAAGGAAAGCAGCGTGCTCTCCGTGAGCAGCTGGCGGATCAATCGCCACGGGCTTGCGCCCAGCGCAGTCCGCACTGCGACTTCTCGTTCCCGCGCCGCGTTCCGCACCAGCAACAGATTCACAAGATTCGCGCAAGCAATCAGCAACACCAGCCCAACGGCTCCAAACAAAACCAACAACGTGGTGCGCAGCCTAGCTGCCGCCACATCCTCAATTGGCTCTACCCGCACCCCAAAATTCCTGTGCGCATCCGGATAGGCGATGGCCTCCTGCTGATGGAGCCTGTCTACTTCATCATGTGCCTGCGCCAACGTGATTCCGGGCTTTAACCGTGCGATGGCTGAGAATGCGTGATGCACGTGCTCGGTAAGGTCATCATTGAATTGTCCAAACGGCATCCACAAATCGGCGGAGCGCGCGAGTTGCATTCCGGCGGGCAGAACGCCCACGACCGTGTAGCGTTGGTTGTCGAGAGAAATGCTGCGGCCAACCACACGCGGATCTCCGCCAAAACGGCTTTGCCACAATCGGTGGCCCAGAATCACCACAGGTGCGTTTCCCGCCCGGTCTTCTTCCGGTATGAACGATCGTCCCGCCACCGGGCGAATCCCCAGCATTGGGAAAAGCCCGGAATCGGCGTAGGCCGCCTGGACGCGTTGCGGCTCGCCTTCACCGGAGAGGTTGAACCCTTGCAAGACTTTCGCGTACGCACCCATCTCCGAAAAGCTCGAATTTTGCCGCTTCCAGTCGGCGTAATCTCCTGGAGACAGCCCAGCCTTGGGAATCTGAGGCAGATACGTGTTCGCAATTTCCACCAGACGTTCAGGTTGTGAATACGGAAGTGGGCGGAGCAGGAGGTTTTCGACCACGCTGAAGATCGCCGTGTTCGCGCCGATCCCCAACGCCAGCGTAAGTACCGCAATAACTGTGAACGCAGGATTCTTGGCCAGCATCCGCATGCCGTAGCGGATGTCTTGCAGCAAGTGTTCCATCACACTATTCTCCGGCAAAAAAGTCAGGCGCCAATTTAAGGAGAGATCGCATCACACCCGCCCCGTCTCACTATTCGACGCAGGAATCCGCGGGAAGATATCCGAAAAATGGGGCCAAAGTCGGCCGAGCCGAAGTTTAGTCGGGACCCTCCCCCACTCTCCATCTAATGCAGCGCGGCGGAAATCGTCTTGATCAACAGCGGTTCTTGTTCCGGGAATACGGTGCGCAGGTCCAGCACGAGCCGGTCGTCTTCAACGCGGGCTATGACCGAGACGCCGGCAGGAGCGCGACGCAGGCGTTGTTCGAGCTTCGTCGCGGAATAGCGAACGCTTGCGATTCGAATGATCTTCGTAGGCAGGGTTTGCGAAGGCGTGGAGCCGCCGCCAGCGAGAGAACTTCCGTCGGCAATTTCAATTTCGACTTCGTCGAGAGGAAGCTCCGGGCGCAACTCGCGGATGAAATTCTCCGCGCGGTGTTTCAGTTCCAGGGGTGTTGCGCGAATCATGCGCATAGCGGGGACCTCGTCCCAGGCCGCACGAAGATAGGCTCCAAGAGTAGCTTCCAGTGCAGCGATGGTGAGCTTGTCCACACGCAGAGCGCGAAACAGGGGAAAGCGCCGGACGCGCGCGATGAGCTCTTTTTTCCCCGCGATGATGCCCGCCTGCGGCCCACCGAGAAGTTTGTCGCCGCTGAACATCACCAGGGAAACGCCCGCATCGATACTTTGCCTGACCGTAGGTTCGCTGACTCCGAATTCCGAGAGATCGACGAGGCAGCCCGAACCGAGATCCTCCACGAGCGGCAGGCCCCTGCGTTGGCTGAGCACCACCAGCTCTTCAAGCGAAGGCTTATCCGTGAATCCCGTGACCTTGAAATTCGAAGGATGCACGCGGAGCAGCACGCGCGTCTTTTCGTTGATGGCGTTTTCATAGTCCGCGAGCCGCGTGCGATTGGTGGTGCCGACCTCCCGCAGGATCGCGCCGCTCTGCTCCATGATCTCCGGAATCCGAAAGCCGTCGCCAATTTCGATGAGCTCTCCGCGCGAGACGATCACCTCGCCGCCGCGCGCCAGCGCCGCGAGTGCCACCAGCACCGCCGCCGCACAATTGTTCACCACGATCCCCGCTTCCGCGCCGGTCAGGCGCGTTAGCAAATCCGCCGTATGCACATCGCGTTTCCCTCGCGCGCCGGCTTCGAGATCGTATTCAAGATTCGAGTATTGCGTTGCCGTGCGACGGAATTCGTCCACCACCGCTTCCGGCAGCGGCGCACGTCCTAGATTGGTGTGCAAAATCACCCCAGTGGCGTTGATCACCGGCTGCAGCGAGCGCGAAAGAATGCGTTCGACTTCAGCGCTGATGAGTTCTTCGACAGAGGCGGCGTTGAGCCCCAGCGCCGTCCAATTCGCATCACCCGCGATCCGCCCACGCAAATCCGCAAGTACCGCCCGTGCCACTTCGACCACCAGGTTGCGGTCCACGCGTTTCGAAAGCTCCGCGAGCCGCGGCTGACCGAGCAATTCGTCCACCGACGGAATCTGCCGCAACAATTCCGCCTGCTCCGCCGAAATCGTTCTCTTGCTCCCCGCTTCCATTCGCACATTTCAACATAGTGTGAAGCGGCGGGCAATGGCATTGGGGCTATCCTCGCTTCCCGCGGCTGGCCCCAACTTGACGCAGCCAGCAGCGGGGTGCGGTGCTGCATTCGAACCGCCACCCATTCCTCCGGTTGACGGTTTTCCTCCATCCTCCTAGCATGGAGGTTCGAGGTTTGTCCCCGCGCATGGCGACCATTGACGAAGAGCTGGCTACACTCGAAAAAGATATTCGACAGCTCAAGGTGGAATACGATCAGTATTTCGGCGGCGGCCGGAAGCGTCCGCCCACGGAAATTGAATGGCGCATTGACATGCTGGTCAAGCGCTACGCCGAACGCGGCGGAGAATTGAAATCCGCGCAGCGCTTTCGCTATAACAATCTCACGCAGACCTACGCAAAATATAAGGATATCTTCCGGAAAAAACTGAAACAGAAGGAAGAGGGCACGATCCAGCGGCATTTCGGAGCGGCGGCGAAGGAGATCGAGGCCGCTCGCACAAAAAAAGAGGCCGAAGAGCACGCAGTGGCGGCCACGGCGGGAGACTCCTCCCCATTCCGTATGACCTGCTCCGAGCCAGAGCGCGAAACCGAGAAAGTCGAGCAGTTGTATCAAGCGTTCTTGCAAGCCAAGCAGACGGCCGGGGAAGCGACGGGGAAACTTTCGCGCTCCAGCTTCAACGAATTCGTGTTGAAGAAAACGAAAGAGCTTCAAAAGCAGAAAAATTGCCGCGACGTCGAATACGTCGTGGAAGTGATCGAAGGTCAGGTCAAGCTCAAAGCCCTCGTAAAATCCTAACAAACCAAGAGTTGCAAGTTTAGCTTCGAAAAGCAATCCAACCGAAATTTCCAGCTTCGAGCTCTAGCCAAGATTCATAGAGTCTTCTCTGTGAGTGTTTTTTCCACATGGCGGTACTTTCCGAATACGCCCCGCGCGCTTACACTGATCTGCTTTTCTCATTTCGGAGGATTCCATGGCGGTGCAGCGCGCGCTAATCAGCGTGTTTGACAAGACTGGAATCGTGGAATTTGCCAGGCGCTTGGCCGCGCTGAAGATCGAGATTCTTTCGACCGGGGGAACCGCCAAGCTGCTGCGCGAAGCGGGAATCCCCGTGCGCGACGTTTCCGATTTCACCGGGTGGCCCGAAATGCTCGGTGGACGCGTCAAGACGCTCCATCCGAAAGTGCACGGCGGACTGCTCTTTCGCCGCGGCCACGCAGAAGACCAGAAGCAAGCGGCGGAGCATGGAATCGCGCCGATCGATCTGGTAGTGGTAAATCTGTATCCCTTTGAAGCGACGGCGGCGAAAGCCGGTCTAACGGCCGAAGAGTTGATCGAGAACATCGACATCGGCGGCCCGACAATGCTGCGATCAGCGGCGAAAAATTTCGAAAGCGTCACGGTTGTGACGGACCCGGCGGACTTCGAACGTGTCGCGAGTGAAATCGAGATCGCGGGTGAAACGGCGCTGGCGACGCGCCTGGAGCTCGCGCGAAAAGTCTTTGCGACAACTTCCCGATACGACGGCATGATCGCCATGGAATTGGAGCAGCTGTCGGCTGGCCCAGGAAGTATTGCATTGGCTACGAAGCCGGCGCTGCCGGAACGCGTGCATATCGCGTTGCGCCGGCAACAAGAGTTGCGCTACGGCGAAAATCCTCACCAAGCCGCGGGGTTGTACGTGCCGGCCGGTCGAGCCCCGGAAGGATTGGCGGCGGCCAAGCAGCTTCAGGGAAAGGAACTTTCGTACAACAATCTCGTCGATCTCGAAGCGGCGCGCAGCCTAGCCGCGGAATTCAAGAATCCTGCGGCGGTGATCATCAAGCACAACAATCCCTGCGGCACCGCGGAGCAGGCGACGCTGCTCGAGGCGTACTTGAAAGCGCTCGCATGCGATCCTGTCTCAGCGTTCGGTGGCGTCCTGGCATTCAATCGAGAGGTGGACCCGGCAACGGCGGAAGAAGTTGCGAAATTGTTCGCGGAGTGCGTCGCCGCGCCCGGTTTTGACAGGCGCGCAAAGGAAATCTTCGCCGCGAAAAAGAACTTGCGATTGCTCGAATTGCCGCCCGGAGGCCTGGAACCGGAGCGCGAGCTACAGCTCAAGCGCATTCTTGGCGGAATGCTGGTCCAGCAGCCGGACCTTGGCGAGATTAAGGACGGCGATCTCCGCGCGGTCACGAAACGCGTGCCCACGGCCGAAGAGATGCAAACGATGCACTTCGCGTGGAAAGTCGCGAAGCACGTGAAATCCAATGCCATCGTTTTCGCCAAAAACGGTGCGACGCTGGGCGTTGGCGCAGGCCAGATGAGCCGTGTCGATTCCGTGAAAATCGCGGTGATGAAGGCGCAATCTTCGCTGGCCGGCTCCGTGGTCGCCTCCGACGCCTTCTTTCCCTTTCCCGATGGAGTCGAAGAAGCAGCGAAAGCAGGGGCTACCGCCGTAATCCAGCCGGGAGGCTCCGTCCGCGACTCCGACGTGATCGCCACTGCCGACCGCCTTGGCCTAGCCATGGTCCTCACCGGCATGCGTCACTTTCTGCATTGAGAGATAGAGGTGGCCGGCGAATTGGGGTCGCTTGCCCGCCTGCTGGCCGTCTCCAAGTAGCTGCCGTGAAGTCATCATCCTCACTCAGAAACTGCGCATCGTTTGTACGCGGGACAGGATCTGCAATCGTACTTTCTCCCAAGTTCCTTTCTTGCCCCGCTTGCGCAGCACGCGAAGAATTCCCGCGACGTCCGACAGCGTCGCTCCGGCTCCGACGCGGCATGCAGCGGCTGCTCCGGCGGCGTTGGCGGCAAGCGCTGCTTCGAGCGTCGACCACCCTCGCAAGCGAGCCTGCAGAAATACCGCGGTGAACGCGTCACCAGCGCCGGTTGAATCCACCGCGCGAACGTCGAACGAAGGAATCTCGCGGAGAATTCCTCCATCCGAGATGAGGCATCCGCGTTTTCCTAATTTCATCACGATTTCTTTCGCCCCCGCCCGCTGGAATTGCAGAAAAGACTTGCTTGCGTTGCGCTGACCCGTGAGGACGGCGGCTTCCTCGCTGCTTACAAACAGAAGATCCACTTGGGGGAGTAGACGGAGGATTTCTTGGGGAATTCTTTTGCACGGCTCCATCCCAACATCGAAAGAAACCCATTTGCCGTGTGAATGAAACTGGTGCAGGATCTGCCTCGCCATTTTTTCAGGCCCCGGATTCAGAAAGCTGTAACCCACAAGATGCGCGGCAGTGAATGAAAGAAGCGAATTGGCGGGAACTTGCCGTGGGTCCATGAATTGATTGGCTCCGCGGCTGCCGAAAAACGTCCGTTGGCCGTCGGGAGTAACACTAATATAAAGAAGACCAGTGAGGGAGAGAGAACTGCGCTGCACGCTGACAACGTCAACGCCCGTTCTTCTTAGTGTATCGAGCAGCAGGTCGCCAAGACGGTCCTGGCCCACGCAGCCCAGCAAACGAACCTTGATCCCCCAGGGCGCTATGGCCAGGGCGCAGTTCGCGCCAACGCCGCCGCAATTCAGCTCCAGTTGTGGGCAGAGCCCCTCGCCGCCGGGGACCGGCCAGGCGTCCACGTGGCCAATCACGTCCACATTGAGATCGCCAAAAACGAGAAGGCTTGCGGCGGAAACTCTTTTGCGGCCCATGGCAGCGGCATCTTATCATTCCTTAACACGGGGCCGCCGCAAGGTGGCCTGAGCACTGCGTGGGCCGCGCGTTATCGGATTCGCGCGTGGCGTTTTCTCGTGATAAGACGCAGGTGCGTGCTTGGAGGAACCGGTTGGAGAAATTTCTCACCGTTCGTGAAGACGTAGCCGCTGCGATTCCCGCAGGACAGCCGGTCGTGGCCCTGGAGTCCACTGTGATAGCCCACGGACTGCCGCGGCCGCTGAATCTGCAAACCGCTTGCGCGATGGAATCTGCGGTGCGGGAGGCGGGAGCGACACCGGCCACGGTCGGTGTCTTGAATGGGCAACTTGTTGTTGGGCTCTCCCCGGAACAGATCGCGTTTCTTTCGGAGGCGGAAAGCGTAGCAAAAGTAAGCCGCGCGGATTTGGCCTCGGTCCTCGCATCTGGCATGCCGGGCGCAACGACGGTTGCGGGCACGATG
>Ga0137407_10003753_pt1 | contig 10104 bp, 11 predicted proteins | sample CZOMad2_2_16fung_FD_108410 | JGI IMG/M metagenome (GOLD analysis project Ga0137407, IMG submission 108410) | Vadose zone soil fungal communities from Angelo Coast Range Reserve, California, USA - CZOMad2_2_16fungal (Illumina Assembly) | ecosystem: Environmental > Terrestrial > Soil > Vadose...
ACATCGGCATCTTTCCACGATCATTTCGCTTACATGGTACCCACCATGCGCGCGAAATGATCGTGGAAATCTGCTCGATGTGGGACGCCCTCGCTACGGCGATCATTACTCGGACAGGCTCCTTAGGCGGCTCGATTGAACTTCAATACGAGAGTCGCGCACCCGAGCAAACCCGCGCCTTCGATCCAGGCAAGCCAGCGGTTCATGCCGCTCGACACTCCGAACTTGGCCGACGCATGCAGCGCGCGGTGAGCGAGCCAACCGTAACCCAATAGAATGCAAAATTCCGGCAGCATCGATGTCGCCGCCAAGATCAGCATCTGCGGCACCACCGACCGGACCGGATCGACGAACTGCGGCAAAAGCGCCAAGAAGAATAACAGCGCTTTGGGATTCGCGAGCTGCAAGGTAAGTGCACCCAGATAGACACGCCGTCCATCGCCCTGCTCTCGAGGCAAGGTTTCACCCAAGACCACCGCATGACTCGAACCAGCCGAGCGCAGCGCCTTGACCCCAAGGTAGATCAGGTACACCGCACCCACCCATTTGGCAATCGTAAAGAAGCGCGCGCTGGCGGCGATGATCGCGCCGAGACTGGTCGCCGAGAGCGTGAAATAAATCGCGTTCGCGCTGATGATGCCGGCCGCCGCCGGCATCGAGCGCCGCAGGGCGCCGCGCACTCCCTGCGACACGACATAAAACACCGCCGGACCGGGCGACAGCGACAGCGCCGTTTCCATCACCAAAAACAAGAGCCAAGTCTTGAATGTCATGTTTACCTTCCGGATACCTGACCTAGTACTTTACCAGGACCGCTCGAGCGATTCGGGGCCGCCTACCTAGCCGACGCGCGCGGGGTGCTTCACAATAGGGTATGAACAACCGAAAGCCGGTCACCCTGCACCGCCTTCGCGAAATGCGCGCCTTGGGCGAAAAGATCGCCATGCTGACTTGCTACGACGCCGCATTTGCACGCGTTTTGGATGAAGCCGGTGTCGACTCGCTCCTCGTCGGGGACTCGCTCGGCATGGTGCTGCAGGGTCGTGCGAGCACTCTTGCCGTGTCCATCGACGAAATGGTCTATCACACCGGATGCGTGGTGAGGGGCAATCGCACGGCCTGGGTCATCGCCGACATGCCCTTCGGCAGCTATCAGGAATCTGCCGAAGTAGCGATGCGCCACGCCGCTCTGTTGATGCAGCAGGGCGCACAGATGGTCAAACTCGAGGGCGGGGGCTGGACGGCACCCATCGTGCGCTTCCTCGTGGATCGCGGCGTCCCTGTGTGCGCGCACTTGGGCTTCACTCCCCAGTCGGTGCATGCGCTGGGTGGTTATCGGGTGCAGGGGCGCGACGAGGCGGCGGCCCGAGTCTTGCGCTGCCACGCCGAGGAACTCGCCGCGGCGGGGGCGGAGCTCCTGGTGCTGGAAATGGTGCCGGCCGCCCTCGCCCGCGATTTGACCAAATCGCTCTCGATTCCGGTCATCGGCATCGGCGCCGGCGTCGGCTGCAGCGGCCAGGTTCTGGTGCTGCACGACATGCTGGGGCTGACGGGGGGTGAGCCGCTGCGGTTCGTGCGCAACTTCCTCGACGGCAGCCCGAGTATCGATCTCGCCGTGCGCCGGTACGTAGCCGACGTGAAGGGCGGACGATTTCCCGACGATGCGCTCCACGCCTTCTGAACGGAATTGAGCATGCAGATAATCAAGACGATCGCTGAATTGCGCGCAGCCCTCGAGCCCGCGCGCAGGCGGGTGCTGGTGCCGACCATGGGCAACCTGCATGCGGGTCACTTGTCGCTGGTACGCATCGCGCGAGAGCGCGGCGACCTCGTGGTCACCAGCATATTCGTCAACCGCCTGCAGTTCGCGCCGCACGAGGATTTCGCCACGTATCCGCGCACATTCGAGCGCGATTGCGAGCTTCTCGCCGCGAGCGGCTGCGACATCGTCTTTGCGCCGGCCGACGACGAAGTCTACCCGGAGCCTCAGGGTTACACGGTGCGCCCGCCGCCGGAACTTGCCGATATTCTCGAGGGACAGGTGCGGCCGGGATTCTTTACCGGTGTCTGCACCGTGGTGCTGAAGCTCTTCGACATGGTCGAGCCCGCGGCAGCGGTGTTCGGAAAGAAGGACTATCAGCAACTCTTGGTGATCCGAGGCATGCTGCGGCAATTGGCGTTGCCGGTCGAGATGATCGCCGCGGAGACCGTGCGGGACGCAAGCGGGCTCGCGTTGTCATCCCGCAACGGCTACTTGAATGACTCGCAGCGCGCCCAGGCGGCACAACTGCAAGCGGCATTGAGCAAGCTCGTCGCCGACGCCGGATCTGGACGCTCGGACTGGCGGCAGCTCGAACGCGAGGCGATGGAATCCCTGACTGCGCGAGGTTGGCAACCGGACTATGTGGCCATACGGCAGCAGAGCGATCTGCGCGAACCGTCGACGGGCGAGCCCTTGGTCGCGCTGGCGGCCGCCCGGCTTGGCGGCACACGGCTCATCGATAACATCGAGTTTTGAAGGGCGCCCTAGTTTGGCGAGTCTCGCAGCCGCTAGTCCATACTCGCGTGACCTGATCGTGTTTGCGTGCTCGCGCGGGGGTTGGGTGGGTCAACGGCAGTTACGATACTTCGGTCTTGCCACCGCTGCGCTCCTGATGTTCATATGTTCATCGGGGTTCGCTGCGACGCCGCTAGATGACGTGACCTCGCCCGCACCCAGATCCATCAGCGAACTCACTCCCGCGGCGACAATCCATGTGGGGAAGACCGCCGATTGGGTTGCGATCACTGCCGACGCTGTCTGGGTCGGCAGCACAGGTCCCTATGCCGTGCATCGGATCGATCCGGCGACCAACAAGGTCGTCGCGAGCGTGGCGCTTCCCGGTGAGCCGTGCGCGGGGCTCGCGACGGGTTTCGGCAGCCTGTGGGTGCCGATGTGTACCGCAATCCCATCCCTGGCAAAGATCGACCTCGCCGCCGGCCGCTTGATGACAGTGTTCGCCGTCGGACCCGCGGCCGCGGAGGGCGGTGTCACGACGGGTGCGGGCAATGTTTGGCTGATCGTCGATAAGTCGGGCACTCTCGCGGGAATCGATCCCGTGACCGGGACCGTCCGCCGGACCGTCAAAGTGCCTGCGGGTTCTTACAATCCTTATTTCAAAGATGGTCAGGTCTGGGTAACCCGAGCCGAGGGGACCGAACTCGCCCGCGTCGATGCCGCCTCAGGCGCGGTGCTCGGCAGCGTCCGAACGGGTCCGAACCCTCGGTTCCTCACCGCGGCCGCTGGGGCTATTTGGACCCTCAATCAGGGCGATGGCACATTGACTCGCGTCGACGCCCAGACTCAGGCCACGACGACTATTGCGCTGGACACCCCGGGTCACGGCGGCGACATCAGTTTCGGTGCCGGCATGGTGTGGACCACCATGGCAAAGATGCCGCTCTCGGCCGTCGACACGAGCACCAAAACGCTGCAGTGCCGGTGGGCGGGACCGGGCGGGGATTCTCTTGGTATCGGACATGGAGCGATCTGGCTGACGGACTATCATGCAGGTACGATCGCGAGGATTCCTCTCAAGGATGCACTGGCAAATTGCAATCCTCGACGCTGACGGACTTGGCGGGTCGTCGTCTTCATGACCACGTAGTCCTTTCGGGCGCGAAAACGTCGTCGCTGAACGCTTCGAGTCAGGTCGTACCGGACTTGACCGCAGTCATACCTTGATGATGCTGACGGTTTCGGTCTCAGGATCGAATACGATCCGTGCCTCGCCGCGTTTGAGCTGGCTGATGACGTGCGCTACTTTATCTTCCAGCGAGAATTCCTTTTCCCCATAGTCCGTACCTTCACGCAGTACGTAAGATTCGACCACGGCGTGCAACAGGTCCTCCGCGAGCTCGGTGTACGGAACCACCACTGGTTGGGGAAGTTCGCCTTCCACTCATGCCCTCGGCCGGCGTGCGAGCCAGGTATCGAGTTGCCCCGCAAAGGCATTGCGATTCGCCTGCGTCAGCGGTGGCGGGCCACCGCCGACGTTCCCGCCGGAGCGCATCGTGTCCATGAAATCTCGCATGGCGAGAACTCCCCGAATGGTATCGGACGAATAGCGCTCACCGCGCGGATTGAGGGCCTCGCCGCCCTTGGCGATCACTTCGGCGGCCAGAGGAATATCAGCGGTAATGACGAGGTCTCCGGCTGCCACGCGCTTGACGATCTCTCCGTCCGCCACATCGAAACCGGAGGATACCTGAACGGCGCGAAGGCTTGGGATGCGGGGAATCTGCAGCGGCTGATTGGCGACCAGCGTTACGGAAACCCCGGTGCGCTCGGCCGCTCGGAACAAGATCTCCTTGATGACGTTCGGACAGGCGTCCGCGTCGACCCAGATACTCGGCGCTGCCACGTTCGCTCCTTCGGGCTTGCAGGGGAAGGCCAAATCGCCCGCCCGAGTTGCTTGGTTAGCCGCCGTGAGATGCGCGAACAAACACCTTTCCCAACGCTCAAGGGTGGAGCGCCTCCGTGCGGCGGCCCGCTACTGCCGGAGTGGGGAATGGCTGGATACAGCGCATCACGCCCCGCGAGTCCTTCGCCTAAAGCTCGGCCAGCGCCATCTCTATAGCCAAAGAGTCACAGGAGATGGCGCTGGCCTCCTTCAAGGCAGGGCATTCGCAAGATCGTGAACGAACGAATACGCCTTTGGACTGCCCCGGCCGGTCGCCAGGTCGTATCCCGAAGTGACTGCCATGCCCGCAATTCCAGAGCCGAATTGGCTGTTGTCGCCGAGCGTGACGGCACCCGGCCCAAAAGTCAGCGGCACGATGTCCACGAAATCGGTCGACGGCAGCTGGTACAAATGCGGATTCAAATAACCGACGTGCGCTTTGTGACTCGCGTCCGCCAACTGGTTTGTGAGGGCGATCAGCGCAGCCAGCTGCGGCGAAGCGGCACTCGTCCCGCCGACGATGTGCCAGCCGACGCGCGCCCCTGGAAAGCTCGTGAAAACCAACACGCCGCCATCGACCGCCGCATTCCAGGAGAGATCCGGTAACCCGCGTGCGCCGTTCAACAGCGATTGGGGAATGCCGGACTGGAAGCCAGGTGTCGAAAACAGTACGCTGCGACCGCCGCCGGTTGCCGCGCCGATAAATGGCTCATTCCAAACCGCCTCGGTTCGCGACCCCGGGGTGGTTAGGAAGCCCGGATCCGCCGGCGACGTCGGATTCCAGGTCCAGCCGAACTGTAGCCACGTTCCGCCGGCCGATGTGACCAACGGATCGGACGACGGCCAATTGACGGTCGGGAATGGAAAGACCCTGCCCTGCTTGTCCACGTTCGCGGTTCCGCTGTCGCCGCTCGACCCCAACACGGTCACGTGATTGGCGACCGCCTGTTGATAGATGGAATCGAATCGTACTACCTGCGGATCTGCCGCAGAATGGAACGATTGTTCGGTGGCGGCAAAGCTTTGAGTGATCACGGCGCCGGGAAAACGACCAATCGCCATCTGCTCGCCGATGAAAATGCCGGGGAAACCTTGCACACCTTCCGTCTCCGCGGGGTTGCTAGCGACGAGAACGATGTGAGCATTCGGCGCGATGGCATGTGCCCACTGCACGTCCAGACTGGTCTCGACGGCCCAGCCCACTTGCGCGCCGTTCACGCTGTTGTTGAACGTGGGTGTTCCGTCCGGGTGGATGATCTCAACGGTCGTACGGGGCAGACCGAAGGTATCGCTGAATCGGTCCAGGTCTGCCTGTACGGTGGGACTGCCATACGCATCCACGATCACGATGGTCTGGCCGCTGCCGGTCGTGCCCTCGGCGTGTAGCGCATCCACCCCGTACGCCGCGTAAATGTCGGTCGGTGTATAGCAATGAAAAACGGTGGAACGTGGATGTCCATCCGGGTCCACGCACGCGAAAGCAGCAGGCCCGCTTGGTGCTTGGCTGTCATCGGGCGCCAACACTATCAGCGGGACGAATTCGACATTTGCAGCGGCCGCGTGCCGCGCAGGGCCCACCGTACCGAAACCGGCGAACAGCAGACCAAATCCAGTCGCGACGATCAACGCGCGAAATACCATTCGATTTTTCATTTGTGGACTTCCCCCGTGCGGTGTTGAGCCTATTGTCTATTTTTGGTCGATCCGACGCCGATTGGCGCAAGATAGTTAGTGACTCGAAACGTTCGGCGCTTTAGAAACAAAAGTCAACCATTAAAAAGCCATCAGTGCCGCTGCTGTTAATTTTTGACATAACGCGTTGTCTGGCAACGCCGGACCGGTGACCGCGGTGCGGTGGTATTACCTCCATGGGAGGGATGTTCTCGACGTGCGGCGTGTCACCCTTACTGCATCTGACCGGGTCTCGACACGCGCAACGGACTCAGTGATTCCCGAGCTCACTCCGCGCGGCGAGCAAGACGCGCGACGCGGCGTCATCGCCTTCACGCTGCTCGCGCCGGTCGGCGACGTGTTGTTCTTCTTTGCGAAAACGGTCGACGACCCGGCCCAAGCTTTCGGCTTCGATGCGTTTTTCGCTCCACGCCGCGCGCCGCGTTTCGTACTCCGCCCGCGCATTCTCCAGAGACTTCATATGCTCGCGCAGTGCCTCGCCCAGCCGGTCCAGAAACGAACGGTAGTTCTGTAATTTGACCGCGTCGATCGCGGCGGCCGATTGCGTGGAATTGCGCACGTACTCATCGCGGTAGGATTGCAATTGCTGGAGCTGGCGTTCGATGTCGGCCACTTTGCGGCCGGCCTCGCCCATCGCACGGCTCAAATCCACGGCCCTGGACGAGGCGATTTCCTGAATCGGTTCGAAGCGCTTGGATTTCATCATGGGGGGGCGCTATCGGCCGGTTGCCGGGATTTGCGCCGAGAACTGTGTCACGAGTTGCTTGAGGTCGGCGTAACTACGCTCGATTCCCACCGGTTCGTACATGTCCTGACGCAGGAATTCGATCATTTTTGGCCATTGCTCCACTGCCAGATCCACCCGCGCATCGGCGCCGCGCCGATAGGCGCCCACGGTGATGAGGTCGCGGTTCTGCTGATAAGTCGAGTACACCTGCTTGAAACGATTCGCAAGATCGAGCTGTTCGCGCGTCGCGATCTGATGCATTGCGCGGCTGATGGAGGCCTCCACGTCGATTGCCGGATACAGTCCGTTCTCCGCCAGCCGGCGCGACAGCACGATGTGCCCGTCCAATATTGCGCGGGCCGCGTCGGCGATCGGATCGTTCTGATCGTCGCCTTCCACCAGCACGGTATAGAACGCCGTGATCGAACCGACGCCGCGATCGCTGTTGCCGGCACGCTCCACCAATTGCGGCAGGCGAGCGAATACCGACGGCGGGTAGCCCTTGGTCGCGGGGGGCTCGCCGATGGCGAGCGCGATTTCGCGCTGCGCTTGCGCGAACCTGGTCAATGAATCGAGCAACAGCAGCACTTTGAGCCCCCGATCGCGAAAATACTCCGCGATGGCCGTGGCCAGCCATGCGCCGTGCAAGCGCATGAGAGGTGGATTGTCGGCCGGCGTGGCGACGACCACGGCGCGCCGCATCCCGTCCGGACCCAAGGTGTTGCTCACGAAATCCTGCACCTCGCGGCCGCGCTCGCCGATCAGGCCGACCACGGTGACGTCGGCCTTGGTATAGCGTGTCATCATGCCGAGCAGCACGGACTTACCCACCCCGGAACCGGCGAATAGACCGATGCGCTGTCCACCGCCGACGGCGAGCAGCGCGTTGATCGATCTCACGCCCACATCGAGCGGGTCGCGAATTGCCCGCCGCATGAGGGGGTTCAGGGGCTCGCCCGCCAGCGACACCCGATCCGTGCACTTGAGCTCGCCGAAACCGTCCAGGGGCCGTCCGGCGCCGTCCAGCACCCTTCCCAACAATTCATCGCCCATCGCCATCGACGACACGCTGTGCGTGGGAATGACTCGCGCGCCCGGCATCACGCCGCGGATATCGCCGGTGGGCATCAAGAATAATTTGTCGCCCGAGAATCCGACCACTTCCGCTTCGATCTGCTTTCCTTCCGCGGTATCCACCAAGCACCGGCCGCCCACGGCAGCCTCGCAGCCCACGGCCTCGAGCGTCATGCCGACCATGCGATTGAGCGTCCCTTCGACGACAAATTCGGCGGCGCGGGCCACGCGCTCGCGCGCTTGAATCAGCGCCCGGGCCCATCGTTGGGGCCGTGGCCGCTCGGCGGCGGCGCTCATGGTTTCGAGGCCGTCATGAACTGGGCCCGCTGCGGGCGCCGACGGTCTGCCGCTCGGTGCCGAGCAGTTCGCTCAAAATGGCACCGAGCCGCGTTTCCAGGCGAGCATCGATGCGCGACGTGGCGGTGGTGATTTGACAGCCGCCGCGCGCCATCACCGGATCCTCGACGATCGCCCAGGCTCGCTCGCTTTCGGTGGGCGCCAGGTGCTGGCGCACCACTGCTGCATCTTCAGGATGCAAATGCACGCGCACCTCGCGGGCGGCGACCGGCAAGGCCGCGATGGCCTCGCGAATGATGCCGATGATTTGCGTAGGATCGGTTTTGAGCTCGCGGCGCACGATTTGCCGGGCCAGCGCCATCGCCAAGGTCAGGAGTTCGCGCTCCACCTCCGCGTCCAATACCTCGAAGGGCTTGGCCAGGTCGTAGAACATTCCGGCCAGACGCTCGACCTGCGCGCGAACTTCGGCGCGGCCGGCCTCGCGGCCTTCGGCGAGTCCCTGTTCGAAGGCCTCCTTGTGCGCCTCCGCCTGCAGGTCGGCGAGTCCGCCCACAGTCGCCATTTTATGCGCGGCCGCCGGGCTCCCCATATCGGGAGCCGTCCACAGCGTCGCGCCGGATTCGGCGGACATGAGCGTGGCGTCAGACAAATTCGCCTCCGCCTTTGCCGCCGAGATTGATGGTGCCTTCCTCGGCCAGTCGCTGCGCGATGATCACGATTTCCTTTTGCGCCGCCTCGACGTCGGTGAGTTTCACCGGACCGCGCGCCTCCATGTCGTCCTTGAGGATTTCCGCCGCGCGCTTGGACATGTTCTTGAGGATCTTTTCCTGCACTTCGGGCTCGGCGCCGCGCAGCGCCACCGCCAGGGTATCGGAGCCAACCTCGCGCAGCAGCGCCTGAATGCCACGATCGTCGACATCCAACAAATTGTCGAAAATGAACAGCAAATCCTTGATCTGCTGGTGCATCTGGCCATCAGCCTTTTCGATCTTGCCGAGCTCTTCGCCGCTCTTGTCGCGCTCCATGGCGTTCAAGATGTTGGCCACCGTGCGTGCGCCGCCGATGCGGCGCAGCGGCGCGGAAGGCGTGGCATTGGCCTGCTTTTCGACCAATTGATCGAGTTCCGTCAGGGCTGACTGCGGCACTTCGTTCAGCGTGGCGATCCGCATCAAGACTTCGGTCCGCATGTCTTCGGTCAACAGCGGCAGGATGGCGGCAGACTGCTCGGGCTCGAGATGCGACAACACGATGGCCGCAATTTGCGGATGCTCGCCGCTGATGATTTGCGCAACGGCCTTCGACTCCATCCACTTCAGCGACTCGATGCCCTGACCGGTCTGACCGGCCGACACTCGATCGAGCAACATATCCGTCTTTTGCTTGCCGACGGCTTGAGTCAGCACGCGCCGCACGAAATCTTGGGACCCGCCGGCGATATTCGCCTTGGAATCGGCCACACCGATGAACTTGTCGAGCACGGCGGTCATCTGCTCGCGCGACACCTCCTTGAGCTCGGCCATCGCGATGCCCAATTTCTGGACTTCGCGCGCATCGAGCTGCTTGAGCACGTTGGCCGCATCCTGCTCACCCAAGCTCATCAGCAGGATGGCGGCGCGTTGTGTTCCGGCGAGTTCATCGGGCTTGTTAGCCATCCGCGGAGACCCAGTCCTTCACGACTTGTGCTGCACGCCTCGGATCCTGCCCGACCAGGGTTCGCGCCGCCGCGATCTGCTGCTCAAAACTGGGCGAGAGCTTGATGGCCTTGCCCTGCCCCGACAGGCTGAGGCGATCGCCTTCGACGTCATCGCCCGCGCCCGCTGATCTTTTGCCCGGCTTGGTCAACGACTTCATCAACGGCCGCAAAACCAGGAA
>Ga0137407_10003755_pt1 | contig 10103 bp, 12 predicted proteins | sample CZOMad2_2_16fung_FD_108410 | JGI IMG/M metagenome (GOLD analysis project Ga0137407, IMG submission 108410) | Vadose zone soil fungal communities from Angelo Coast Range Reserve, California, USA - CZOMad2_2_16fungal (Illumina Assembly) | ecosystem: Environmental > Terrestrial > Soil > Vadose...
TGGACGATCTCCCTCGAGGAGGGCTCGATGACGCTTCAGGAAAAGCTCGACACCATGCGCGAGGCGTCCAAGGCGCGGATCCCGCCCGAAGCCCGGGCGATCATGCAGCGAAGCGTTGAGGATCTCCGCGCCTCCGGGATCATGAATCGGATCGCTAGGGCCGGCGAGCCGGCCCCGGACTTCACGCTCCCCAACGCCAGCGGCCGGTCGGTTGGTCTCAAAGAGCTGCTGGCCCGCGGCCCGGTCGTGCTGTCGTTCTACCGCGGCCGCTGGTGACCGTACTGCAACGCGGAGCTGGACGCTCTGCAGCAGGCCATGCCCCAGATTACCGCCGCCGGCGCGACCCTCGCCGTCATCTCGCCTCAGGTGGCGCGCACGCCGCGCGAGACCGAAGAGCCGAAGCCGTACCCGTACGAGATGCTGCGTGACTTCGGCAATCAAGTCGCCGACAAGTACGGCCTGGTCTTTACGCTGCCCGACGACCTGCGCGAGATCTACCTCAAGTTCGGCATCGACCTGGCGCGGGGCAACGGCGACGGGACCTGGCGGCTGCCCGTTCCGGCGCGGTTCGTGATCGATCGCCAGGGTATTATCCGCGCGGCCGAGGCCGATCCGGACTACACGCGGCGCCCGGAGCCGGCCCGAACGGTGGAGGCTCTCGAGAAACTGCGTCTCGCCTAAGGAGCGATCATGGCCACTGTGCCCGAGGGGTTGAATCCCAAGGTCGAGACCCGCGAGATCGTCTTCGACGCGGACGTCAGCCTGGTGACGCCATTTCTCAAGCTGGCCACTGTCAGCCGGAGTGGCTCGGGCCACATGACGTTCGCTTCGGACGAGGGCCCCACCCTGGGCGGACTGGGCTCGGCGCCCACGCCGCTCATGTACTTCAGCGCCGCGCTCGCGTTCTGACTAATGACCCAGGTGTCCCGGTACGGGCACATGCTGAAGGTCACGGTGGAGGGAATGCGGATGCGCGTGAAGGCGCGCTACCGAGTGGACGGCTCGGTGCTGAACGACACCATCCAGGGCCGGATGCTGGGCGCTGAGACGACGCTCGAGATCGATTCGCCCGACCCGCCCGAGCGCGTGGCCAAGGTGGTGCGCAACGCCGAGCGTGGCTGCTTCGTCATGCAGGCGCTCCAGAACCCAGTGCCGGTGACCGGTCGCACCCTGTTGAACGGCGCTCCCCTGGCCGAGTGAGGGCCCGGCGCTCAACCGAACGTCCCCTTCGGGAGCTTCTTCCACTCTAAATCGGTGTCGCCAACGTCAGTGAACATCACATGCCGTTCATCAACCTGGAGTTGGACAAGCTGGTCGACGAGGCGGAGCATACCTTCGACCTCGTCAAGCAGGGCGCCATCCTCGCGAAGCTGCACGAGTTCGTGGTCGAAGAGGCGCCGTGGATCTTCGTCGTGCACGACCTTAGCCTGGGGCGATGAGCGCCAAAGTGAAGGGCTTCGTGCCGCCGCAGAGTTGGTTCGTAGATCTGACACAGGTGAGCGTCGCACGCTGACGGCGTAGGGGTCCTCGATGTGGCGGTACGTCGGGTGTCGGAAAACCCGGACCGCCGACTGGCGGGCGCCGCGCCTCTGAGGTGTTCTGAAACCCTTTTGTTTCTCGAACGTAGGCTCCCAGCGCCAACGCGGCATCGGTCAGGAGTCGGCATTGGCCTGGCCACAAAACGTGGTCGGAGGCGATGAAGCAAGGTGGCCTATGGGGAGCGGGGGGATCTCCCCGTGGGCCCGGGTGCCGCGCGCCGCTGCTGAAGGCGAACAGTCGTGCCGTCGCACGACGCAGAGATCAACAACGCACCGGCCGCAGTGGGGAGGTGTACGAGTACTGCGTCGGCCAGGCCGCCGGGGGCGTCGGGATCGTGGCCATTGACGGAGCTTCTGCGACTCGCGTCGCTGAACTAGCCAATCGTCGAGCCGCGCGATCAGTCTCGCCCGCGGCCGCGCCCTCGATGCTCGTCGTGATCGTCGTCCCGTTCATGTTCGCGGCCTCTCCACTCCCGCTTTTCCGCCCACTCGCGTCCCCACTCCTCACGCCAGCGCGGGGGCCGACGGTCTTCCCACTGGCCCCAGTGTCCAGGCGGGACGTGATAATACCGCATCGGTACGAGCAGGACGGGCCGGGGCACGAACTCCGGAGCGACGACGATCCACGGGCCGTTGTATCCAGGGCCCACGTACCAGCCGCCGTTGGCAAAGGCCCAGTACTGACCATTGTAGAAGAAGAGATTGGCGGGCTCGGCCGGCACGGGCGGCACGTATTGGACCCACGGCGTCTCGGGGACGACAACGAGGGGTGGCGGTGCGGGAAAATGGATACCGATGTCCACGTGCACTTGCGCGTGGACCGGCGTAACCATGACGACAGCCAGCAGCGCGACGACAATGGCCGTATACATAAGGCCTCCCTGCCATTTCTTAATTTCGTGCAGCAATCGCGCGACACGATCCGACTGCTCGGCGGCTGCGCGACGCCCAGGCTGAATCGCGAAGCCAACCATCCAGTCGACCGAGGCCACGGAGTTAGCTGTTATACCCGTGTGATCGCATGCACGCCCCATAGGCTTCCCTGTAGGCTTGATCGTGATTTTTGTTTTCGTTCAGGCCGTACAGTGTTCCACCGCCGGCTCCAAGCAAGCCGCCGATCGCGGCACCCTTGCCCGCGCCCTTTCCGCCACCCGCGATTGCACCGCCAGCAGCCCCCACCGCGGCCCCCGCGACCGCGCCGATTGCTACGTCCTTTACGACCTCGGTCGTCTTGTCATGCTGGCCGGCTTGGGCCGTCGCGTATCGATTGCAGGCGTCGATCGCCGCCTGGGTGGGAACCGTCGACACATGCGGCTGCGGCCTGGCTGTAGGCACAGACCCAGCAGGCTGCCGACTGACTGCGGGCGGAGAGGGTTGCGGCCTCGCTGCTGGTGTTGACGGAGCGGCAGGCTGAAGAGCCGCCGGTGGGGCCGGTGACGGCGACGCAATTGGAACCAGTGCCGCTGATTTGCGATCGGCCTCTCTTCCGACCCAGTTGGCGACGACGATTCCAGTGATCACAGCCGTCGTGGTCACCAGTGCCATTCCAATCGCTGTTATTTTCCAAAGTTGCCGACCGTTCTCAGACATATCGCTTCTCCTCCTGCCCGTGAGGAGCCGCATTCCGACGGAATCTCCTATCCAACTCCTTCTACAGTAGATCGACCACATCGCGCAGAGACTGCAAATTCCATTGGTGGGCGCGTACTTTCAAGATGTCCGAAGACAAAACGCCCGCCCAGAATGGCGGGATCGTGTCAGACCGGCGCCACCATGGACTTCGCCCCAACCTACTCGATACGCAGCGCGACACCCCTGCTTACCGAGCCCGGATCGGGGCCATCTTCGGGAGGAGCTCGCACTACCCGCCAGATGAATGAGAGCAAACTCGATCGACTGGCTGGCACTCCACTTGCCTAAGAGGATGTGTCGGGAGAAATGACAAGCAATCTCGCAAGCCAGCCGCCGACACCCGCTACAGCCGAGAGCGCCGTCGGCGGAGTCTTGACCAACCTACGGTGGCTTCTCGGGCGAATACCCCGACTGAACGTCAATCTATCCAGATTCCAGACCGTCGTCGGCCTCGCCGCGGGGATTATCTCGATCTCCGGAGCGCTCTTGGCCTTCCCGAACTATTTCAAGCCTGCCGTTGGTAAGGGTGATCTGGTCGCGGTCGTCGTCGATGCCAAGACCGAGAAGGCAGTGTCCAATGCAACTGTTGAGATCCTTACGCTGAACAACGCGGTGGTGACGACGTTGAACTCGGGCTTCTTCGGGAAGGCCAACTCTACCCTCGACGAAGGTCAGTACCGAATCCGCATCAAGCACCCGAAGTTCGGGGCCGAAGTTCGCCACGTGCAGATAATGTCCGGCCAAACCGCCGAGATTCGGGTCCAGCTGCACTCGGGTCCTCAATTGCACGAGGCGATCAGTGACGGTGTCAACGCCTTCAAGCGTCTCTTCGGGAACTAAAGAGTCAGAGCGAAGTCAGCAGAGAACCGACTGGTTCCGTTTCTTCACCACGACCCACACCCACAGAGTTGGCCGTATGAGAAGATGGCGACACATCGGCATGATCCATCAGTTCGCGCTCGATCATCTGATGATTCTCTTCGGCATCTCTGTTGTCCTTGCCGCATGTTCGACCGCGTCCGTACCAGTTCCGGTCAGCGATCCTTTGACGGACGCGGATAGCGGCCCGGAACAGAGACGCGACTCGGATTCGGGCTTAGTCCAGACGGAGACGTCGCAACAACGTCGACCTGTTCTTTCTCGCGGGGCCGAATTCCGACGGGGCCAGAGGGTCGCTGACATCGCCCGAAAGTATGTCGGCACACCGTACCGATGGGGCGGGGCGAGCCCTTCGGGCTTCGACTGTTCCGGTCTGGTTCGGTACGTCTATGCGCAAGTCGGTGTCTCACTTCCGCACAACGCTGCTAAGCAGTACCGGTATGGATTGCCCGTCTCCCGCGACCGTCTCGAGTCGGGCGACCTGGTGTTCTTCGATCGCCTTCGTCATAGTGGTATTTATATCGGCGGTGGTCGTTTCATCCATTCCAGGCAGACCGGCAAGCGAGTGAGTATCGCGAGCCTCGACGACGACTGGTACGCTGAGCACTGGGTTGGCGCGCGACGACTCTAGCCGGTCGCGGGCCACGACCGCCGGGCCGATGATTCCGTGTCGAACATTCTGATCTACGTCCGTGATGCGTGGCGACGGGCCCTCCCGCTCTCAGTCGTCGTCCTCCGACGAGCTCGTGGCAGCGGGACGTTCCGGCTCGTAACGCTCGTCGTCGCGGCCGTCCTCATCCTGAGTCTGATATCCGTGGGCGTCTACACCGCGATCGAGTTGTCTCGCTTTCAGCGGGTCGAGTCGCGGCGGACAACGCTGGTGTATGCCGCCGGACAACAGCTAGTCCCGGGCGTCAACGTCCGCACGATCGACCTGGCCGGCACACTACACCGGCTCAAGTACAAAGAGGTGCAGGCGCCTGTCACGACGCCGGGGCAATTCCGCCGAGAGGCAGATGCCTGGGAGCTCTACCTCAGGGGGGTGGAAGACGGTAAAGATGGCGGCCCGATGCGCGTGCGCCTCGAGCTCGAGGGCGAGCGAATCGCCCGCCTACTGCGCGAGGGCGAAAGCCTCGGCGACGCCGTTCTCGAGCCGGAGATCCTCACGAGCGCGGCGACCCGAGCCGGTGAGGAATATCACCCAATAAGTCTCGCCGATGCGCCGCGCGTTCTGGTGCAGGCGGTTCTCGCCGCTGAGGACCATCGCTTCTTCGAGCATGGCGGTCTCGACGTGCGTGGGCTGCTCCGCGCCGCGTGGGCTAACCTCAGGGCGGGCCGGGTCAGGCAAGGAGGCAGCACAATCACCCAGCAGCTGGTCAAGAACCGCCTGGTTGGGTCCGAGCGGACGTTCTGGCGAAAGCTTCGCGAGGCGTGGCTGGCCACGACTGTCGAGTGGCGATACTCCAAAGGGCAGATTCTAGAAGCGTACCTGAACGAAATCTATATGGGCCAGCGCGGCTCGCTGGCGATCCGCGGAGTGGGCGCGGCCGCGCGAGCGTATTTTGGCAAGGAGGTTCACCAGCTCGCGCTCGCCGAGGCTGCGCTGATCGCTGGGTTAGTTCGCGCCCCCAACAGCTACTCTCCCGTCGGCAATCCCGAACGAGCTCGACAGCGCCGTGATGCCGTCCTGCAGCGGATGCGGGAGCTCGGGTGGATCACCGTGGCTGATTTCGAACGCGGACGCCGCCAGCCGATTCGCCTCCAGACCGTCGCGGTGACCGCGCAGCCGGCCCCCTATTTCACTGACTACGTCAGGCAGGAAGTCGAGCAGCGTCTCGGTGTCGGCATCATCGACAGCCAGCGCGGCGCGAAAATCCAGACGCCCCTTGACCTCACCCTCCAACGGTTCGCTGAGGCGGCGATCCCCCGTGGACTGGAGCAGATCGAGCGAACCTGGCCACGTCTGCGTCGAGCTGATAGCGTCGAGCGGCTGCAGGCGGCTCTTGTCGCGCTCGACCCCTCGACCGGCGAGATCCGTGCGCTCGTCGGCGGCCGCGAGTACCGTACGAGCCAGTTCAACCGCGCGGTGCTCGCTCGCCGGCAGCCCGGCTCAGCCTTCAAGCCCTTCGTCTATCTCGCAGCGCTCAGCGCCCGTCGGGGCAGTCCCGCCTTCACACCCGCCACATTCGTGAATGACGCGCCGCTGACCCTCAAGGTGGGCACGACCGAATGGAGTCCGCGCAACTACGAGGACCGCTACGAAGGCCGGGTGACCGCCCGCCGCGCGCTGGAGCGGTCACTCAATGCGGCGACGGTGCGAGTGGCCATGGAGGTCGGCCTCCCAGCGGTAATCGAGATGGCGCGTGACTTCGGAATCCCGGGCCCGCTCGCCGCCGTGCCGGCAACGGTGCTCGGCGCCTCCGAAGTGACCCCGCTCGAGTTGGCGCGGGCCTATCTCCCGCTCGCGAACGGGGGTGTCCGCCATCAGAATTTGTCCGCGGTGACCGCGGTGTACGAGGCGAACGGCACCCGCCTCGACCTCCAGAAGTCGGATGCGGTCCAAGTCGTGTCGCCGGCCGAGGCTTACGTCATGACATCGCTTCTGACAGGCGTCATCGAGGCCGGAACCGCTTCGTCGGTACGTGGGCTGAGTAATCCAGGGACCGTGGCGGGCAAGACCGGGACGACGAACGATGGGCGGGACGCGTGGTTCGTTGGGTATACCCCGACGCTCGTCACGCTGGTCTGGGTCGGATTCGACAACGGCGAAGCCCACGGGCTCACTGGAGCGCAGGCGGCGCTTCCCATCTGGGCCGAGTTCATGCGGGCGGCCCTGGATGCTTACCCGCCGCCATCGTTCGCTGTGCCCGCCGGTGTGACGATCGTGAAGATCGACGCGACCAACGGTCGGGCCGCGAACCTTTTCTGTCCGGTCGTAGTTTCAGAGACCTTTCTGGCCGGCACGGAGCCTGGCCCGTGCGAAGAGCACGGCGGAGTCGCCGCACCGGTTCTGAACTTGTGGCGGCGCTTCTCTAACTGGTTGCGAAGATGATCTGCCGACCCCGTCATGGCGAATCGAGCGGTGATCGGGCTTTTAGTTAGTCGGTACAGAGTCACGACAGGGCCAGCGTTTCGAAATCAAAGTGAGGCTGTTGAAAAACAGCTTTTCATGTGGCGCTCTTCGAGTCTCCACGTATGGTGGAGTCGAGGAGGGCGCCCACGATGATGGGTCAGCAATCCCGCGAGGAATCGCTGTTCTACTCTTTCCGCCTGGAAGATCATATTCCCGAGACCCACCTGCTCCGGTTGATCGATCGCTACGTCGACTTCACCTTCGTGCGGGACCGGCTGAAGAGCTTTTATAGCCAGACCGGGCGTCCGTCGATTGATCCGGAAACGCTTTTGCGCCTGCTGTTGGTCGGCTACCTCTACGGGATCACCAGTGAGCGACGCTTGCTGGAAGACGTGCGAATGCATCTGGCCTACCGCTGGTTCACGCGGCTGGGTCTGGAGCAGGAGGTCCCCGACCACTCGACGTTCTCCAAGAACCGGCACGGACGCTTTCGGCAGGCGGGCGTGTTTCGCGAGGTGTTCGAGGAGATTGTTCAGCGCGGCATGACCGTCGGGCTGGTGGAAGGTCGCCACCTGACGGTGGACGGGACCTTCGTGCTCGCCAACGCGAGCCCGCACCGCCGCGTGGCACAGGAGCAGCTGGCCGAGATCGCGCACGCCTCTCACACGGTGCGGGACTACTTGGCCGAGTTGGAGCAGCAGAATCCGGTGGCGGACCCGCCGCCCGAACCTCCGCCCGCCTCGGGGACCTTGTCCTCCACCGATCCCGACGCCGCGTGGGCGGTGAAGTGGGGGCGCGCCGGGTTCGCGTACTACGACAACTATCTCATCGACAATGCCAGCCGCGTCATCCTCGATGTGGTCGCCACCCCGGCGCGCTTTCGGCAAGAGCCCCTGGCGGCCCGCCGGATGCTCGAGCATCTCGACCAGCTCGGCCTGCGCCCGGAGAGTCTGGGGGCCGACAAAGCCTACGGCAGCGGCGAGTTCCTGGCGTGGCTCCTCGGGCAGGGCATCCAGCCTCACATCCCGGTCATTGATCGTCGCCACCAGACGGGCCAGCACTTCACCCGGGAACAGTTTCGCTATGCGCCGGACGAGAACGCGTACTACTGCCCCGCGGGCCAACCGCTGCGCTATCGCGGCTTGAGCCGAGCCGCGCGCGGCCACATCTACAGCGCCACCGAAGTGCAGTGTCGAGAGTGTCCACAGAAGAAGCGCTGTACGGCAGGCCGGGCGCGGAGACTCTTCGTGCACTGGGAGGAACCCGCACGCCAGGCGGTCCGCGCCCTCGCCGGCACCCCGGCCTATGAGCGCTCGCGGCGAGCCCGCTATCAGGTTGAGGCGCTGTTTGCCGAACTCAAGCAACGCCTCCGGGTCGAACGGGTCCGGCTGCGGCGCCTCTGGAACGTGGCGGAGCAGTTTCACTTGGCCGCCACGGCCCAAAACCTCAAACGCCTGGTGCAGTTCCTCGCTCGCGGGCAACCGGGGCCAGCCCTGCGCACGGGCTGAGGAGCCGCGACGAACAGAACCGGACCGGATGGGTAGCACAGCAATCGGACGAGCCCACGCAAAAACAGTTGACCGCCCCCGAAGCGCTCCGCATCGCCAGCTTCTTCAACAGCCTCAAGTGGTTTGTGAACGCTCAGATTTCGCCTCGCCATCTATCGTCTTTTCGCGGCCTTCCTCTTCATACGGCAGCCGAGGATTTCGGAACGCCTACGAGTCTGAACGAGCCGGCCGCGGGCATGAACTATCCGCCGCCGCCCCCTACTCGCGGCTTCGTATCCCTCACCGGATCTGAACCAGCCCCCTTTGGGGTTGTGAGCGCCCTTTGGGTTATGAGGGGGATTTAGATCCTCACGCGGACCAACTTACGCCAACGAACCCCAAGAGAAATGTGCCCTTCCGGTTCGCACGATTCGGTCTGAGTTGGGGGAATTCGGTTCCTGTTCCCGGAGAGTAGTCGGAGAGTCTTTCCCCCCGTTCAGCAGGTCTAGCCCCACGAGCCGCCGACCCGAATCCGACACCAGCCCGACAGTGATTAAATGCGACCTATGTCGGGTCGCTGACGTTGTGTAAAGCGCAAGCGTTCGCCTATCATCACACTGGAGGTTAGGCAAAGATGACGACCGCATATGCGGACCAGATCAAAGAGCAACGCATCAAACGGGCGTGGTCGCAGGAAGAACTCGCCACTATCTCAGACATCGACGTGAGAACAGTGCAACGTATCGAGAAGGGCCACGCGGCCTCGCCCGACACGCTCAAGGCGGTCGCGAATGCCTTCGGGATCGATGTGACCGACCTAGTCCAGGCGAAGGTCGCTCCTCCAACCGTCGCTTCCGATTCGATGCTTCTGCTTCGGATTCAGACGGGTCGTGACCTCTTCAGGCTCGTGGGCGGCGCTAAACTTTATGGCTTCGACCACGGTGAGATCGATACCGAGATGGTTGACCTTGTCGCATCGTTCTTACAGGACGTAATGGATCGGGCCGACATCGGGCGCTGCATGGGGCCCGGCGACTGGATACGGACTCACAGCCAGTTCACCTCACGAATTCAAGACCTCGAGGAGGAGGGTCTCTGCGTCTTCGCCATGCGCCAAGGCGAAGTGGCCACAGTTTACGTGGTCAAGAGCACCGATCCTGGAATCGTAACTTTAGCCGACGGGGCAGCGGAAGGGTGTTACGGCCACTCTGGAGTCTAGCTTATGTCGGTCGATGAGTGGCGAAAACTAGCCCAGGACATCTACGGGATGCTCGGCAGCGGGTTCGATGAAGCGGTGTACCAAAGAGCGTTTGAGGTGGAGTTGCGGCTCCGCCGCATCCCCTATGAGCCTGAGCGCGTCGTACCGGTGTTTTACAAGGACCACTATGTTGGCGAGGGTGAACCGGATCTCATCGTGGACGACGGCACAGAGAAAATCGTGATTGAGCTGAAAGCCGTTATCGATGTGAGTGAAAAGGAGCGGCGGCAGCTCCA
>Ga0137407_10003756_pt1 | contig 10103 bp, 7 predicted proteins | sample CZOMad2_2_16fung_FD_108410 | JGI IMG/M metagenome (GOLD analysis project Ga0137407, IMG submission 108410) | Vadose zone soil fungal communities from Angelo Coast Range Reserve, California, USA - CZOMad2_2_16fungal (Illumina Assembly) | ecosystem: Environmental > Terrestrial > Soil > Vadose zone...
CAGCCGCGCGCCAAGGGTTTTGGCGTACTCAGATGGCATTCTTTCCTCGGTTCCCCGGCCAGTCGTCGCTTACGGTAACGGTTACGCTCAGTGACGGTAGGCGGCGAGCGCTATAAGGTCAAGCCGAATGGCAAAAACTGGCTTAACTCGGCCGGTAACCGGCTAGCTCTCCCGGATCACTATGTACCCTCCGCCGGCCGGCCAGAACCCAGCTGAAATCAGGTTTCCCGTCGCTGTGGGCCTGTTGCAACCACATAGCCAACTCTCGTCATGTTCTGTCGCGGTACGTCCGATGTGACGTAAATCACATGACTCGCCGGTAGGGGCGATGCGGCCAGGCTCGCTGGTAACTCCCCGTATGATCATCTAGGTAGACATCCTTTAAGGACCGTCCGGAGAGGCGGGAAAGGAGGTCGTTCTATGTGCGCGGCCAGCAATCCGGTCGCGGGGCGTGATGGCCTCGCGGTCCTCGACGCCGAGGAGATCAGGCGGGCACTGACCAGGATCGCTCACGAGATCCTGGAACGAACGCACGGCGGCGACGAGGTCATCTTGCTCGGCATTCCCACCCGTGGGGTGCCGCTGGCGCGCCGTCTCGCCGCCCGCGTCGGGGAGTTCGAGGGACTCGACGTTCCGTGCGGCTCGCTCGACGTGACGATGCACCGCGATGACCTGCGGCTGCACCCGGCTCGCGCGCTGGGTCGCACCGACCTCCCGCCCGGCGGCGTGGATGGCAGGACCGTCGTCCTGGTCGACGACGTGCTGTACTCGGGCCGCACGGTCCGCGCCGCCCTCGACGCGCTGAACGACCTCGGCCGCCCGCGGGCGGTCCAGCTCGCGGTCCTGGTCGACCGCGGCCATCGCGAGCTCCCGATCCGGGCCGACTACGTGGGCAAGAACCTGCCGACCTCGCAGCGCGAGGTCGTCCATGTCCTGCTGACCGAGATAGACGGGCAGGACAACGTGACCATCGGCGACGAGGGGAGGTAGCACCATGAAGCGCCACCTGATCTCCGCCGCCGACCTGAGCCGGTCCGACGCGTTGCTCATCCTCGACACCGCCGAGGAACTGGCCCAGCTGGCCGACCGCCCGATCAAGAAACTGCCTACGCTGCGCGGGCGGACCGTGGTCAACCTCTTCTACGAGGACTCGACCAGGACCAGGATCTCGTTCGAGGCCGCGGCCAAGCGGCTGTCCGCCGACGTGATCAACTTCTCGGCGAAGGGGTCGAGCGTCGCCAAGGGTGAGAGCCTCAAGGACACCGCGCTGACGCTGGAGGCGATGGGCGCGGACGCGGTGGTCATCAGGCACGGGGCGTCCGGCGCGGCGCACCGGCTGGCCCACTGGGTGCGCGGCAGCGTGCTGAACGCCGGGGACGGCACGCACGAGCATCCCACCCAGGCCCTGCTGGACGCGTTCACCATCCGGCGCAGGCTCAAGGGACAAGGCGCGCGCGGCGCCGGCCTGGACGGCCTCCGGGTGACGATCGTCGGCGACGTGCTGCACAGCCGGGTAGCCCGCTCCAACGTGCTGCTGCTCAGCACCCTCGGCGCCGAGGTGACCCTGGCCGCCCCGCCGACGCTGCTGCCGCTCGCTGTCGGCAGCTGGCCCTGCGAGGTCAGCTACGAGCTGGACAGCGAGCTGCCCAAGAGCGACGTGGTGATGATGCTCAGGGTCCAGCAGGAGCGGATGACCGCCGCCTACTTCCCGAGCGTGCGCGAGTACAGCCGCCGCTACGGGCTTGACGTCGAACGGATGGCGCGGCTGCCCGGACACGCCATCGTCATGCATCCCGGGCCGATGAACAGGGGAGTCGAGATCGCGGCTGAGGTAGCGGATTCGGTTCGCTCGACGATCGTGGAGCAGGTCGCCAACGGCGTCACCACCCGGATGGCGGTCCTGTACCTGCTGCTCGGCGGCACGGAGTTCCCGGCCACGGAGGCGGGCCAGTGACGGCCGGGCCAGTCTCGGCCGGGCCAGTCTCGGCCGGGCCAGTGACGGCCGGGCCAGTGTCGGCCGGGCCAGTGTCGGCCGGGAGAGGCCGCGCGAGCGCGGCGGAACACGGCCGCTGGCTGATCCGGGGCGTCGAGGTCCCGGGCTACGGCGAGCCGGGGGAGCGCACCGCCATCCTGACCGAGGGCGGATCCGTCACGGCCATCGGGCCCGGCCTGCAGCATCCGGACGCCCGGCTGCTCGACGCGGACGGCCTGATCGCTCTGCCCGGCCTGGTCGACCTGCACACGCACCTGCGCGAGCCGGGTCGCGAGGACGCCGAGACAGTGCAGACCGGAACGGCGGCGGCGGCCCTGGGCGGCTACACCGCGGTGCACGCCATGGCCAACACCGACCCGGTGGCCGATACCGCCGGGGTGGTCGAGCAGGTCTGGCGGCTCGGCCGGGCCGCGGGCCACTGCGATGTCCAGCCGGTGGGCGCCGTCACGATCGGCCTCAACGGCGCCCGGCTGGCCGAGCTCGGCACGATGGCGGATTCGGTCGCGCGGGTCCGCGTGTTCTCCGACGACGGCCGGTGCGTCGCCGACCCGCTGCTGATGCGCCGGGCCCTGGAGTACGTCAAGGCCTTCGACGGGGTGATCGCACAGCACGCGCAGGACCCCCGGCTCACCGAGGGCGCGCAGCTCAACGAGGGCGAGATGTCCGCCCGGCTGGGCCTGGCGGGCTGGCCCGCCGTGGCCGAGGAAGGCATCATCGCGCGGGACTGCCTGCTCGCCGCGCATGTCGGCTCGGCGCTGCACGTCTGCCACGTCTCCACGGCCGGGTCGGCGGAGATCATCCGCTGGGCCAAGTCCAAGGGATGGCCGGTCACCGCCGAGGTCACGCCGCATCACCTGCTGCTGACCGACGAACTCGCGGCCGGTTACGACCCGGTGTTCAAGGTCAACCCGCCGCTGCGCACCGGGAACGACGTGGCCGAGCTCAGGCGGGCCCTCGCCGACGGCACCATCGACTGCGTGGCTACCGACCACGCCCCGCACCCGGTGGAGGCCAAGGAGACGGAATGGTCCGAGGCGGCGTTCGGCATGACCGGCCTGGAGACCGCGCTCCGGGTGGTGCAGCGGGCGATGGTGGATACCGGGCTGCTCGACTGGGCCGGGGTCGCCGACCGGATGTCCGTCCGGCCGGCCAGGATCGGGCGGCTGGCCGGGCAGGGCGTCCCGCTGGCGCCGGGCGCGCCCGCCAACCTCACCCTGTACGACCCGGCGGCGCCGGCCGAGGCGGTGACGCCGGAGGGCGCGTCCAAGAGCCGCAACACCCCGTTCGCCGGCCTGGAGCTGCCTGGCCGGGTGGTGGCTACATTCCTGCGCGGCGTCCCGACCGTACTCGACGGAAAGCTGGCCTGAATGGGGGAGACCGATATGACGCGCCCGGCCCTGCTCGTCCTGGAGGACGGCACCACCCTGCACGGCACCGGCTTCGGGGCGGCGGGCGAGACGTTCGGCGAGATGGTCTTCAACACCGGGATGACCGGGTACCAGGAGACGCTCACCGACCCGTCGTACTGCCGCCAGATCGTCGCGATGACCGCGCCGCACATCGGCAACACCGGGGTTAACGACGAGGACCCAGAATCGCGCCAGGTGTGGGTCAGCGGGTACGTGGTACGCGAGCCCGCCCGGCTGGCGTCCAGCTGGCGCGCCACCAGTGACCTCGACACCTACCTGCGGGCCGAGGGCGTGACCGGCATCGCCGTGCGCGGCACCAGGCTGCTGACCAGGCGGGTACGCGAGCAGGGAGCCATGCGGGCGGCGATCAGCACGGTGGAGACCAGCCCGGAAAAGCTGCTCGAGCGGGTGCTCGCCAGCCCGGAGATGACCGGGGCCGACCTGGCCCAGGTGGTGAGCACGCCCGAGCCGTACACGATCCCGGCCGAAGGCGCGGCCCGGCACCGCGTGGTCGCCGTGGACCTGGGCATCAAGGCGTCCACGACGCGGAACCTCGCCGCCCGGGCGTGCGAGGTCCTGGTCGTGCCGGCCACCACCACCGCGGAGCAGATCCTGGCCGCCTCGCCGGACGGTGTCTTCTTCAGCAACGGCCCCGGCGACCCGGCCGCGGCCACATACGCGGTCGACGCGATGCGCGGGGTGCTCGACGCGGGCATCCCGGTGTTCGGCATCTGCCTGGGCAGCCAGATCCTAGCCCGGGCCCTCGGCCTGGGCACCTATAAGCTCCGGTACGGCCACCGCGGCGTGAACCAGCCGGTGATGGACCTCGCCACCGGGCGCGTCTACATCACCAGCCACAACCACGGCTTCGCCGCCGCCCTCCCGCATCAGCGCGTTTCCGCGGAAACGCCCGCGGCCGCCGTCACCTGGTCGCACGTGCCGCATCAGGCCAGACAGCCGTTCGAAACCCCATACGGCCCGGCGGTAGTCAGCCACGTCAACCTGAACGACGGCGTAGTGGAGGGCCTGCGCCTGCTTGAGCGCCCGGTGTTCAGCGTGCAGTACCACCCGGAGGCCGCGCCAGGACCGCACGACGCCGCCGACCACTTCGATCAGTTCTGCACCCTGATTGAGCGGGGGGTGAACCGTGCCGAGGCGTGAGGACCTGAAGTCGGTGCTGGTGATCGGGTCCGGCCCGATCGTCATCGGGCAGGGCTGCGAGTTCGACTACTCGGGCACCCAGGCCTGCCGGGTGCTCAAGGCCGAGGGCATCCGGGTCAGCCTGGTCAACTCCAACCCCGCGACGATCATGACCGACCCCGAGTTCGCCGACGCCACCTACGTCGAGCCGATCACCACCGAGACGCTGGAGAAGGTCATCGCCATCCAGCGCCCGGACGCCGTGCTCCCCACCCTGGGCGGCCAGACCGCGCTGAACGCGGCCGTCGCCCTGCACGACCAGGGCGTGCTGGCCAAGTACAACGTCGAGCTGATCGGCGCGAACATCGACGCGATCCGGGCCGGCGAGGACCGCGAGCGGTTCAAGGAGATCGTCACCGGGCTCGGCGCCGAGGTGCCGAGGAGCACGATCTGCCGCAGCCTGGACGAGTGCCTCGCCGCCACGGAAGAGCTTGGCTACCCGGTCGTGATCCGCCCGAGCTTCACCCTCGGCGGCCTCGGCTCCGGCATCGCCAAGGACGAACAGGACCTGCGGCGGATCGCCGGGACCGGCCTGGACGCCAGCCCGACCCACGAGGTCCTGCTCGAGGAGAGCATCCTCGGCTGGAAGGAGTTCGAGCTCGAGCTGATGCGGGACCAGGCCGACAACGTGGTCGTGGTCTGCTCGATCGAGAACATCGACCCGATGGGCGTGCACACCGGCGACTCGGTCACCGTCGCCCCGGCGATGACGCTCACCGATCGCGAGTACCAGCGGATGCGCGACACCGCGATCGCGATCATGCGCGCGGTCGGGGTGGACACCGGCGGCTGCAACATCCAGTTCGCCGTCGAGCCGCGCACCGGCCGGATGGTCGTGATCGAGATGAACCCGCGCGTCTCGCGCAGCAGCGCGCTGGCCTCCAAGGCCACCGGGTTCCCGATCGCCAAGATCGCGGCCCGGCTGGCCATCGGCTACACGCTCGACGAGATACCGAACGACATCACCGGGCAGACCCCGGCCTGTTTCGAGCCCGCGCTTGACTACGTGGTGGTGAAGGTCCCGCGGTTCGCGTTCGAGAAGTTCCCCGGTGCCGACCCCGCGCTCACCACCCACATGAAGAGCGTCGGCGAGGCGATGGCCATCGGCCGGAGTTTTCCCGAGGCGCTCCAGAAGGCGCTGAGGAGCCTGGAGAGCCCCGGCTCGTTCGGCTGGAAAAATCCCCCCGGGGACGCGGACAGCCTGCTGCGGGCGGCGGCTACCCCCCACGACGGGCGGCTGTCCACCATCCACCAGGCGCTGCGGGCCGGCGCCAGCGCGGCCGGCGTCGCCGGCGTCACCGGCATCGACCCCTGGTTCATCGAGCAGATCCAGAACATCAACCAGATCGCCGAACGGGTGGCGCGTTCCGCCGTCCTGGACGCGGACCTGCTCACCGAGGCGAAGCGCAGCGGCTTCTCCGACAGCCAGCTCGCCGGCCTGCGCGGCAGCACGGAGACCGTGATCCGCGAGGTGCGCTGGGCTCTCGGCGTGCGCCCGGTGTACCACGCGGTGGACACCTGCGCCGCGGAGTTCGCGGCCCGTACCCCGTACCTGTACTCGACCTACGACGACGAGACCGAGGTGCCGGAGGGCAGCACGCCCAAGGTGATCATCCTCGGCAGCGGGCCGAACCGGATCGGCCAGGGCATCGAGTTCGACTACGCGTGCGTGCACGCCTCGTTCGCGCTGGCCGCCGCGGGCTACGAGACCGTGATGGTCAACTGCAACCCGGAGACCGTCTCCACCGACTACGACACCTCCGGCCGGCTGTACTTCGAGCCGCTCACCCTGGAGGACGTGCTGGAGGTGGTGTGGGCGGAGCAGGCCACCGGCCCGGTCCAGGGCGTGATCGTGCAGCTCGGCGGCCAGACCCCGCTCGGCCTGTCGCGCGCGCTGGCCGCGGCTGGGGTCCCCGTGGTCGGCACCAGCCCGGAGGCGATCCACCTGGCCGAGGACCGGGGCGCGTTCGCCCGGGTGCTGACCGAAGCCGGGCTGAGCGCGCCGCGGAACGGGACCGCCATCTCGCAGGACGAGGCGGCCCTGATCGCCCGCGAGATCGGGTATCCGGTCCTGGTCCGGCCGTCCTACGTGCTCGGCGGCCGCGGCATGGAGATCGTCTACGACGACGCCACGCTGCGCTCCTACATGTCCCGGGCGACCGAGGTGAGCCCCGGCCACCCGGTGCTGATCGACAAGTTCCTCGACGACGCGATCGAGATCGACGTCGACGCCCTCTACGACGGGGACGAGCTCTACCTCGGCGGGGTCATGGAGCACATCGAGGAGGCGGGCATCCACTCCGGCGACTCCGCCTGCGCGCTGCCGCCCATCACCCTCGGCCGCAGCGACATCGCGGAGATCCGTGCGGCCACCGCGGCCATCGCCGCCGGGGTGGGCGTGCGCGGCCTCCTGAACGTCCAGTACGCGCTGGCCGGGGGAGTGCTGTACGTGCTCGAGGCCAACCCGCGAGCGTCGCGCACGGTCCCGTTCGTCTCCAAGGCCACCGCGATCCCGCTGGCCAAGGCCGCGGCCCGGATCATGCTCGGCGCCACCGTCGCCGGGCTGCGCGCGGAGGGGATGCTGCAGGCCACCGGGGACGGCGGCGAGCTGCCGCTGGACGCGCCGGTGGCGGTGAAGGAAGCCGTGCTGCCGTTCGGGCGGTTCCGCGACCCGTCCGGGCAGGGCGTGGACACCGTGCTCGGCCCCGAGATGCGCTCGACCGGCGAGGTCATGGGCATCGACCTGGTATTCGGCACCGCCTACGCCAAATCCCAGGCGGCGGTGTACGGGTCGCTGCCGGTGAAGGGACGGGCGTTCGTGTCGGTGGCCAACCGGGACAAGCGTTCGATGATCTTCCCGGTCAAGCGCCTCGCCGACCTGGGTTTCGAGATCTGGGCCACCGAGGGAACGGCGGAGGTGCTGCGCCGCAACGGGGTTCGTGCCAAGATCGTGCGAAAGCACGGTGACGGACCCGGACCCGACGGCGAGCCAACCGTGGTGACGCGGATACTCGCCGGTGAGGTGGACCTGATCGTGAATACGCCGTTCGGCAGCCCCGGGCAATCAGGCCCGCGCCTCGACGGCTACGAGATCCGCACCGCCGCGGTCCGCCGCGGCATCCCCTGCGTCACCACGGTAGCGGGACTCGCCGCCGCCGTGCACGGGATCGAGGCCACCATCCGCGGCGAGGTCGGCGTCCGCTCCCTGCAGGAGCACGCCGCGCTGCTCGCCCGGGAACGCTAATGCCCGTACAGATCCGGGGGACGGTCCTGACTTTGCGGCGGGTCGACGCTTACCACGCGCTGACCCTGGTCGCGCCCGCCATCGCGACCAAGTTCAGGCCGGGCCAGTTCGTCACGATCGCGGTCGGCGGCCCCGAGACATCCATGCTCGGGCGGCGGGCGTTCGCGGTCCACGACGTGCGCCCGGACCACGGCGGCACGGTGGAGATCGTGTTCGAGGCCCACGGTCCCGGCACCCGCTGGCTGGCCTCGCTGCGGGCCCGGGACGTGCTGGACACGGTGGGACCGCTCGGCCGGCCATTCCCCATCCCCCGGGACCCGTCGAGCTGCCTGCTGATCGGCGTCGGCTACGGCAGCGCCCCGCTGTTCGGGCTGGCGGCGCGGCTGCGGGAACGCGGTTCCAGCGTCGACTACCTGCTCGGCGGCGAGAGCGCGGACCGGGTGTTCGGCGCGCTGACCGCCCGGCGGAACGGGCGCAGCGCGGCGGTCGCGACCACCGACGGCTCGTTCGGCGCCCGCGGCCAGGTGACCGGCCTGATGGAGCAGATCATCCGCGAGGCGCGGACCGACGTGATCTACGCCTGCGCGCCCGTCCCGGTGCTGCGCGAGGTCGCCGCGATCGCCGGCCGGTACGACATCCCGGTGCAGGCATCGGTGGACGTGCCGATGGCGTGCGGGACCGGGGTTTGCATGGGATGCGTGCTGCCGGTCACCGGTACCGACGGGATCACCCGGATCGTGCGCTCCTGCGTGGACGGCCCGGTGTTCCGCGCCGACCTGGTCCGCTGGGACGACATGGGCACCATCCCGTTCGACGCCCTGGGCGCCCCGGGCTGGCAGCCGGCCCGGGGCGCGGAATCGCGCTATGCCGGGTAAGGGGTAGGCATGCCGGCGGACATGAGGGCCAGGCTCGGCCAGGCCGACCTGCCCAACCTGGTGCTGTCCGCGTCCGGCTGCGCGGGCGCCGGGCGTGAGCTCGCCCAGTTCATCGACGTGGCCCGGGTCGGCGCGCTGATCAGCAAGTCGATCATGGTCGAGCCGCACACCGGCAACCCGGCCCCGCGGCTGGCCGAGACGCCGAGCGGCCTGCTGAACTCGGTCGGCCTGCAGGGCCCGGGCGTGGACGCGTTCCTGCAGCGGGACCTGCCGTGGCTGCTGTCGCGCGGCGCCCGGGCGATGGTGTCGATCGCCGGCGGCACGGTCGATGAGTTCGCCGAGCTGGCGTCCCGGCTGTCGGACGCGGCCGGCGTCACCGCGATCGAGGTCAACATCTCCTGCCCGAACGTCGAGGACCGGGGGCAGGTGTTCGCCTGCGACCCCGGAGCCGCCGCGGCGGTGATCGAGGCGGTGCGGGCCCGCGCGCGGTACGACATCCCGGTGTTCGCCAAGCTGTCCGCCGACGTCACCGACATCGTCGCGATCGCCAGGGCCTGCGTGACGGCGGGCGCGGACGGGCTCTCGATGATCAACACCATGCTGGGCATGGCCATCGACGGCGACACGATGCGCCCGGTGCTGGCGAGCGTGACCGGCGGGCTATCCGGCCCGGCGATCAGGCCGGTCGCCGTCCGCTGCGTCTGGCAGGTCCGCGAGGCGCTGCCGGATGTGCCGATCATCGGCATGGGCGGGGTGCGGACGGGTAAGGACGCGCTTGAGCTGATCCTGGCCGGGGCCGGGATGGTCGCCGTCGGCACGGCGATCTTCCATGACCCGTCCGCGTGCGCCAGGATCCTGCGCGAGCTCGACGACGAACTGGCGCAGCGCGGGATCGACCGGCTGACGGAGGTCATCGGGCTGGCCCACGAGCCGCGAACGGCGGCAGGCCGCAGGCTGGCCAGGAACCCGACGTGACCAGCCGGGAAGGTTAAGCGAGGGGGGATGCCGTGAGCTACCGGGCACCGATCGCCGTCGCGCTCGATGCGCCCAACCTGGAGACGGCGGCGCGCTGGGCGGGGATGGTTACCCCCTACGTCAGCACCGTCAAGATCGGGCTCGAGCTCTACCTGCGGTACGGGCCGGACGCCGTCGCGTCGATCCGCGGCGCCAGCGGCGTCCAGGTCTTCCTCGACCTGAAGCTGCACGACATCCCGGCGACCGTGGCAGGCGCGGCCCGGGCGGTGGCGCGGCTGCGGCCGGGGATCCTCACCGTGCACGCCGCGGCCGGCCCCGCGGTCATCCGCGCCGCCGTGGAAGCCGCGCCGAACACCAGGATCGCCGCCGTCACCGTGCTCACCTCCCTCGGCGACCACGATCTCGCC
>Ga0137407_10003757_pt1 | contig 10103 bp, 8 predicted proteins | sample CZOMad2_2_16fung_FD_108410 | JGI IMG/M metagenome (GOLD analysis project Ga0137407, IMG submission 108410) | Vadose zone soil fungal communities from Angelo Coast Range Reserve, California, USA - CZOMad2_2_16fungal (Illumina Assembly) | ecosystem: Environmental > Terrestrial > Soil > Vadose zone...
ACCAATAGCGCCCAAGAAATAGATCGATCTTAAAACGTAAACCAGCGTTTATGTTTGAAGGCAGAAGCACAGCTTCCCCTTCTCCGCACATATCTCTAAGTTGAGTGCCGCCAACGGCCCTAGGCAGGTTGTCCGCTTTCTGGGTGATAGTGTTGCAAAAGTCCCAAAATGCCGTGCGACGAATTTTTCGTAAAAGGACGAAACAAGCGGCAATCGCCGAACGATGTAGCCTCAGACTTGCCACCGAAATCGCCTGTGAGTTCGTCACACGATGATGTAGTTCCCCCACATCATTATTCGATCGCCGCGCCTAAAGCTTGGAGAATTTGAGTCCCGTGTTGCAAAAAGGCTTTTGCAACACTAGCGGCGCTAAATACGCGACAAATACGGAGTATGTATTCAATGGTGGCACACTGCGTTCCACCATCGATCAGCAGTTCGTCGGTGGTGTAGCAACAGGAATTGCACAGACCCGTTATTGACGCAGCGGGAAAAAAAAGACCGTGGACGCCCGACAGCGCCAATACCAACAGGAGCTTTCCATGCCGAAAACCAATGACCGGCCCAGGCGAGATAAAGTCCGTCTATCGCGATCATCTCGGGACTAATGTGATGACAAATGCGAGTGGCAACTTGCAAACGTTCGATTATTCCCCGTATGGAGTGCTAAGAATCACAGTAAAGATGTGATCGGCTTCACATTAGTTTGTTGTCTGAGGCTGATATCGTTGTTTTGGCGCAGAACGTGCGCCAACCTAACGGACAACGGCCATGGAACCTCTCTTTAGACTGGTTCTCAGACGTCCCGCCGTCAGTCAGAGCGATGACGCACCGAGCATCCGGCTCGAACAGCGGTCGCCGTTGCAGACGAGTCTTCAGCAGGCTCAAACATCGCGGGATCCTCGCGAGGCCATGAAAGCTGCGGCCCGTCAGTACGTGGCTGGACAGGATTTCGTCGGCGACCCAAAGGCACTGCCAATCGGCGACAAGCTCAAGGCACTGGCGGCCGCGCTGGATGCGCTGGAAAAGCAAGGCACCGTCACGAACGCTGATGCGGCCAAAGCGGTGCAAGACGCGTTTGGGGCGACTGTCGCTGACACCGTTGCGAACAATGCGCTCGATGCGCCGATGTCCCGTCTGCGCGATAGCATCATTGCGATTAAACTGCTTCCGGAAGAACAGGGACGCTCGATCGAGGGCCTCGGACAACAGCTCCGCGACCTCGAGCTTATCGTGAAGATCGACGCGATGAATTCCTTCCCCGGCGATGGAGCGACGCTCCGCCGATACCGCCGGCGATCGTTCATGCTACCGCCGCTGCAACCGCTCAAGCCGATCACCTCTGTCGCCGATCGCCAGAAGGAGATCGAGAAGCACCAAGCAGACGCCTCAGCAAAGCGAAACGAGGAGGCGGAGGCGAAGCTCGCGACGTTCAAGCAGCTCAGGACTGCTATCGAGGAGCTCGGCAATCTGTCCAGCGAGCACTTGCAGGCTGGCATGTCGATGGCAGATGGAGGCTTTCTCGTTCCGTCGAACTTCAGGCCCGTTCAGTTGGCGATGCAGGAGATCACGCAACGCCAACAGCTCTCGCAGTTCGAAATGCTGCGGGCGCGGAGCACGCCCGAGACGATCGCCTCGGCCGAACTTGCGGCACGAGTTGCTGCGGTAGCCGCCGGGTCTGATGGAACGGAGAAGGTGGTTGGCCGGCGCATTGATCTCGGTGGCAACCCCGCATTCAGGCCGACACAGATGAGCGATCTTGGATTTCGCGTTCGCCCCGAGGTCGCGCGCTCGCTCGGCGCGACGACCGCAGCCGTGCTTAAGGCGCGCAATCTGAGCCTGGCCGATCGACCGCTCGATCGCGTCGTCGAGTCTTTGCAACGCGAGAAACAGGGGCTGAGTGCCGACCTCGACGGTTTGTATGGCCGACCCGTCCGACAGTCGTTCAAGCGAATTGGCGGTCTGACGGTCATGGTATCCACGCCGCTGTCGTCGCCATGGGCCAACGAAGTTGTCGGTCTAATCCCGCCGCTTCCACCACCGCCTCCGTCCCCGCTGAGCGTTCCTCAGACGCACGGCCATGTCGCGGCGGCAGGTGTCGCCGACCTTCTGATCATCAAGCAGCAGTTGGTACGGTACGAGGGAGCCGACGTCGCTCACATCGAGGACATCCTCAAAGGGGAGAACAAGGAGCGCAAACATACGCGGCGGCGGACAACGGAGGAGATCACACTGCGCGAGTCAGAGACCACGACGACGGAGGAACGCGAGCTCGAATCGACGAACCGCTTCGAGATGAGCCGCGAGACGAGCGAGACCATCAAGGAGGATGCTTCGCTCAAGGCCGGACTTACCGTGTCGGGAAAGTACGGTCCGGTGGTCGAGTTCTCGGCCAGCGCCGAGGGTTCAGTCTCGCGCAGCAAGGAGGAAGCGACGAAGGACGCGGCGAAATTCTCGCAAGACGTCATGCAACGTAGTGCGAGCAAGGTGACCCAACGCATACTCGAGCGTACGTCGTTGCGCGTTACGACCGAAGTGACGGATGAGAATACGCACATTCTCGACAACATTGGCGGCGCAAAAAACATCTCGGGTGTGTACCAGTGGGTGAACAAAGTGTACCAGGCCCAGATGTTCAACTACGGGCTGCGCACCCTGTACGAGTTCATGATCCCCGAGCCGGCGGCATTCTTGATCGCCGCGCTGCAGAACGCGCAGGCCCACGCGGTTGCCCTCGAGAAGCCGGCGCCATTTACCCTGCGCGCCGATCAGATCGACGAGCAGAATTACAATGACTGGGTGTTACGCTATGGGGTCACGGACGTCGCGCCACCTCCCGAGATCTACAAGACCAAGGCGCTCGACTTCAAAGCCGGCGGGGGCGACTCGAATACGAACTACAACCACAGTGGGCAGATTGCGATCGAAGAGGGGTATCGAGCGATCTACGGTACGGTCGCGTGCGTTTGGGATATCTGGGACGACTCGCACAGCATCGACCTCGCGCTTGGCCAGATGACGCACCGGATCAACAAGGATACGGCATGGCTGTGGTCAACCCCGCTGAGCGATGAGCGCGATTCGATTCCGTTCGCGCTTGACACCTTCCACGTTTCGCAGGTCGCGGCGGCCGTCGAGGTCAAGTGTCAACGAACTGATCGCGCGATGGTGAAATGGCGTCTGGAAACGCATTCGAAGATCATGGAGGCGTACAAGGCGCGGCTCTCCGAGTACGAGGAGAAGCTTGCGAACTTGCAGATGCAGGCGGGCATCGCGATCCAAGGGCGCAATCCGACCGCCAACGCCGAGCTCATCAATGATGAGCTGCGGAAACACTGCATCACCGTTCTCACTGAGCAACACTACGATCTGTTTGACGCGATCGACCTTGGAACCAACAATCTGCCTCAGATCGACTTTCTCGAAGCGGCGTCCGAGGGAGCCTATGTTCGCTTTTTCGAGCAAGCCTTCGAGTGGGAGCACCTGACGTGGATTGGCTACCCGTATTTCTGGGGACGTAAGTCTGAGTGGGAGCAGCGGATCGCGTTCGACGACTCCGATCCGTTGTTCAATCAATTTCTCAAGGCGGGGTACTGCCGAGTCGTAGTGCCGGCGCGCCCAAGCTTCGAAGGGGCGATCGACCACTTCATGTACCATGGAGAGCCATGGAACGGCGGACCGCTTCCGCCGATCTCGAGCCCACTCTACCTCCCGATCGCTGACGAGTTGGCTGAGCGTCTCGATCGTCCCGGCGACGAGACCCCTCAGGGCGATCCGTGGCTGGTCCGCATCCCGACCAGTCTCGTGCATTTGAGAGCGGACGACCAGCTCCCGTCCTGGCAGCAGCAGCCGGACGGCACGTGGCTCCCAAGTTGAGTGAGCGATCGGACGCGCGGCGATGCACAAGTTGAAATCCGCCGAAGTGGAGACGTACAAGGTCGAAGACCCTAGCAACCGGGTCGTTCCGCCGGACCGGAAGCTTTCGCTGCTGTCGCGCAGCCTGACGAAGATGCCGGCGGAGCGCGCCAAGTATTTCCTCGACGTTGCGCGCTCATACGGGGCAACCTGGCCCGATCGACTTCAGGTAGGCCTCGAGTTCATCGCGACCGACTATCCGCTCTTCATCGAGCTGCTCCTGAATCAGGAGTTGACGATGACGCCGGATGAATTACAAGAGTGCGTGCAGAGCTACCTGATGCTGCGCCGCGAGAAGGAGCTCAGGACGAGTACCTGGCAACTGGTGTTCGTAACGGCAAGGGTCGCCGACCGCAAAAGGCTCGAAACAAACGCGGACGTCGAGATCACGGAGCTCTTCACAAAAGCTCGAGTCACGCCGCGGTCGAAAGATGATCCGTACAAGTTTGTACTCGTCGCCTATGTGTGCTTTCCGCCGGCAGTCGCGCGCGCCGTCGAGCCAGAGCCGAAGCGGAGGCCGCCTCCACCGCCGCCACTTGCCTCGGCGAAGGATCCGATCGACGGACGCTTGAAGGCAAATACGGAGGCGCACCTTCGCAAGGATGCCGGAGAAAGAGGGGAAAGCCAGGGCGTACAGGCCGGCACGGCGGCCCGGGTCACGATCCATGACAAGCGTGAAGTTGGGGAGGGCGAGAACCGCCTCTGGTATCTCGTCGAACTGCAAGAGCCCCTGCAAGTGGTTCCCGATGTCGGCGATGCGCTGACCAAGGCGAAGTACCTGTCCCAAGGCACAAAAGCCTGGATTGTATCGTGGGGCGTCGACGTAATCGCGGCGTCGTGGGCTCAACTGCGATCCGATCTCACGGTGTTCGATGCGCTCGACGGTGCGAGGAGCATGACAGACCGTATCACTGCACTGCGTCAACGCCTGCATAGATCGAATCTCCCGTTCGACAAAGTCATCGGAACGAAGAAGGGGAAGGTGTATTTGGAGAACATCCCATTCGATCTCGATCGCTGGCAACTGGGAGCCGACTATCAGGCTTTCATCGCGCCTGACGGTCGGTGGGTAGATCTGCAGCACCTGATGGTCGGAATGGATGTACTGTCTCGCCGGGAAACGCCAGCCGACTGGAACGGAACGTTCATCGGGTCAAACTGGGGAGCGAGCACCTGGGCCGGCGACGTTGGCTCGGTTGCGGCCGAAGCCACGCTGCACCAGGATTCGACCACGTGGGAACGATGGAACCCGAACACGACCGACTCTGCACGGCTTCAGTTTTACTTCAATACGCGCGCATCCGAACACGACCTGTTGGGCGATCTCGATCCGTGGGGCATTCAACGGCTGCGCGAAGAGGACACAACGATCGACAAGATCGACACGCTTGTGGCGCTGTTCTACGAGGGCAAATCACCCGGTACGACGCGCACACTGACGGCCGAGCGACGTTTCGCCGTCGAGCGGTTCCTCTCGCACTACAACTTCAATTACGACGTCGACACCGATTACGTGAAATACCCGTTCCTTCCCACACAGAAGGATTCGGGTAAGCGGCTGATCAAGGAGATCGATGCGTTCGGCAGCATTTGGATGCTGCACCAGAATCCAAACTTGTTGTTCGAGAGCAATCGCGCGGCCAAGCAGCCGAGCTACGTAGTGGATTGCGCGGTGCTCTTGTTGTACTGGCTGGAGTGCCAGGCGATAGAGAATGGCGCTGTGGTCTAGCTCGATGAGGCCATCAAACGGCGCTGGATGCGATGTCTGAAGGAATCCTACGATGAGCTTTGGATATGCTCTGCTCAAGCGGGTGTTCCGCGCAGCGCCTTCGTCCACCTAAAAGCCGGTCCCCTTTTGGTCTCGGTTCCGGTTTCTTATGATCCAAGTCAAGAGGTTTTTGGTTCGGAGTACGAGCTGATCAGCCTGAGAAAAAGGATTAATCATGTCGCGTCAAACCCTTATTTCGCTTGCTGCATCCGTCATTGTTGGCATGGCGTGTATTGCGACGATTTCAACTCACGCCTTCGCATATCGAAGAGGCGTTGGCGCTGGCGTTTATCGTGGTGCAGCCGTGCGCCGTGGAGCATATTACGCGCCACGTTGCGTATAGTATCCCTACCCGCCGGGCTACCGGGCTTTAGTGGCGGTTATGGTGGGCTCGGTGACCGCCGCGCCTATCACCGCAGCGGTGCCGGTGTCGGCCGATGCGCAGCGACATCGGGTGCCGCGGCATTTATGTGAACAAGCAACTGACCGCATGCTGAGATCTGCGGGCTTCTGCTAGTGCAATTCTTTTTTGCAACCTCTAGCAAGTCTCCGTATCACCTAAAGAGGGCGGGCCGTCCACATTTAAGAAGATTGGCAAGCCGGAACGTCGAAAGGTTGGGCAAGAGGTGTAGCATGTTCCCATGGTTAGAGTTGATCGTTCAATTGATTGCGACGTTCGTGGGTGCGGCGCTCGGCGTTGCTTCTGCTATGTGGTGGGATCGACACGAGGAGAAGCGAAATAGGGATGAACGAATTTGGCGGATGCTCACGGCGCTTCTTGAGCAGCTGGAAGCTACCGTTGCGTCGCTCAGTATTGTCTCCAACGAAATAACTGCTCAGGCAGAAGAACCCGGAGCGCTCGCTTTCGAATTGAGCGTACCCCTGTTATCGACCTCCTCCTTTGAAACCGTGGCGAATTCCGGAGATCTTGCACTACTTGATCCTGGCTTGCAGACAAGTCTGGGGAGATTTCACGAAAGTGTCAGGATTGTAAAACTCCATCTGGACCACGTATCCATTTCTTTCGCGAAGTTAGATGCAACCGCAGAAGGAATCCAGGCTCTGCAAAATGCTGTTTTGCACCTCAAGACTCATTGCGAGATTGCCCTAAGTCTGAAGGACGAGGTGCGGCGGGGATTGCATGCAGAATTGGAAAAGCTGCCACCATTGATCAGAAGAAGGTGGCCATCAGTGACGTGACTATCGGCGGCTCAATCACGGTTCGAGAGTTGTCTCAACGGGAGTTTGCAACATGGGGTAATTCCGGGATCGAGCCAGACAAAGGCGGGGGAATCAGCTCACCAGGAATGTATGAGGCCAGCCTCATGTGGCCTTGCAACGATGGAGAGCGGCAATGGAATGCTATGTCGGACTGAAGTTGGAGGAAAACGGTGCCAGAACCGTCAAGCCAGAATTGCTCACGGGAAATCCGCTTGCCGTCGCGATACAGCCTGATCTTGGCGACTGGCTTCTGAGTGGCGACCAGCGAAATCGAGGTTTTACATCCATAGTGGTTGCTCCTGTTGTTCGTAGGAGCGCCGTCCCTTGGATTCCCTCTTTGGGCAGCGGTCTGTCGCCCAATCAATCAAAAAACGATATTCAATCCCAGTTCTGCCGACCGTGCTGTCCTGCGCCGATGAATATGTTTACTGGAGCGAGCAACCCCGCACCTATCCAAACCCAATTCGACGATTGCGGAAAAGGAGATTGTTTAGTGACCACAACATTTCGAGACCTCTGGGACGGGTCGATACGTACCTTGGACCCCATTAAGCCTAAGACCAAACCTGGGATGGTGCTACCCTGGTACAGGGGGAAACGGTATGTGCGGGCCAAGACCGGCAGCGTCCGCTCGGAAAATCCATTATGATGCGGGTCAAAGTCCGCGGTGCGGGGACAAAGAAATGGTTGCAAAAAACGAGCCGTCGGCGGAGTTGGAAGATTTACGGCGGAGGTGCACTGCGAAACGGGAGGCACTCTTCAATGCAGCAAACCGGAAGAATAGGATTGCGAGGATATTGCATATCTGCGGTGGAATCATCGCACTTCTGTCTGGGTTAGCGACAGCGACTTTAAGCTCACCATATGTGAAGTTTCTGTCAGCGTTCCTTGCGTTTGCGTCTGCAGCTATAAGCCTTTTTGCGAGCACATACGCTCGCAACAAAGATGAACAGGCAATGCGCAAAGGGGCGGCATTGTTTCTGAGTATACGTCAAAAAATAACGACCGACCTGTTGAAATTTAGAGGAAACCAACGACAGTTGATTCTCACATACGAAACGCTCGACAAACGGTACCGAAGGATATCAAAAAAGTATGATACATACTTGAGTAGGCTCCCGGGCGCAGACCCGCAGCAAGATACAGCGTCGTGTCCGCCTGAACGCTCGGATGGTACTTTGTGAACAGCAATATTACGCCATTCAAGAGAATTAGTCCGAGGGCTACAACGCCAAATATCAACGAAACGTGCGTCGATCTCATTTGCTAAAATCTCAGCTCCAGGAGATCAACTGCTCGTATTGTGGTGAAGATCCATGCACCGATCGAAGCGGGGATCACCAACACACCAATGGCTCGCATCCCCGAAGTATCTGAAGTAATGGCAAACCATGCCAGCGGTGCGGATGCCACGAGCATGAAGATTAGAGTAGCACCAGAAATTCTCGAATACCGATTGGCTTCAGCTCTCCAGACGATCAGACAGAGCGGCCCCCTCAAAAATTGATTTGATGCGTTGATAGACACGGCCGAGATAGCCGAAGGCGTTGGACCTCCGGCTATCGGCGTGATTGGGGACTCACGACCCCTTGGCGGCTTTCTTGTCCTTGGCGGCCTTGACCGTACCGCAGTTGCAAATAGATCGCGCCGCTGGCGTCGACCCAGAACTGTTCGCGGGAGATCCGCTTACCCTCTCGGAACAGACCGACCTTGGTAATCTGCTGATCGATGTTGGCCGTCAGCTTATCCCGGCGCTGAAGGATCGGCGTGTTCGCGGTCGGTTTTTGAACCGACACCAGAGAAATCGATAATTTTCCTGCCATGACTAGCTCCTGTTGTTGATAGGAGCGCCGTCGCTTGGATCAGGTCTTTGGGCAACTGCATTTTAGCCAAAACCGCAAAATCAAATTTTGTCTCCAATCTCGCCGACCCAACCCGATCTAAATACATTCTTTGGGGCTGGCACTCGCCGCACTCGCCGCCTGCCTTCAACCCAATTCGATTTCTGTAAAAAAGAGGAGATTTAAGATGATAGCAACATTGGCAGGCATTCTGTTCGACGAGCCCGCAGCGCTGACTGAACCAGTCCCATTAAAACCTAGAAAACACAATCAACATAGACGGACCCAATATCCGGGCGGACCAACAACGGACATCAAGCAGTGGCTGATTGAAGACGGTCCACGAAATTACGACGAACTGACAGATTTGCGGCGAGCACTATATTCCCGACGCACGCACGGTCAGCTCATCATCAAGAGCGGCGGTCATACGCTTGCCGGCGAAGAGAAGTTCACGGTGACCGGTCGCCAGTCTCCATTGCTAATCGTTAGCGCCAAATCCAGGCACTTCCTTCTGCGAACGCTTTGCCGAATGCTCAGGGGTCAAGGAAGCCAATGACCGATGTGGGGGGCTTCAACGATGGCTGCGTCTCGGAATCGCGAGCACCGTTTGATCCTAGCAAGTTTCAGAGCCCAACGGCAGTTACCTTGACGATGAAGAAGCGCGTCGGAGTCCGAAACGCTGATTCGAACGTAGCGTCAGAAAATTTCTGGCATTTCATGAGTCGACTCAATCATAAGATATTGGGCAGCGCAGCCAAACTGCACGGACGCCAATTGAAAACAGTGGCGGTGATCGAAACGAACGCGGACGGTCGGCTGCATTACCACGCGATGATCGACCGGCCGTGTTATTGCTCGTTTGCGACGTTCAAGAACGTTGTCATCGACCAGTGGCTGCGAACAGATTTTGGCTATCGCCAGATCAACATTCAGCATGAGGCAGATGCTGGATGGACGGATTACATGCTAGAATTTCGACAGAAGGAATCGCTTCTGGACTTCATAGACTGGAACAACTGCCACTGATTGCCGAGTGAAGTCTCCTCTCAGGCACCCGTCGTTTATGATCTACCGAACTGAGCAGTCATGCGAGATGCTTTAATCAGACCCAAGAGCTGCTAGCAAAGAGCGAACCATAAGTTGCCCATCGAGGCAATTGTGTTAGAAGGCCCATCGAATCAAATGGAGTTCGAAGTGGCCAAGAAATCAAAGAAGATCGTTCGGCGTGAATATACGAAGGCTGACGTGAAGGAGTTACGAGCTCATTCAAAAGCAAGAACGCCATTAGCCAAAATCATGAAGCTGACCAAACGAACGGAAGGTTCATTGCGTCAGAAGGCTTTGAAGCTTGGGAT
>Ga0137407_10003759_pt1 | contig 10102 bp, 9 predicted proteins | sample CZOMad2_2_16fung_FD_108410 | JGI IMG/M metagenome (GOLD analysis project Ga0137407, IMG submission 108410) | Vadose zone soil fungal communities from Angelo Coast Range Reserve, California, USA - CZOMad2_2_16fungal (Illumina Assembly) | ecosystem: Environmental > Terrestrial > Soil > Vadose zone...
CGCGCGACAAGCTGAACGGGAAGAAGGTGCGCCTTCTCGCCGCCGAGCCGACCAGCTGTCCGACGCTGACCAAGGGCGTCTACGCCTTCGACTATGGCGATACGGTGGGCATGACTCCGATCGTGAAGATGCACACGCTGGGGCACGACTTCATGCCGCCCGGCATCCACGCGGGCGGGCTCCGGTACCACGGCGCCGCGCCGCTCGTCTCCAAGCTGCTCGACGAAGGACTCATCGAGGCGGTGGCGTATCCACAGCGGGCCTGCTTCGAGGCGGCGGTGACCTTCGCGCGCTCGGAGGGAATCATCCCGGCGCCCGAGAGCTCGCACGCGATCAAGGCCGCGGTCGAGGAGGCGAAGAAAGCGGACGCCGAGGGGAAGACGCGCGTCATCCTCTTCAACTTGTCGGGCCACGGCCACTTCGACCTCGCTGCTTACGACCAGTACCTGGCCGGGAAGCTGGAGGACTTCGAGTACCCGCGCGAGGCGGTCGAGCGCTCGATGGCGAACCTCCCGGCGGTCGAGGTCTGAGCGGGACGGAGCTGGCCGCCTCAAGGCGCGACCTCGGTGTTGCTCGCGTGCTGCGCCGTCCGGGTGCGGTGCCCGAGCTCGCGGACTCGCGGCGCCGTCGCGCCGGTGGAGCACAGCAGCGGGACCACCGTCGCCAGCTCCGACAGCGTGAACGCCGCCGTGACGATCCAGAGGAAGACGATGAGGGCGGGACGGAGCCAGAACTTGAAGGTCTGCATGGCCAGCATCCTTCCGGTAGCGGACCCGGCAACCGCCTCGCGGCGACACCCGGGATCAGGAAGGAAGGGTTTGTGCCCTTCGTTTGGCCCGCGCAATGCCAATCGGACCGGACTCTGCTCTTGAGATCCGTAGCGGATCGCAGGATCCTTTGCGGATCATGGCACATTCGGAGCTCGGACGGCTCACCTCCATCCAACGGACCGCGAAGCTGATCGGCGCGCTGCTCTCGGGTCGGGAGCTGACCCGCGCCGACGTCACCGGGCTGCTGGGCGTGCGCGTCGCCGCTGCCGATCGGCAGCTCGAGGCGATCGGGCGGCACATCCCGCTCGTCCGCGAAAAGAGGCGAGGGCGCCTCCACGTGCGCATCGACCGTTCCAAGGTGGCGGGGGGTGCCGAGCGGATCCCCATCGCGACCACGATCGCCGCATGCGTGGGCGCGAGCCTGGGCAGGCTCTTCGAGGGGACCAACTACGAGAAAGGCATGCACGACCTGGTGCAGTACGTCAGCCGGGACGCCATCCATCCCGAGCGGTTCCAGGATTCCCGGCGCCAGTTCGTGTTCCTGGTCCGGGGCGGTGAGAAGGCGCTCCCCGAGAAGGAAGAGCTGCTCGAGGAAGTAGTCGACGCGCTCCAGCGCCGCCGCGGTCTCCAGATCCGGTACCGGAGCTTCGACGGCGCGCGCCGTTCGGTCCGCATCGAGCCGCTCTCCCTGGCCCTCTACGACCACCAGCTCTACGTCATTGCGCGGCCTCGCGGGCGCGAGGCGCACCCCTACCGCTTTTCCCGCATCGAGGCGGCCGAAGCCGTGGGCGGCACCTTCCAGTATCCCGACAAGGACAGCTACGATCCCGAGCGCGTCTTCGCCAACAGCTTCGGCATCTTCGTCGAGGACAAATACGCCGTCGAAAGGATCGAGGTGAGCCTGGCGCCAAGGTGGGCAGCGTTCGTGCGCAGCCACCGCTGGCATCGCTCGCAGGAGTCGTTCACGCAGGCGGGTCGGATCCACGTCCGGCTGCGGGTGAGGCTCTGCCCCGAAGTCGTCAGCTGGGTCCTGGGCTTCGGGCCTGAGGCTCGCGTCGTGGGCCCGCCGTCGTTGAGGCGGCGCATCGCGCACCTGGCCCGACAGATGGCGAAGACGCACCGGCTGGAGTCGGGCAAGAGCTAGGGATCGGTGCTATGCGAGCGCTGGTGTCCACGGCCGCCACAGGTATCCGCGAGGCGAGGCGCGGTTCGGCGCGGCGAGAAGGCGTCGGTCGCGTGGTCGTCACCCGCGCTCCCATGCCGGCCCTGCGTCCGTTCGTGAAATTGCTCTGGGCCTCGGAAGAGTCCTTGCCGCGGCGATCGGGCTGTCCCGTTCGTGAATTGGTGCTGCCGACCGGCGCGATGCATCTCGTCGTGCGTCTTTCCGATCACCCGCTGCGGCTCTACGAGCATCTCGACGACCCGGTGGGCGACATCGTCGGCCATGCCGTCGTGGGTGGGGCCCGCGCCGCGGCCTACGTGCGCGACGTGTCCAGCCCGGCCCGTGCCGTCGGCGCGCAGCTCCTGCCGGGCGCGGCCCATCTCCTCTTCGGAGCCCGTGCGGATGAGCTGGCCGGGCGCCACACGCCGCTCGAGGATCTCTGGGGTCGGTCCACCGGCGAGGCGCGCGAGCGTCTCATCGCGGCCGGCCCTGCCGGGAGGCAGCTCGACGTCTTCGAGTCGCTCCTCGCCGCGCGCCTGCCCAGGGTCCACGGGCTTCACCCCGCGGTGGCGCACGCCCTGGAGCGCTTCTCGACCACGCACGAGGTGCGCCGCGTGGTGAAGGAGAGCGGCTATAGCCACCGGTGGTTCATCGAGATCTTCCGCGCGGCCGTCGGCCTGGGCCCGAAGCTCTACTGCCGCGTCCTCCGCTTCCAGGGAGCGCTCGATCTCGTGGCCTCCCGGCCGGAGGTTGCGCTGGTCGATGTGGCGCTCGAGGCCGGCTACAGCGACCAGCCTCACTTCCAGCGGGAGTTCCGCGAGCTCGCGGGAGTTTCCCCGGCCCGGTATCGCGATCTCTCGCCGGCTTTCGCGCACCACCTCCCCATCCGGTGACGGGAGAGGTCAATTCCGTTCAAAACGGGGCGCGGGATCGCGGGCACACTGCGGGCAGCTTGCTTCAAAGAGGAGCGACGAGATGAAGATCCATGAGCTGTTCGCGTATCTGCGAGTCAGGAACGCAGCGAAAGCCATCGAGTTCTACGGGAAGGCCTTCGGCGCCACGGAGAAGTTCCGCCTCTCCGAGCCGAGCGGGCGCATCGGTCACGCGGAGCTCGACTTCGGTGGTGTCACCCTCATGCTCTCCGAGGAGTTTCCGGAATACGGGATCCACGGGCCCGAGACCGTGGGCGGTACCTCGATGTCGATCCACCTCCACGTCGACGACGCCGACGAAGCGATCCGGCGTGCAGTAGCCGCCGGCGGCACGGTCCTGCGGGAGCCCGTCAATCAATTCTACGGCGAGCGTTCGGGCACCGTTCGCGATCCCTTCGGCCACGAATGGATCATCGGGCACCACATCGAGGACGTCACTCCCAAGGAGATGCAGCGGCGGTACACCGAGATGCTGAAGGGTGGATGATCCCCACCGGCGGGCCGGGGCGCAGCAGCCGCTGCTGTTCGAATAGTGGACCACGTTCTCCCCTGCGGTAGAGTCCGTTCGCCCACTCGCTGAAGTGGGCCCACGCTACCTACTCCGGAGATCAAGATGGCCAAGAAGTCGCAAGAGCCGCTCGTCATCGCAAGCAAGGCCAAGGGTGTCCTCAAGAGGGCAGGCTGCAACACCTCGGGGGACGCATTCATGGCGCTCAACGGCTACCTGTACTGGCTGCTGGAGCAAGCGGCGAAGCGCGCCAAGGCGAACGGCCGCAAGACCGTGCGCCCGCACGACTTCATGGCTTGATCCCCACGACCCCCGAAGTGGACCTCGCGGCAGACCAACCGGGCTGGCCGGGCTGAAGGTGCTTGCCGCCCCTCGTTCCGTGGGCGCACCGCCTCCGCCCGGCCCGCCCCAGCAGTGGGTCCCCGATCCAACGCGTCTTCGCCGCGGAGACTGATGTCGACCTCCATGTCGCCACCTCGCCCGTGAAGGGTCTGGAGATCGCAGGCGGTCCTCTCCGCAGCGTCGCTGCTGGGTCACCGCTTCAAGTCGGGGATCCGGCTCGAGCGGGACCTGCGCGCGCTGCCCTCCGTGCGCTGCCGTGCGGTGGAGATCGCGCAAGTGGTGGTCAATCTGCTCGGCAACGCCGCGGATGCCGTCGAGGGGTCGAAGCTCGGGACCGTGCGTTCAACGTTCGCATTGCCCGCCGCGGCTTGAGCTTCCTCCCAGTCACTTGAACGCGGGCGTGTCCACGACCACCGGGGCGCTGGCCCCATTGAGCGCCGCGCGGAACGCCGCGGCGACCGCCGGGTCATCCTGCACCAGCATGTCGCTGCCTCCGGCGCCGTCGTTGTTCCAACGCTCGTACCACCAGGCAAAGCCGCGCACGTCCGGCCAGCGGCCGCCCAGCAGGTCTCCCAGAGCAGACTCCACCCACGGCCCGGCTGGGCAGCCGGGATTGTTGTTGGTGATGCCGAATTCGAAGATGAAGAGCGGCTTGCTCGTCGTGGCGGCGCGGAGCTGCGGCAACATGTCGTCGACCAGGGAGCGAAGGCTGGGGCAGCGGTGGTCGTTCGAGCGCTCCGACCCGTACGCCGAGATCCCCACCCAATCCACGACGTCGTCGCCGGGATAGTACGCCGCCGGCACGTTGCGCGGATCGTCACCGGGATAGTTCTCGCCATTGTAGTGGAGCGCCCAGGTGATGTTCGTCGCTCCGCGCCCGCGCATGACGCCGACGATGTGCCGGTAGGCCGCTTTGAACTTGCGAGGCCCGACGCCGAGCCCACCGTTGTAGGGCGCGCTCCACGGATTCCAGTCGCCGTTGACCTCGGTCCCGTATTCGACCACGAGCGGCGTTCCGAAGCTGCGGGCCGCGTCCGCCCAGGCGGAGAGATCGCCGTCGAACTCACCGGCGAGGATGCGGTCGAGCGTGAAAGTCGGATCGGTGACCAGCGGCTGCCGCTGGCTCCGCATCATCAAGCGGATGAATGGGACCGACCCGCGCTCGCGCACCCAGCCCGCGGTGCGGGCCGGAAATGCGCGCGATCGGAACCAGTCGGTCGAGAAGTACACGTAGGCGACCTTGCGTCCCACCGTGCGTTCATAGGCATCCAGGCTGGCCGGGGACACGTCGCTGTCGGGCTCCGTCGTGCCCTGGGGAAGGACGCCGTGATAGAGGAGGCCGGCCGCCGGGACCTGCAATGCCTGGTTGCCCGCCGCCGGAAGCTGGGCCGGAGGCGTGGTGGAGTGCGCTGCCGGGGGCGCGCTGCCGCAGCCCACTCCCAACGCAACTGCAACCAACCAGCGCAGCGGCCGGCTGAGGAAAGCAGGCACGGCGACCCCCCAGGACAAGGTGCGTCGCCGCCGCCGCCGCGGGAAGGCCCGGACTCCCGGCTAGCGAAGGAGGATCTTGCGGATCAGCGGAATGGGCAGCGGCCCCTGGGTGACGAAGGCGTCGTGGAATTGCTCGAGGGTCGCGTTCTTCCGCACCCTGTATTCGCTCGCCAGCTCCTGGATCTCGAGCTTTCCGAGCGTGTAGTAGAGGTAGGTCGGGTTGTACGCGCCGCGGCGCGCTTCTTCGTATGCGTTGGCCGGCTCCTGGAAGCCTTGCTCGACGAACAGCTTCGCGCCCTGCTCCACCGTCCACCCCGCGGTGTGCAGCTTGACCCCGACCACGTAGCGGCAGTCACGAAGGAGCGCCTCCTGCAGCTGGGCGAGCCGCATCTTCGGATTGCCGCCGCCGAAGCCTTGGTCCACCGTCATCTGTTCGGCATAGTGCGCCCAGCCCTCGGAGTTCGAGCTCGACTGCGACAGCTTGCGCGTCTTGGTGGGAAATCGCGGAGCGTAGAGGAACTGGAGGTAGTGGCCGGGGTAGGCCTCGTGCACGTTGATCATGCCGATGACCCAGGGATTGAAGAGGCGGAGGTGCTCCTCCTTGTGCTTGTCGTCCCACTCGGGCTCGACCGGCGTCACGTAGTAGAACGCCTCGGTCGCCCGGTGCTCGTACGGCCCCGGCGTGTCCATCGACGCGAAGCTTCCGGAGCGCGCGTAGGGCGGGGTGGGCGCCACCTGCACCCGCACCTGCGAACTAACGGTCACGATCTGCTTCTCCACCACGAACTGCCGCGCGGCCTCGACGGAACGGGCGACGGAGGGAATGAGATCGTCGGGCGTCGGATGCTCGTCCGAGATCGATTTCATCACCTCCGCTGCCGTGCGGGAGGGATCGATCTCGCGCGCCGTCTTCAGGAAGGCGGCGTGGTCCTTCGCCAGCTGCGCCTCCCCGCGCGCGAGCAGCTCCGGCAAGGAAGCCGTGACCATCTCCTCATATTGGAGCTTGGCCAGGAACGTCTCGGCGCCGATGGCGTAGTTCCCACGCGACCGCTGCGACAGGTCCTTTTCGAGCCACTCGAGAAATTCGCGCGCAGCGGCAGCCGCGGGCCGTTGCGCCTGTTCGAACCGCTCCAGCAGGGCTGCGTCGCTGCCGGCCGCCGTCTTCGCCCACTGCACGACGCCACCTTCCAGGAACCCGACCGAGCCACGCGCCATCCGCACGGCGATGGCGGTGACCTCCTTGGGAGGATTGATCAGGTTCTGCCGGGCCGCGGCATAAACCCGGGGCACCTGCGACAGGCGCGCGATGACGGAGCGGAGCCGTTCGGGGCCCGGCGCGAAGTTCCGCTTCATCAGGGAATCGACCGCGTTGCCCGGCAGGCCCGCGTACTGCATCGGATTGCGCTCCCAGCTGCGCACCACGGTCAGCTCCAGCAGCGCCGCCCGGATGCCGTTGTCGATCAGCTGGGCGTCGATCTCGTCGTCGAACGACAGGCTGGCGCGATCGATCGCCGACAGGCGAGCCTGGAAGGTCTTGAGATCCGCGACCTGCGACTCGATGCGGTCGCGCGAGAGGTCTTCCAGCTTGTCGTCGTACTCGTGGAACCCGACCCTGGTTGCACGCGTCGGGGCGTAGGCGAACCTGGATGCGAAGTAGTCGTCGACGAACCGGGAGAACTCCGGAGAGGTGGCGGGACGATCCGGCGCTTTCGCGTGCGCGCAGGAGAGGGCGAGGAGAAAGGCGGTCAGGCGCCAGGGCGAGCTCATGGCCGGCACAATAATCGCTCTTCGAGAACGCAGCAGCACCTGAAGGAAGTCTGTGCGCTCATGCCGATCACCGCCGCCGATTGCTTGCGGTACGATGGCCACAAGATGACACGGGAACTAGCGAAGGCAATCCTGGACCGGCTCGGCGTCGCTGTGGCCGACGACGGCGGGGGGGAACCGCTGGAATCGGTCGATCCCGCTTCGGGACGGATCCAGGGGCGCATGCACGCGCTGACGCGGGCCCAGTACGACGTGCGGGTGCTCACGGCGCTGCGCAGGTTCGAGGAGTGGCGCATGCGCCCGGCGCCGAAGCGCGGCGAAGTCGTCCGCCGGCTGGGCGAGCTGCTCCGCGCGCACAAGGAACTGCTGGGCGAGCTGGTCTCGCTCGAGACTGGCAAGATTCGCGCGGAGGGCGTCGGCGAAGTCCAGGAGATGATCGACATCTGCGATTTCGCGGTCGGGCTGTCGCGCCAGCTTCATGGGCTCACCATCGCCTCGGAACGCCCGCGGCACCGCCTGACGGAGCAGTGGCATCCGCTCGGCGCCGTCGGCATCGTGACGGCCTTCAACTTCCCGGTCGCGGTCTGGACCTGGAACGCCGCCCTCGCCGCCGTCTGCGGAGACGTCTGCCTGTGGAAGCCCTCGCCGCTGACCCCGCTGAGCAGCGCCGCTGTGCAGGCCCTTTGCGAGAAGGTCGCAGGCGAGTACGGCGCGGACGGCGTCTTCACGCTGGTCCCGGGCGGATCCGAGGCGGGGGCTTGGTTGTGCGACGATCCACGGCTGCCGCTGGTCTCGTTCACCGGTTCGATCGCGACCGGCAAGACGGTGGCGGCGCGCGTCGCTGCGCGGCTCGGACGGACCATCCTGGAGCTGGGCGGGAACAACGGCGTCATCGTCCTCGACGATGCGGACCTCGACCTGGCGGTCCGCGCCATCACTTTTGGCGCCGTGGGCACCGCGGGCCAGCGGTGCACGTCGACGCGCCGCCTGTTCGTGCAGCGCGGAGTGGCGCCTTCCGTGATCGATCGGTTGGTGTCCGCGTATCGAACAGTGCGCATCGGCGATCCTCTGGAGGATGGCGTCCTGATGGGGCCGCTCATCACCCGCGCCGCGGTGGACCGGTATCGCGCCGCGCTGGCCGCCGCGCGTGAGCAAGGAGGGAAGCTGGTCTGCGGCGGCCGGGTCCTCGAGCGCCCGGGCAACTTCGTCGAGCCGGCGCTGGTCCTCGCGCCCCGGCACGATGCGTTCCCCATCGCCTGGGAGGAGACCTTCGCGCCCATTCTCTACGTGTTCGAGGTGGCCGATCTGGAGGAAGCGCTGCGCGCCCACAACGCCGTGAGGCAAGGACTGTCGAGCGCCATCTTCACCGACAGCCTCCGGTCCGCGGAGCTGTTCCTTTCTCCCGCCGGCTCGGATTGCGGCATCGCCAACGTGAATGCGGGCACCAGCGGCGCCGAGATCGGGGGTGCGTTCGGCGGTGAGAAGGAGACCGGCGGGGGTCGCGAGTCCGGTTCGGACGCCTGGAAGGCCTATATGCGGCGGCAGACCTCGACCCTCAACTGGGGCCGGGATCTGCCGCTTGCGCAGGGGATTGCGTTCGGCAGTTAGTAGACGAGCTGGAAGTGCGGCACCAGCATCAGCCCCGTGCTCGAGGGTACGAACGAGCGGGCCACGTCGAGGTGGATGACCGCGTGCTTCCGCTCGGCGATCTTGCTCACCTTGCCCGCCAGGCGCAGGGTCTGGCAGCGGGAGTCGACGCTGAAGCTCGCCGTTTCCGTGGCGGCCCGCCGCCGTCGATGCTCGCTGCATGCCGCCCGCAGCCGGCAACGAAGAACACCAGGACGAGCGCCGCGCTGATCGTCGCCCGCTTCATGGCCGATCCTCCTTCCCGCCGCTCCTGTGCCCCTCGTCACGCAGGCAGACCAGCCGGGCAGCGCACTGCGCTACCCCGCCGTCGTAGACGACCTGGAAAGCGCCGTCCGCGCCCGTGGCGCACGCGGGCGCCTGCGAAAGCCTGAGGCACCCGGCCTGATCCTGCACCGTGACCGAGGTGCTGAACTCGGCCGATTGCCCGACATCGAGCGTGAACGGCACCGGCGTGAAGCTCACGCCGAGCGCCTCCAGCATCTCGTCCCGCACCGCCAACGCGATGGACTTGTCGTCCGGATGCGTGTTCGTCAGGACGACCTTGAAATGGAGCGTCGCCGGATAGTTCCCGACGACGCGGACGACCGCGCCATCCACCGTCTTCTCGCAGGCGAATTCGTGCGCAGATGCTGCGCTGGACAGCGCGATCGCCGCGGCCGCCGCCGCGATCGTTGACTCCTTCATCGTTTTCCCTCCCGCCGTTTCCTTCGGCCCCGTGCGAACGTGACGGTAATCACATCCGGCGCCGGGCGGTAGGGCGCTCGCCTACATTCCCGGAGTCCAGATGCGGACGCCTGGCCGCGGACAAGTTATCTGGACAACGCGCGGCTTCATGATCCACTGCCACGATGACGGAGGTTCCGGCGCAGGCGCCGGCAAGCCGCGTTCGCGCCATCGATTGGCTGCGCGGGTTGGCCGTGCTGCTGATGATCCAGACGCATGCGCTCGGGCTGCTTCGCCCGGAGCTGCGCTCGGGCGCCGGGTTCGACGCGCTGCAATGGCTGGACGGACTGGTGGCGCCCGCCTTCATTCTGGCCGCGGGGTTTTCCTTGGCCCTGACCCAGGTCCGGGCCGGGGCCGCCGCCGCCACCGCCGACGCGCGCCGAAAACGCATGCTGAAGACGCTGCGCCGGATCGGCGAGGTGCTGCTCGTCGGCACTCTGATCAACTGGATGTGGTTTCCGATCCTTCGCGAGCCGCGCTGGATCCTGCGGATGGACATCCTCCAGTGCATCGGTCTTTCGCTGCTGATCGCCTTTCCCATCCTGTTCGCGCTCGCGTCCCGCCCCCGGGCGCTGCGCTGGACGGCGCTCCTTCTCGCCGCGGCCGTGTTCGGGGCTGCTCCGTTCGCCGAAGCGCTGGGGCCGCCCTGGGAAGGATTCCTCAACCAGCGCGCCGATGCCGTGTTCCCGCTCCTGCCCTGGGGCGGGTACGTCTATCTCGGCGCCGCGGTCGGATCGGCCACGGCGGAGAAGGGCCCGCG
>Ga0137407_10003760_pt1 | contig 10101 bp, 8 predicted proteins | sample CZOMad2_2_16fung_FD_108410 | JGI IMG/M metagenome (GOLD analysis project Ga0137407, IMG submission 108410) | Vadose zone soil fungal communities from Angelo Coast Range Reserve, California, USA - CZOMad2_2_16fungal (Illumina Assembly) | ecosystem: Environmental > Terrestrial > Soil > Vadose zone...
CGCACCGCCTCGCGCCACGCCCCGAGCGCGTCCTCCACGCGACCGAGTCTTTCGAGGACATCGCCGAGGCGCGCATGTGCCTCGGCATGGTCGGGTCTGATCCGAATGGCCTCGCGATACGCGGCCTCACACTCGGCGTGCTTGGCCTGATGCTCGAGCGCCCTCCAGAGGTTGAAGTGACTCTGGGAATCCGCGGGGCGGAGGCTCAGAGCGGCGCGATACACTGCCTCTGCCTCCGGATAGAGCCCTTGGGCCAGCAGCACACGCCCGAGACTTCGATAGGAGGGGAGGCGTTGCGGCTTGACGCGGATGGACTCGCGTAGCACGTCCGCGGCCTCCTCGAACCGTCGCTGCTCTCCCAGGAGCTCACCCAGATCCGCCCAGGCCCGCGCATAGGCGGGATTGAGCCTGACCGCCTCGCGGAATGCCGCCTCGGCCGCCTCGTAGCGCCCGAGGAAATAGAGGCCCATGCCGAGACCGCGGTGAAGCGCGGCGCCCTCGGGCTTGATCCTGAGCGCTTCCCGATAGGCACCCTCGGACTCCGCGTAGCGCCCCTGACGTCCCAGGCCGAGAGCGAGGTTCGCCCACGCCACCACGTCGCCCGGTCTCAATCGTATCGCCTCGCGCAGCGCCGCCTCGGCCTCGGCATGGCGCCCCTGTCGGCCGAGGGCGATGCCGAGATCGAGATGGTGATCGGGATGCTCGGGGGCGAGGCGCACCGCTTCGCGGAACGCGGCTTCGGCATTGGCCTCGAGCCCCTGTGCCTCGAAGGCCACGCCGAGATCGGCGTAGATTCGCGCGTCGTGGGGACGGAGCGCCGCCGCTCGCGCATAGGCCTGCGCTTCCTGCCCCCAGTCGCCCTGGCGCCGGCTCACCGCCGCCAGCCCCAGCCATGCCGCCGCGTCGTCGCCACTCACGCCCAAGGCTCGCCCGAAGGCCGCCGACGCCTCGGGCAGCCGGCCCAATCGGTCGAGCGCCACGCCATGCCATCGATGCCAGAGTCCGCGCTCGGGATCGAGCCGGGCCGCGTCCCGCCACGCGGCCGCCGCCTCGCTATGCCGCCGCAATCGCCAGAGGGCGAGACCGAGACAGCCGTGGAGACGGGCCAGTCCGGGCCGCTGACGGATGGCCTCGCGATAGCGCGTGGCTGCTTCGCCGAACCGGCGTGTCCGCCTCAGAGCGTCGGCCAGATGAACCAGCGAGCGAAGCCGGCGCGGGTCGTAGCGATGGGCGTCGGCGAGGGCCCGAACCGCCTCGTCGAGACGGCCTTGCGCCAGGAGCGCCACGCCCAGGCCCTCCCAGGCGATGGCATGACGGGGAGCCCGCTCGAGCGCCACGCGGTATCTCGCCTCGGCTTCGGCATGGCTCCCCCGACGCGCCAGAGTGCCGGCGAGAGCCACGTGCGCGTCAGCCAGAGGCGGCGCTATGTCGATCGCCGACCGGAGCGCCGCTTCTTCGTCGGCCGACTGTCCCTGCCGCCGATACATGAGCCCGAGGCGCAGGTGGGCCAGGACGTGCTGCGGCTTGAGGCGCGCCGCCTCGCGATAGGCGGCGGCGGCATCCGCCCAGAGGCGCTGCCGCTCGAGGGCGAGCCCGAGCTTGAAGTGCGCCTCGACGGTGCGTGGCGCCAGATCGAGCGTCGCGCGGAGGGCGGCGGCCGCTTCGGCCCAGCGGCGGCGCTCGAGGAGGACGGCGCCCAGATCCAGATGCGCCGCGGGTGAGCGGGGCCATGTCCTGACCACCTCCTGAAATTCCGCGAGAGCTTCGTCGGAGCGACGCTGCCGGCGGAGCGTGGTCCCCAGCAGCGAGCGGAGCTGCGCGTCTCGCGGAGCGGCGGCGAGAGCGCGTCGGCAAATGGCCTCGGCTTCGTCCGCGCGTCCGTCGGCGAGGGCGGCCTGGGCGCTCCGGAGGGCGGCGGCGGGCCGGGCGGTGGGCGGCGGTTTCAGCGCAACCGATCCTTGGCGAGGCTCCGCCGGAGGGCGACGCCTCCGACTTCAGAGGGCAATCGGCTCGTCCACGAACACGGTGTAGGTGCGAGGCTTGCCGCGCGTGGCCTCGCGGCATTCACGTAGACGATGGAGCTCTGGCCGCGGATCTCCGCGGGCAGCACGGCCACGCGGACGAAGGACGTTTCCTCGTCCTTGGAGGCCACCGCGAGGACGGCCTCCTTCCCGCTCTCGAACCAGGCGTCCCACGGGCGCATGGCCCGCGTCGGCCCCTCGCCCACCGTCACGTCGAGGCGCCCGCGCAGGAGGCATCGGATGCCTCCGCCCCGGTGCCCGTGCCGCGGCGCGACCGCGCCGCGCTCGAAGTCCACGCGGTCGCAGCGCAGGAGCCACGAGGCGCGAGGATCGAGGGCCATGGGATGCTCCAGCAGCACGCGGCCGCCCGCGGGCGGTGGGGGCTGGCGGACGAGTTCGAAGCGCAGGAGCCGGGCCCCCTCCGGCCCCGCGATCGCTCCCGGCTTGGCCGCCATCTGAGCGCGGCCTGACGCGAGTGGCGCGGCTGCGCCGCTGGGGCCGACGCGCATCTCTCCGCCCGCGAGATAGAGCACGCCCGCGGTCGAGCCGAGGGCGGGCGTGTAGCGCGCGCCGGGAGCGAGAGTGTCTTCGATCAGCCGGAGCGAATACGGCACGGGAGGACCTCCGATCGGGTGAGTAAGCCTCGCGTCATTATACGAGAGTTGACAGCCTCTTCGCCGTGCCCGTAGGGTGACCCGGTGACAGGCGCGGCGTTGGCACTGGTGTTGAGCGCGGCGGTGATCCACGCCACGTGGAACGCCATGGCCAAGGGCGCGCGCGATCCGATGGCCATGCTGTGGTGGGCGGGCATCCTCTCGTCCCTCGTCCTCGCCCCGCCCTCGCTCTACGTCCTGGCTCGAGACGGCTTCTCGCCCCGCGCCGTGCCGTTCGTGGTGGCCACGGTGATCGTACACAGCATGTACTTCTTCGCCCTCGGCAAGGCGTACCAGACGGGCGACTTCTCCGTCGTCTATCCCATGGCCCGGGGCATGGGCGTGGCCCTCGTCCCCCTCGGCGCCTACTATTTCTTCGACGAGCGCCTCTCGCGCATGGGCGTCCTCGGCATTGCCCTGATCGGCGCGGGGATCTTCGCCCTGCACTGGCGGCGCGGCGCCTGGAGCGAGGACGCGCTGCTGCGACCCGGCACGGGCTGGGCCATCGCCACCGGACTTTGCATTGCCGGCTACTCCCTCGTGGACAAGGTCGGCGTGTCGCACATCAATCCGCTACCGTATCTCTGGACCATGATGGTGGGCTCCTGCATCTCCCTCTTGCCCGTGGTGCTGGGACGGCCCGGCTCGATGGCGCGGGAGTGGCGGGAGAATCGCCTCGCCGTCCTCCTCTCCGGCGTGCTGAGCCCCGGCGGCTATCTCCTCGTGCTCTTCGCCTTCCGCCTCTCCAAGGCGGGCTACGTGGTGGCGGGGCGCGAGGTGTCCATCGTGATCTCGGCGCTCATCGGCAGCATTCTGCTCAAGGAAGGCCGCCTCGCCCAGCGGCTCCTCGGCGCGGCCATCGTCGCCTCGGGAGTGATCTGTGTCGCCTTCGCCCGCTAGCGCGGGGGGAGAGCGGCGGGCTGTGCTACGCTCGCCGCCGGCGTAGGGAAGACCCAACCCCGCGGCGCTCAACGAGGAGACGCACACATGGAATCGACTCGGGTCAACCGGCGAGCTTTTCTTCGAGGGGCGGCCGCCGCTTCCGTGAGCGCGGGCGTTTTTCCAGCCACGCTCCGCGCCCAGCCGCGCACGGTGAAGGTGGGCATGGTGGAGCCGCTCACCGGCCCCATGGCCGACGTCGGGCAGGACTCCCGTCTCGGCGCCCAGATGGCCGTGGAGGCGATCAATGCCGCGGGCGGGATCAAGTCGCTCGGGGGCGCCCGCCTCGAGCTCCTCGTGGCCGACAGCCAGACGAAGGTGGACACGGCTCGCGCGGAGGCCGAGCGGCTCATCAACGCGGGTGCGCAACTCCTCACCGGCTCGTATCACTCGGCGCACGTCGCCACCATCGCCCCCCTCGCGCAGCAGCGGCGTATCCCCTTCGTCATCGACATCACCGCGGCCGACCAGCCCACCGCGAACATCGCCAAGTCCGTCCGCGAAGGGCAGCAGAAGGTCCAGTACGTGTACCGCATCTTCCCGGGCAGCGCGACCTTCGGGAGAAACGCCGTCCGCTTCATGACCGACATCTTCAAGGAAGCCGGGGTGAGCCCGAAGCGCGTGGTGGTGATGTACTCCAACGACCTCTTCGGCAAGACGCAGACGGAGAGCTTTCTCGCCGCGCAGAAAGCGGCCAATCCTGGGTTCGACGTGGTCGAGGTGATCCCCTACCCGGAGAACGCGGCGGATCTCTCGACGGAGGTGAGCCGGGCCAAGGCGGCCAAGCCCGACATCATCGCCCCCGTCACCCGGCCCGCCACCGCCATCCTCCTCCTCGAGGAGCTGGCGAAGCAGCGCGTGGAGATGATGGGCATCATCAGCCCGGGCGCGCCCGGACTCTACGAAACCCGGCAGATCCAGCAGCTCAAAGAGCTGATCGAGTACGTGATGGACGCCACCGTCTACGCGAACTACCGGAAGCCGGACACCCAGAAGGTGGCCGCGGAGTACGCGAAGCGCTCGGGCGGCCGCAACTTCGACGCGAGCGGCTCCTACTCCTACGACGCCATCCAGGTCATGGGCGACGCTCTCGAGCGCGCCGCCTCCACCGATCCCGACGCCATCGTGGCCGCGATCAAGAAGACCAATTTCTCGGGCGGGCTGTCGGTGTACAGCGGACCCATCGTCTTCAACGAGACGGGCGACAATCCGAATGCCAGCACGGCCATGCTCCAGGTGCTCGGGCAGAAGACTCGGGTGGTGTGGCCGAAGGACGTGGCAGAGCAGCGATTCGTCTTCCCGCGCCCGAAGGCGTGAGCGGGCCTTAGCGAGTCTCGGATGCGCGGGGCGGGCGGGTGGCGGCGGGGGCGGGGGTGCGCTTCCCACACCACGCTGAGTCGCATTCCGCTTGGCCACTCTGGCCCGCCACGAGATTTTGGTTTGGGGCTTCGAAGAATCTCCCCAGAAGATACGGGTGTGGGGAGCGCACCCCCGCCCCCGCCGCCACCCGCCCGTGTGCACGGGCGACGCTCGTCAATGGGGCGATTTAGTTTCGGTAGGTGATTCGGTAGATGGCGCCCGCGAAATCGTCGGAGACGAGGAGGGAGCCGTCGGGCATGACGAGCACGTCGGCCGGGCGGCCCCACACGTTCGTTCCCTGGAGCCAGCCGGCGGCGAACGGCTCGTACCCGATGGCCTGGCCGTTTTCCAGGCGCACCAGCGACACGCGATAGCCGATCTTCGTGCTGCGGTTCCACGACCCGTGCTCGGCGATGAAGATCTGGTTCCGGTACGGCGCGGGGAACTGCGTGCCCGTGTAGAAGCGCATGCCCAGCGCGGCCACGTGCGGGCCCAGGTTCTGTGCGGGCGGCGTGAAGTCTCCGCACGGACGGCGGCGGCCGAACTCGGGGTCGCTGATCGTTCCGCCGTGGCAGTAGGGAAAGCCGAAATGCAGGCCCGCCTTCTGCGCGTGGTTCAGCTCGTCGGGCGGTGAGTCGTCGCCGAGCCAGTCGCGGCCGTTGTCGGTGAACCACAGCTCCCGCGTACGAGGATCCCAGTCGAAGCCCACGGTATTGCGGATGCCCCGCGCGAAGGTCTCCAGTCCCGAACCGTCGGCGTTCATCCGCATGATGGTGGCGTAGCGGTCGGCGTCCGGCTCGCAGATATTGCAGGGGGCGCCCACGGGCACGTAAAGCTTGCCGTCGGGGCCGAAGGCGATGAATTTCCAGCCGTGGTGCCTGTCCTTCGGGAGGCGATCCGTCACCACCACGGGCTTCGGGGGATCGCCCAGATGGTTCTCCACGTCGTCGAAGCGCAGGACGCGGTCGACGGCCGAGACATAGAGCGCGCCGTTGTGAAAGGCGACCCCGACGGGCAGGGCCAGCCCGGAGGCGAGGGTGAGGACCTCGGGGGGCCCGCCGGATCTCCATCGCACGGCGTAGACCTTGCCCGCCTGCATCGAGCCCACGAAGAGCGTGCCCTTCGGGCCCAGGACCATCTGGCGTGCATTGTCCACGCGGGCCACCAGCTCGATGGTGAACCCCGGAGGCAGGGTGATCGACGGAAGGGGCAGCGGCCCGGATTGCGCGCAGGCGACAGAGGCGAGCAGCAGCAGGAGCAGGCCGCCCACCAGACGAGACACGGCGACCCTTAGCGGTCCGGCGTGATGGATACGGCGATCAGCTTGTTTCCACTGGGGGTCACCACCCCCACCACGGTGACGGCGTCGCCGCTCTTCAAGAACGCGTACGAGGTCTGGTCCAGCCTGGTCAGATCCACACTGAAGCCTCCGCCGCCCACGTCGCTCGCCCCGTGCCGTCAAGACCGGCCCTACTCCCCGCGCAAGGTCGGATCGAGCACGTCGCGGAGCCAGTCCCCGGTGCGGCTGATCACGATGGAGGTGATCATGAGGACGACGCCGGGGCAGGTCGAGATCCACCAGGCGGAGTCGAGGTAGTCGCGCCCCTCCTGGATCATGCCGCCCCACGAGGGCGTGGGCGGCTGGATGCCCAGACCGAGGAAGGACAGGGTCGCCTCGAGGACGATGGAGCGCGCGAGCTCGAGGGTGGCCACCACCACGAGCGAGGCGAGCACGTTGGGGAGGATGTGCCGCAGTACGACCCGCAGCATCGAGCCGCCCAGGCCGCGGATAGCCTCGACGAACTCCCGGCTCCGCAGCACCAGCACCTGGGCGCGGAGGATGCGCGCATAGCTGACCCAGCCGCTGAGCCCGATGACCATCACCAGCGTGGGAAAGCTCGGGCCCAGAACGGCGATGATGCCGATGGCGAGGAGGATGAACGGAAAGGCCAGCTGCGCGTCCGCCACCGTCATGATGATCTCGTCCACCCGACCCCCCCGATAGCCGGCGACCAGACCCAAGGTGGAGCCGATGAGCCCGCCGACGAGGACGGCGGAGATACCCACGACCAGCGAGACGCGCGAGCCAAAAATGACGCGCGCGAGCACGTCGCGGCCGAGATGGTCGGTGCCGAGGAGGTGCGCGCGCCCGTCGGCGCCCTCCAGAGTGGGGGGCTTGAGGCGGGCGCGCAGCGACTGCCGCTCGGGATCCTGGACGACCCAGGGGGCCACCACGGCCAGCACGGCGAGGAGGGCTACCACGCCCAGCCCCAGCCGCATGAGCCACGGCATGCGCCGGCCGCGCGGCCGGGTCTTCTGCATCGCCGCCAAGGCGAGCTCAGCTGGCGCGGGCGCGGGGATCGAGGAAGCCATAGAGAAGATCGACGGCGAAGTTGATGATGATGAACATCACCGCGGCGAGGAAGACCGTGCACTGCACCACGGGATAGTCCCGATTGTAGATGGACTGCACGGCGAGCCGGCCAATGCCGGGCCAGGAAAAGACGGTCTCCGTCACCACCGCCCCCCCCAGGAGCGTGCCGAACTGGAGCGCGGTGATGGTGAGAATCGGAATGGCGGCGTTACGGAGGGTGTGCTTGGCCACCACGATCATCTCGCCGAGCCCCTTGGCTCGCGCCGTGCGGATGTAGTCGGCGCGGAGCACCTCGAGCACGGCCGAGCGCGTGAGGCGCGCGATCGAGGCCATGGTGAAGGCGCCGAGGGTGAGGGCGGGCAGCACGAGGTGTTGCCAGCCGCCCCGCCCCGAGGTGGGGAAGAGATCGGCCTTGAGGGAGAGGAGCAGGATGAAGAGGATGCCGAGGAAGAAGGTCGGCGCCGCTTGGCCGATCAAGGCGAATCCCATGGCCGCGTGGTCGAGGACGGAGTTGCGCTTCATGGCGGAGAGGAGCCCGATGGGCACCGCCACGAGCGCCGCGAGGAAAAAGGCGGTGAGACCCAGCTCGAGGGTCGCGGCAATGTAGCCGCGCACCACGGTAAAAGCGGGCTGGCGGAAGTGCAGGGAGCGGCCGAAGTCGAGCTTCAGGGTGTTACCGAGAAAGACCGCGTACTGGACGGGGAGCGGGCGATCGAGCCCGAGCTCGCGGCGCACGCGCTCCATCTCGCTGATGGGAGCGTCGGGGGGCAGGAGGAGCGGCACGGGGTCGCCGGAAAGCCGCATGACGACGAAGACGACGGTGGAGACGAGCCAGAGGGCGATCAGGGCGCGGAAGAGCCGCTGGACGACGAACGGGAGAAGTCCGCGCATGGGGAGGCCCCGTCAGTCCTGCCCTCTCCCCGAGCGGGAAGAGGGCAGGAACAGGGACGGCTCTACGCCCGGCGGAACTTGAAGTTGAAGCGCCGGATCTCGAATTGCTGATTGGGGTTCGGCGTCCACTCCACGTATTTCTGCAAGCCGTAGTCCTCGTAGGGCTGGATGACGGGCAGCCACGGGAAGTGCTCGAGGAAGACCTTGGTCATCTGACTGTACGCTTCGGCACGGAACTTCTCGTCCACGGAGAAGCGCGCGGCCGCGCCCATCTCGTCGAACTTCGACTCGCGCCAGTAGTCTTGGGGTCCCCCCGGCCCGAGCAGGCGCCACATCATGCCGTCTGGATCCGCGAGGGTGGAGGTGGGGTCGGACCAATACATGCCCTTGAACGACTTCTCCCGATTCTTCTGCGCGCGCACGGAGTACTCGATCACCTCGACCTTGACGTTGACGCCCACGTCCTTCCACATGGCCGCGATGGCCTCGGACATCGCCTTGTCCTGCGAGACATAGGCCACGGTGGTCTCGATGAAGATTTCCTCGCCCTTGTATCCGGACTTCTTGAGCCGCTCCTTCGCCTCCGACGGGTTGTAGGCGAGGGGGGGCAGCTTGGGATCGAAGAAGTTGTCGCCCTTGGCGATCGGTCCGCTGGGAACGATGCCCCGCCCCTTCCACAGCTCTTTGACGATCAGCTCGCGGTCGATGGCGAGGGAGAGGGCCTGCTTCACGAGCGGATTGTCGAGGGGCGGCCGCTTGCTGTTGACGGCGAGGACGTAGAGCCCGGCGTAGAGCGCGCCATCGACCCGCGTGGCGGCATTGGCCCTGACGCGATCCTCCTGATCGGGCGGCAGCTGGGTGATGATGTCCACCTCGCCTTTGAGGAGGGCGGCCACGCGGGGGGCCGTCTCGGGAATGGAGCGCACGATGAGCCGGTCGAAGTCCGGCTTGCCTCCCCAGTAGTCCGGATTGCCTTCGAGGGTGAGTCGGTCGTCCTTGACCCAGGAGAGGAAACGGGTGGGCCCGGTGCCCACCGGCTTGGCATTGAAGGCGTCGTTACCCACCGACTCGAGGTATTTCTTCGGCACGATCTGACCGCCGTAGAAGGCGAGACGGGCCGGGAGGAGCGGGTCCGGCTTCTTGGTGGTGATGACGAGCGTGTAGGGATCCGGCGCGTCGATCCGGTCGATGGTCGTGAACACCGTGGCCACCATGGTCTTCACGTTCGCGTCGTAGGTGCGCTCGAGGCTGAACTTGGCGTCGGCCGACGTGAACGGATCGCCGTTGTGGAACTTCACGCCCTGCCGCAGCTTGAGCGCCCACGTGGTCTGCCCCTGCAGCTTCGACTCGAGGGCGAGGCCGGGATAGAGCTTGCCGTCGGGATGCCGGCTCGTCAGGTTGTCGAAGATGTTGAAGCTCCACCGGATGTCGTTGGACGAGGTGCTGAAGTGCGGATCGAGCTTCGAGATGTCGCCGCCCTGCGCGACGACGAGCTCCTTTTTCTGGGTGGTCTGAGCCTGCGCGGCTCCGGGGACCGCATGGGATAGCGCTCCGGCAGCACCCAGAGCCGCCGCGCCCTTAAGCAATTCTCGTCGGGTAACAGCCATCGATTGCACCTCCATTGGGTCGGTTCGGGTCACGGATGATGACAAAGTGTCCACAGCGGCGTGTGGCGACGTTTATAGGGCCTTCCCGCGGGCCTGTCAAGCGTGCCACAATCCCCCGAGAGGAGACCCATGTCGAGCGCGGACGTGGTCATCATCGGCGGGGGCGTCAACGGAGCGAGCATCGCCTTCAACCTGGCGCGCCTTGGCGTCAGACGCGTCGCCCTCCTCGAGCGCCGGCACCTGGGAGCGGGCGCCTC
>Ga0137407_10003763_pt1 | contig 10100 bp, 5 predicted proteins | sample CZOMad2_2_16fung_FD_108410 | JGI IMG/M metagenome (GOLD analysis project Ga0137407, IMG submission 108410) | Vadose zone soil fungal communities from Angelo Coast Range Reserve, California, USA - CZOMad2_2_16fungal (Illumina Assembly) | ecosystem: Environmental > Terrestrial > Soil > Vadose zone...
AAAAAAAAAAAAAAAAAAAAAAAAAAAAAAAAAAAAAAAAAAAAAAAAAAAAAAAAAAAAAAAAAAAAAAAAAAAAAAAAAACAAAAAATAAAAATTTTAATTCATTATTCAATTACTTCAAAAGTATTATATAAATTTATTAAAAAAAAAAATAATTCCTTTTTATTCATATAAAATATAAAAAACCAAAAAATCAATAAGTAAATATTTAAATAAAAAAATAAAATAAATAAAATAAAATTTTAGTACAAAAAAAAAATAGACTTTCTTATTAAAAGAGTATGTCTATATTATTATTAATTAATAATAATATTATTAATAATAAGACTAATTTTAAGAATATTATATAATATAATATAAACTAAACTTAAAATTATTATAAACTACGACAAAATAGGGTTCGCCCTTGCCCACCTTCAGTGTTAACTTGAATAAACAAATTTATTGTTTTTATTTATTTTTAAATTTATTTTTGGATTGGCGTCTTTATTCTACTAATGCCAAGGAAATTGGGACTGTTTATCCAGTCTTTGCTAAAATTCAAAATAGAACAATTACTAAAATTATTTTAAAATATTATAAGTCTAAGTCTAATTCTAAATCTAATTCTAATTCTAAATCTAAATCTAATTCTAAACCTAATTCTAATTCTAATTCTAAATCTAATTCTAAGGAATATATTAAGAAGGGTGTAGATGTTGTTCCAAAAAAAATTAATGGTATTATAGACATAAATATTAAAAATTATTTAACAGAAAATAATGGAAAAATAAAAGAAGAAATAGGGAAAATGGATGCATATTGTGACAAGATTAAAGATAATTCAGAAAAATTACTTGATAGTAATTTAGCTCCTGAACAAAACAGTGAGATTCTAACAAACCTAAACAATTTAAATACAGACATGTGGACTATTATTAAAAATAGTATAACTCGTATGGAAGATCTTGAAAAATATATTAAAAATATTGAATCTAAATTACTTGAAGATACTTCAATTTCTGAAATTATTAGTAATTATAAAATTTATTTGGAAACATTGTCTATTCATGAATTATGTATTTTAATAAATATACTTATTAGTATATTTATTATAACATGTTTAATTAGTATATTATTTGCTTTTTATGGTAACTATTTAATTGAAAAATTTTCATTGCATAAAAAGTGACCTAAATTAAGCGGGATTATCAAGATAAGAATTAAATTACAACACTATTATATTTTTATTAATTCATTATTTATAATAATAGCTTTAATTTTAAGTGTTTACGTAAATTATTGTACATTGATGTATGCATAATTCTTAAGCGTTAGCTACAAAAGGTGCAGTGTACCTATTTAAGACCGTTAATTAAGGAGTTGATGTAAAGGTCTTATTATTATAATATTAAATTTTTGACATTTTAGTCGAGTAAAGTACAGATTTATATATATTATATATAAGAATAAACTCTTAGACTTTTTATAATTAAAATTAACGGTTCGGTTAAAATTAGAAAAATAGTTATTCTGTAACTATTAAAAAAAAAACTTCTCCCCCCTTTTTTTCTTTATTTGTTTTATTTTAACTCTATAACAGAGTATAATCTTAGACTATTTATAATTAAAATTCACTGATCCTCAGGGATCCTTTTTATATATATATAAGATTTTATAAATGATAAATAGGAAAATTGGTAAAAAAAACCCAAATCTAAATAGATAGAACAGATAAAAAGGGGCTGCTAACTATTCCCCCCATTATTGTATTGTATTGTATTGTATTGTATTGGCCCTAAAAAAAAAAAAAAACTTGAACATTAATTTAAAAATAAATTTCAAAAGTGTCTTCGTTTCTACTATACAGTAGTACTAATTAAAAAATAAAATAAAAAATAACTAAACTATGGGAAAAGATAAAAATAATATACAATTAACCGAAGCTGATGTTGCTAAATTAAAAAGTGGTTTAGATGAATTATTGCTATTAAACAAACAAAATGAAGAAACAGGAGTTAGTGGTGAATATAATTCGGATCCTTTGAGGGAAATTAACAGTACTGAAGACGCTCCTAGATTTGGAGAGGAAGGTATGGGTATTTTTAACAGTGCAAATTTAGATAAAATCAAAAAAGCATTTAATTTAAAAAGAGATACTGACAATAAGGAAATTAATTTAAATGAAATATTGGAAAGAAATGGAATTTTTCAATATATGGAATTTCTAAAAGAAAATCCTGAGCACCGTTTAACTCCTGATAAGGATCGTTTTTCTAGAACTATTAATAATTTAGATCTTTATTTAGCTAATAATTTAAATAAACAACTATTAGATTTGATTAAAAAAAATGAAGAAAATTATATAAAAATTAATAAAACTAATTTAGCTGAGAATATTGACTTATTTTTAGAATACTCTAAAAAAAGTATTGATATAATTAAAAATAGTAATATACAGCCTAATTTAGGTTTAGGTGTTGTTAGTTTTATTAGTATAACTTTAGCTTATAGAGTTTTAATAAAAAGTTATGCTCAGGCTCTTTATGGAAGAGGTGATTTTAGTTCTTTACCTGAAAAAGATAGATTAGAGGCAGTATTAAACCGTGCTAAGCGTGTTAGAAACTTTAGTTTAAGGGCTGCACCTCTTATTTTAGGTGGTTTATTTTTTATCAGTCACAAATATCCATCTAAACTGACTATTGAATTTTTACAACAAACTAGTGATACAAATCAGAGTAATATTGATACATCAGATATATCTAAATCTTTATTATTAAAAAAAAAAAAAAAAAATAAAAAAAATAAAATAAGTAACAGTAATGATAGTAAGGATAGTAAAAATTCTAATAAGAATATTAATGGATGCAAATTATTTAAATATTCTTTTTATATTATTATTTTTATTTGTTTAGTCTTAAAATTTATCTTTAAAATTGATGATTCTGAGAATTTAATTTTAATTACAATATATTCTATAAATAATTTTTTATTTTATTATATATTTTATATAAAATGAGGTTTATTTGTATGGGGTTTATTTTGATGTATTTATGAGCTTTTAACATATATAAAATATAAATATTATTATGAAACAGAATTTAAAAATGTTCCTAAGTATTTACCTAAAAAAATAAAAGAGGATATAGATAGTTTCAATGATTTAAGTAAAAATAAATCGCCAGCACTTAAACAAATTATTATTAACGCTAGTTTTAAAAATATGATTATTTATTTTTTAATTTTTTTTTTATCGGTGTATCTTTGATTTTTTTTATAATTATAAAATTACTTTCCCTTTAGCCTTATTTAATATATTTAATAATATAATATCCCCGCCCGAAGTGCTTTACTGATATTTCTAACAAAATTGATTTATTAATCAAGTGATTTTCATACCTTTTTTATGTAGGCGCGGAGCGCCTATTTAAAAAAATTACTAACAGAGTAGTTAGTATTCTTAAGGTTATTCTATTTAATTTATTTAGTTTAAGTATAATTAGGCCCCTTAGCTTAATTGGTAGAGTACCTGATTGTCATTTAGGTGGGTCTCAGTTCGAATCTGGAAGGGGTCGTATTATTATTCTACTAATTTTATCTAAGGATATCTTTACTATAGCGCGAAGCGGGAATTAAAAATTAAGGGTAAATAAAGTAATATAAAGTTAGCTTAAATTTGATAGTTGGTTAAAATTGAAAAATATTTAGGAAGTCTATATTATTTGGTCCTGAGATTCAATACCCAAACCTTTAGAAATACTATCGATTAAAGATTCTTTATATCTAAAATTCATTTCGGCTAATTTAACTGCACCTATTTTTCTAAATTCATGTTCTAATAAAAAAGTTTATTAGGTATTTTTGCAAAATTTTCTTCATGATTTTAATTAACAATCAGTTTTATATGTATTAAGTCTTGTGGACTTTTATTCTAAAAAATATCATATTATGCTTATATCTGAAGTGGTATAAGGTTCATTTTCTTCAGTTAATTTTGAACTTACAGCTTTCGGTGGAGTGCTTTCACTAAAAATCCATCTAATTTTGATTTTCTCTTATTAGTTCTATTATCGCTTAATCAATTGACTATTAAATTTAAGTGCTAATTCTTTAATTAATTTATTTTTGATATCTTCAGGTAGCCTATATTAGTAATATAAAAAGACGCGAAGAATCAATTTTCTGTCTCTCAAAGGCTTTATTCTTTGAATCTGGAGCAACCTCTGACTGAATTAAGTCCACGACGGGCTAGAAAACCAATTTCTTTAATTGAATCATAGTTATATCAAACTATTACACCAGTTATTATACCTGTAGTAATAATTATAGCCATTTATTATCTTCAAAAAAAAATATAAATTCTAAAAAAAGAATTTGACTATAATGTTTTGATTCTGGGTAAGGTACTTAATTCGGATCCTATTTCCGGGGTTTTTCAAAGCGCGGTATTCCTAATGGCAGGCGCTCCGCGCCAGAGTATGCACTACGGATATATTTAAGTTTCTCAAATTTAAATTTTTCAGGTATAGATAAACCATCTTTTGATTTAAATATATTAATATTATCAAATATATTCAGTATAAGAGTTTCTTGCTTTATATAATCTTTCCAAAGATAGTCGGATTTTTAGAGAAATCTAAGTTTTAAATTCGCAAAAAAGGTAAATATACCTAATAGTAATCTAAGTATGAATTTTTTAATTATTTCATTTGTTATTAGTTAAGTGATTATGAATTTGATTGCGGTTCATAATACAAAAAGAGCAGCAGAAAGAAGAAATTTAGACTTAGTATGGTGCTCCCTATTAAAATTTAAGTTAAAATTTTTATTTTTATTTAATTTATTTATATTTTTTTTTTTTTTTTAAAAAAAAAAATTAGTTCATATAGACTATATCTTAACATCTGTATTTAATGATTTATAAAATATTAAAATTTAGAATAATTATTACAATAAAGAATTATTTATATTATATAATTGGAAAAAGTAATATTCTGTAGGTTAAATTATTGTATTAATAGCGTTTCCTTTTATTATTTTTAATAATTAAAAAAGACTAATCTTTTCTGACCGTATTTTTTTTTAACGGGCGATAAATATGAATATAAATATGGATTTTAATGAGAATAAAAAAGGCTTCGCGCCGTCTGATAAAATTTTACTGCCATCTCTGATAGTGATAGGTTTACATTGGGGGTTTTACCTTAATTTTTTTTCGTGGGGCTGCCTCTTTTTAGCGTGCACTTATATTTTCATTCTCCGTTCATCTTCAGATTTTTAAAGGATCTTTTTTTTTATAACTATCATCTCTTATAAAAGTATTCAGATTATTTTAAAAGTATTATATTTAAATAAAAGAAGAGAATATTACTTTCAGAGGAGATTTCTCGTTAATTATTTCCTCTTCTTTTATTTACTTAAATTAAACAACAATGACAAATTTTTTATTTTTTAACATTAATGTTAATTATTTTTTAAAAAATTTAATAGATATTTTAACCAATATAATTTCATATTTCGATAGCTTTATTCTTATATTGAGTCCAAATTTATTTCATAATTCTATCCTTATAATTTTTGAAATAATTTTATTATGTGCTTTTATTTTATTTGCACAGAGAATATGTACAGCAGTTTTAGATGTTACTGCCAAAATTGTGAGTATCGCAGCTGGCTGTTTTGTTAAATATGACAGGTGGGGTGGTGGTGGATCCAGTTCCAGTGATGATAAAAAGGATAAAAAAGATAAAAAGGATGATGAAAAAAAAGATAAAAAAGATGATACTAATAAAAACGAACCTAAGTCTGATACATCGTCTAAAGAATCAAAAGATAATAATTCTAAATTAAATAAAAAATTCAGTCTATCTTTTTCTTTGTATGGTTTACTTTTCTCTCAATTAAATGTTAATGTAGAAGATACAGCTTCTAATTTAACACATTTTTCTTATGGAATTTTTTTAATAAGTTTGGTAGCTTTATGTTGTTTTATAAATATAATGGGGTTTTTAATCACATATATTTTAATTCAAAAGAGTAATTACGAAATAAAATACCCTAAATTAAGAAAATTTATTAATTATTATAAAAAAAGTAGTCTATTTTATGTGACAATAGAAGCTCTATTGTGTTTAACTTGTCTATTATTATTAGTAGTTTTTTCTTTATTATATGTGTACTCTGGAATAAAGAATTAATTATTTTTATTTATTCTTTTGGAATTATTTAGATATTATTAATTATTTCTAAATTAAACGGAACATACAAAAATCAAGATTACTTTATTAAAATAATATTTACTTATAAAAAAGTTTTAACTCCTAATTATTATTAATTGTTATTAGCCTTTTTAATACTGATATTGAGCTCATTTTTAACAAACAGGTTATAGTTTATATTAGGTAACTATTATTTAGTTAGATAAAAAAAAAGTTTCTTTTATTTATCTAATAGATATAAGGTTAATAATAGCTTGTCGCTATAAAAGGACAACAATTAAATTTATTTAATTAATTAATAATAATAAATTAATTAAACTAAAGGGTTTTAAAATTTATATTAAATATAGAAATTTAAAATATTTACTAAGAAAAATAATTATTAAATTTAACCCTTGTGAGATTATTTAGAAATATTGAAGCAGATAATATAAACATAAACAACAAGTTTATACTTGTTTACTTTTTTACCGCGCATAAAAATTAAATTATAAAAGTAATAAAAAATACTAAACCTTTTATGAACGATATTACTAAAATTATCTTTAAACCAAACTTTAATATCCCCGTTTATATTAGCATTTAAATCCGTTTATATATTTATCAATTTTCAATTAACTTATTGCTAAAATAAGAGACTGTTAGTTATATATCTGCTAATAAACTATTATTTAATATATACTAAAAGGAAACGATAATAACAGAATATTGTATTCAAACAACATAATATTACTTTTCCGAATATATATTTATTTTGTAATAATTATACAGAGCTAAGATAAAACTCTTTAATTTAATAAGATCTCTTCTATTTATACAAATAAGAGTTCTCTATCAATATCTAAAATTAAGATCTCTTTCTTAAATTAATTTAAATTGATTAATATCAACACCATAAACAAAATGTGTTGAAGCAATAATTTGTTTACATATTGTTCCATTAACTCTAATATCTGTAGACCGAGAATAAGTAGAAATGATGTAGAATTATTTATTTTCAAGTTTTTTCTTTTCAATTTAATTTTATTTCATTTCATTTGGTTGAAAATTTGTCAACTGTTGTCGTAACTTTTTTTTTTAATTTAGTTTTTTTTTTTAATTTAATTTTTTTTTGAATTGTATGTTGGGGATAAGAAAAAGAATTATAACTAATAAATTTTCCTCAGATTAATCTTTTTTATATTAATTGTGGTTTAAATTTAAATAGCACTGAAGTACGTATACTTACCTATTATTGTTCTATGGTTTATTTTTTTTTAGCGGTATTAGTTTAATAAGATTACTAAATTTAAATAAATGATTACAATTAATACTGATATTATAATTAAAAAATTAATTATTAAATTGATATTTAATATTTGTTGTCTTATTTTAAAATAATTAGCTAATTTGGGATATTTCTCTTCCAATCTAAAATATTTTAGGATTTTATCACCAAATAATGCAATAATAATAGTCATTAAACAATTAAGTATTAGAATAGAACCACTTAAGTGAGCTATAGCTCCTATTTGTTCATGATTTAAATCCTTTAGGCTACTAATTAAAGTTTCTAAAAGATTATTATAATTATCTATATATTTTTTAATTATATTTTCAATTCTTTCGCCTTCCTCTATTATGATTTCACCTGATTTTCTAACTTGTTCAATGTCAGGATTAAACATTTGATCTGCCACTTGATTTTGTGATTCTTTGTCTATTACTTCCATACTGTTATTAATTTGACTAGATTCTTCTTTAGTTATGCTACTTTCAATCTTATTATTATTTTGTTTGTTTAGTTTGGGACTAAAATTTTCAGCTTTTAGGCCTTCAATTTCGTCTTGAATTATATAATCAATTGAATAATTATTCAATAATTCAAATTTAGGTTTAGGTTTAAAAATTAATCAAATATCGTCCTTAAATATGTAAATAGAATTAATAACACTTTTAGTAAAGACAATTTTTTTTTTGTTAGCAAAGACTGGATAAACAGTCCCAAGGTTTGTAGCAATATTTAAATATAAATAAGAGCTTAATTTCATAAATAAATAATAAAATAAAAACAATTATAATTGTTTTTCAAGTTAACACTGAAGGGGGGCAAGGGCGAACCCTATTTTGTCAGAGTTTATCTATCTATATTTTGCATTCATTTTATCGGGAATTATGAAAAATAGACGAATATATTATTTTATTATAAAATAATATCGTTTTATATCTATATATTATATTCTTTTATATCAAAAAAAGAATCTGTAGGGCTTTTATTTTTGGTTTTTAATTTTCTTGGGTTCAATAGGGTGATTAATAATAATATTCATGAATAATATGTACTTTATTTGGGGAGAGGCTAAAAATGGAGGCTATAATTATTAAAAGTTTTTATTTTTTGTTTTTTGGTTTTTATTTAAAATTATTAAATTTAGTTATTTAAAAATAACTATAAAATAATTTGCTGTGTAAAGTAAATCATTTTTAAATTTACAAAGAGAATAAATTTATATTCTCTCTATTACAATTTCGTTGGGGATAATAATTTGTAAATAAAAATTTTTTGTTTTTTTTACAGTTGTATTTATATTTATATTCTTTTATAATTCCTTATAAAAACTGGAATTGAGGCGTGAGGATAATAGGAATATTTAATAATCTATTGCTATTAAATTTCATTTTTATTTATTTTTAATTATAAATAAATTGGCATTACGCACGGTTTAATAACTACTATTAATTTTTAATGGGGATATTAATAAAATTATGTAATATCTTAATAAAGCTAAAGAAAGCGCTACGCGTGGGGATATTAATTTTAATTAAAATATAATATATATGTACTTATATTATATTTTTTATATTTTATATTTTATATACTAAAAAAAATTTGTTTTTTATTTTATAAACATAAGACAGAGCGAGACTAGGAAAACATAACGCTTATGCGTTATATCTCACATTTACCGTCGATGCCAGTGTGGCTGAATAACTTTAAACACCCTAAAATTATAGATAATAAATATAAGTTTATTAATGGCAATCTATTATTAGATTACTATAAATGACAGTAAATTTATACCGATACCAAATAAACAAAATACAAACAATATAATGACATTCCACATTAAATAATATCTTTGAAGGCTAGCTCTTAACCTAAAGAACACAGATAATCTAGGAAATCTTTTTTCTAGATTGAAAAATCGAAGAATTTCATTACCAAATAACACAGATAATATGTTAAATACAGTAAGTATTAACACACTAAACATGCATATATGTAATAAAGATAGTTCTTGTAATAGTGTTAAACTATCTAGATATTGATAAAATTTAGAAAAACCAGACAAAATTTTACTTGTGTTATCACTATTTTCTACCACATCTATGAAAGAATCTACTTTTGATATAATTTTTTTAAATTCATCATACACACCCTGATCATTCCAATTTTGATGTTTTTTCAAATCAGATATTCTAGCTAAAAGACTATCACCTTGAACTTTAATATTATTTAAACTTGCTAACGTATCACCCTTAGATATTACTACCGTACTGTCATTATGTCTATTTCCATATACACTAGCACAATCTTCAAGTAACTTAAAATGACTTTGAACATTAACTTTTAAAGAACTAACTTCAGATGCTAGAATATCTATTTTATTATCCCTAATAACTTGAGCAGTAACTTCTTGTTGAACCTCAGGATAAGTTAATATTCTATCAATAACATGATAACCAATCCCACCACTTACAAAAATAACTATTTTATTTAAATTATCACTAAATTTACTATTTTTCATATTTGTTAATTAAATTAAATTTGTTAAAAACAACAAGAAGAGGATACTTGATGATATAAACATACTAAATATATATTCTGGAAATAAATTATCTAGAATGTCTATATACCACGC
>Ga0137407_10003765_pt1 | contig 10100 bp, 8 predicted proteins | sample CZOMad2_2_16fung_FD_108410 | JGI IMG/M metagenome (GOLD analysis project Ga0137407, IMG submission 108410) | Vadose zone soil fungal communities from Angelo Coast Range Reserve, California, USA - CZOMad2_2_16fungal (Illumina Assembly) | ecosystem: Environmental > Terrestrial > Soil > Vadose zone...
ATATCGCTGCCATCGTGGTGGCGCAGCAAAATGTAGCCGGCGAGACTGTGCAGGTGCACACCGGAATCAGGCATGAAGCGTTCGATCGGCTCTTGAAAAAATACGTGAACGAGCAGGGACTGGTGAACTACGGCGGCTGGAAACAGAATAGCGGCGACATTGCTGCGCTGGACGATTATCTCAAGCAATTCGCGCCCAGGGCCGAACCGGCAGCAAGCGGCGGTGAATCCGAGGCTGCGTTAGTCAACGCTTACAACGCGTTTGTCCTCCAATGGATTTTGGCGAATTATCCAACCGAGAGCATCTGGTCGCTGAAGGATTCCTTCAAGGCGAAACGACACCAGGTGAACGGACGCAACATTTCACTGGACGACATCGAAAACGGCGCGTTGCGACCCACGATCGGTTATCGCGCGCATGCTGAGCTGGTCTGTGCCGCGCGGAGTTGTCCGCCCCTGCAACGCGACGCTTATCGCGACACGGATTTCGACCAGCAAAATGATCGCGCCTTTCGCGCCTGGCTTGGGCGCGATGATCTGAATCGCTTTTTGCCGAACGAAAAACGGGTGGAGATTTCGAGCATCTTCAAATGGTTCAAAGCCGACTTCGATCGGGAGAGCGGCGGCCTTGCAAAGGTGCTCGGGCGTTTTGCTCCGGAGAACGTTCGTGCTTTCGCTGCCAGCGGCGCCTACGAAACGAAATATCTTCCCTATAACTGGGGACTAAACGATCAGGGGCCACATGGCCGGAATTACAGCCGCACCAATTTGATTTTCGACAACATCTTCAAGTGAGCGAGATCGGGCCGGCTGAATCGCTCGGATCGATTTCAATCATCGTACCCACTTACAACGAAGCGGCACTGATCCAGGCGTTCCTGCTGCAATTGCGTGACCATGCGCCTGACGCGGAAGTCATTGTCGTCGATGGCGGCAGCAGCGATGGGACGCGCGAACAAGCCCGCGAGTTGTCTGCCCGAGTGATTGTCGCGAAGCGCGGGCGTGGCGGACAGATGAACGCTGGCGCCGTGGTCGCTTCGGGCAGGACGCTTTGGTTTCTGCACGCGGATTGTGAAGTTCCGCCCGGATGTCTTGGTGCGATTGCAAACGCCTTGCATGATCCAAAGACGGTCGGAGGATTTTTCCGTATTCGCCTGCCCAGTGATCGGCTCATCTATCGTTTGACCGATTCCTTTGCGCATTATGCCGGCAAGATTTTGCGCATCCGCTGTAGCGATCACGGATTTTTTGTTCGCCGCGAAATCTTCGAAAAACTCGGCGGTTTTCCCGATCTGCCGCTAATGGAAGACGCAGAATTTTTCTGCAAACTTCGGCGGCTCGGACATATCGCGATTATCCCCTCGCGCTTGATCATCAGCCCTCGGCGCTACGAGAAAATTGGGGCATGGCGGTTAACTCTTACTTACGGACTGATTGCGCTGCTTTATCTGCTGCGGGTTCCTATCTCAGTGCTTGCTGCCATTTATCGAAAGACTTGCGCCTACCAAAAGAAATAGGTTGGCCAGATCGCAGCGGGCTTAAAGCCCACTGGGCGCACGGGGCTGGCAACCCATGTTCCTTCCCGGGTCGCGAAATGGAGCCTAGGGGATTCGAACCCCTGACCTCCTCAATGCCATTGAGGCGCTCTACCAACTGAGCTAAGACCCCGGTAAAAGAATTGGTGATTTTGGATCGTTGATTGCGGATTTGCAACAGGGTTCAGCGATCAACATCGCGCCATCAGAAGGCACGCGCCGCGACGACTGAGGGCCTGTGTTTACGCGAAAAGCAGGGATTTGCGGATCGCCGCAAAACGAATTCGTCAACGAACGTCTTCGACGTAACTCGCGATTTGGTAATCCGTCACCACACCTATCTGAACCTGATTGAGTGCCTTGTCGTAATGAAATCCGGCATTCCCGTTACCGGAGAAGCTGCGACCCACGATCGCGCTGAAGACGTCGACGTTGCCTGTTAGCATAATGTCGGCGCTGGGCGCGTAAAAGGTGGCGAAAATGTTCCCGGGCGAATCAATTTGAATTGTTTGAGTAGCACCAGGAGCTGTGGGGCTGATCCCAAAAAACTTCAGGTGGCCCACCCGACTCGGGTTCGGATCATCAGCGAGCGTTGGCGGGATCAATGGTGGGACACCGGCGCTGCCAGGGTTGGGGATTTGGGTGCCCCGGTCAACATTCTGATTATCGAGATCCTCTCCTTTGACATTCATGTCCCCGTTGAACCAGATCTCCGCGGTTACGCCCCTCTCGACGGTGATCTTTCCGGTAATGTGGCCGTTGACAACGACCTTCGCGTAAGCGTACGGAAACGTCGGACTGCTGGCGTTACCATTCGTTATCGTTACGCTACCGCTAATTCCTGAACAGACGAACCCGCTTGGACTACTATCGCTCGTGCCGGTCGCGGTGATGGTCCCGGTCCCGGAACTGCTAGCGATGAAGCCGGTTGTGTCAGGCGCCGATAGCGGTGGAATCGTGAAGGGCACATTGTTGTCGATTGTTCCGCTAATCTGATAGCCGGAATGCGTGACGTTGCCGGCGTTTGTTGTCACGTCGCCCCAGATCGGCCCGGCTTCGATAAAGTTCTTTGTTGCAACAGATACGTCGCCGTCGTGCGCGTCTGCCAGATAGGTCGAGGTCGACGGATTAGACCCGTAGTACGAAGTAGTATTTGGTCCCGGGATGTCGTTGTTTACTACTTGAGGACTGCTAGGATTCGGATTAGTTGGGTTTTTGGAATTGTAACTGTCGACGAAACCGGAGGTGCCCGGGCCGTCAAACGCATTTACGACCCTCAGCGCACCGCCAAACACATGATACTTCGGAACAGCAACCAGTTCGATGCGCCGTGTAACTTGAGGATATGTGACCGTCGATAAACCAATGTTATTCCCGTCACCGTCGCCATAAGTTCCTTTAAAATGATCATATTTAAAATCGATCTTGCGCAGGAGGGTGTCGCCAACACCGCGGCTAGCGGAGTTCGCCACGAAATTGGGGCCGCCCCCAAAAAACTGATCGGACAGACCGACGCGGGGTAAACCAAAGAGCCGGGCAGTTCCAACTGAACGAATCCGATAATAAGGGGTAGAAGCTGGAATGGTTCCAGTGTTATCAGCGAGTTTGTCGATGGTTACAGTCGTAGAAAGGCTGCCCGCCTGTCCGAAGCTACTGATAGTCTTGGTCCAGGCAGGCCCCGGAGTTGGAGCCGGAGACGGCGCAGCGGTCCACCCGTCTGTGGTAAAAGGCAGGCTACTTGGGTTGAGCGCTTTCCGTACTTCGTCAAAACCCGCGTCGCCGCCCGCTTCCGCCGCGTAAAGGGCCTCCTTCCATGCTTTGAGTTGCTTAGCCGTAATATTGTAATGCCTGGTACAATTGACCAAAACGTTGGCCCCGATTAAAGAGATAATCACGATGGTGCAAAGTGCACAAATGAGAGTGTTGCCGTTATTTCCCTGCTGAACTTGTGTCTTCATTTCGTTAGCTGGAGTAAATCAGCCGTCCCCTCTTCTCCGGTTGCGAAGGTATGAAAGAGAAAAGACCGTTGTACCAGCACGCTCGTTATTTAAAAAAGTTTGATTACCCCTGGCGAATCTCGGCAGAAAGGTTACCGTAGATTGCGTAAACTCGGTGTTGAGAAGCTCGATATCGCTGGTGGCGGGAATCAAATTGTCAGCACTAGAAGCGATGTTGGTGATACCGCCGTTTTCCCTTCGCTGGATCGCTTGATTAACGACGGAGTAAACTACGTTGGTAAGCGCGCCTATTGTAAGGGTATCATTACTATTACTGGAAGTTGCCGCGCGCGACATGGTCGCCTGACTGCAATTCCCCAAAAGGCAATTTGAGACGCTTTGAATCGTGGTTCCCGCCGGGATACCGGTGCCAACAACAGATTGGCCGACGTTCGCATTCGAAAAATGAGAAGAAACCAGTCCAAGCCCAGGGCAGGAAACGGTGGTAGAACCTTGCGTTGTTGTAACGCTATTCACAGTGCTAGCCTGATAATTCGCAACGACTTTGTTCCCAACCAGCGAAAGCGTCGGCGTGGCGCGCGTGGGCTGGTTGCTGCCATTGTCGACCAGGTAGTTCGGAATGATGCAAGTAACAGTTTGTCGATTTGTGCTGGTCGTGACGATGTAGGAGCGCCTTACATCGCGGCTGAGATAGTCGATGATCCGCACCTGTTGCACGTGCGAAGAAAAGTAGTTATCCACCGCATTGAAGCTCCGTTGCAGACAGATCGAAGCAGCCACGGTCGCAGCCAGCATGAGCGAGCCGATGGACACGGCGAGCATCATTTCGATCATGGTAAAGCCCTGGTCTTGCAGGCGAGCCGGCTTCATTTCTTGGTTCCCGCCGCGATTAGGGTTTCGGTTTCTTCGCTCCGTTGCCGACCGCCGAAGGTCGCGGTCCAGGTATATTTCACCTTCACCTTCACCATGGTCGTGCTGCTGAAGTCCGGCGTCGTCGCTGGCGAAGCGCTTGGATAGACCGCGGTGCCGGGAGAGCGCGTGTAAGTGATCGTGGGTGTGCCGCCTGGAAGAGGAGTGCCACTTGGGTAGCCGCTGACTGTAACCTCTTCTGTGACCCGGGCAGCGAGATTAGACGAATTGGAAGGATAAACCAACGACATCGGCCTCGGCCCCGAGGGCGACCCCGAAGGGGTGGGTTGCGGGTTCATCATATAGACGGGCGAGATCAGATCGCTGAAGGCGAGGTTGCGTAAGCCTTCGATGCGGTCCTGGACTCCTTGCACGGCTGCTACACATTCCTTGCTAGCGTCGATGTAACGCAAGCAAACGGCGTTGAATTCGAAAATGGTCACGAAAAAGGCGCCGACAAGGGTGACCGCAACGAGGGTTTCGGCGAGCGTGGTACCAGCCTGATGATGCGTGGGGCGCGCAAATATCATTGCCTGAAAATCGCAGCAGACTGTATGCCCTTTCGCAGGCTCTCCTGCAGCTCTAAGAAAGCTCGGAATAATATTTTACGCCTCTCAGGAAAAACCCCCCACTGAAGGCCAAGTTCTCCTGTCGGTCACTCCTTATTATATAAGGATAAATGAAAGAAACCGCTGGGGCAGCGCAACTGGTCAGCCCGTGAAAAAATAAGGCGATACAATGGGCTTTTCTTGGCAACCATCTCAGTTGGCAGAACTTGTGGCTAACGCCCAAGTAGAGAAATTCTCGCGGTTTGCGCCGCACGGGTCACGTCTTCTTTTTCCAGCAACAAAGTGCGGCCTGCTTCCAGTGCAATCGCTCGAATCTTTGCCCCGACCGCCACGGAAATCGTTTCCGGACCAATGACAGGAACGTCGAAACGCATGTCTTGATCCGGTTTGGCGACCTTGATCATCACAGCGCCGCCCCGACCAAGCGCACCGCCCCGGCGGATTGTCTCATTGGTTCCATCAAATCCTTCGATTGCGAGGACGGTCCCATTTTTGAGAATTACCGTTTGCCCAATATCCAGCGCGGCAATTTTTTGCGCGATACCCCAGCCGAGATCGATGTCCGACTTTTCCCGGCGCGATAGTTTCGGTCCCGCAATCAAACCCTTTCCTGCCAGAAGATCCTCCAGAAAAGTCGTCGCTGGTAAAAGCGCGATACCTATCTTGTCGAGCTCGACGGCGATGGCCCGAAAGATCGATTCGGCATTGCGTTGTTTCATTTTTGCGAGTAGCAGCAGGGCGCGCCAATCGGGATGAAGGTCGAATAGATTTCGCGGCGCGATTTGGCCTGCCATGATGGCCCTGGTGATCCTGGCATCGCGCAGGGTGGAAAGCATCCGATTCAATTGACCGACGCGCAGCCAGCAAATTTCATCGACGAGCTGACCAAGTTCCGTGTCGGTCTCTCCTTCGAAAGCAAGAGCGAGAATCTTCCGCACGCCTGCTGCTCGTGCCGCGCGCGCGAGGACCCGCGGATAAACGCCGTTGCCGGCGATGATGGCGAGTTGATCGGGCGCGTGCAATTTCGCACGAAAGAGCAGCTAGGAATGCCGCCGGCGTTTTACGTGCAATTGCGCAAGGGCTTTTTGCAACGATGCCTGAATGGCAGCGACTTCTTCCGCGGTATGATCTTCCTTCATTGCGGCCTGTGCGCGGGCGACTGCCTTCTCGGCCGCGGCCTCATCGATTACCTGGGCCTTCAGGGCCATATCGGTAAGAACCGAGACACGCTCCGGCGTAATTTCGATGAAACCTTCACCGACAGCCAGCGAAGTAGCACGTTTGTCCTTTACTACGCGCAGCTCTCCCGGTTTTAAAATCGTTAGCAGGGGTACGTGCTTTGGATAAACGCCGAGTTCGCCTTCCGAGCCCGGCAGCGTCACCATCTCGACGTCCTCGGAATAGGCGGTTGTTTCCGGCGTTACAATTTCAAGTCGCAGCGTCGCCATTAACTTTCCTCCTTGATTTGATCAATGCCGCCCTTCATGTAGAAATTTGTTTCCGGCACTTCGTCGTGCTTGCCGTCGAGAATTTCCTTAAAGCCGCGGACTGTCTCTGCAATCGGTACATATTGGCCTTTGTGACCGGTAAAAACCTCTGCGACGTGGAACGGCTGGCTAAGGAAACGTTGGATCTTACGCGCACGATAAACAGTAAGTTTGTCTTCTGGCGACAACTCATCCATTCCCAGGATAGCGATGATATCCTGCAAATCTTTGTAACGTTGCAGCACTTTCTGTACACCACGCGCGACCGCATAATGCTCCTCACCCACCACTTCTGGCGCCAACGCTTTCGAGGTGGAAGCCAGTGGATCGACTGCGGGATAAATCCCGAGTTCGGCAATTGAACGCTCCAGCACAATGGTGGAATCAAGATGCGCGAAGGTATTCGCCGGCGCCGGATCGGTCAGATCGTCTGCCGGAACATAAACTGCCTGCACTGAAGTGATCGATCCGTTCTTGGTAGAAGTGATGCGTTCCTGTAAATCGCCCATTTCGGCCGCGAGGGTTGGCTGATAACCGACCGCGCTCGGCGTGCGCCCGAGTAAGGCAGATACTTCCGATCCTGCCTGCGAGAAGCGAAAGATGTTATCGATAAACAAAAGCACGTCCTGATTTTTTTCGTCGCGGAAATACTCCGTCATGGCAAGAGCGGAAAGGGCAACTCGCAGACGCGCGCCAGGCGGCTCGTTCATCTGCCCGTAGACCAGCGCGACCTTGGATTTGCTGAGATCCTTTTGATCGATCACACCCGCTTCGCTCATTTCGACATAAAGATCGTTACCCTCGCGTGTCCGTTCCCCCACACCGCCGAAGACGGAAAATCCGCCATGTCCTTTGGCGATGTTGTTGATTAACTCGAGAATGACGACCGTCTTCCCGACACCCGCGCCACCGAATGCGCCCACTTTGCCACCTTTGGTAAAGGGACAGATCAAGTCGATCACCTTAATTCCGGTCTCAAGAACCTGCGCTTTAACGTCCTGGTCTGTAAGCGACGGCGCAGGCCGATGAATGGGATACCGTTTGGTGAATTTAACCGGGCCTCTGTTATCGACCGGATCGCCGGTAACATTGAAAACGCGTCCGAGAGTGCCCTCGCCTACGGGCACGGTGATCGGGCCGCCGGTGTCGTTCACCTTCATCCCGCGTTTCAACCCTTCGGTCGACGACATGGCAATGGAACGGACCCAGTTTTCGCCAAGATGCTGTTGTACTTCGAGCGTGAGCTTGGTCGGGTTACCGTTGACCTCGTACTCGATTTCGAGCGCGTTATAGATTTTGGGCAGCTCCGTGCCACCGCCAAACTCCACATCGACCACCGGGCCGATAACCTGAACAATATTTCCTGTATTCATAAATCTCGTTAGTTACTAACCAAGCGCCATCTGCGCGGTTGCGATTTCGAGCAACTCGGTGGTAATACTTGCCTGTCGCATTTTGTTATACTCCAGCGTCAGATCCTTGATGAATTGATGCGCGTTATCAGTCGCGTTCTTCATCGCGACCATTCGCGCGCTATGTTCGGAAGCGCGCGCATCAAGGATCATCTGAAAAATTTGATACTGGAGATAATAAGGCAGCATCACTTCCAATACCCGCTCGGCGCTTGGTTCAAAGATATATCCAAGCAAAGGATCACTCTCGGGCGCGGCCTCATTCTTCGGAAGTTCACCGTGCTCAATCGGCAGAAGCGTCTGCACCGTCGGCCGTTGATTAATCGTGTTGATAAAATGGGTGTAAACCACCGAAACCTTGTCGACTTCTCGAGCCAGAAATTTCTCCGTTGCGAATTTGGCAATCGGCTTGGTTTCGACAAACGTCGGTGCGTCCTTCAACGCGAAATCGGCAAGTAACTCGCGTTTTGTCCGTGCCAGAAATTGTCGCGCCTTGCGGCCAACCACAATGTAGCCGGTCTTGCTCGCTTCGAATCGGGCCGCCTCGCGCAGCAGGTTGGTGTTGAGCGCGCCCGCCAAGCCTTTGTCGGTGCTGATAACGATGACCAGTTCCTTTTTTACTTCGCGCAACTGCAGCAATGGATGAAGTCTGGGATCGATCCGCTGTTGTAGCGAAACCAGGACCTTGTTCATCAACGCCGCATACGGGCGGCCAGCCAGGGCATGCTGCTGCGCTTTGCGCATTTTTGACGCCGCCACCATTTGCATCGCCTTGGTAATCTGCGCAGTATTGCGAATCGATTTGATCCGACGCCGGATATCCTGGGTGTTGGCCATTTAGAAATTGCGGATTGCGGATTGCAGATTGTGGATTGGCGCGAGCACGTCTCTGATCCCTTTAGCCAACTGGTTTGGTTGCGCTGAACTCTTCCAGGGTTGCTTTGAGGTTGGCTTCGAGGTCCGCATCAAGCTGCTTTTTCTGGCGGATCGAGGCCAGGAGCGGTTCCTTACGCGTTTCGAGAAAGTCCTGGAGTTTGTTTTGGAATTCTTTCACTCGGTCCACCGGCACTGGATCGACGAACCCGTTCTGCATCGCCCACATCACCGCCACCTGCAGCTCCACTGGGATTGGATTATACTGGACCTGTTTAAACAGCTCGACGATACGCTGCCCGCGATCGAGCCGCGCTTTGGTCGCCGCATCCAGATCGGAGCCGAACTGCGCGAACGCGGCCAGCTCACGGAACTGCGCCAGATCGAGCTTAACCTTGCCGGCGACTTGCTTGATTGCTTTAATCTGCGCGGCCGAACCGACGCGGCTGACCGACAAACCGACAGAAATCGCCGGCCGGACTCCTTGATAAAAGAGGTCCGTCTCGAGATAAATCTGACCGTCGGTGATCGAGATCACATTCGTCGGGATATAAGCGGAGACGTCCCCGGCCTGTGTTTCGATGATCGGCAGCGCGGTCACCGAACCACCGCCGTATTCATCGCTGACGCGGGCGCTGCGCTCGAGCAACCGAGAGTGCAAATAGAAAACGTCGCCCGGATAAGCTTCCCGTCCAGATGGTCGCTTCAAAACTAACGAGACCTGGCGATAGGCTACGGCGTGTTTCGACAAATCGTCATAGATAATAAGCGCATCCATTCCGTTATCCATGAACCACTCCCCCATCGCTGCACCCGCGAACGGGGCCAGATATTGATTGGTCGCACTGTCGGAGGCCGGCGCGGAAATAATCGTGGTATAGCGCATCGCATCCTCTTTTTCCAAAACAGCCAGGACACGAGCGACATTGGAATTTTTCTGTCCAACCGCGACGTAAATGCAATAGAGCGGCCGGTAGTCTTTGCTCTTTGAATCCTCCCCCTCCTTGTTCAAACGCGCCTGACTGATGATGGTATCGATGCCGATTGTGGTTTTACCGGTGGCGCGATCGCCGATGATTAACTCGCGTTGGCCCCGTCCAATCGGAATCATCGCGTCAATCGCCATGATACCGGTCTGTACAGGTTGACTGACGCTGCGGCGCTTGATCACTCCGGGGGCAATTTTTTCCAGCGGATAAAATGTTTCCGACTTGATGTCGCCCTTGCCATCGAGCGGTTCCCCGAGGGTGTTGACCACGCGACCGAGCAGCTGCTTCCCCACCGGAACGGAGAGCAAGCGGCCGGTCGTTTTTGCCTCGTCGCCTTCGGATATTTTGGTGGCGTCACCCAGCAAAATC
>Ga0137407_10003766_pt1 | contig 10099 bp, 7 predicted proteins | sample CZOMad2_2_16fung_FD_108410 | JGI IMG/M metagenome (GOLD analysis project Ga0137407, IMG submission 108410) | Vadose zone soil fungal communities from Angelo Coast Range Reserve, California, USA - CZOMad2_2_16fungal (Illumina Assembly) | ecosystem: Environmental > Terrestrial > Soil > Vadose zone...
AGTTGCGAGACGCGGGGTTGGTAGCAGCCGCCTCGCGCAGCGGCAAGGGAGAGACCATGCCTTCAATGCCAGCGGGCGCATCCGTCGCGGTCCCCAATGACCTCGAGGCCTATTGGCTTCCCTTCACCGCCAACCGCGCCTTCAAGAAGGCGCCGCGGCTCGTCGCGCGCGCCAAGGACATGCATTACTACACCCCCGAGGGGCGCGCGGTGCTTGATGGCGCCGCCGGACTCTGGTGCACCAATGCGGGCCACAACCGCGGCCCGATCGTGGAGGCGATCCGCGCGCAGGCAGCCGAGCTTGACTATGCGCCGGCGTTCCAGTTCGCCCACTCCAAGGCCTTCGAGCTTGCGAGCCGCGTCGCGGCGCTCGCGCCAAAGGGCCTCGAGCATGTGTTCTTCGCCAATTCGGGCTCGGAAGCAGTCGACACCGCACTCAAGATCGCACTCGCCTATCACAACGTGCGCGGCGAGGGCGCGCGCACAAGGCTGATCGGGCGCGAGCGCGGCTACCACGGCGTCGGCTTCGGCGGCATTGCGGTCGGCGGCATCGTCAACAACCGCAAATTCTTCGGCTCACTTTTGGCCGGCGTCGATCATCTGCCGTCGACCTACAATCGGGAGCAGCAGGCCTTCAGCAAGGGTGAGCCGGAGTGGGGCGCGCATCTTGCCGATGAGCTCGAGCGCATCGTGGCGCTGCATGATGCGTCCACGATCGCGGCAGTGATCGTCGAGCCAATGGCGGGCTCGACCGGCGTGCTGCCGGCGCCCAAAGGCTATCTGCAGCGGCTGCGCGCAATCTGCGACAAGCACGGCATCCTCCTGATCTTCGACGAAGTGATCACCGGCTTCGGCCGGCTCGGGCACGCGTTCGCGGCCGAGCGCTATGGCGTCACACCAGACCTGATCACGTTCGCCAAAGGGATCACGTCAGGCTCGGTGCCGATGGGCGGCGTGATCGTGAAGAGCCAAATTCACGACGCCTTCATGCGCGGGCCCGAGCACGCGGTCGAGCTCTTTCACGGTTATACCTATTCGGCCCATCCGCTTGCCTGCGCGGCCGGCCTTGCGGCGCTCGATCTCTATCGCGCGGAAGGCCTGTTCGAGCGCGCCCGCGCGCTCGAGCCGACATGGTGCGACGCCGTGATGAGCCTCAAGGGATTGCCAAACGTGCTCGACATCCGCTGCGTGGGACTCACGGCCGGCATCGATCTGGCGTCGCGGCCCGACGCGGTCGGCAGACGCGCCTATGACGCCATGGTGCATGCCTTCGAGCGCGAGGGCCTGATGATCCGCGTCACCGGCGACACCCTTGCGCTCACGCCACCGCTGATCGTGAGCGAGGTGCAGATCGATGAGATCGTCGAGAAGGTCGCGCGCGTGATCAAGGCTGTGGCTTAGCGCGAGCGTGTTGCCGATCAGCGCTCGCCCTTCGGCGGTGATTTGCTCTTGCTGCTGCTCTTGTCCTTCTTGGCGCCCTGCAGCGGCACCACGTTCGACACGCCGGCGCTCCGGCGTAGCGCCTCCTTGAGATCGAGCGGGCGCCCATGCTTGCGCAAGAGATCGCGGAACGCCTCGTCGGCAAGCTCCTGAAAGTCCTTCATCTGGTCGTGCGCCAGAAGGTTCAGCGCATGCCAGGTCTCATCATCGAATTGAACGCGCTTGCCGCGCATCACCGCACCTCTTTGGCTGCCTGTTTCACGGGGAACATAGCGCCCGTCTGCGGCTAATTGTGGCACGCTGCGGTTGGTGTCATCACCGGATCGCTGCACTCGCAGTCGATTGCGAGAAGATCGTGGGCATCTGACCCGATAAGCCGGCGAGATGATTGAGAAGGTTGCGTGATCAGGAGCGGTGAAGCGGTTGACTTCACGTTCCCCCTCACCAATATACGCGCGAACTTTGTCGCGTTTGTCCCTCAGGTCCGATGAATATAGTCGACCCAATCCTTTACCAGTGCAAGATTAGTCCGCTGGTCACAGCGATCTGCACGCCGGGTGCTGCATCGATCAACTATGCAACACTCGCGCGCGCGATCCACAGCGCAGCCCGTTCCGCACTCAAGGCTGGGCTCGCGCCCGGACAGACCGCCGCGCTGTTCATCGCCGACACGGTGCTGCATGCGGCCGTTGCATTCGCGCTGATGCGGCTTGGCATTGCCACGGTCTCGCTCACGCGTCCGCGGGTGCCGAAGGAGATTGCCATCGACGCTATTCTCACGGACCGCCCAACACTCAATTGGCAGCCATCCGATCGGACCATCGCGATCAGCTATGACTGGATCAATGGCGACGGCGCAGTGCCTGACTATGATCGCCTTTGCCCCGATGATGAAAACAAAGTCTGTCGCATCATTCTGACCTCCGGCTCGACGGGCGAATCGAAGGGCGTTGCCTTCACCCATCAGGAACTGGCTGCGCGCGTCGCGCACGCAACCACCGTCAAGGGCCCGCGCTTTGCTCATTGCGCGCGCCTGTTCTGTGATCTCGGCTTTGGGACCTCGTCCGGCTTCCGCTACGCGCTTTCGCTGCTCAGCCGTGGCGGCACCATCTACTATCTGGGTCCCGACCCGACCGACATTCTGCAGACCCTCGACCTGCACCAGATCGAAGGGATGGCGACCTCGCCTTATGGGCTTGGCGAGTTCCTCAAGTTCTTCGAGGCCGACAGCGCGTTCGAGACCCGCTTTGACCACATCATCTGCGGGGGCGCGATGCTGTCAGCCGAACTCTCGCGCCGGGCGCGCGCCCGCATGTGCCAGAACCTTTACAGTTCATACGGCGCGACCGAGACCACGACCGCCGCATTCGGGCCGGCGAGCGTCACCGAGTCGATCCCCGGCGCCGTCGGCTATGTCGCCGCGGGCGTCACGATCGAGATCGTCGACGCGCAAGGAAATCTTTTGCCGCCCGATACTGATGGCCGCGTCCGCATCCGGTCGAAGCACGCCGCAATGGAGTACGTTGGTGACCCGGAGACCTCGCGCATCCACTTCCGCGATGGTTGTTTTTATGCGGGCGACATCGGACGATTGCGAGAGGACGGCATTTTCATCATTTCAGGCCGAGAGAAGACTGCGCTCAACATCGGCGGCGACACCGTCAACCCCGAACGTGTCGAGGAAGTCCTTACTGCCTTTGCGGGAGTGGATGAGGCGGCCGTGTTCGCAACCGACAACGTTCTCGGCATCAGCGAGCTGACGGCCCTGATCGTCGGCCCCTTGGCCGGACGCGAGCAGGCGTTGCGCGAGCATTGCGCCGCCAGACTGCCACCGTCCTGCGTGCCGGCGCGGGTTATCGCGGTCGCCGCCATTCCGCGCGGCAGCCGCGGCAAGATCGAGCGGCACCGGCTGGCCGATCTCGCCAAAGCCGCCATGCCCTCCTCTTGAGCGCGTATCCATGAACATTGTCGATCCGATCCTGTTCCAATGCCGGCAGCAGCCGCCGGTGGCGGCGATCTGTGTGCCGGACGCCGACATCAGCCTGATCAGCTATCGGCGGCTTGCCCTCTTCATTCACAATATCAGCCGGAGGCTCGCGGCGACTGGACTGCGGCCGGGACAGCTCGTGGCGGTCAGCATCGAAGATCAGGTTTTTCACATCGCGATGCTGCTCGCCCTAGCGCGGCTTGGAATGGCGAGCGTCTCGGCGCGCGGCGGGGCGCGCTTGCCGCTGCCGGTCGACGGCTTCATCACCGACAAGATACTGCCGGCGGGCGTCACCGACCGCGTGATCCTCGTCGATCTGTCCTGGACCGAGGGCGACGGCATCCCGGTCGACGCCCCGCCCGTGCGCCCCGACGATCTCTGCCGCGTGATCCTGACCTCGGGCACGACCGGCGAGCCCAAGGGCGTGCCGATCAGCCATCGCCTGCTGGCCGACCGCATCGCCCGACACACCACCGTGTTCGGCGCGCGGGTGGCCGATTGCCGGCGCATCTACAGCGACATGCCGATCACCACCTCGCTCGGCTTCCAGTTCCTGCTCGCCACGCTCTGGCGCGGCGGCACCTACTTCCTACCGGGCGACAGCTTCGCAAGCACGCTCACGGCGATAGAGCAATACCAGACCCAATGCGTGCTGGCACCGCCGAGCGGGCTTGAGCTGCTGCTGAGATGGTTCGAGGTGACGCCGGCCTATCAGAGCAACATTCAGGTCGTGCTCACCTCTGGCGATATTCTCTCACAAGCGCTGTCGCGCAGGGTGCGCATGCGCATGTGCTCGCATGTCGTCTCCGTCTATGGCTCGACCGAAGCAGCCACCACGGCCAGCGCACCGGCGCACGAGCTTGACCGCATGCCGGGCGCGGTTGGCTATCTCGCGCCTGGCGTGCGGGCGCAGATCGTCGACCATGATGGCGTAGTACAGCCGCCCGGCAGGGAGGGCCTGTTGCGCATCCGCAGCGAGGTCGCGGTCGATCGCTACCTCGGTGAGCCTTCCGGCAGCGAGCGCATGTTCCGCGATGGCTGGTTCCAGCCCGGCGATTTCGCCACTCTCGATGCCGAGGGGCTTCTCACCATTACCGGGCGCGACAAGAACGTTCTAAGCATCGGCGGCGACAAGGTCAGCCCAGAGGTGGTCGAGGCGGCGATAGGGGCATTTCCGGGCATTGCGGAGGTCGCGGTGACGAGCCTGCCGAATGCCGTCGGCAACCATGAGATTGTCGCAGTCATTGTGGGCAACGGCGAGATTGACCTCGAGGCGCTCGGCCGCCACTGCGCTGCACGGCTTTCGCCCCAGTTCGTGCCAGCGCACTTCGCTGTAACCGTCCGCCTGCCCCGCAACGACATGGGCAAGATCGACCGGCACCAATTGACTGAAGGGCTGCGGGCGGCTCGTTCCGGCGCAACGGCGCAAGCTTAATTGTCCTCGATGATCGACTTCAGCATCGCCTGCAGTTCCTGGCGCTGCAGCTTGCGGTTCTCCCCGCGCGGGATCTCCTCGACCACGAACATCTTGTCGATGTTGCCCCGGTAGGTCTCGTTCGACTCGATGTACTGGCGGAACGCACCCATGTCGGCGCCCTCTTCGAGCACAACGCCGACCCAGATCTCGGCAAAGCCCGCCTCGCCCGTCACGCTGCAGGCACCGGCATCGCGCACGCTGGGCGCCGCACACAGGAACTCCTCGAACTCGGTGGTGGCGAGCTTGACGCCACCGCGGTTGAGCACGTCCTCGCGGCGGCCGGCGATGCACAGCACGCCGGAGTCGGTGAGCCATCCGATATCGCCCGGATAGTACCATTTTTTTGAATCGGCGCCCGGCGCGCTCGCGGCGGCAAGCGCGCTGGAGAATGGCGTCTGTATGCGGACGAAGCCCTCGGCACCGACCGGCAGCAGAGCGTCGGAGGCATCGACGATCTCAACTTTGACTTCCGGCATGACGAAGCCGACTGCCTCAGGAATGCCCGCGATCATGTCGTACGGCGCCATCGCAACCATGCCGGCTTCGGTCGCGGCGTAGGCCACGACGATGTTGCGGCACAGGCTTTGCTTAATCCGTTCGACGCCCTGGGGCGAGATCTTGCCGCCACCGACGCGGAACCCCTTCAGATTCGGCAATCGGAAGCGAGCGCCCTTCTCCTGGATCTCCACCAGCGCAAGCGCCTGCTGGATCGATCCGAATATGAAATCAATGTCGTAGACGCTGGCCAGCAGCAAGGCCGGCTGCCCGAACGGAGCAAAGCATACGGTCTTGCCGGCGTGGAGAATCTCGCACACGCGATGGAATCCGAACGAGCTAGCAAGGCTTGGAACCACGAGCGCCCGCTGGAAGTCGGCCAATGTCACGGTCCTCGAGTAGAGAATGCGCTGCCCGCAGGCCTGCGGCGTGTGCACGATCATCTTCGGCCTTCCGGTCGAGCCGGAGGTGAAGAAGATGATGCTGCCGTCGCGGCCAGGTAAAGCCGCGGGACGCGTCTCGGCGCCACGGCCGTGCGCGCTCATCCAGGCGTCGTTGAACAGGATCGCGGTGTGATCGGTCCAGACGAGCCCGCCGTGCTCGGAGACGAGCGTGTCGGCACCAGTGATGGGCAGATGCTGCAACAGCCCTGGTGTGATCGGCGCTATGCTGAAGCCCGCATGCAGAAGACCGAGGCACGCGACCAGCATGCGCGCTGAATCATCGATCGCGACCGCGACTGGCTTGGTGGGATCAAGCTCCGAGCGGGCGAAATGATCGGCCGCCGCCAGGATCGCGCGCGCCAATATACGAAAGGTCTGCACGCCATGCGGCTGAATGATGGCGGGGCGGGCGGGCGTTGCCCTCGCCCAAAACAGAATCGAGTCGACAATCTGCATTATGCGGGTCCTTTGCGCAGGCCAAGCAGCATCTCCTTCAGCTTCGGCTTCTGCACCTTGCCAAGATCGCCGCGAGGCAGCTCCGGCAGCACGAACAGCTCAGACAGATTTTCGCCCACGTCCGGATGGGCCTGGACCTTCGCCTTGAGCGTCGCGCTGTCAACCGGACCGTTCGCCACCACGGCGACCCAAAGCTGCTCCATGCCGGCCGCGTCTTCGACTCCGCAAGCGGCGGCCTCGCGCACCTCCTCCATGGTTTCAAGAATCTCTTCGACGTGCCGCGCGGACATTTTGATGCCGCCGATATTGATGACGTCGGAAATCCGCCCGGCGAGGCACAGAATTCCGTCATCGGTGAGATGCCCCATGTCACCGGGATAGAACCATTGGCCTGTCACGAAACCACTCTTGGGTGAAACATTCGCGAGGAAGCGCGGCGTCCGATAGCGGATGATGCCGTGACGGCGGTTCGGCACCGGATTGCCCGCATTGTCGACAATCTCGACCTCAGCCCACGGCGCCACGACGCCAACCGCACCGGCAATGCCTTCGACAAGGTCGAGTGGCGTTACCGCGGCAGGCCCTGCTTCAGTCGATCCATAGATGTTGACTATGCTCCTGCACAGCGCCGCACGAATGCGCCTGATCCCTTCGCGGCCAATGCCGGCTCCACCCATCATAATCGTTCGCAGCGAATCGATCGGCCAATCGGGCTGCAACTCCTTGAGCGCCGCCAGCCCCAGCGCCTGCTGGGGCGATGCCACCATCGTGTCGACCCGGTGGAGCCCTATCATGTAAAGCATCGCATCTTGCCCCGGGGCATAGCAGACAGTCTTGCCGGAATGGAGAACCTCACAAGTGTGATTGAAGCCGAACGAACTCGCCAACCCGGGGACAATGAGGACTGATCTTTGCGCGGCGTTTGCGACTGAGCCCGAGACCACGTGCGCATCGAGACCCTGTCGGGTCTGAACAAACTTTTTTGGCAGCCCAGTCGTACCGGATGTGAACAGAATCGTGGCAACGTCGCCAATCGGCCGATGCCGGTAAGCGCGCCTGGTGGACGGAGCAGCCGGCAGCCACGAATTGTCAAACCGGATATTGCGGCCGCCGCTCGCAACCATGCCCTCGACGTCGTAGATCAAATTTCGGATACCATTGGGCTGCAAATGCTTGATCAGAGGTCGATTCGCCGGCACCGCGTTGAAGCCAGAGCGGAGCAAAGCAAAGACCACTGCGATTGACAGCGCCGGGTTTCCGATCGCGGTTGCTACCGGCTCACGCGGGTCGAGCCCGAGCTGATCAATTCGATTCGAGATTGAATCAACCGCGTCGGCCAAGCCAGCAAAGGTTGTGACCAGTTCGGGCAAAACGATCGCCGGCCGATGCGGATCGATCCGCGCCCAGTGGAACACCATGTCAACGACATGCACATGGTCAAGCCTTGACACAAACGAACTCCAAAATAGGGACCTGTGTAGAGCGGGCAAGACCGTAGCGGTTTCGTAGCGGGATGGCACGGAGAACGGAAGGCCCCGGAACTTGTTCCGGGGCCTTCTAGGTAGTCGGAATCTTGCAGCGCCGGCTAGCGCCACGCCTGATCAGAACTTGTAGTTCAGCTTCAAGCGGCTGATGAAGGCCTGGTTCGAGAACTTGAGGCGACCGCCCTTGGTGTCGAGGTTCGAACGTCCAAGATCGACAAACAAGCCCTCCAGTCCAATGGTCCAATTCCTGTTCAGCATGTGCTCCACGCCACCACCGGCGGCCCAGCCCACGCTGGTCTTGGTGGACGAATAAGGTGCAAACTCGTGCTTGACTCCGCCGAATGCCACGCCGGCCGTTGCATAGGCCATAGTGTCGCCAACCGCGAGCCCGAAGCGCGCACGGACTGTGCTCAACCATTGGATCGAGCTGGAGACACCCTCGTAGAACCTATTCTTAGGGGTGAGCGCTGAGATGTCACCTTCAAGACCAAAGACAAAGTTGCCGTGCTGCCAGTTGTAGCCGAGCTGACCGCCACCGATAAAGGCAGTCTTGGAGAATGAAAAGCCGTAGTCGACGCTCTGCGCATTCTGCCACGCCGCACCAGCGTGTGCACCGATGTACCAGCCGGCCCAACTCGCCGCCGGCTCAACATAACGCGGCGCCTTGATCGGCATGTCAGCCGCTTGTGCGCCCGGCATCGCCGCCGCCGCCGCAAAGCCAGCCGAGGTAGCAATCAGAAAACCCTTCTTCGTCCCCATGGAACACTCCTCATGTTGCAGTGAGTGTCCACGTACAACAATCATAGAGTGCACCCTCAGGACAGTCTTACCGCCCAATCCATTTCCCCCGTATGTGTCGAAAACAACACAGATTTTAACCATGCTTGGCTCGCGTAATACACCATCGTACCGTCCGCGCATCGTCGCTCTGTGGATACGCTCTCGGATAGGTTGTCCCGTTTTATAGCGCTCCCGAACGTATTTATAGGAGGCGCGGACAGCGGTTCATCCGAGGCCTCTTTTGCTGGATGATTCCCGATCGTCTGCATCGCAATAGGTATGTGATGCTGACGGCCAGTTTCAGTTCAACCGACCACCTACTCCGCCGGCCGCGCTATCCGCGCAACGTCCTCGCTGCGCCGATCCGCCTCGGTCTCCGACACCACGTAGCTCGGGCGCTTGCAGGTCTCGCGCAGGATGCGCCCGATATATTCGCCTACGATGCCAAGCACCAGGAGCTGCGCCGCGCCGAGGATGGCAATGGCCGCCATGATCGAAGTCCAGCCCGCCACCGTGCGCTGCACGAAGAAGAAGCTCACGATCGAATAGACCACGAGGCCGGCGCCGACTGCCGCGACGGCAAGTGCAAGCCAGATCGCGAACCGCAGCGGACGCACGCTATGCGTCGCAATCCCGGTGACCGCGAGCTCGATCATCCGACGCAGCGAATGTCTGGTCCCGCCACGCCGGCGCAGGCTCTGGTGGAACGGCACGCTGCCGACCGGATAGCCGAGCCAGCGCACCACGCCGCGCAGAACCAAGTCCCGGTCCTCGATGCGGTTGACGGCCTCGACCACCACGCGGTCGAGCAGCATGCAGTTGGCGCTGCCGGGCTCGATTTGAACATCGCCGAGCTTGTCGAGAAAGCGAGAGTAGAGGCGCGAGGTGACGCGCCTGAACCACGGCACGGTCGATTCATAGCCGACGCGCTGCCCGGTCACGATCTTGAAACCCGCGCGCCATTGCTTCACCAGATCAGGAATGAGCCCGGGCGGCTGCTCAAGGTCGGCATCGATCACGATGATGGCATGACCGTGCGCATGCCGCAGACCCGCACGCAGGGCGGCCTCGTGCCCGAAATTGCGCGTGAAGGAGACATAGCGCAGCGTCGGATCGGCGGCAGCGGCGTGACGCAGGACATCGAGCGTGCCGTCATTCGAGCCGTCGTCGATATAGAGAATCTCAAAGCGCCCGAGCGGCACCAGCACCTCATGCAACGCCGCAAGCATCGGCGCCACATTGGGAGCCTCGTTGCAGGCAGGCAGCACGATCGAGAAATCGGGGGGCTGAGCCGCCATGACGAGACCATCGGGGGCGATTGCGGCCTCACTATGAGGCCGCCTCGGCGCCTCCGCAACGGCCGCGACAATCGCAAGCTTGGTCGACTTGCAGGCCGCACTCGGATAAGGAGAGGCCGTTTGGCGCCATCGGCCAAAAACGATGAGGCGCGGAGATCCCATGACACCGGCCGCTAGCACGACTGCGGCATCCGACAGCTTCCTCGACCGGCTCGTGGCGCTCGCCCGCCGCCGCCCCGG
>Ga0137407_10003767_pt1 | contig 10099 bp, 11 predicted proteins | sample CZOMad2_2_16fung_FD_108410 | JGI IMG/M metagenome (GOLD analysis project Ga0137407, IMG submission 108410) | Vadose zone soil fungal communities from Angelo Coast Range Reserve, California, USA - CZOMad2_2_16fungal (Illumina Assembly) | ecosystem: Environmental > Terrestrial > Soil > Vadose...
GTGCGCGCTGGTGATCACGCAGCACTTCACGCCGGGGTGCTCGAAGCGCAAGCGCTGGATGGCGTCGGCCAGCTCGATGTCGACGCTCAGGTCGTAGCTGTTGCTCTTCAGCTCGAGCTCGGTGTTCGCGCCCCCGAACGGCTGGACCTTCATGCTCAACCGGGCGACCTCGCCGTCGACGGCGAGGATCCAGTGGCGGTACTTCGAAGGGTGGGTATCGAACTGCAGCTTTTGCGCGGAGGCGGGCGTGTCCATCGCCGGCAAGGTAGCGCGAAGCGAGGACGGATGCAAGCACTATATTGCTTGCGCTGGTCATGTATCATGCACTATATTGCAAATTGATGAGACGGGAACACCAGGTCTTGCTGTCCTCGGTCGGCGCCGCGGTGCGTCGCCTCCGCCAGGAACGCGAATTCAGCCGCCGCGAGCTGGCGCAGAAGAGTGGAGTCTCACAGCGCTTTTTGGCGGACCTCGAGGGCGGACTGGGAAACATCTCCGTCGCGCGGTTGCAGGACGTGGCGCGTGCCCTGGGCTCCTCCGCGGGCGAGCTGCTCTTCGCGGCCCAGCATGAGCGGACCGACCGGCGGGTGGTGGCGTTGGTGGGCCTGCGTGGCGCGGGCAAGAGCACCATCGGGCAGGCGCTCGCCAACCGGCTGGGCCTGCCCTTCGTGGAGCTCGATGCGTTGGTCGAGAAGGACGCGGGCCTCCCGCTCTCAGCCATCTTCCAGCTCCACGGCGAGGCGTACTACCGCAGGCTCGCCCGCGAGGTGCTGACCCGGTTCCTCGCCGAGACCGACGCCGCGGTGATCGCGACGGGCGGCGGCATCGTCACCGATCCGGGGTCGTTCAAGCTGCTGCAGAAGCGCTGCCGGACCGTGTGGCTGCAGGCGACCCCCGAGGACCATTGGCAGCGCGTGCTCAAGCAGGGCGACGTCCGGCCCGGAGCGGCGAGCCCGCATGCCCAGGAAGAGCTGCGGGCGCTGCTCAAGTCGCGCGAGCCGCTGTACTCCCAAGCGGAGATCGCGGTGGATACGTCGCGGCTGGAGATCGACGGCGCGGTGGAGGAGATCGCCCGCAAGGTCGCGTGAAGCGGCGGACGGCGGTCTAGGGTTTGCGCCGGACGATCCGGTTCCAGAACCGCTCGAGCCGTTCCATGGCCCGCCAACCCCACTTCTCGCTCCACATCCCGGGTCCGGTCAGGAGCAGGAGGAGGAGCGGCAGACCAAGGACGATGATCAGGAAGTAACCGACCTCGGGCGTCACGGTGCGTTTGATGTGCGCACGCTCGCGGGGATGCGCCGGCGGCGCTGGAACGGCAGGGCATCCGTGTCTCGCGGTACGGACTCTCTGTCCAGATTTCAACTCGTTCCGGAACGAGCTCCGCCAAGGTCCAAGGGACGAGTCCGTCACTTCCCGCTGAACTGAGGCGGCCGACGCGAGTTGTACGCGGCCAGACCTTCCTTCGCGTCCTGTCCCTCGAACAGCCGCTGCTGCAGCTCGCGCTCCAGCGCAAGGCCCTGCTCGAGCCCGACCTCGAGTCCGGTCGTCACGGCCCGCTTGATGAATCCAACCGCGCGCGAGGCCTTCGCCGGCGGGACGAACTTCCGCGCGTATTCCAGCGCACCAGCGCGAAACTCCGACGCGGGCACGTCCAGGACGGCGTTGATCAGGCCCAGGGCCTTCGCCTCGTCCACGCCGAACGTCGTACCTTCCGCCATCAGCTCGATCGCTTTCGCCCGCCCGACCGCGCGTCCCAGCCGTTGCGTGCCGCCGGTCCCGGGGAGCACGCCCAGCGACACCTCCGGCAGGCCCAACTTTCCGGCGTTCTCGCGCGCGATCCGCAGATCGCAAGCGAGCGCGATCTCGAGCCCGCCGCCCACGCAATGGCCGTTGATCGCCGCGATTACCAGCTTGGGGGTCTGCTCCAGCCGGCAGAGCGTCTCGTTGGCGTGCAGGCAGAAGTTGTACTTGAAGTACGGATTCGCCTTTTCGAGCATGCCGACGTCGGCTCCGGCGCAAAAGAACTTGTCCCCCGCGCCGGTCAGCATCAGGACGTGGACGGACTCGTCCATCCGTGCGTCGAGGATGTGCGCATCGAGTTCACGCATCATCTCGTAGCTGTACGTGTTTGCGGGCGGGTTCCTGAGTTCCAGGAGCAGCACGCCTTCGTGCTTCTCGGCGTTCACCAGGGGCGTCGTCATGCGGCGCCTTTTACCACCACCTACAGGTCGAGGTTCACGCCCCGCCATGTGGTCGAACTCGATCTGATGGTCGGCGTACACGTTCGATCGCCCCTGGATCTGGAGCAGCAGCTTGCGCTGATCACGCGGCCTGCGAACCTTGGTGCGCGCGCAACCGCCACGGGTGTCTCAGCGCGGTGCCTCGGTGGGTCGGTTCTGCGCCACGACAAAGAGGATGATGAAGAGACCCTCGCACACGAGCGATGCGACACCCATCGGCTCGAACCATGCGTCCGGCTCAGCCGGCAGCCCAGGCAAGCCGACCGTGCGACTCGCCACATAGGCGAGAAAAGCGCCCCCTGCGACGAGGAGGCCCAACATCCAACCCAGTTCCCGCTGGTTTCGGTACATACCGAACGCCGCCACCAGCGCGCCGACGCCGTTGCCAACAAAGAGCAACCCCTTGTACGTGGCTTCGCCGAAGGCGTCCCGTGCCTCCACGATGTGAATGAACCCTGTGCAGAGGATTGCCGCAATACCCAGCCACTTCGAGAGGGTCAGCGGGCGGGCGTTGAATGTACCCTCGCGCTCCTCGTCGGTGCTCACCCGGGGCCGGCGCGTCGTCACAGCGCCCCGTTGTACTTGAAGTACGGGTTCGCCCCCTCGAGCACCAGCACGCCTTCGCTCTTCGACGCCAACGGCATTGTCATGCGGCGCTTCTACCATTCCGGGCGGCTCGATACGTTGCGCCCAGGCGCGGCAGGCCGATGCTGGACATGTCGATGCCGCGGCGGCCGGTGGGGCAGCGAGCGAGCGCCTTGGTCCTTTCGGGGGCGCTGGTCTTGTCGACGGCGTTGTTTGGCGTCCGGGCGCTATTCCAAGATGGCATCGACGCTCATCGCGGTATCGCTGCTCCTCCTCACCATCGACGCGATCGTGGTCGCAGGCGGGTTGCTGATCCTCCTGCGAGCTCCGTCCGAGGCGCAGCCGCGAGCGATGCGCTCGGCGAGGTCTCGATCCTGCTACTCTAATCGTCACAGCGCCCGGTCTCTCTTGAAGTACGGATCGGCGCCCTCTTGATGTCCGCCCCCGCGCAGAAGAACTCGGTCTTCCCGCCCGCCGATGCGCTACCGCAACGCTGCGTGATCAGCGGCGCAGCGCGCCCATCTCCTTCTCGATCTGCAACGACTGCTCCATCGCGTCCGCCCACTCGCCGGGATCTGTAGTGACGATCGCCGCCGCCGGGTCCACGATGGCAGCGCCCAGGGCGCTGGCGAAGAGGCTCACCAGGTTCTGGAACGGATGGATCCGCTCGTGCTCGTCCAGCTTGCCGCTGGCGATGCTCAGGTACGTCTGCGCGTTCTGTTGCAGATGGCTGGCCGCCTCCGACAGCTCCTGATCGCGCCCGCCAATGTGGTCGAGCAGGGCGCGGTGCGGGCTCTCCGGATCGCGCATGTCGAACACCTGCACCAGGCAATCCTGGGGGGCCGCGTCGGCGCCGTCGACGACGGTCACCCGCCACGTCCGCTGCGACGCGAATTCCTGCGGCGAAGGCGCGCCGAGGGGCGCGACCGTCAGCGAAGCGCCGGCGTCCTCCTGCCGCATGGAGTTGATGCACGCGCTCACCAGCCGCTGCAGATCGTGCGGCTTCATCGCTTGTCCGGTGAAGAGGCCCACCATGCGCGCGGGGCGCTCGGAATCCACCAGCGCCTGGAAGTAGAGCTGCTCCTTGCCTGCCGGCATGGAAGGACTCTGACCTCCCCCGGCCCGCCCGTCAACGAACCGTCAATTGGACTCGATGATCACCGACACGCCCTGGCCCACGCCGACGCAGAGGGTCGCCAGGCCGTACCGGCCGCCGCGCGCTTTCAACGCATGGGCGAGGTGCCCCAGGATCCGCGCGCCGCTCATGCCCAGGGGATGCCCGATGGCGATCGCGCCTCCGTCCACGTTGACCCGCTCGGGATCCAGGCGCAGCTCCTGGATCACCGCCAGCGACTGCGCGGCGAAAGCCTCGTTCAGCTCCACCAGATCCAGCTGCTTCGCGGAGAGCCCCGCCTTCTTCAGCGCCTTCTGCGTCGCCGGTACGGGGCCGATGCCCATCTGGCGAGGATCGACGCCGGCGCTGGCGGCTGCGACGATGCGGGCCAGCGGCTTGAGTCCGAGCTCGGAAGCCTTCTTCGCGGAAGCGAGCAGGAGCGCGGCCGCGCCGTCATTGAGCGAGCTGCTGTTTCCCGCGGTCACCGTGCCGCCGTCGCGGAAGGAGGGTTTCAGCCGCGCCAGCTTCTCCAGCGACGTATCCGCGCGCGGGCCTTCGTCCCGGTCGACCACCACCGGCTGCTTTCCCGGCACCGTCACCGGCAAGAGCTCCGCCCGATATCGCCCCGCCTCCTGGGCGGCGAGCGCGCGCTGGTGCGAGCGGAGCGCGAACTCGTCCTGGGCGGTGCGCGCGATGCCGTACTTCGCGGCCACGTTCTCGGCGGTCTCGCCCATGCTTTCGAGCGGGAAGCGCTGCGCCATCTTCGGGTTGGGAAAGCGCCAGCCGAGCGAGGTGTCGTAGCTCTGCAGCGAGCCGCCGGCGAATCCCTCGCCGGGCTTCATCACCGCCCAGGGCGCCCGGGTCATGCTCTCCACGCCACCCGCGATGCACAGCTCCATGTCGGAGAGCCGGATCGCCCGCGCGGCCTGCACCGCCGCCTCCAGGCCGCTCGCGCAGAGCCGGTTCACCGTCACGCCGGGGACGTGCTCGGGCAGGCCGGCCAGCAGGAGCGACATGCGCGCGACGTTGCGGTTGTCCTCGCCTGCCTGGTTCGCGCAGCCGAAGAACACCTCGTCGAGGGCGCCCGGCTGAGCGGCCGGATTGCGCCCGAGCAACTGTTCAATGACGTACGCGCCGAGATCGTCCGGCCGGACCGCGGAGAGCGCGCCGCGCAACTTTCCCACCGGGGTGCGAACTGCGTCGATGATTAGCGCGTCCATTTCGATTACCATCCCTTTCATGCACGTGCGCGAGGGCGATCCCGCCCCGGACTTCACTTTGAGCGGCGTTCCGAAGGGCGCCTATCATCTCGCCGGCCAACGCGGCAAGGTGGTGGTTCTAGCCTTCTATCCAGGAGATTTCACGCCGGTGTGCCTGCGGCAGCTTCAACACTACGAGGCCCAGCGCGAGAAGCTCGTCGAAACCGGCGCGGTGCTCTGGGCTGTCTCGACCGACGATCTCGAGCTTCACGAGCGGATGGCGAAGAGCTACGCGCTCAGCTTCCCACTGCTCGCCGATGAGGGCGGCAAGGTCGCTGCCCGGTACGGCGTGCGTAGCCTGCTGGGGAGCGCGCGCCGGTCGATCTTTATCGTCGATCCCCAGGGAGTGATCCGCTATTCCAAGGAAGAGCCCCTCTCGCTCAGCTACCGGAGCGTGGACGACATCCTCCACGCGCTGCGCGACAGCGGACTGATCCAGGCGCGCGCCTAAAGAGGAGCGGGTACCGTGTCGTGCAGCCTGGCGTAGTCGAGCTGCAGGTTTCCGTCGGGCTTCTGCGAGAGCATGTCGGCGAACCGCACTCCGAATCGGAACTCCTCCGGCAAGTAGCGGTGCCTGGCGTGCAGCGTCTGGAACGTCGTCCCGTCCAGGCCGATGACCGCGACCTGAATCTCCACGTCGGCGCCCCGGATCGATTCCTCGGTCGCGTCCCGAAGAGGGCTTCTGCCCTCGATGCGGTGGAGAATGGTCCAGCTCCTACCCATCGCCGAGCTCCGGTCGCGCACCAGGTCGAGATCGTACATGCGATACAGGAACACGCCTTCCTTCGTGGTCTCCGCGCGGATGAAGGTCACCCGGACCTGCGCCTCGACGATGAAGTTGCGCCGCTGGTTCGCGACCCGGATGGCCAGGGTGCGGACGCCGTCCTGCAGGTAGACCACGATGTTTCGCGAGAACTCGAGCCTGGCGACGGGCATCGAGAATTTCGTGAACACGATTCCGGTCGCCAGCGCGACGGCGACCAGCGCCACGATCGATTCCACCGTCACCACCAGGTGCGCCGCCCTCGACTGCGGGTACATGGCCCCGTAACCGATCGTTCCCAGCGTCTGCACGCTGAAGAAGAACGCGTCCGCGAACGATCCATGCTCCGCGTTCGCAATCCCGCCGGTGACGACGTACACCAGCGCGAATCCGACGTTGAGCGCCAGCAGCATGAACGCGATCGCGAGCAGGGTCAGCGACCAGGGCGCGCCGAGCAGCTCGTGGTAGAGGTCGCCCACCACGTCCCGCGGAGCATGGACGACGTCGACTTCGGTGTCGTCCTGAGGAGGCGAAGTCGCCATGCCGCCCGAGCATCGCGCGCGCCCGGGCGGCATGGCAAGAACGGAACTACTTGACGCCCGTGGCGTCCTTCACGTCGTTCTTGACGGCCCGGGCCTTCTTCTTGGCGTTGCGCGCCTTCTTCTTCGCGTGACGCTTTGCCTTGTCAGCGCCGCTGTCGGTGTGCAGCGCGTCCTTCGCGCTGTCGGTCGCGTTGGCGGCGCTGTCCTTGACGTCTTTCACTTTGTCGCTTTCCGCAAACGCAGGCAGCGCAAGGCTGATGGCCAGCGCCGCGATCATCCCCTTCAACATGTTCTCATTCCCCTTCGCAGGCCGGCCGATAGGGCCGGCGGTCCTCCGGCAAGGTGCGCACGGGTCGTTCGGTGCACAACGGTCCGGAGGACCACCCGCCCTCGCCGCGACCTACCGGTCCTTCGGCTGACTGCCGGAGGGGGCGGTGTCGACTGGCTTCTGGGTGTCGGTGGGCTGGCCCGTCACATCGCCGGGACGCGACGACATGCCTGGGTCTTTGTTGGCCCCCTTGTCGTCGGTGCTCGGCGCGGGAGGCCGCGCCACGCTGCCCGGCGTTCCCTGATCGGAAGTCGAGGAGCTGGCGCCGCTGCGCGTATCGGTCGCGGAGCCCGGCGAGGTGCTCTTGTCGTCCGACGCCTTCGGAGCAGGCGACTCAGGGCTGGTCTTGGTCTCATCAGCGGGAGGCGTCGTCTTCGTGCGGTGCATGCTGCCCGTGTCGCTGCGGCCCTGCGCCGGCGGATGCTTTTTCGTCTTCTTCTTCTTCGGGGCTGCCGCAGTGTCCGTCTTGGACGAGCTCTCGTTGCCGACGCCGGTCGCCGTCGAAGCAGCGCCCTTGCTGGGCTTCGCGCTCGACGAGTCGTCGCGGTTGGAGCTGTCGTCCGGCCGCGGCTGGGCCTTCTTCGGGTTCGCGTCAGCAGACGGCGTCTGGTTGGCCGCCGGGTCGTTGCTGGGGAGCGTGCTGTTGCTCGTCGCGGTGTTGGACGAGTTGCCGGGCAGGGCGCTGCTGTTCTGATCGCCCGGGAGGACGGCGGTGCCCTTGTCCTCGGTCGTCTGCTTCTTCGTGGTCGTGTTTCCAGTATCCGTGTTGGTCTGCGCGCGCGCCGCGAACGCGGAGAGGGCGAGGGCCAGCGCGGCCGTCGTGATGATCTTCGTCATTGAGCCTCCTTGGTTGTGTACCGGAGACTCTGGAGATTCCCCGCCGCGATTCCAACCGACGAGGGCACGCAGGGACGAAACGCAAAGAGGGAATGGCCTGCCTGGCCACTCCCTCCTCAAGCTCGAACCGCGCTGCGATTCCGCCGGAAGGCGGGATCAGGCGCTGAAGCTCGACCCGCAGCCGCAAGTATGCTTGGCGTTGGGGTTCTTGAAGGCGAACCCGCTCTGCCCGAACTGGCCTTCGACGTAGTCCACCTCGACTCCGAGCAGGTACATCGAGCTCATCGGGTCGACGAAGCACTTCACTCCCTGGACCTCGAAGACCATGTCGCCGGGCCGCTCGTCCTTCTCGATGTCCAGGCTGTACTGGAAGCCGGAGCATCCGCCGCCGACGACGGCGACGCGCAGGCCGGAGCCCTGCAAGCCCTCGCGCTCGATGGTCTCCTTGACCATGGCGGCAGCCCTGTCCGTCAGCTTGACGGGGGCGGGCGGCTCGGACTTCGCCTCGGTGTGATTGGTGGTCTGGATCTGGGTTTCCATAGGTCCTCAGTATAGTCGGATGTTGCCGAAAAACTAGGGATTCAGGGATCGCCCCCCGTCCACCGTCAAGATTTCGCCCGTGATGAACGGCTCCTTGGCGAGGAACAACACGGCACGGGCCACGTCCTCGGGAGTACCGATGCGCCCGAGGGGGATCCGATTCGCCAGCCGCCGGGCGTCCATCCCCTCCTTGAGGAGGACGGCCCCCGGAGCCACGCCGTTCACGCGCACCTCCGGCGCCCACTCCAGCGCGAGCAGGCGCGTGAGCGCAGCGAGCCCCGCCTTGGAGGCCGCGTAGTGCGCGTATCCCTTCCACACCTGCGTGGTCCCGCAGAGGTCGAGCAGGGTCACGATCGATCCCCGCGACGCGCGCAGCAGCGGCAGCGCTGCCTGCATCAGGTAGAAGGGGCCGGTGAGGTTCGAGGCCAGCATGGCCTCGAACTGCGCCCGGGGGATCTGGTCCGAGGGCGCCTGCTCGAACCGGGCCGCGCTGCACACCAGGAGATCGAGCCCGCCCAGCGCCCGCGAGGCCTCGCGCACGATCCGCTCGGGTTCCCGTGCCTGGTCTCCCTGGACGAGGGGGGCGCCGCCGAGCAGCGCCGCGGTCTCCTCCGCCTCCTTCTTCGACTCGCGATAGTGCACCGCGACCCGGGCCCCCGCCCGGTGCAACTCCAGCGCGATGGCGCGCCCGACGCGCTTCGCGGCGCCCGTGACCAGCGCTTGCATCCGGAGACAATACGCTCTCTATTGCCGCCCGCGATGGGGAAGAAGAACAAGGCCGCCGGCAAGGCGAGAGCCGAAGCGCCGCCGCCGGAACCCTCTCCCGAGCAGGAGATCCCCATCTCAGCGGCGCCGTTGCCGCTGCAACAGCTCGACGCGCGCGCGTTGGGCGAGTTCCTCGAGCTGTGCTTCGCCGACCGCCGTCTGCTGGAGCTGTGTGGTGAGCTCCGCCTTTACAGCCCCGGATACCGGCTCGAGTCCATGCCGCCCAACCAGGTGGCGCGGCTGCTCGCGGACGAGGCCCGTGGAGCCAAGGACGCGGAGCAGTTGCTGGAGAAGGCCATCCGCGAGGCCTTGCGCAACCCGGTGCTCGAAGGGAAACCGCTGACCGATGAGCACTATCGAGACCTGCTCGAGCTGTTCACCGGCGACCCCTTGCAACATCTGGCCCGCCTCGCCTGGCGCGCGCTCATCGACGAGGACGAGAAGCTGCGGCCGTATGCGCTCTCCACCATCGATCTCGGGATCGAGGCGCTGGATGCGCCGGCCAAGGCCAAGGCGCCGCCCCGCAAGCCGCAGCTTCCGGCCGATGTGATGGAATTGCGCAAGGAGCTGGAAGAAGCCCGCAAGGGCGCTGACCGCGTCGAGAAGGAGCGCGAGTCGCTGCGCGAGCAGCTGGCTGCGGCGCGGGCGGACATCGCCGGGCGGGAGAAGACGCTGGGAGAGGTGCGCGAGGAGCTGTTCCAGGCGCGCGCCGAGCTGACCCGCGCCTCCGCCGAGGTGGCGCGGCTGACCGCCGCGGGCGAGGGCAGGGCGCTGTCGGACGCGCGGCGGCTTGCGGACGAGAACAGGTCCCTCTCGGAGCGGCTGCGCACCGCGGTCGAGGATCGCGAAGCGCTGCGCGTCCAGCTGGCGCAGGCACAGCGCGCGCCCGCGGCTGCGGCGCCCGCGCCGGCGCCCGCGGAGGAGGAGGCGCTTCCGAGCGCGGAGGAAGCGTCCACCTTCCTCATCCCCATCTTCACCCGGGAGTTCTACGATTCGATCCAGCGCTGGGACCGGCGCATGCAGCGCGCTGCGTTCGACAAGGTCTCCCTGCTGGCGCGCGACTGGCGCCACGGCTCGCTCCGCGCCATCGCGCTGGAAGGGCTTCCGGGGCACTACCGCATCCGCA
>Ga0137407_10003768_pt1 | contig 10098 bp, 6 predicted proteins | sample CZOMad2_2_16fung_FD_108410 | JGI IMG/M metagenome (GOLD analysis project Ga0137407, IMG submission 108410) | Vadose zone soil fungal communities from Angelo Coast Range Reserve, California, USA - CZOMad2_2_16fungal (Illumina Assembly) | ecosystem: Environmental > Terrestrial > Soil > Vadose zone...
AATGCCACCGCGTACGGAGCATCGCAGCGGCTCCGGCTCGACATCGTGGTGAACAACCTCACCGCCGTCGCGTTGACGACCGGCGAGGTGCGCCTGCAGAGCGACGGGACGCCGTGGCGTCCGCTGGTGCACATCGAGGACATCAGCCGGGCGTTCCTGGCCATGCTCGAGGCGCCCCGTGAGCTAGTGCATGACGAGGCGTTCAACGTCGGCCGTCAGCAGGACAACGTACAGGTCAGGGACATCGCGGAGATGGTCCGCGAGGCCGTGCCCGGATCGGCGCTCTCCATCGCCGACGGCGCCGGTCCCGACCTGCGCAACTACCGCGTCGACTTCTCAAAGCTGGCCGCTACGTTCCCCGAGCTGGCGCTGAACTGGAATGTCAGGAAGGGCGTCGACGAGCTCGTCGCCGCCTACACCAAGCACGGCCTGAGCTACGACGACTTCACCTCGTCGCGTTTCGTCCGGCTGCGCCGGATCCGCGAGCTGCTGTCCGCGGGCCTGCTCGACGAGATGCTCCACCGCACCGGCGGCGAGCCGTTCCCGCCGCCGGGTGCGGTCATCGAGTCCTAGCGCTCAAACCTTCTCCTGGACGGCGGCGTCTCCGCTCGCGGGCACCGCCCGGTCCGCCTCGGGCGCCGCAGTGTCACGAGCTGGGCCGCCCCGAGCGGTGCCCCGGTGGCGCGCCACCGCACGGGCGACCTTGGCCGTCATGGTGTGCGTGCCGGCGATGAAGCGCGACGCCGGCCCGTTGCTGACCGCGGCGGCCGCACCCACGAAGTACAGGCCCGGGACGGTCGATTCGCCCGCGCGCGACACCACCGGATAGCCGTTCGCCGTGGCGATCTGAGTCCGCAGGCTCTCCGGCAGGAACGGCAGCCGGGCCAGGTCGATGCGGAATCCGGTCCCGGCGACCACGTGGTCGACGTCGATGGCCGTCTGCTTGCGGCCCTCGAGGAAGAGCCGCACGCCGTCACCCTGCGGTACGGCCTCGCGTACCCGGCAGCCGGTGAGCGTCTCGATCACGCCGTCGACGCGGCTCTTCAGCCACGCGGACCCGTTGGGCCCGAGCACGGTCCGTGCCTTCTCGATCCGCATGTCCTGCGGGAGCCGGCGGAAGGCGGTCGGACTGTTCCAGAAGGCGCAGTGCCACCCTTCGCAGAGCTTGACCACCGGCCGCCGGATGTGCCCGAGGCGGCTCAGCGTGGGCGGGTTGGGCTCGATCCAGGCGATCCCCGCAATGCGCGCGACGATCGTGACGTCGGCCCCGGCCTCGTGCAGCAGCGCCGCCGTCTCGAGCGCGGACTGGCCGGCGCCCACGACGGCGACCCGGCGGCCGCGGAAACTTGTCAGGTCACGATGCTCGGACGTGTGCGTGACCAGGCCAGCCGGCAGACCCGACAGCTCGGCGGGGATATTCGCGTAGGGCAGCACGCCGGTGGCGATCACCACCTTCCTGGCGGTCACCGGCCCGGCGTCGGAGAACGCCACCCGGAACCCGCCGCCGGCCAGGCTGATCTCGGCCGCCGTCACGTCGCGGACGTCGGGCACCAGCTGCTGGACGTACCAGTCGGCGTAGCCGAGGAACCGGTCGAGCGGGACAGTCACCGCCCGGTTGACGTAGTCGTACCCTCGTGTCTTGTAGTACGCCGCGACGTCGTAGCCACCCCGCGGGGACGCTATCTCCGAGGCATATGGTTCCGACTTGAGGAGCATTCCCGGCGGCATGTGCGCTCGCCAGGTGTCCATAGGGCGGCCCACAATCTGGTGGTCCACTCCCAGGTGGCGAAGATGCGCGGAGATCGATACCCCGAAGGGCCCGGCGCCGATGACGAGCGCCTCATTAGTGGACACGAATTGTTCCCTCCCGGTTTGGTTCTTCTGCAGCTGACTGCCGGTCTCGCGACTTCCTGACGGCGGCGGCCGTAGCCCGCATTTCCGCCATGAAGGGGCTGAGATCGTGCCAGTCGAAACAATCGTAATGACGGGTCCGGGTGAATTCGGAGGCGAAGGTCCACAGCGCCCGGCCCGGTTTCACGCTGTCGGCCCGGCCGGCCCGGCTCTGGTTTTCCCGCAGCCAGCGCAGGTCACCGTGCAGCCAGCGGGTCCGGACGCCCGTTCGGTAGCCTTTCGACCGGTCGATGGGCAGGCCTGCCGCCTTTTGCCATATCATGAGCGGGAAATCGACTCCCGAATGTACCGCGTTATAAATCGTCCCGGCCAGCCTCGCGTTAATCTCCATCAGCAATGCGCGGTTGCTCGCGTTCCGCCGGAACTCCACCTCGCACACGCCCTGCATCCCGACGGCCATGGCCAGGCTTACGGACGCGGTATAGATATCCGCCGGGACCGGAATGCTTTCCCGCATCACCGAGGCGCCGCCCAGCGGCGGGCTGGTCCGGTACGCGACGTGCCCGCAGCTGGCCAGGACCTCGTCGCCGGCGATGAAGAGGGTCACGCCCTCACGGCGCCCGCACGCCCATTCCTGCGCCAGCAGGCCGGGGCCCGCGGCCAGGAGCTGCCCGGTCAGGTCGACGGCTTCGGCCTCGTTGGCGACATCGACGGGGACGAGGCGCCGGCCCGACCGCCCGGTCCAGGACACGGTGGGCTTGAGCACGAAGGGGAACTCGAATTCGGCGAACACGGACGGCAAGTCGGCCACGCTGTCGATTCGCATCGTCCGGGGCTGGTCGATCCCCAGCTTGCTCGCGAGCTCCAGCGTGCGGTCCTTGCTGTTGGCGATCTCCAGCGCCGCGTTCGGCGCCAGGGCGAGCACGCAGCCCAGCGCGGCCAGTTCGTCCCGCCACGGAATCAGCGACGCGATGGAGCCGTCGCCGTTCGGCAGCACCATCCGCACCGAGTGCTGGCGGACGAAATCCACGACGGCGGCGGCGAACGCGTCGGCATCGGCGGCGTAGCTCGGCAGCACCGCGCGGCCCGCGCAATACCGTGAGCGGAAGGCCAGCACGGGACCTGACATGTCGCATTCCGCGGGACACTCGGCGGCCGCCACCCGCAAGCCGGCCCGGCCGAGGCTGCGCACGCTAGCCAGGCTCTGCTTGTATCCCGCGTCTAGTACCAGAACGTCGTATATATCGGATCTGCCGGGTTTCGCGCACGCCGCATCCGCAGTCACCGTCAAACTACACCGCCGCCGTAATTCGGTGCACCTGGCCTGACCAGGCGCTTAGCCCTACTTGTTGATCATTAGATTCAGCTGAGAGCGACTTGATACTGGTCTGTAAATAACAGGTGGATAACTGGGTTAATCGAGTGCTGCCGGGGCGCAGGCTGACGCCGCCCGCGGGGCACTGGCCCGCATCGGGCCAGCTAAATGGCAGGCTTGACCGCGTGTGCGGCACCCTGTGCTAGGAGTTCAGCCGTGCTAGGAGTTCAGCCGTGCTAGGCGTTCAGCTGTGCTGGAGGCTCTGCTGTGCTGGAGGCTCTGCTGTGCTGGAGGCTCTGCTGTGCTGGAGGCTCAGCGCGGTTCCAGGTGAGCCCACAGATGCCAGCCCAGGACGGTTTCGCCGGGCAGCCGGTCGACCGGCAGGGGCGGGGCGTGCATGTGACGCTTGTAGGTGCGGGTAACCCGGAAGGACGGGAAGTCGCGCTCGATGCGCCGCCGGTCATACACCAGGGCGTACGGGTTGGCGGGCCCGTCGGTGTTGCGGTGGGTGAACTCGTCCAGGCGCAGGTAGCGGGCCAGTCCTCGTTCCCTGGCGTTGGCGAGGTGGGCGGCCAGCATCCCCCGGGAGGGATCGTCGCTCAGGACCCCGGCCCGGGCGAGCGGGTAAGCCGCGAGCAGGGCGGCCCGGCGTACCACGCCGATGGCCACCAGGTAGTTCAGCGACCAGCGGGCGTACATCATGATGACGAGCTCGCCGCCCGGGCGCAGAACCCGGTGGATCTCGCTCTGGGCCTGCTTGATCTCGGGCACGTGGTGCAGGACGCCATGGCTGAAGACCAGGTCGAAGCTGTCGTCCGCGAACGGCAGGTCGAGCACGCTGCCCTGCTGCAGCTCATCGTAGGGGAGATCACGCAGCGTCAGCCGGGTGCGGACTCTTTCCACGGCCTCCGCGGTCAGGTCGACGCCGGACCAGCGGGCGCCGTGACGGACCAGGCGCTCGGACTCGGCGCCTTCACCCAATCCGATCTCGAGCACCTTCTTGCCGTCCACGTTCAGCGCCTCGATGGAGGCCGGCAGGTGCGGTTCCTTCTGGTAGCGGAACTGATCGTAGTCGGTGAAGAACTTGTCGTAATCACCGCCGAAACGGCCGCGAAGGCCGCCGACCTGCGCGTCCCCGCAGGGGTGCCCCTGCCAGAACTCCTTGATCGCCTGCTCGTTCATTCCGATCCCCCCAACTCCCCTTCACGACGGCCGCCGCTCACGGGCGGATTGCTGAATGACGCCATCCTCAAAGCAGGCTGCCGCTTTCGGGGGACGGCATGAGTAGTGACGCGGCCACGGCGAGGTCGAGCAGGTAGGGCGAGGCGTCGGTGAAGCCCACCTCGGTGAAGGACGCCACCAGGGCATAGGTCACCAGGAAAAGCGCCAGCGCGCGCCGTGATCCGCGCGGCTGGAAGTAGGCCATCACGAGCAGGAAGATCAGGATTATGGCGCAGACGGCCACGCCGAACAGGCCCTGCTCCTGGTAGGAGGCGAGCCAGTTGCTGTCGATGGGAAAGCCGTTGAAGGAGGCGTTGGACAGGCCGAAGCCGAAGATCTCCTGGAACTTGTCCCGGGGAGCGGCGAGGAGAGGGCCCCAGACCTCGGTCCGGCCGGTGAGGTTGGACAGGCCCTGCTGGCTCTGGCCGCGCGCCAGCCAGGTGGCGATGACCGCTGAGGATGTCATGACCGCGATCGCGGCCACCGCGCCGACGCTGGCGAAGAGCTTGCGGACCCGGGGCTTGGCCGAGATCAGGCTCAGCCCGGCCACCGCGATGCCGGCGATCAGGGCGGCCAGCGCGGTCCTGGTATGCGAGAGCAGCAGAATGGCAATGCCCGCGATGACGGCCAGGACGGTGGTCCGGGTGCGCATGTGGCCGCAGAACCACAGCACGACCGCGGCCCCGGCCACGACCGCCGCGTAGTGTGCCACCTGGGTGGGCGGCATCGGCCAGATCACGCCGGTCAGCCTGCCGCCGGGGCGGGCCCGGCCGGGGGCGATGAGGAGGCCGAGCGCGACCGACCCGATCGCCACGCTGAGGGCGCCGAGATGGCAGCGCATGAGCAGGACGTCACGGCGGCCCCACCAGGGCGTCAGCAGCCATAGCACGGCCACGAAGCCGGCGAACCTGGCGGTCCGGTAGATGGTGCCGAAATGCTCGGGCTGCAGCGTGGTCAGGATCGTGCCCAGGACGAGCAGGGTGACCAGGCACATGAGCACGTTGGGGCGGACCATGGTCCGGCGGTTGACCGAGAGCGCCAGCAGCAGGGCCAGGGGCAGCGACGCCTGCGCGATGGCCTTGCCGACCGGCCCGGGGATGGGGATGACGGACTGGTGCGGGAAGAACGTCAGCGTGTTGAACAGCAGCAGTCCCCAGGCGAAGGCGAGCCGGCGGCGCACCTGGCGCTCGAGGCGCTCGCTCGTCTCCGCCCGGTTCAGCAGGGTGACGCCGCGCCGGGGATGGAAGACGACGCTGGAGGAACTCATGAACCACTACTCATTTCAGCCCCGGCCGGCAGCGTCCGTTCGCCGCGGCTGGTGGCTGCCAGACGCCGCCCGAGCTGGATCATCGGCCGCTCGACCAGCCTATACATGACCTCCGCGGCCGCCAGCGAGGCAATCACGATCAGGAAGAAATGAAGGAGCTCGTGCGGGATGGACGTCGACCCGTAACTCACGACGCGGTCGACGACGTCCTTGGCCACCCGGTGGATCAGGTACACGGCGTAGGAACGCGTGCCGATGTAGACCAGGACCTTGTTGCTCAGCAGGCCGGAAAGCCACCGCGGGCCGACGAGGACCGCCGGGAACAGCAGCGCGGTCAGGAAACTGAACACGATGTGGACGTCCGAGCCGCTTTCGTAGGCCAGGTCCCACCCGATCAGGGCGGCGATGAGCAGCAGCGCGACCGGCGTCGCGGCGAGCCGGACGGCCCGCCGGTAGTACTCGGGGTTGTCGAGCACCAGGGCGACCACGCATCCCAGCAAGATGGGCGTGTAGATGGCGAAGTAATGCGTGGAGGTCCACAGGCTCGCCAGCGCCGTCAGCACCACCAGGCTGGCGGCCACGGTCAGCCGGTGTTTCCTGAGGGCCGGTAGCGCGAACATCAGCGGCCACAGCAGGTAGTACTTTTCCTCGACCGCCAGGGACCAGGAGTGGTTGAAGACTCCGGCTCCGTGGGGCACCAGGTCGTTCTGGTATGTCAGGTAATACGGCAGCGAATGCCAGAGTGACGACGCACCTGCCTGCAGGTGCAGGACTCCGATGAGGACGACGTAGCCGGCCAGCGTCAGGTAGTAGAGCGGCAGGATCCGGAAGGCGCGGCGGATATAGAAGGCCCTGATGCGGGCGTGCCCGTTCCGCTCTTCCTCGCGCAGCAGCAAGGTCGTGATCAGGTAGCCCGAGATCACGAAGAAAATCGTCACCCCGACGGCCCCGTGCAGCCGGCCGAACAACGGATCGGTCGCGTGGGCGGTTATCACCAGGAGGATCGATATCGCCCGCAGCCCGTCGAGCGGCGCGAAATACCGGCGTTCCAGGTATTCCTCATGCGAAACGGCCCCCTGAGGCCGGCCGGTCTCGCGGTGCCGCGGTCCTCGCGCCGGGAGCGGTGGCCGGCCGGGAGCATGTTCCTGGGCGTGCACGTTGCCGCTGGGCCGTGTCAATGAAGGCGCCTCAGACCATGACGGGCGAAAAGGATGCCCGCGATAAACGGCCAGCGCGGATGCCCTTGCCCGCGCTCCTTCATCGCTCACCCCTCAATACGTCGGAACCGGCCGGTTACACGACCACCTGCTACAGGACCCGCGACGGGTCGGCCCTGATACGTCCGCCATTCACAAAGTGCGTCCGCGCTGATCTGAACCTGGACGCGTGAAGGCCGGGCGGAGGGACTGCAGACCGGGCGGCGGGCCGGACTCCCGCTCAGGCCTTGGCCTGCGTGCCGTCGTAGTCCCGCAGCGCCTTACGGAACTGGAGCCAGAAAAGCAGCGCCATGATCCAGGCCGCGATGGCGGTGCCGATCATGGTCCCTTCCGCCCCGTCGGTGAGGGCCCCGGCCAGGCTGAGGACGACGCTCAGCGCGGATCCGTAGATCATGGCGCTCACGCTTCGCTTCGCCGCGCCCAGGGCGTGCAGGCCCGTGCCGGCGCCAGTACTGACACACGAGCCGATGATGGACAGCACGGTCGGCCACACCAGCGGGAAGGTCGGTTTCCAGAGGTTCCCGAGCATCAGGTGCCCGAGCCCCCTCGGCAGCGCCACGACCAGCACGATCCCCCAGATCAGGCCCAGGAATGCCAGGCCGCCGCTGACCAGCAGGCAGAAGTGCGGCAGGTGCCGGGGCGAGCGGCGCAGGATCCGGGCCGCCTCGGGCAGCGTGACCAGCCCCATGCCGAAAAAGATCACCATGAACGGGCCCATCAGGGTGGTGGCGGCCTGGACGTAGCCGACCGACGCCAGTCCCAGGAACACGCCCACGCCGTAGTTGCGGAGCAGGCCCGCCCCGTTATTGGCGGTTCCCTCTATCAGGTAGCGCGGCCCGAGATCGCGGTGGCGCGACACCCATTCCCACGCCCCGGACAGCCGGGGCGCGAGACGGGCCTGCAGGGGGCCGATCGCGGCGGCGACGCCGGCCGCGGCGCCCCAGGCGAAGACGAACCAGAACACGTTCGCGTAGCCGGTGGCCCGCAGCAGCACCAGGGCGGGGATCAGCACGATCGTCCACACCGTGTCGTTGAGGAAGGCCTGGGCGCCGCGACCGTGCGCGAAGAACGAGTACCGCCAGCTGTCCTGCAGCATCAGCCCGGGCAAGGTCAGCCCGAGCGCCAGGAACGCCAGCCGGGGCGTGCCGCTGAGCAGTGCGGCCGCGACGAGGATGACGGCCCCCATCGTCAGGCCCACGGTCGTGGCGGTGCCGGTGCACTTGGTGACGGCGCGCCGCCAGGTGGGCTCGTCCGTGCCGCTGAACCTGACCAGGAGCGGGTCGGTGGCCAGGCCGCGTGACGCGTTGAGGGCGAAGCCGTAGGTCACGTAGGCCAGGCCGAACGCGCCGTACTGGACTGCCCCCAGGGTGCGGGCGACATAGATGTTGACGGCGAAGTTGCTGAGGCTGGACATCGCCTGGTCGGCGACTCCCCAGCTGAGACGCTGACTTGCCTGCTTGATCAACCGCCACGTCGCCGAGTTCGGCCGCCCAGCGGCCGATCCCGCCTCTTCGTGGCGTACCGTCTCAGATACCATCGCGCGACGTAGCTGTCCTAAGAACGGGCCGGGCTGGCGCCGATGTCGTCAATCCCTGTTCCCCCCGGTTCCGGCGTATGAGTCCGACGACGCTTGGCACGTCTGTCCATGACTTATACGATCGGCCGGTGTCGTGCCCTGATACTTTCCGGCACGTACTGATCGTGACATCGTAACGCACGAAGAGGAACCAGAAGAGGTCTGCCGTATCAACCTCGGCTGCTCGGTGATCTAGTGGGGGTGACGCCCCGCATCTTCCCAGCCGCATTGTGCGTAATTGAGGAAACAAGCTTGCCTTGGATTATCACGACCCATGTCCGGGACGGCGCGGAGCTCGTTCTGCCGCCCGCCCCCGCCCGCCGCGCCGGGCGCTGTGCGCGCGGCGGCCTCAGGGCTCTCGACCGGACCGTGGAGGCTTAGGTGTGCGGTATCTCCGGCTGCTACCAGCAGCCCGATGGTCCCAAGCTCGTGGACGTCATGACCGAACGGATCGCGCATCGCGGTCCGGACGCGCAGGGGATATGGAATCACGAGAACGACCGGGTCTCGATCCAGCTCGGCCACCGGCGGCTCTCGATCATCGACTTGTCCGCCGCGGCCGATCAGCCGCTGTCCAAGGGCGGCCTGACCCTGGCCTACAACGGCGAGCTCTACAACTACAAGGAGCTCAGGGCCGAACTGGCCAGCCGGGGCGTCAGCTTCGTCACCTCTTCCGACACCGAGGTCGTGCTCGAGGCGTGGCGCTGCTGGGGGCCGGCGGCGCTGCCCCGGTTCCGGGGCATGTTCGCGTTCGCCCTGGCCGATACCAAGACCGGCGAGCTGATCCTGGCGCGTGACCCGTTCGGAATCAAGCCGCTGTTCTACCGGCGGCGGGGCGCGGGCATGCTGTTCGCTTCCGAGCTGAAGGCGCTGGTCTCGGCGGTCGGCTCCGAACTGCGGATCGAGCCCGGCGCCCTGGTGGCATCGATGCTCTATTACTGGGTGCCCGAGCAGTTCTGCGCGATCGAGGGCGTGCGCAAGCTCCCGGCCGGTTCCTGGGCGCGTTTCACGCCGGACGGCCGTGAGCACCTCGAGCATTACTGGCAGGTCGCGGACGTGGCCCGGGAGGCTGAAGCCAGCCAGGGGCACAGCGCCGCACCGGACCTGGGCCGGGTGATCGAGGAGTCGGTCGCCGCCCACCTGGTGGCCGACGTGCCCGTGTCCAGCTTCCTGTCCGGCGGCCTGGACTCCAGCATCATCACCGTGCTCGCCCACCGGGCCGCCCAGGAGATCGATGCCTACACGATCACCTTCCGGCCCGAGGACCAGCGGCGGGAGGCCATGCCCGACGACGCGGTCTACGCCCGCAAGGTGGCCGCGCGGTACGGGGTGAAGCTGCACGAGATCGAGCTCTCGCCGGACATCGTGGACATGCTGCCGCGCATGGTGGACGCGCTGGACGAGCCGATCGGCGACGCGGCCGCCATCAACACGGTGCTGATGTGCGAGGCGGCCCGGGCGCGCGGGGTCAAGGTGATCCTGTCCGGCATGGGCGCGGACGAGCTGTTCGGCGGGTACCGCAAGCAGATGGCCTGCCTGATGGCGAGCCGCTACGGCCGCCTGCCCGGGCCGGCCCGGGCAGGCGTGCGGTTCGCGGTCGACCGGGCCCCGGTTACCCTCGGCGGCCGGGGGCTGCGGTACGCCCGGTGGG
>Ga0137407_10003769_pt1 | contig 10098 bp, 14 predicted proteins | sample CZOMad2_2_16fung_FD_108410 | JGI IMG/M metagenome (GOLD analysis project Ga0137407, IMG submission 108410) | Vadose zone soil fungal communities from Angelo Coast Range Reserve, California, USA - CZOMad2_2_16fungal (Illumina Assembly) | ecosystem: Environmental > Terrestrial > Soil > Vadose...
CCTGGTGCTGACCGATCCGATGTTCGGCGCGGCCGCAGGTCGACTGGCACAGCTCGCGGCGAAGAGCGGTTTGCCCGCAATGTACGGATTCAAGAGTCATGTGATCACTGGCGGTCTCATGTCGTACGGCGTCGACCTTCTTGAGCTGTTCCGCCGCGCCGCCACCTACGTGGACAAGATTCTCAAAGGCGCCAAGCCTGGCGACTTGCCCGTGGAGCAGCCGACCAAGTTCGAGCTGGTCATCAACCTCAAGACCGCCAAGACGCTCGGCCTGACGATCCCACCGTCGCTCTTGCTGCGGGCGGACGAGTTGATTCAGTGACCACGCGGCGGGCCTTCTTGGGCGCATTGGCAGGCGGCTTCCTCGCCGCGCCGCACGCCGGCGAGGCACAGCAGGCGGGGAGGACTGCGCTCGTCGGCGTACTGACTCCCGGGCGCCAACCTCTCGGACTACTCGAGGCCTTCCGACAGGGACTCCGTGAGGGCGGCTACGTGGAAGGTCGGAACCTGAAGTTCGAATGGCGCTTTGCGGAGGGAAGGAACGAGCGACTTCCCCAGCTCGCCAGCGATCTTGTCAGTCTCAAGGTCGACGTCATCTTCGCCATCAACACCCAAGCGGCCCAAGCGGCGAAGAGCGCCAGTGGGGCGCTCCCGATTGTCATCGCCCGAGTTTCCGATCCCGTCCGCAGCGGTCTTGTCGCCAGCCTTGCCCGCCCGGGCGGGAACGTCATCGGGCTGAGCGCCATCACCGAGGAGCTGAGCGCTAAGCGATTGCAACTGCTGAAGGAGGCGCTGCCCAAAGCCGCGCGTGTGGCAGTCGTCTGGAATTCCGGCAGAGGGCCGATGAGGTAATCCAATAGCCGGGCGCCGGGCCGACGGCCCCTCCCGATGCAGGCCGGGATCAAGGGCTTCCGCTTCCATGAGCTCAGGCACACCGGCGGAAGCCTCAACGACGTGCGCGAGCTCCCCGGCCTCTCAGATCTCAAGATGACCCAGCGCTACGCGCACCTGAGTCCCGCGCACCTTCGCCAAGGGGTCGGCCTGCTCGACGGGCTCACCCCGGCGAGGGAAGAAGCGATCCGATTGGCCCATGAGTTGGCCCAAAGTGATAAACTGGCCGCCGGATCGACGTCAGCGAAGCGCAAGTGGTCGATTTTGCCGTGGACGCCCCCGTAGCTCAGGTGGATAGAGCAACAGTTTCCTAAACTGTGGGCCGGGTGTTCGAGTCACCCCGGGGGCACCAACACTTAGCTCGCATCCGCCCCTTCTGGGGGCAGATGTCGGGGACAACACCCCGACTCATGTCCCCAGACGCAGCACGGCCGCCCCCGATGATCAGGTAGGCGGCCGTCCTGTCAATCATCCTCCGGGTCCGGGCGAGGCGGCCCGCGTCCCGAGCCCATGCACTCCGTCGGCTCCTCCGCTGCGAAGCAGCGCGGGCAGGGCGCTTCCCATGGCCACGAGTCCTCCCACGAGCAGGCCGGGCACGTCCAGATCGCCCAGATGGTCACGACGCGGCGATCTCCGACAAGATCTCGACCGACCGACCCCGAATCGCCGGGACCCCGGCTCCGCACCACGGGCATGGGGTCATGCCCCGGACCACCTTGCGTCCCGCCTGATACCACGTGCCCGGGCAGCGCCCGTGCTGGGAACGGTGCCGCCACCGTGTACCAGAGGATCGGCCATATCGTTCCTCCCTTGTAGCGGGAAGCTCTTGGCCGATGCGGGGTGGGCTGAAACACGACGAGCCCCGCATGGCGCGAAGCTCGCGCCGTTCTCTTGCCCTCTCTCGGGCCGCATCCCCGGTGATCCACCCGCTGTGGACTCCGGTTCCCACCCGGCTGAACGGCCACTCGGGTTGGGGGTGCGCTCATGGCGCACTCTCGTGATGCCTACGTGCGACCAGCGTAGCCGATCAGCCGAGCCGTCGGCAAGACCAAAAGCACTGTCGATGGAGTCCAGCAGTCACAAGTACGGTACTTGCGGCTGGGGTGAATCTTGGCCGATACTTCCGCGATGGCTCGCAAGGCATCCGCCGCCAAGGAGCCCAGCCCCGATGGCTGAGTATGCGAAGTGGTTTGCCAGTCGGGGCGGGAGGGCGCGGTGGTCGAGACGAAAGAGACGTTCGACAAAATCCGCCCAGAAGGGGTCCGAATGACACTACTCGACGGACTCATCACCCTCGGCAATACGACTTTCGGTTTCTGGGGATTCTGGTTGTGCCTCTTCGGACTCGTCTTCATCTTCGCCTTTCGGGCCCAGATTGGCGCACTCATTAGCCGAGTGACGAAGATCGGGGCCGGAAAGTACGCTGCTGAGACGTCGGAACCGAACCCCGAACAAAGACCACCCACGACTATCGCCGAACCACTATCTCAGCGACTACATGAGGGTGCTGATCCTCGACGTGCGGCAGACGAACTAATAGGAAAGCTCAGTCGAACCCCGTTCGTGGTTGAGCAAGAAGATCGCCTCAAGCAGGCGCTCTCCGCACAAGGTCTCGTACCGGAGTCACCCGAAACACATCGTGTCCTAATCGCCTATCTGACGACCGCTCTCCTAACGGCGGAGTTTGAGAAGTTGCACAGCGTTCTCTGGACGACACAGATGCGGCTGCTGAACGAGGCCAATCCTCGGGCACCCGTTGGGGTCACAGTCGATGAGATCCGAGCCTACTATGACCGTGGTGCTGCCGAGTCGCCTGCGATCTATGCCCATTACACGTTCGATGACTATCTGGACTTTCTCGTCAGCCAGCATCTGCTTGTAGCGTCGGACGCTCCGGAACACTACACGATTACCGTAAAGGGGCGGACGATGCTCTTGTACTTCGTCAACGAGGGCAAGGCCCTTACCGGGCGTGTCTACTGAAGAGTTTCCTGGGAGCGACTTGCCCATCTGGCTCGACGACCAAGGGCGGCGCGCCCCAACACGCCTTTGCCACGTCCCGAACTGCACCAGAGAATGGCCTGTACGTCGCTATCGCTTCGAGTACCTTCCATGGACGGGATGGCCCACCCAGCCGATGTTCATCGTGAACTGGTGCGGGCACGGTCAGCAGTTCGTCCCGTGGCCCGAGCCGGATGGGTATTGGGTGTTGGTGCCAGTGTGGGAACTTTGAGCGGTCAGGTCGTCAGCGCGAACTCAGACGCTGCGAACGCTAAATTTGAATGGCTTCTCACATTTGTTGCAGATCCACAGGCGCTCAAGCGGCCAGTCCTCCTTTGGGTGTGACACATGGCTCGCGTCTACACCACCCACCTCACGCACACCTTCCGATCCGCAATCCGGCTGTGGGCACTTCCTACTGGTGCTGGTCAGAATTCTCTCTGGCATGGCGATCCATCACCTCCTCCTCATCCCGAGCAAAATACGCCTAAATGCTACGTACACGGACCCGCCGACAGCACAGAGATACTGGAACCGGGTACGACCTGTTACGTCGAACCCGCACGACTCGCACACCCTATGCCCCGTGGCACGACCACCGGCATACTCCTCCACCGCACACAGATGGTTGCATAGCTGCCCTCGCTGCGTCCATGCTCTACGAAGTTCTGCTGCCCAGTCGGCTCGCAAGCTCACTTCCCCTTCGGCCCACGCGGGTCCACGGTGTCGGGGAGGCAGTGGAGTGTCATCTCCGGGGTCTCACTCCCGTCTCTGTTGACTCGCTTCTTGACCTCGTCGCGCATCATCCTGTTGGCTTCTTCTCGGCACCGCTTCTCGGCAGGCAAAGGAGTCGCAGTATCCCCAACTCGTATTTCCCCGGCTTGAAATGCTGTTATTGAGGTCCAAGTGAACCCTGGTTTTGCAATGCCGATGTTATCTCTCGCCCACAAGACCCACGCGCACTCAGCGGAGACCGACGTGGCGACGGCAAGCAGGGAGCAGAGTGTGGCAACCACGATGGATGAGCTATGGGTGGTCATCAGCGAGCCTCCACTATCTCAACCTCGGATCGCCGCTCCCAATGCATAGGCTTCGGTTGGCGAATGCCCATTTGGCCGTCGGCGTTGTAGCCTCAGCAATTTTGGCTGCGCCTTTGTGAATGGCGTCCTGTACCTTCCTCAAAGCCTCATAGGCTCGCTGAGTCCGCTCGAACTGGCTCGCTTCGCATTCACGGGCGCTATCGAAACTCTCGACGTGGGACCAAGCCTTGAGCGGAGCGTCTGGTTGGATCAAGCCCTTGTCATCAAAGGGCGGGCCCATCAGATACCATCCCATGAGGATAACGGTTGGCCAGCGATTGCTCATTGCATGCTTTACTTAGGCTCCAACGCCCGACGCTCTCCCGGAGTAAGGCGGGGCCAACGTCGCTTCTCCAGAGGCTCTTGCGCAAGCCTCGCTTCCGTGCGCTTCAGGTCGTCAGTCTGCTTCTGTTCAGCCTTCTTCCGCTGCCGCTTGTTCATCCGGTCCTCCCCGCGCTGTCATCGTTCGCCCCACAGTCGCATATCAGCCACACGCGATCATCCTCGACACCACCGTCCATCTCGTCGCAGCGACGGTGCTCCCCCAAGAAGGCTTCGAGCACATGCCATAGCGTGGTCACAGCTCCGCAAGTATAGCCGGGTCAAACCTCATTGGTCGATGACCCCAATCAGATACACACTTCGGGGTCCAACTGCGCCCGGGGGGGGGTCGCGGCCCAGCGGGGCAGTGAACGGGGGTATTCTAAGTATGAGCACCTCGACCGACCACACCGAGTCCGGCAATTCCCCGCCCAAGCTGCTGAAGCGCGTAGTGAACCAAGGCTACAGCCGAGTGAGGCTCGATGCCTTGAAGCAAACCGCATTCGAGACCGAGTTACTTGACGCGACCAATCATCTCGGCTACGTCGTCCAAATCAGAGCAGGCTCCCTCTGGGTCTGCCTTCCCTCTCGCCCGCGTGTCGAACGCGAGAAGCCCATCATCCCTACGGGCCGAGGCATCCGCGGCGAGGACACGGCGTGAACCTCGACGTTCACGTCTACACGCCAGAGACCTTGGCCGCCGCATGGGGCGCACCGTGGACGGCGTCTATCATTCGCGAGGCGTGCCGACGCGGGCACATCCCGGCACGGCAGATGGGGCGACGGTGGATCATTCCTACGGCCGAGTTGGCGGTATGGCTGGCAGAGCATGGGCCGAAGCCTGCGTCGAAGCCTGAGTCGAAGCCGACGCTGAAGCCGTACACCGTGAAAGTATGCGAACCTCAAGGTAAAGTAATAGCCGCTCTTCCGACTGGACTTTCCGCGTATCACACAGGTAGTATAGAGGGAGCGGTCAATCTATCGGGGGGGGAACGATGAAAAAGACGGTCCGGGAATATCTCTCAGCCATCGGCAAGAAAGGCGGCAAGGTGAAGTCTGCCGCGAAGCGGGAAGCCGCACGGGAACGCGCCTTGAGGCAGTGGGCGAAGCGGGGTGCCAAGTGAGGCCAAAGCGCGAGATTCAGATCAGATGGCGAGAGGACAGGGGAAAATTTCAAGTTGACGCTCTGCTCCCGCCCGGCTCAGCGAAGCCACGCATCCGCAAGCTGTTCGACACCAAGGACGAGGCTCTGGCCTACGCGACAAACGAACTCCAGCCGAAGCTGTCGGCCATGGAGCCCGTGAAGGATGACACGCTGACGTTGCAGCAGGCATTCGAGCGGTTCCACGAGGCGACAGCACGGCGTGCGAAGTCCACGCGCAAGGAGAACGCCCGGCTGGCCGCACATCTCCTCGAAGCCTTCGGGCCGACTACATTGCTCAAGAGCATCACCGCGAGCAGGATCGCAGCATACAAGTCCAGCCGACTGGCCTACACGTCGAAGCTGCGCACCGATGACGATGGCCACCCGGCCAAGCTGGGCGCGGCCACGATCAACCGGCCACTGGCGCTCCTGCGGCATCTCCTCAGGATGGCCGCGACCGAGTGGGAAGTGCTCCCGAAGGTTCCTGTCGTCAAGCTGGAGCAGGAGCCGCAGGGCCGTCTACGCTACCTCTCCGATGACGAGGAAGTCCGGTTGCTGGATGCGTGCGGCAAGTCCCAGAACCCGGCTCTGCTGGACCTCGTCAAGATTGTGCTGGAGACCGGCCTACGTCGGGGCGAAGTGCTGGGGCTCACGTGGGACCGTGTAGACCTGAGTCGCGGCGTGATCATGCTGGAGCGGACCAAGAGCGGCAAGCGCCGCGAGATCCCGATGCGCGACGCCGTCTATGCCGTCCTGTCGGCGATGCCTGACAAGTCCGGCCGCGTGTGGCCTGACTCTTCAGTACGGAAGGCCTTCGAGACGGCCGTGAAGCGGGCCAAGCTGGAGGACTTCCACTTCCACGATCTACGGCATTCGTTCGCGTCGAAGTGGATGATGCGCGGTGGCAGCCTGCTGGGCCTGTCCAAGATCCTCGGACACGCGACGCTGGCCATGACCACGCGCTATGCGCACCTGTCCCCGGATCATCTCCGGGGCGAGATGGAGAGCACGGGCGAGCCGCAGGCACCGAAGCTGCGCGTCGTCAGAAAGGCGGTGAACGCGTAGAAGAACCGAGGTATAATTGACGTGCCTGCTTATCGTGCCCGGAGCGGCCGGGAGCCTAAAAAACTCCCGGCTCGCTCCACCTGTTACGAGAGGCGGGCGAACAGGCAAGCTGTACAGCACGAGGCAGGCGGGACGCGAAAGGTCGAAGAGGGCCGGAGTAGCTGAGCCGGACAAAGGACCCCAGCCCACAAAACGCTCTCAGCGATAAGAGGGCGATCCAGCCAAAAGCAGTTCACCACTTGGCTGGAGGATACAAACGTGACAACCGACGCGGTAGAACCAAACGCTAACACTGGGCCGTCGCAGAATCGCGCAAGCGGCGCGAGCCCGCCACCGAAGGCCGTCGCACCGAAGTACGCCATCACTTTTCTCTCTGCCCTGCTCGACGGTGTAACCTCAGGCTTCACTGATCTTCGAGCCCTTCCCGCATCCGATGACGTCACGCTGGTACCCGTCGGCGACTACGACGCCGTCGCGGCGTTCATGCAAGCGAACAAAACCAGCGACCTCTATATGGGCGTCGCCACGCGGGCGACTACCAAGGACGGCACGCTGAAGAACTGTGCCAAGCTGACGGCGCTCTTCGCCGACATCGACTTCAAGACCTTCAAGGACAAGCCTCTCGATGGAGTCTCGGAATCCGCGACAACCGACGCAGAGGCCGAGCGTCGTGCCCGCGAGAAGCTGGCCGCGCTGCCATATCCGCCAAGCATCATCGTTGCCTCTGGCGGTGGGCTCCACTGCTACTGGCTCTTGACCGTAGTGCTCGATGTCCAGACCGAAGAGGCTCTGATCCGCGATGCGCTCCGGCGTCTCTGCCTCGCAGTCAATGGCGATATGAACGCAGCCGAGCCCGCACGCATCCTGCGACTGCCCGGAGCCTACAACCACAAGAAGGCCTACGGCATACCCCGCCCGGTGAAGCTGGAACTCTGCGAGCCGTCGCGTCGGTATGCGCTGGCGGATCTGCTCGCCGTGCTCCCAGAGGAGCAGCGCGAGGATGCTGGGAGTAGCGGTGGTGGGGCTGAGTGGGAGTGGATCGCGGACAAGCTGAAGAATGGTAGTGAGGACGGAGAGCGTAACCCGGACCTGAGCAAGATCATCGGGACGCTCGTGAAGCTGATCACGGACGATGCGGCCATCGAGGGAATGCTCGAAGGCTGGCTGATCAAGTGTGGCCAGCTTCCCGGCGACCCGCCCGGTAATGAGGAGAAGACGCGCCAGCAGATCCGGGACATGATCAGGCGCTTCCGCGAGCAGGACGCGCAGAAGACGACCGAGTGGCCCGTGGTGCAATCGTTGCCTGAGGCGTTCGCTCGTGTCCCGGCATTCGATATCGATGCGCTTCTGCCAGCATCGTGGGCCGCGTGGATCAAGGACGCATCCGAACGGGCGCAGTGTCCACCCGACTTCATCGCCGTGATCGCCATCGCTGCGTATAGCAGCGTCGTGGGGCGGCAAGTGGGCATTCGGCCGAAGCTGAAGGATAGCTGGACCGTGGTTCCGAACCTCTGGGCCGCGATCATCGGGCGACCCGGCATCATGAAGACTCCCGCGATGCAGGAAGCTCTACGCCCACTCTATCGACTGATCGCCGACGCTGACGCCGAGTGGACGGCAGGGGAAACCGACCGGGACTTCGATGCGAAGTACCGCGAGGCGCAAACGACTGCGTTTGATACTGAGATGAAGAGGACGGCGAGAGGTCAGGGCGAGAACAGCCGCGAGACGTTGCGGGCTCAGTACGGGCTAATGCAAGACGCGGCGAAGGCTGCCAGCAGGCCCAAGCGGCGCTACGTCATGAACGACGTGACCGTGGAGAAGGCCGCAGGCATGCTCGAAGAGAACCCGAACGGAATGCTTCAGGCCCGCGATGAACTCCCCGGCTGGCTCAACATGATGGACCGTGACGGCCGGGAGAACGATGCCGCCTTCTATAAGGAATGCCACGACGGCAACGGCCGGTACACCGTGGACCGGATCGGGCGCAAAGGTGAGCAGATCGACGGGCTCTGCCTCTCCGTCATCGGTGGCATCCAACCGGGGCCACTCAAGCAATATCTCCAAGGCGTCTTCGACGAAGGCCTGACCGACGACGGGATGATCCAACGCTTTCAGCTAATGGTCTGGCCGGACATCGGTGCCGAGTGGACCGACATCGACGACTTCCCCGACTCCGATGCGTTCGACGCCGTGGTCGAGGTCTTCCGGCGCGTGGCGACCCTCGAACCCGTGGCACTGGGGGCAACCCGAGCCCAAGGCGACGGCCTGCCCTACCTCCGCTTCGACCCCGCCGACGGGGCGCAGCAGGCCTTCCGGGTCTGGCGAGAGGCGCTTGAGCGTCGGACCCGTGACCCCCGGACCCGAGAGTCATCCGTCATGATCAGCCACCTGTCCAAGTACCGGAAGCTGATGCCCGCGCTGTCGCTGCTCCTCCATCTGGCCGATGGGGGCACAGGCCCCGTCAGCCTGACGGCGACCAAGCGGGCCATCGCATGGTGCGACTACCTCGAAGCCCATGCCCGCCGTGTGTACCAGAGCGTCACGGACAAGGCCGGGACGGCGCTCAAGCAGGTTGCCGCCAAGGTCGAGACCACGCTACCGAGCCCCTTCCGCCAGCGTGTCCTGACCAATCGGACGGCGTGGGGCCAGAGGAATGAGGACGGCGTGATCGCCGCGCTGGACATCCTGATCAAGCTGGGCTGGCTCCGGTCACGGGAGATTCAGTCGGCGAGCGGCGGGTGGCCCGTGGTCGAGTACGAGATCAACCCGGCGATTTTGGCGGAACGGTCATGAGCGCAACCCCGTGTTTTTCGGGTCGAGTGACACGAGTGACACAAGTGGTTATAAGCACTGTTTCAAATTCTCTCTCTCTCACCCTCGATTTTGAATTCACCACATACCCCTACACGGCCATGTCACTCGTGTCACTCGAATGGATGGCTCGCGGCACCGAACGACCACAACTTCCCCCGGCAGTAGCCGGGCATGAGGGGGGTAGACCAATGACTGTGTACGAACTGATCAGCAAGCTGATGGCCACGCCGCGTCTGTCTGGCGGGGCGTGTCCAGTACGCGCACGTCGCGGCCTGCGCCAAGTGCGGGGAGAGCCCGCCATCGCCCAGTGCTGGCGCTGTCGCGCCCCATATTCTGATGCTTCAGAACTTAGTCGATTGTCCCCAGCCTTGTCCCCGCCATGGAGCGGCCCTGATGCGTCGCGCACTTGCCCCAGCGCAACAGTTCAAGGATCTGTGGCCCCACCATCCCAGCATGCCCGCGTACGCGGGGGTTGCTGGGGCTCGCTGGCTACGTTCTGATGCTTCAGAACTTCGGCTGAGCCGAACACAAACACATACCCAAAAGGATCGCTATGGCAACCCAGAAGCCCCGCCGTCGCAACGCTAAGCCCAAAGGCCTGCCCCGAGGCATAGCCTTCGACCCCGAGAGAGCCCGGCAAGCTGGCCTGCGTAGTGCTGAGAAGCGCAGGCTGGCGCGTGAGGCTGCGCTACAGGCTGGGCAAGGGGATGATGCCAGCGACCCCAGCAGCGCCGCGCCAGCGGGCAGTGCTGGCGCTCCGGGGGGCGCTGGGCTGCCACG
>Ga0137407_10003771_pt1 | contig 10097 bp, 20 predicted proteins | sample CZOMad2_2_16fung_FD_108410 | JGI IMG/M metagenome (GOLD analysis project Ga0137407, IMG submission 108410) | Vadose zone soil fungal communities from Angelo Coast Range Reserve, California, USA - CZOMad2_2_16fungal (Illumina Assembly) | ecosystem: Environmental > Terrestrial > Soil > Vadose...
CAAGATACTAGGACTGAGATCGTGCGCAGGCTAGCGGAGACGCAGCACAGTAGCTTTGGCTTCACGAAGGCTCCCTATGGGGCGGTGAGCGAGTGTATCCCGGTGACGCAGGTTAAGAGGCTGACATGAACTTTGATTGGTCCGTAAGCGTCGGCTCCCTAATCAATACCTTCATGTTCGTAGTTACCGTCCTAGGAGTTTACTTCAGTATCCTACGAAGGCTTGATCGCCTGGAAGCCAAGATGGATACTATCTGGGATTGGTTCATTAGTAAGTTTCCCGTCAATAAGTAGATAGACGAATGCCCCTGCCAGCGTGACAGGGGCATTGTTGTGTCTACTTACTGGACGATGGTATTCTTTGGACTGGCCGATGGCGTGGCCTTTATGCTAGGACTCTCAGCAGACTCCGCGATGATATTGCTTGCAGTTACCATGAAGACGGCAGGAAACTGCTGACCCGCCAAATCAAGTGACTGTCGCGGAGTTATCGGAGATGTAGCCAAGACAGTACCAACGATAGTAGCACTGGCCTTTACGCACGGCGTCACATTCACGGGACAACGATAGACCGTGTAGGACTTAACTTCCTGACCAATGGGCAAGGGAGACCCGGTAGTGTCTGTAACTACCGTATCCCATATGATTGTAGGGGCTGCTAGGGCAGGAGTCACCGCAGCAAGGAGTAGCAAGGTCGCTAGAAGAAGTGTCTTCACATGTTCTCCAATTTTACGAAGGGTTAACGACGATGATATCATCGGGCGCGCCAGCGTCAGTAATAACATACCGCTTCTTGGTAGACCGCCTAGAAGGTACCTGACGCAGTACCTTCGCAGCCTTCGTGGCCTTCATGCGCCGCCACGCGGGAAGATGGCTTGCGAGCCAATCTAGCCCCACGTAGGCTGGCCAGAAGCCGAGGGCGAAGAAGAAGCCCTCAATGACGGGATTCAAAAGGTCGCCAGGGCTGTTCATTGGCTTGCGGGTCAACTGACCCATATGTCTCCCGGTAAGCGATAGCGAGCGCACGCCACGCAAGGTGTATGAGAGGGTGCGCCCCACTATCGGGATCAACGTGTACTCCATGCTTCCACTTGTCAAGGTGGCTGAAGATGGCAGCCTCGTGGCTGTCATCGCGCCACCAGGGGGGCTTAGTGCCCGCCGCTCTCTTGCGCCCCCCATCCTTGGTAACGCTCTGAAGCATCTCTAGGAAGACTTCAGCAATAACATTCTGCTCTTTGGGATCGTAAGCCATCAGTCACCCTTTCCAAGGTAGAGGATGGTGAGCCCAAGCGCCTCCCCGAGCGCCTTCTCAGCCTGCGCTCCCTTCGACTTCTTCCAGCCTGGGAGCAGGGCGATGGCTTCGGCGAAGGTACAAATCCAAGCCGTATCTGCCCCAAAGCACTTGCGTCGCAGGGCTAGAGCATGAATTGATAACTTGTCCGCCAACTCATTCTCATCGCCACTCGGAACGCTAACCTTCCCAAAGTCCGCCTCATCCCGCTCAGCCGGGTTGAATACCTCATGTCCTAGCTCGCGGAGAGTCTTGGCGGCGGCGTGGAAGGCAGGGAAGTTGAACTCTGGTAGGCCCCGCATTGGTCCTGCAAGGTATATCCGCATTAGTTGTACACATCTCCATTCTCACGCAGCTTCTTGTCCTCGTATGGGACAGCTACGCGTCTATAGAACTCTTGCTTAACGTTCTCCAAGACTCCCGTAGCCTTGGCGATGCGGTCATAGCTTAGTGGCTTCGCCCAAGTATCTACGATCCGCGTGAGCATGTAGTTCAACTCCCCCTCAGTCAAGCTGCTGACGTAGGGGAGGGGCGTCTGGATCATTATCTCGACTACTTCGCGACGATCCTTCTTGATGTATGGCACTAATTGCCCTCCAACCGCTTAAAGATCAGGTCTCTAAGAGTTACCAAGTTGGGCAAGAGATAGAAGTATGACGGACCTGTATAGCACAAATGCTCGTGAAGCTCCCGCGCTTCCGTTTCGTTCAACGTGATAGTAACAGACTCAATCTTTGATCGTGTCGTAATTGAAACGTTCATCACAAGTATTGCCCCAATCCTTTCTTATCTCCGTTTCCCTCAGCCAGCTTAACTCCCTTAGCCAACTCGGCCAAGTGAGAGTGCTCAACCGCCCGCATCATCTCTTCATCGCTGGCAGCCTCGGGATCGAGTTCCTTGCGCAACTCTTTGAGCGCATTGATCTGGTCAGCGGTCATGCGGATGGCGGTCTCCCGCGTGATCTCCTCAAACGTGATGCGATCGAAGACAGCGAACTCAATCGCTCCCACGGGGAGGATGATGCGGGGCTCGGCCTCCCCATTGAGGAATCCCCGCAAGAAGTGGTCGTCAGTGACGATGGTGTCGAGGGCGATTGACACCTGCGGTACCACATTGGTCCCCTGCAAGAGCATGACATATTTGGACTGTGGCTGCTCCGACAGGTCTTTGAACTTCACGATGGTAGTTTCAAGGTACGCTTTCATCTTTGGCCTCTTTCCTCCGTGCCCTGGCACCTTTGAGAGCAGCTTCAACAAACGTCCTTTTCGCGAGCGTAGCATCGTCAAGGTAAAGGTCGGCAATTGGGGCAGGAACAATCGTGTGACCCATCTCTTGTAGACGAGTAACTTCTGGATTCAAGACAGACTTCGCATTCACGAGAATCGTGAACTTGACCTGAGCCTTCCCCATCGCTCATGCCTTCCCTGCTTTCAGCGCATTCAGCCTCGCATTAACTTCCCGCATCTCCTCGGCGCTCATTCCACGTCCCGGGTTAATCACTAGGTTATCTTGCATCTCTTCCTGCTCCATGTGAGTAACCGCTGTCTCAAGAAGCTGAGCCATGAACTCATGGAGATTACGAGTAACGGACGGATACAGCTTAAGAATGCGATCATGCTGCTCACGAACTCTCCTGTTCAAGTCTTGGGACAGCCAAAGTGTGCGCTTAATGGTCATGGCACGCATCGGAGTCTTATGCAATCCCTGGACCATCGGTCTAGGCTTCATCTTTCTCCACCAGTTGAATCCACTTGTCGTTCCCCCACTCCCAGACTCTGCCGAGAGTGTCCACGCCAACGATGGACTTGATTAGCTGTAGCTCGGTTTGCCCTGTGATGGGGTTGCGCCCCATCTGGATAGCCGTGATTGACGTACTAACACTAGTGAACCACTTCTCAGCGACCATAATGCCCTCCACACTTGGGACAGCGCCACGCCCCTTCAATGAGGGTGAGTGGGACCTTACAAGTAAAGCACGTAGTCGGGTGACTCATACAAGCTGCCTCCGTCCTGTATCCATCATGTATGGGCGCATGATTGAGTAGTCTTCCTCAAGGGTCTTCACATCGCTCTCGCAGCGGGCTACAAGGAGCGGTAGCTGCTTCTTCGGGTGCGCCAGTACCTCATTCCACTCCTGGGGAGACAAGTCCATCTTCTGCTCTTTGGTCCCAAGCCAGCGGGCAATGTGAGCCTGGGAGTTACGAGATAGCTTTAGCTGCTTCTTGGCAAAGAGCCAAGTGTCGATCTCGTAGCGAGGCTGCCACGCAGGCAGGCGATGGAACACGTTGCGACTGACGAGCAAAGGAACATCGTGGTACTTACCAAAGTGCGCCACAAAGACTTCAAACTGGCGCAGGAACTCGATGGCATCTTTGGTCAGCTTGCGATCATCGCCGGGACGAGTCACGACAAAGCTAGTAATCTCTTTGCCAAATGGCTTGATACTCACCACGAGCAGCGAGTTGTAGTCCCCGTTGAGCCCTGTACTCTCGGTATCAACGATGGCAACCTTCCCACGATCTTCTGCCCATTGTAGGTACTCCTGCTTACTAAGGTTCATTAGTCGTCGTCATCCTCTCTGTCACACCAGGGGCACTCTAGCTCCGTCCCACATTGGGGACACACTAGCTTAAGCGGGTCTTGAAAGTCGCCGGGAACCTCACCTTGGTCCCGTACACCACCCACTCCGCTTCCACTATCTCCCTTAGCTGGGAAGCTGAGGAGGAAAGTCGTTCCATAGGGCACTGGTATTTCCACCCATCGTGCATCTGATACATTAAGTCTAGCCACGGCATCTCCCTTTCAATGCGGATCGCGGTGAAATTGGCTACGTCTGATACACCTGCTTGCATCGGGTAGTCAAACGCGATACGCCATGCACTTGGACCACTTTCGGATATTCGTCGCTTGCGTCCGAGGAAGGTTTCAGCGTAGGGCATTCCTCCACCGGGAGGCTTACTAATACTAAGACGGGTAGCCCTTCGCCAAGCAGCTTTTGCCGGATGCGCAGCAAGATATCGTGTTGATGCCTGGACAAGAAGCGTGGAGGAGAGTCCGAGGGCTTTAGCACCCGGAATGTCTCCTGCTCTAGCCGGGTCGCCGCCGTAATCCAGTCGATAGACGAATCGTTTAGCGAAAACGCGACGAGGGTCGTCTTTGCCTTCCCACTTAACACTTTGCCTCCAAGCTTGATTAGCGTCTGATTTATGAGGGTCTTTACGATCTGGAGGATAAGGAAGCCCAAACAGATCGCAACTATTGAGGGTATGGATATCCCATCCATTTGCGAAAGCCTCTAGAGAAGGAATGTCATTGCAGGTTGCCGCGTTGATGCGGAGTTCAAACTGATCCCAATCCCATTCTAGCCAACCAGTACCTTCATCTGGGCATACAATGTCTCGCAAATCTGCGGGAATTTGCGCCATCGGTGGGCTAATCGTGCTCCACCGCGCGTTGGCCTGGGCGTGGACGTGGAACTCAGGGTGGATGCGCTCGACGCCAATGAGGGGCTTAATGTAGTGAGAGAAGGCTTGCATTGCTCCCGCATAAAAGACACGTGCTTCGAGCAGGGGATGAGCCCCACTGGATACGCGATCTTCCACTTCCCCCCAACTAAGACCCTCACGCTCCTCCCGCTCGAAGTCAGGGAATGGTTCGTACAGCGCACGCAACGTGGCAACGCTGTCTCCATCCAGGGAGACCTTCTTCGTGTCCTTGTGCCTCTGGATCGGGAGCCCTTCACTGTCATAGAGTACCTCTTTGAGTTGGTCATCGCTGCCCACATTGAACTCACGGCGGCCTGTGTAACTCTTGGCAAGCTGGCTGGCGAGGGCCATCTTCTCAGTGTATTCAGCTTGGGCGGATGCGACCCGCGACTTATTCACCCGAATCCCGCGCTCGTGTGCTCGCATAACAATGGGGAGCAGGGGGATCATTTCCTGGCGATAGATGGTCGCACTCTTGGGATCGACAGCGAACTCCATCTCCATGCCCTGCCACGCACTAATCGTGTCAACCACGTCGCCAGCGTTATACATCGCTGGATCAACGTGCTTCAAGTGCTTCATCTTGGGCCTATCACTATAGACAGACGCCAGGAACTCCAGGGTGTGAGGCCACTCGGCCCAAAGGACCGAGTGCGCCAGCATCGTGTCATGGACCTTAAGTGCGGCAAATATGGATCGGTAGTCTCCCGCAAGAACTCCTGCTGCACGAAGAACCTCAATGTCGGCGATCGCATTCTGTAATACGAAAGTCCCATCGAAAAGCGAAAAGTAGGAGATGAACTGTCGCTTAGAGGCTTCTCCCACTCGAAGCCAATTGAGTTGTAAAACGTCCGAGCCAGGGAAGCCGAGACCGATAGTGTGAAGCTCTTTCGTATCTGGATCGTACTCGGTATCCACCGCAATGAAAGGTGCATGTAACGCTTCCTGCCACCAGTCGTGCTGGTGGCTTACCCCGACGATTTCGGGCATTGGCGCGGGCCACCGTCCCGAGAGGAATAGTGGGATTTTTCGCCAGTCACGATGCGATGGCGCTCGCAGCTTTGAGTTACGTTGTCCAAATAGGTCTGCCACGTGGAGCACACCGAGCACTGGACATCCACGGAAGAGATTGGGGCCAATGAACCCACGCCAGTCGGTGATGGGCGCAGGTTGACCAGTCGCCTTCCACGCCGCCGCTCCTGTAGCCACGATGAGACGAGTACTGCTAGGAATGTTAATATGGCCAGCACAACTAGCCAAAGCATCGCGTAGCACCTTCCCTGTTGGAATCTTGTTGACTCTCTTACCTGTAGCTGGGTCCGTAAAGCGGTAACACAGAGCGTTGCCAAGGGAGACGTTCTCTCCCCTGACAAGCCCCGCCTCGGGGAAAAACTCCCCAATCATCATTTGCCCTGTGCGCCCGACGAATGGCTTCCCAGCCTTCTCTTCCTCCGCGCCAGGGTTCTGTCCAAGCACGAATACTGGTGCGCCTTCAATCAACTCGTCGGGCACGCTGTAGGGGGAGCAGAGCATTAGCGCCCGCCACGCCCCCGTCGAGTGGTACGGAATCGGCTTACCCGCGCTTCGCCAAAGACGTACCAACCATGACCGTCACGAGCATTCCCATCCAAGGTATGTCCGCCATCAAATGCACGGAAGAACTCGACACCAACGGAACTGTCACCGTCGCGCTCCCGAACAATACCACTCTGATTTGGCCTTGGACCGCCAGCATTGTCGGCGTAGTTTGCCTTAAGCAAGCGAATGACATCACCAACCCTCAAGTCAGCGATGGGAGTCACAACGCGCGACCCACGAGTCTTGGTGATTGGACTAGACAGACGACGCTTCATTACTCGCCTCCAGACTGAACGGAATCGAGGGACTCAAGGCCAGCAGCGCCGAAGACATTGCCGGCGCCCTCGGGGTTAACTGCAACGCAATCTGTGAGCGTAACTTCAGCAGGCAGATTTGGACGCGACTCGTCCACGAGAGCCTGACACTCTTCCTGACTATCCATCACGCGATAGTCCACCATAGCACCATCGTACCAAGCAGTCGTGAGCCAAACGAGGCCCACAACAATGAGTGAAGTAATAGCTTTCATTTCTCCCCCTTACTTGAGTCGAGAGATCGACTGGACGTAGTTGTTGATCGTGTAGCCAGACGCCAGGAGATCGGGAATATCCTTCTCCTGCACATCTCTCCCCACAGTGAGGTACTTATCCTTCTCTGGGGACTGCATCGTCTCGGTCACGAAGGCGGCAATGTCACCGTTGGCGAATGCCTTGATGACTTCCACTACTGAGCCTTCCGTGTTGAGCGCCTTAGTCATGTTGGCGAACAGCTTGAAGTCCTTGTTCAGCTTGCCATTGTCCCGGCGCTTCTCAAGGCCACTGATGTTGAAGAAGATTGTCCCCTTGCGCTCACCGCTGGCCAAGTCAAGGGCCTCAGCTTGGAAGTGAACGTAGGGAGTGGCGTCCGCACCGTCGCCGACCTGGACCTTATGATCGGCGTAGCGCAGGCGGTAGTTACCGCCAGTGATCGTGCGGGGCCGGTTGGCTTCCGCAAGGGCACTCTTGTCCGCGACTTGGTTTGCGATTGCGCTGATATCTAGCTCTTGGGGCATCTCTTACTCTCCTCTTTCTCTTTAGCTTTCAGCTTTGTGTCCAGTACACCAAACTTATAACCGGCGTCAAAGTTCTCGTCAGCGAGGGACTCAATCAAGTCCCAGATTCGCTCCCTCTTCGTAAGCTTGGTCATTTCTTCTCCTGCGCTGGGATGGCATTCTCGATAGCCTTCCAGATGGCTGCCCAGCCTCCACCACCATCGGGAATCACGATCTTCTCCGTGATTGTCTTCGCGACGCGCTGTCGCGTGGCCACACCTGTAGAGGGCGCAAAAGATACTGTTCGTACAACATTTGTTGCACCTTTGGTGTCCGCTTGAAGCTCACCAACAAAATCAAACCAGCCAATCGAGTCGCCACTGGACTTCCCGATAAGGTTAGGAGCAGTTTTTGAACTTCCTGCGATGTCGGCTTTGTCATGGCTCGCTACCCACAAGACTACCTTCCCGGTAGTGCGGGAGGCGATGACACAGGCTTTGAGAGCAAGCTTGATCTGCCCCCATAGCATCTTAGCCCGCTCTCCGTCCAGCTTTGGGTCTGGGTATCGAAGTGAACCAACCTTATCAATGACAACCAGTTCTTCGAGGGCTGGCAGGCTATCAAAAGCGACCGCAGCGAATGGGGCCTTACTATACTCGGCGACAAGGGCGGTAAAGTCGGCCAGGGATTCCACTGTCTCGGCCACCATTCCCAGACCCATCGCGGCAATCGAAGCATACCCATCTTCTCCCTTAATGTTGACGAAGGCGATTTTCCCACGTTCCTTACCCCAGCGCAAAAAATCGCCCTGAAGGTGCGTCTTGCCGCCAGCATAAGGCCCGTGAATGAGAACCGCCAGCTTATCCAGCGTTGTCAGGTTCAGGTCGATCTTCGTTCTCAATGTCCACCAGCTTCCTGAGTGCGGTAACGATACGAAGCTGCAACGCCTGTAGCTCTCCCAGGCGAGCTGACATCTCTTCGAGACAGTCAGCGGTTAGTCCTACGATTGCCATGACGGTATCATCGTTGTCCATGTTTTCTCCTAACGTAGTCCTGCTCCATCAGAGTTGGGTCAAGGTGGTGCTTCCAGACGGCGAGGTTGCAGTCACACATTCCGTATTGGGACCGGCAGGGCATGAAGGTGTAGGGATCGCGCTCCCCCATCTCAATAGCCTCCATGTCAGCCCAGGCTCGCTCAGCGAAGCCAAGCCACATAGCCATTGACTCAGGGTTAATTTCATAGGGAAGTAGCTCCATCTGGAACTTGGGTTCCAGGGTGACGAGAGCGATGTTGTAGGTAGTGACTTCGCCGCCAGTGACACCCGACAGTGCCCAGCAGTAGTGGTACATCTGCCAGGAGTACTCGTAGTCTTGGATGAGGAACTGGCGGTTGCGGTCACGTTCCTCGGGGGAGCGCCCACGAACCGCCAGCTTAAGCTTGTAGTCAACAATGGAATACCCTCTCGGAGTGACGACCGCTAGGTCTGGCTTGGCGTGGCCGTATGCTTCTCCCAAGTCGGCCTCAACAAGCATCTCGGGGGAGAACCACTCTGGAGGGATGGGGGATTGCTCGATAGCCTTGCGCACGGCGCGCTGAGCGCGGGGTACAACCGCGTCCCGCATGGCAGCGTCACGGTCACTTACCTCGAAGCCTGCTAGCTCTGCCAAGCCAGCCTGAGCGAGGGTAGTGGCAACAGCGACAGCCTCGTCTACCACTCCAGGGGGGATGAGTGTGGAGGTAGGTGCTGTCTGCTGCCACTGGTGAGCCGAAGCCATGCCAGCAGTGAAGGCGCGACCGAGGACGCGAGCGTAGTCGCGGGGGCCGTTAAGCCTGCGGGGCGTCCATTCATACTGGAGCGCCCACCAGAGAGGGCATTGCATGAAGGACTCAGTTGACGACGGACTATACACGCGCATTTCGTTCAATTTCTCCGGGGTTTCGTTATAACACCGCGCGGCCGATCACCCGATTTTGGAGACCGCGCCAAATTAACCCCCTAGAAGGGTGGTTAATTCTTTTTGGGCGCGATGTCGTCCGCGCTATAACGCTACCGTGCGGGAAAGAAATCACCATCCCCTTAAGGAACACAATGCCAGAAAACCTGATCGAACTGCTAGAAGGGCCTGATACGACGCCACCTTGGGTCGTGCCGGATTTCTTGTGCCAAAATGAGGTAATGATCTTGGCGGGGGAGGCGGGGGCCGGGAAAAGCATGCTAACCTACACCCTCTCGATGGCTTTGGCCTCAGGAATACTTTGGCTCGAACGCCCCCTTGAGGCCCAACGGGTGCTGTACTGTGACGAGGAGAACCCGTATTGGACCCGCCGCCAGTATGCCAGGTGGGCGTATAGGGGCCTTGGCTGCCCCCCCAAGGCTACTTTAGCCAAGAACCTGTGGTTGGAGCCCCTCCAACTGACGAATGCTGGTCCTGGGGGCTGGCAGTCGCGCCTATGCCAACTTGCCCAAGCCCACAAGCCCAACCTCATCATCATTGACACCGCTACCCCTGCCTGCCACATAGACGATGAGAATGACAACGGGGAGGCTACGCGGGCTGTGACCAAGCTGAGGGGGGCCATGTTAAACGCTGCCCCCGGTTGCAGCATGATTGTCTTGCGGCACGCCAGGATGGAGCCCGAGAGTGGCAAGTACAAGCCACGGGGGGCGACAGCATGGATTGGGGCGACGGATTGTACCCTCCTCCACAGCAAC
>Ga0137407_10003772_pt1 | contig 10096 bp, 11 predicted proteins | sample CZOMad2_2_16fung_FD_108410 | JGI IMG/M metagenome (GOLD analysis project Ga0137407, IMG submission 108410) | Vadose zone soil fungal communities from Angelo Coast Range Reserve, California, USA - CZOMad2_2_16fungal (Illumina Assembly) | ecosystem: Environmental > Terrestrial > Soil > Vadose...
CATCGACTTCAGTGCAACGAGTGTGCGTTGTACTGACGAACTCAAGCGGAAATACAACTTAGACAATCTCCAGCTCCGCCAGCTTCCCATTGAGCGGGTAAGTGAATTGGAGACGACCTTCGATCAGATCGTCTGCACCGGGGTTCTCCATCATCTCCCGGATCCCGATGCGGGGCTCAGAGCTTTGCGCGGTGTACTCAAACCGGACGGCGCGATGCATCTCATGGTGTATGCGCCGTACGGACGGACCGGCATCTACATGCTGCAAGAGTTTTGCAGACGGATCGGCATCCGTGCCACCGATGAGGGGATTCGGGATCTCATCACTGCGCTCAAGGCGCTGCCACGCGGACATCCGCTGGAAACCCTGCTGCGCGAGGCGCCGGACTTCCGCAATGAACCAGCGCTGGCCGATGCGCTTCTGCACCCGCAGGACCAGGCGTATTCAGTCCCGCAATTATTCGATCTCATCAATAGTGGAGGACTGACATTCGGTCGTTGGATCAGACAAGCACCCTACAGCCCTCACTGTGGGGTGATCGCAAAGATCCCGCAGGCTGCCCAGCTGGCACAGCTTTCGTTACAGGATCGGTATGCCGCGGTCGAATTATTTCGGGGCACAATGATTCGCCACAGCGCGGTTGCCTACCGAGACGATGCTCCCGGTGATCTGCAACCTATCAGTTTTACCGGTGAGGCTTGGCTTAGCTACGTGCCGATTCGAATGCCAGACACGATCTGTGTTCAAGAGCGGTTGCCTCCGGGGGCCGTGGCCGTTTTGATCAACCGAACTCACACTTACACCGACCTTTATCTACCGATCGATGCGCAGCAGAAGAAACTGTTCGATGCGATTGACGGGGAACGCACCATCAGCGACATCGGCCAGGAGCACGGGCATTTTGACACCGCGCGTGTTTTGTTCGAACGACTCTGGCGGCACGATCAGGTTGTGTTCGACGCCTCGCGATGCAAGGACCAGCCGTCAGGGGAAGGAGACCGTGAACCATGACAAACAAGGGCAGTGGGGACCAGGACAGAGAGATTTTCAAGTTTGCGTGACGGCGCAGCCCAACGCACGAGTTCAGACTTCGTGGGAAGTGCGTGCTGCTAATGCGCGCATCTAGACGGGTGGTGGATATGAAAAAAGACTGGAAGCGAGTGTTCGGATTCGAATGACGAGGGGCGAGGGGGAAAGAAAATCGAGGGACGAGAGTGTCGAGTGGAGTGAAATTCAATTTGGCAGGAGCAAACAGAGACAACAGAGATCAACTTAATTAAACTTTGTTGCCTCTTGTTCATGTTTATTCTGGAAGGTGTCCGATGGCCAACATAACAGTGTCAACCAATCAACTCGGCGATTCGCCGCATCCCGACATAATCTGGATCCCCGGCGGGACTTTCCTCATGGGCTCGGAAGACTTTTACCCGGAAGAACGTCCGGTGCATGAGGTGAGCGTCGATGGCTTCTGGATGGACCGTTACACGGTGACCAACGAGCAGTTCGCGTGCTTCGTGGACGCAACCGGTTACGTCACGCTTGCGGAGCGTCCGCTCAATGCCGCGGACTTTCCCGGCGCGCCGGTGGAGAATCTGGTGCCGGGTTCGATGCTGTTTCATAAAACTGTTGGCGCGGTGGATCTACGCAACTACGCCAACTGGTGGGTCTGGGCGCCGGGCACGAGCTGGCGCCACCCGCTTGGGCCGGGCTCTTCACTTGACGGGATCGAACAACATCCGGTGGTTCATGTCGCCTACGAAGATGCCGAGGCCTACTCGCGGTGGGCAGGCAAAGAGCTGCCCACCGAAGCGGAGTGGGAATTTGCCGCGCGCGGCGGCCTCGACGGCAAGAAGTTCACCTGGGGCGATGAGCATTTTCCCGGCGGCAAGGCGATGGCTAACAGTTGGCAGGGAGAATTTCCTTGGCAGAATCTTCTGGTCGACGGCTACGAGGGCACCGCGCCGGTGGGCTCGTTTCCACCGAACGGCTATGGGCTCTACGACATGGCCGGCAACGTGTGGGAATGGACCTGCGATTGGTTCGTGCCGCGGCGCGCCGATGAAGTCGTCAAACCCTGTTGCGGCCCGGCGGTCAATCCGCGCATCCAATCGCCGGACAAGAGCTACGATCCGGCGCAACCGCAGTTTCGTATTCCGCGCAAAGTCGTCAAAGGCGGTTCGCACTTGTGCGCGCCCAACTATTGTTTGCGTTATCGTCCCGCGGCGCGCCAGCCGCAGATGATCGATACAGGCATGAGTCACATTGGGATTCGTTGCATCGTGCGGGAGGCAAAGAAGGATTGAGTGACGAGGGTCGGGTGACGAGTGAAAAGCAATTCAGTTCAACAGGAGCAAACAGAGTTAACGGAGAATTTTTTTGAACACCTCTGTTCCCTCCGTTGCCTCCTGTTAAAACGTGACGAGGGTCGGGGGTCGAAGTAGTAACGTTAGTACCTCGACCTCGAGTTGCTGGCAGCGGGAGGCTGGCCGGGGACTAAGCTGATCAAGGACCATGCACCTGCCATGAGAGTGATCATGGCGCGACAGTAAACTCATCGCTGGTAACAGTGGGACGCAAAATCCCATTCAGAAAGCGATGAATACACAAGACAAGATTCGACGAACAGTTCTTCCCATCCCGGATCAGCCGCACGTAGGCTTGACAACCTACGATGCCGACAGCCGTGCAATACAGAGCTAAGTACGCCTACGGCCAGGTGGTCGCGGGAAATTGAAAGGAAGAAGTAACCAATGAGTTTCGGAAAATGGATATGATTCGCGATCTGATTGAGCTTGCGGCTCAGGCGATTGAAACGTTTGCGGTGGCAATCATCGTTATTGCGATCGTGCATGGAACGATACGCTATCTCATTCGCATTAACCAACAGGCGGGTGACGCGTATAAGCGATTTAAGGCTCAGCTTGGAAAGGCGCTACTGTTGGTGCTGGAGATTTTGGTGGCGGCCGACATCATCAGGACCGTCGCTCTCGACCCGAGCCTTCAAAATATCATGATACTGGGGTTGCTCGTCATCATCCGAACGTTTCTCAGCTGGTCAGTGGTTGTTGAGATCGAAGGGCGCTGGCCGTGGCAGGGCGCGCCGAGGGACGAGGAACAAAGAGTGTCGAGGGCGTAAAAAAGTGACGCGTAAAGAACAATTTAATTTAACAGGGGCAAACAGAGGGAACCGAGAATATTATTTTGAGCAACTCTGTTATCTCTGCTGCCTCTTGTTCAAAACGGCCCTTGACCAGCGACACTCGTGACTAAGGGCTGAGGAGTGCATAAACCCCCGTGGATGAATTATTAACTCGTATTTGGGAAGATCTCGTCGGTCGGATTGGCGGGACGATGAGCTTTCGACTGATTCTCCAGCCCGCGGTCGCGATTTTTTTCGCCATTCGGGACGGACGAAAAGATGCTCGTGAAGGCCGGCCACCATATTCCTGGGCGATCTTCACCGATCCGTCACATCGCGACGAGCTTTTGCGCGAAGGGTGGAAGGCAGTCTCGAGAGTTTTCATCCTCGCCGTGGTGATGGATGTGATTTATCAGTACCTTGTGTATCGCTGGTTTTATCCCGGAGAGGCGCTGATCGTTGCGTTCATTCTCGCTTTTATTCCGTACTTGCTGATCCGCGGTCCGGTGAATCGCATCGGGCGACGCGGGTGAAGTCGCGCGCGGGTTTAACTCGGGTTTCTCTGTTGCCTACTGTTAGAAGAAGCAGGCAATAGGAGGCCAGTCTTAGGGATGCGGGATGAGGCGAGTTACGGGATACGAGATGCGGGATATAGGTGTCGGATTTTCGTTAGCAGGGCTGCGAAGGAGATAGAGCGATAGTCATGAAAATTTCCATCGGAAAAAACGGTTACGGGACGAGTCTTGTCGCTATCTTGCTTGCGGCCCTGCTTTGTTCGCTGGTTTATGCGGATTCGCCCGCGCTTGAGCAATTGAAAACCCATATCGCGAGCTTGCAACAGGTTTTGCGTGATCCGAAATTAGCCGGCGCTGAACATTTGTATCAGCGACGAAAGCTCGCCCGGGTTGTTTTGCCACAAATCTTTGATTTTGAAGAAATGTCTCGCCGGTCGCTCGGCGGGAATGCGCGTACATATAGCAATCGGTTGGGAGAATTTACGCCGCTGTTCGTGGATGTTTTGGAACACGCGTACATGGGAATCTTGGAAGAGAATGGCGACGCGAAGATTCAATACGACAAGGAAATTATCGATGGTAAGTATCTCGAGATCGATACGAGGACTAAATTGAAGAATAGTAAAGAGTACACACTGAAGTATAAGCTTCACCTAGGTCCCGCGGGATGGCGTATCTACGATGTGGTCGTCGAAGGTATCAGTTTAGTCAACAATTACCGTGCTCAGTTCGATCGCGTCCTGAGCAAGAAGTCGTTCGATGGGCTATTGCAAGATCTGCGGGATAAGACGGCTAACTTTAAAGAATAGAAAAGTAAGGTCATGCTGCGTCGCGGCGTTCGGCACCTCGATTGGCGATGAGCGGATGCTGGAGCACTCTCAAAACGGACAGTACGGTCATTCGGTGTGCGGCCCGGCCCAAACAATCAGCGACGAATCACGCTGGCCCCCGGCGCTGGCGACCTCGGTTCAAATGGATTGGCGGCGAGGTTAGACAACGTCCTGTTGCATCGTCGGTGGGCAGGGTTTGCAATCAGGGACGTGCCTCTATCAACAAAGGATACGATTAAAAAAAAGGACGTATCAGCACGCTGCCGGAGAAATTTAACGAATAGTACTCGAGCTGGGCTGAGAAGTTTACGAAGCGCGACGAAGAGGTGAACTGAAAGGATTTCTGCCGATAACTCTTTTTATCTCTGCAGCTCAGCTTCCTGGCGCGGTGAAGCCCGCCTCTTTCTTCATATTGGACCAAAGTCCAATATACAGGTTTTCACCTCTCCGCTAGAAAGATCTTAGCTCAATGCGAGTGACGAGCGTCAAGGGTCGAGTGACCAAGGGCGTAGGAGTACTGGAATATTGGAATAATGGAATTGTGGCAGACCATGATTCCAACATTTCACTATTCCACTGTTGTGATGTTAGCCGTTCAACAGGAGAAAACATGATAAAAGCCCGCACGCAGTTCACGCAGTTAATCATTCTCCTTCTACTCGGAGTGTTGGCCACACCCGCGATAGGACAACAAGAGCCCAGCGCCGAAGAACTGGCGAAGAAAACGCAGAATCCAGTGGCCGATCTGATCAGCGTGCCGCTTCAGAACAACTGGAACTTCAACGCGGGTTTTCATCACAATAAGACGATCTACATTCTCAATGTCCAACCGGTGATTCCAATCAAGATCACCGAAGAGTGGAATCTTATTACTCGCATCATCATGCCGATCATCAACCAACCCTCGCTGTTCCCGACATTCGGCGGGTCGGCGCACAGCACCACCGGCACCGGATTTGGCGACTTCAATCCGACGGTGTTCTTATCGCCCGCCAAGCCCGGTGAACTGATCTGGGGCGTTGGCCCGACGATGACGTTACCGACTGCAACCGACCGGGATCTGGGCAGCGGCAAGTGGAGCATGGGACCGGCGGGAGTGGCGCTGACGATTCAAGGACACTGGGTGTACGGCGCCCTGCTTAACAATCAGTGGTCGTTCGCCGGCTGGGGCGAAAAGCCGGTAAACGCGATGGTGCTGCAGTGGTTCGTCAACTACAACCTTCCAAACGGCTGGTACTTGACCACTTCGCCGATAGTGACGGCGGACTGGAAGGCAGACAAGGCAGGCGATGTGTGGACGGTGCCGCTGGGCGGCGGCGTGGGGAAGCTGTTTAGGCTTGGCGAGATACTTCCGCTAGAGGGACACCCAATAGCGAAGCTTCCGATCAACACCCAATTAACGGCGTACGGCAACGTGCATCATCCAGAGTTTGGCCCGCAGTGGCAATTGCGTTTCCAAATCCAGTTCTTGTTCCCGAAGTAAACAGGAACGGTCGCCGGGAGGTGAAAAATGAAAACCGAGATGATGAGGCGAAGAATCTATTCTTTAGTTTTCGGTTTCCTTCTAGCGTTCCTTTCAGGCTGCGGGCCGGGTTTTCAATCGGGCGGCGACGTCGCTCAGGGAAGGGAGGCGCTGTTTCGCGGCGATTATCAAAGCGCGCAAACTTACTTCCAGAGCGCCGCTCAAGCGGACCCCAACTACATATACGGCACGGAGCTGCGAGAAGGAACTTTGAGCTTCGTGGGTAGAGCGCAGTATCTCAACGGGCAGTACACGCCAGCGCGCGACACGCTGCAAAAGGCCATTGCCCAACATAGGAGCGACAACGTTGCGCGGTTGTACCTTGGCCTTACGCTGGCGCGTCAGAGCGACCGCCAATCGGGACTGCGAGAAATCGAAGGCGGGATGAAGGGCATAAGAGATTTCTTGAATTACATCACAACGACTTTCGCGAATGAGTTTGGCCAATTCTGGGATCCCGGTCGAGATATTCGCAAAGCTATCGATAATAACCTGGCGATGATCGCGGGCGGCAATTTTGATTGGCCAACGCTAATTTCTAACGGCGAAGCGCTCGGCCAAAACATCGAGCAAGAGCCGGATAAGGCGAGGCGAGATGAGGAGCAGCAGATGAAAATGAACATGGGTCGGTGAAACTGACGAGGTGAAACAATGAACAGCGACGTTATAAATCGTGGAATCCGTTTCCTGGTCTTGGGCTCCCTGGCAATTTTCTGCTCGGCCTGCGGCCCGGGTTTTCAGGTAAGCGGCGACGTTGCACAAGGGCAAACCGCGCTGTTTGCCGGCAATTATCCAGGCGCGCTGGGCTACTTTCAAAGCGCCGCGCAAGCTGACCCGAACTACATATCTTCTAGCGGGCAACTGCGCGAAGGAATCTTGAGCTTCTTGGGCCGGACGCAATATCTCAACGGGCAGTTGGAGGCGGCGCGCGACACCCTGCAAAAGGCCGTTGCTCAACAGGGGAGCGATAACAACGTTACGCTTGCGCAGCTCTACCTTGGCGTTACACTGGCTCGCCTGAACGACCGGCAAGCGGGGTTGCGGGATATCGAAAGCGGGACGAAAGGCATCTTGGATTTCTTGAATTACATTCAGCAAAACTTCCGCTATTCATCTGGCCGATTGTGGGATCGGGGTAATGAGATTCGTAAAGCCGCCGATGCCATCCTGGCGCTGATCGCAGGCGGCAATTTCGATTGGCCAACTTTGATTTCAAACAGCGAAGCGCTCGCGATGAAATTTGAGCGCGAGGCGTATGAAAATCAATAGAAACGGGACCAGGAGCAGCAACAGGAAATGGACCAGAGTAGCTGAAAAACATGCCTGGCAATAAATTACCTCAATTAAATTGAAAAAAGGAGCGACGCGGATGAACAGATTTTCAGCCATCTTAGTTTTCATTTTTTTCCATTTAGCGGCTTTCGCCGTAACTGCAGGAGCGGGCGAAGCACCACCGGCAACTCCGTACTCCGGTGATCTTTGGACACGCTCGACTCTCAGCGGTGACTGGTGGGGCGTCCGCAACCAGCTCGCTGAAAAGGGCGTCACTATCGACATGAGCCTGACTCAGGTTGGGCAAGGCATCGTCCACGGCGGCAAAGAGACCGGCTGGCAGTACGGCGGCGGGCGCGGCGACATCAATCTCAGCCTGGATTCGCAGAAGCTAGGCTTGTGGCCGGGCGGGTTTCTAACCGTGGAAGCTGAAGGAAACTTTATTCCGGCGGATACTCTTCGGAAATCGATCAACGGCAGAACCGGCGCGCTCATGCCGGTGAACAGCAACCAGATGTATCCAACCCCCGCCGGTGATAACTTCAACCTGCCCGCATTAAACTTTACACAATTCCTTTCGCCTTACTTTGGCTTGGCGATCGGCAAGCTCGCCACTGTTAGCTCGACTTCCGGCGACATGAATGAGTTCGCCCACGGCAAAGGCGACACCCAGTTTATGAATATGGCATTAAACTTTAATCCGATTATGTTCGTGACCGTGCCCTACTCGACTCTGGGCACGGGGTTGATCGCCTTACCTACCAAAGACCCCAAGCAGGCGATCGTAAGTCTTTTCCTTATGTCATCTACGGGGCGGGCCAGCACCAGCGGCTTTGACGATTTGGACGGCAACAATTTAACAGTTGCCGGTGAGGGGCGCGTGAGGACTGACTTTTTCGGCCTCACCGGGCATCAGCTTTTCGGCGCGACTTTTTCCAACAAGAAATTCACTTCGATCGATCAAAGTGCTCGCTTTGTTTTCGAGAACGGCGCGTTCGAGGGAAAGAAAGGCTCATGGAACGTTTACTACAACTTTGATCAGTACCTCTACGAGCCGAAGAAAGGCTCCGGTGAAGGCATCGGCGTCTTCGGACGCTTCGGCGCTTCGGACGGCAATCCCAACTTCATGCATTATTTCTACAGCTTGGGAGTGGGCGGTAAGGGAGTCATTCCCAGCCGGTCCAACGATCGGTACGGATTCGGCTTCTACTACATCGATGTCAATAACCCAGAACTTCAGGGCTTATTTCGAAGCATTAAGCTGTTGCGCAACGAGTATGGCTTCGAGGCTTTTTACAACGTTGCGATTACGCCGTGGCTGTTATTGACGCCGGACATCCAAGTTGTAAGAGGCGCGCAAAAAGACAAATTCACCCTTAGCCCACTACCAACGATCGTCAGTAAAAAAAGCATCGGTACAGCGACGATCTTAGGTGTGCGATTGCAGATGGTGTTCTGAGAAGTGTCGAGTGTCGAGGGACGAGTGTCGAGGATAAGAAATTTCCCCTCGACCCTGGAATCTCTCGCGCAAAGGCGCAAAGTTCGCCAAGGGAAAATTATTAACTTGGCGTGTTGGCTCGATGACGCGACTTGTTTCGGATTTCGAAATTCGAATTCAGGCTTTTGTTTTGCATTTTGGTCGTTGGAGCTTGTTTCGAGATTCGAATTTCGTGCTTCGAGTTTATGTGGACGGGACAACGGAGAACTACATGAAGAATATGAAACTAGCGCTCGTCATGCTGCTGGCGGCATTGGTCCTCGGTGGCCCAGCCCTTGGCCAGGAATTGGACGGGACACTCAAGAAGATCAAGGCGTCGAGCACGCTGACGCTTGGCTACCTCGAGTCGGCACCGCCGTTTTCTTTTCCAGGACCGGATAGGCGGCCGGTAGGCTACTCCATTGATCTCTGCACGCATGTCGCGAGCGCCATCCAAAAGCAACTTGGGATCGATCTAAAACTCAACTGGGTGCCGGTCACGACGGAGAACCGCATTGATATGGTGGCGTCTGGCAAGGTGGATATCGAATGCAGCACGACCACGGCTACCCTTTCGCGCCAGGAACGGGTGGATTTCAGTCTGATGACGTTCGTCGACGGCGGAGGCCTGCTGACTAAGTCGGACTTAAAGCTTCGCGCCGTGGCCGACTTAGCGGATAAGCGCATCGCAGTCATTCCTGGGACGACTACCGAGACCGCCTTAGCAAAATTCCTCAAGGAGGAATTCGTTACCGTTCAGTACGTTCGAGTTAAGAATCATCTTGAGGGACTTGCGGCTGTCGAGAAGGGATTAGCTGATGCATTTGCCTCGGATCGTGGAATTTTGGTTGGACTTGCGGTGACCTCGAAAGACCCGACACGCTTCGCTTTGCCAAGCATTTTGTTCTCCTATGAGCCCTATGGATTCATGGTGCGACGTAACGATGCGGCATTTCGACTGGCTGTAAATCGCGCGTTGGCTCAGCTCTACCGCTCGGGCGGAATCGTAGCGATTTACGAGCGCTGGTTCGGCGGATTCGGCAACCCGAGCGAGGCGATTCAGGCCATGTATATGCTCAATGGGCTACCCGAGTAGATGAGTGTCGAGTGATGAGTGTCAAGTGACGAGGAATTTCCCCTCGACACCCGACCCTCGCCCCTCGTTCGTTTCGGATTTTGACATTCGAATTTCGGATTTCTACCTGACTCCCTATTGGACCAAGGTCCAATATACACGCTTGGTCGGTTCAAGCTATTTTCGCGCAAGCGTTCTGAATGCAGGTGAAAACGTAAAACTGAATTTTGACGCGGAAAAAAAGCTTACCAAGTAAACACAGGAG
>Ga0137407_10003773_pt1 | contig 10094 bp, 9 predicted proteins | sample CZOMad2_2_16fung_FD_108410 | JGI IMG/M metagenome (GOLD analysis project Ga0137407, IMG submission 108410) | Vadose zone soil fungal communities from Angelo Coast Range Reserve, California, USA - CZOMad2_2_16fungal (Illumina Assembly) | ecosystem: Environmental > Terrestrial > Soil > Vadose zone...
CCGCGCCCGTGGTGTATTACGCGCCACCGCCCGTGTACTACTCCCCGCCGCCGAGCTACTACGGCCCGCCGCCCGGGTACGCGGCGCCGCCACCCGCGCCCGCGTATGCGCCCCCGGTGCAGCAGGACGTGCAGCCGATCCAGCGCGAGGTCGTCTTCCCGACCGGCCGCTACGTGCTACGCGGCGATGGCGTGACCGTGCCGTACACGTGGGTGTGGATCCCGAATCCGCCGACCGCGCCGCCCGGCGGCGCGCCGGCGAACTCGATGGACGTCGAGCGGACGGTCTACGCATGGACCGACGCCAACGGCGTGACGACCTGGACCGATCGCGCGTCGAGGGTGCCGCCGGAGCATCGCGCCAACGCGCGGCGCGAGCGCTGATCCCGTCCCTGCCAGGAGGAGCCCAATGACCCGCCGCGTTCTCGTGATGGTGCTGGGACTGGTATGCCTGGTCGCCGGCGTGGCGAGCGCCGAGGTGCAGCGCCTCTACGTGCTCGACTGCGGGCGCAACATCGGCAAGGACCAGGCGCGCTGGTCGCCGGGCGTCAACGAGGGCAAGCCGATCGAGTTCTCGGACAACTGCTACCTGATCCGGCATGACCGGGGTCTGCTGCTGTGGGACACCGGCGTGCCGGACGCGGTGGCGGCGATGCCCGACGGCATGGTGGTGGCCAACGGCGCGATCACGTATCGGCGGGCCAAGACCCTCGCGGGCCAGCTAGCCGAGCTGGGCGTCAAGCCGGCCGACGTCACCTACCTCGCCGTGTCGCACACGCACGGCGATCACGTCGGCAACGTCGCGCTCTTCGGGTCCTCGACCGTGCTGATCCAGGGCGCGGAATACGACTGGGCGATGGCGGGGCCCAACAAGCCGGCGTTCGCGCCCTCGGCGACGCTCAACAAGCTCGCCGGCGACCACGACGTCTTCGGTGACGGCAGCGTGACCATCCTGTCGACGCCGGGTCACACGCCCGGGCACCAGTCGCTGCTCGTCCGCCTGCCGAAGACCGGCTACGTCGTGCTCTCGGGCGACGCCGTGCACTTCCGGGACAACTGGGACAGTAAGCGCGTGCCCGCGATGAACGTCAACCGCGAGCAGACGCTGGCCTCGCTGCAGCGCCTCCAGGGCGTGCTCGACGAGCGCCGGGCCCGGCTGTGGATCAACCACGACAAGCCACAGAGCGACGGCCTGCGCTACGCGCCCGCGTACTACGAGTAGTCGCTAGCGCAGCGCCTGGCGCAGTGCGCCGGCGATCAGCGTGACGCCGCGGAACGCCGTGTCGATGAGCCGGCCCATCGGCACGAAGCCGTGGATCATCCCGCCGAAGCAGACCGCGTCCACGCTCACGCCGGCCTCGCGCAGCCGACAAGCGTAGGCCTCGCCCTCGTCGCGCAGCGGATCGAAGCCTGCGGTGATCACCAGCGCCGGCGCGACGCCGGCCAGCGAGGCCGCGCGGATCGGCGAGGCGCGCCAATCGAGCGCGTCCTCCTCCTTGGCGAGGTACTGCGCCCTGAACCAGCGCATGCTGTCCCGCGTGAGCATGTAGCCGTCCGCGAGATCGGCGTACGACTTCGTCTCGGCGCCCAGATCGGTGACCGGGTACGTGAGCACCTGCAGCGCGATCTTCGGCCCGCCCGCGTCGCGCGCCAGCAGCGCCACGACGGCGGCGAGGTTGCCGCCGGCGCTGTCGCCGCCGACCGCGAGACGTCGGCCGTCCACACCCAGCTCATCGGCGTGGGCGACGATCCAGCGCGTGGCTGCCCACGCGTCGTCGACCGGCGCCGGGAACTTGTGCTCAGGCGCCAGTCGGTAATCGACGGAGATGACGCTGATCCCCGCCTCCGCCGTCACCTGCCGGCAGGCCACATCGTGGCTCTCGATGTTGCCGATCACCCAGCCGCCGCCGTGAAAGAACACCAGCACCGGCAGCCGCGTCGAGTCCGGCACGCCAACCGGTCGGTAGACGCGCAGCGGAATGGCGCCGAGCGGGCCCTCCGCGCTGACGTCGCGCACGGCGCCGATCTGCGGCGCCGGCGGCGTCGAGGCCGGCCGGGTCTCGAGAAAGAGCCGGCGCGCTTCCTTGGGCGACAGCGTGTGATACGCGGGGCGGCCCGACTTGACGATCAGGTCGATGACGTTCGCGGCCTGGGGATCAAGCGCCATTGCGCAGCACCTCTTTGGCCTGGTTTTCGACCACCGTGCCGCGGAAGAAATCGGGGTTCACCTCGCCCCAGAAGCGCACGGCGTTGGTGAACATGAAGTCCTTGAAGTCGCCGTCGTCGATGAGACCGTGCTCGACCAGCTCGTACGCCTCCGGCACCACGTCGGCCATGTCGGGCACGTCGAAGTGGCCGATGTCCGAGGAGAAGATCGCGTTCAGCCGTGCGCCCATCGGGTTGGCTTTCTTGTTGAAGGCCCAGGCGTTGACCGGATCGTCCGCCTCGCAGCCGAAGTAGAAACGAGGCACGAACAGCGACTTCAGATCTTGCTTCTTCTCGATCTTGCAGCGGAAGTAGTCGTCGACGTCCTCGACGCCGCCGGTCATGGCCTTCGTCTCGTCCAGCCCTTCGCCGCGGCCGACCGCCTCCGCGACCTCCTCGCGCCCGTACTTGCGCGCGAACTCGAGCAGCCGCGCGCGGTCGAGCTTGGAGGGATGCGTGGACTTGATCGCCTCACCGTTGCGCTTCTCCCAGTGGCCGACGAGGTCCGCGTAGAGCATGCACGCCCAGCCCACCCCGCCCTCCAGGAACGCGAAGTTGAGGTCGGGGAAGCGCCGCGTCACGCCCCCGAAGAAGAGTCCCTTGCAGACGGCGTGGCCGGCGGAGGCGAAGTGGCCGATGTGGTTGAAGCAGAAGTTCGAGGGCGAGTTCCTCAACAGGATCGAGCGGGCGCCGTTGTGGAACGACGGCGCGAGCTTCAGCTCGCGGCACTTCTGCCACACGGGATCGTAGTCGTGGTCGCTGTCGATCCCGATGACGTCGAACCACTCGGCGAGCTTCGCGGCCTCCGGCTGCTCCTCGACGACGGCGGGCACCGGCCGGCGCATGAGACCGCCGACCATGATGACCTTGAAGCCGAGCTGCTTGGACGCGAACTCCAGCTCCTCGATCGCCTCCTCCGGCGTGTACATCGGGATGATCGCGGCCGGGATGATGCGATCAGCGTACGGCTTGAACTGCTCGGCCGTGAACACGTTGTACGCGCGGCAGATCGCGCGGCGCATCTTCGTGTCTTGCAGGCGATGGAACGAAAGCCCGGCCGTCGGGTAGACGACCGAGAAGTCGATGCCCAGGTCGTCGAGGCGCTCGTAGAAGAGGCGGGGGAACATCGCGGTCGCCCGGTCCAGCACGTTCTCGCTCGGCGAGGACCAGAAGCCTTCCATGCCCACGCGCTTGCGGCGCCGATCGGCCAGCGACATCTCGAGCGCGTTGGGAATGCGTGAGCTGGCCAGCGCCAGCCCCTCGACCGCCGCCTCGCCGGCGATCTTCCGGAACTGCTCGCGCATCACCGGCAGGTACTCCAGCCAGTGTCCGTCGGCGTCGACGACGGGGTGGCTCAGGCGCGAGCGGAGCTTACGGGCCTCGGTCTGACCGTTGAGGGCCATGGCGACCTCCAGGCGTTCGGGGCTCACGGGACTGGGTTCAGCGTGGCCGGATTCTACCTGACCTATCCAGCGCCACGCCACTTCAGCGCGCCTCCAGAAACGCGTCCTCCGGCAGGCGCGCGTACACCCGGTCCCCGGTCGACACCGCCGGGCGGCCACGCACGCTGGCCAGAAGCCGCGTGCCGCCCTCCAGCTCGAGCCGGACCTCCGAGTGGTCGCCGAGGTACATGACACCGGCGACCTGTGCGGGCACCGTGTTGGGGCCGGCAGGACCGAGCGCGACGTGCTCGGGACGGATCACCAGCCGCACCATCTCCCCGGCCCGCAGCGGCCGGTCCAGCCGGACGGCGATAAGCGCGCCGCAGATCTCGACCAGGTGGCCGCCCGCCGCGCGTCCCGTGAGCACGCTCGAGGCGCCGACGAAGTCGGCGACGAACGCGGTGATCGGCCGCTCGTAGACCTCCTCGGGCGTGCCGAGCTGCTCGATGCGGCCCTGATTCATGACGGCCACGCGGTCGGAGAGGCCGAGAGCCTCATGCTGGTCGTGGGTGACGAAGACCGTCGTGGTGCCGACGGCGCGCTGGATCTCCTTCAGCTCGGCGCGCATCTCCTGGCGCAGCTTGCGGTCCAGCGCCGCCAGCGGCTCGTCGAGCAGCAGCACGCGCGGGCGGATCACGAGCGCGCGCGCCAGCGCCACGCGCTGCTGCTGGCCGCCCGAGAGCTGGGCGGGCCGCCGGTCGGCGACGCCGGCCAGGCGAACGAGCGTGAGGGCATCGCGCACGCGCGCGGCGGCCTCCGTGCGGCCGACGTGGCGCTCGCGCAGCCCGAAGGCGATGTTGTCGGCCACGCTCATGTGCGGAAACAGCGCGTAGGACTGGAACACGACCCCGAGACCACGCTGCCACGCCGGCGTGCCGCTCACGTTGGTTCCGTCGATGAGCACGCGGCCGGCGTCGGGGGCGACGAAGCCGGCGATGACGTTCAGTGTCGTCGTCTTGCCGCAGCCCGAGGGCCCGAGCAGCGTCAGCAGCTCGCCCTCGTCGACGGCGAGGTCGACGCCGTCCATGGCCACGGTCTCGCCGTAGGCCTTGCGCACGCCCTGCAGCGCCACGACCGTCTTGCCGGCGCCCTTCATAGGCTCGCCTCGGACGGCGCGGCCCCACGACGTCCTACGGCTCGCACAGCCATCAGCGGCTGGGCCCTGCGTGGGAGTGACCCTCCAGCCCGAACACGCGCGAGAGCCCGAGCAGCCGCTCGGCCACGAACACGGCGACGAACGTCGCCACGATGAAGAGCGTCGAGAGCGCGGCCATCGTCGGGTCGGTGTAGTTCACGACGTAGGTGAACATCGCCACGGGGAGGATCTCGGTCACGCGCGTGGAGACGAAGAGCGAGACCACGAACTCGTTGAACGACACGATCACCGCGAACAGCGCCGCCGCCGCCAGCCCCGGCCGCAGCAGGGGCAGCGTGACGCGCCGGAAGACCCGGGAGGGCCGCGCGCCGAGGCTGGCCGCCGCGCGCTCGAGGGCGGGATCGAGGTTGGCGACCGACACCGCGACCGAGCGGATGACGAACGGCAGCACGAGGATCGCGTGGACGGCTATCAGCACCCAGCGGCTGGCCAGCAGGCCGAGGCCGGCGGCCAGGATCAGGAAGCCGAGACCCGCGGCCACGCCCGGCACGACCACCGGCGACAGCAGCGCGGCCGCCCACACGGCGCGCGCCGCCACACCGTGCCGGACCAGCGCCAGCGCCGCGGCCGTGCCGATCGGCAGCGCCAGCAGCGTGCCCGCCGCCGTGACGATCAGGCTGTTGACCGCCGCGCGCTGGAACTGCGGATAGGTCAGCGCGTTCTCGTACCAGCGGAGCGAGAGCCCGTGGGGCGGGAACGCCATGATCGCGGTCGGGTTGAAGGACATCACGATCACGACGAGGCTCGGGACGGTGAGGAACGCCAGCAACAGCACGACCAGCGCGATTCCGGCCGCGCGCGCGGTCACGAGGCCTCGCGCGGGGCGAGCAGGCGACCGAGGCCCGCCACGAGGGCCAGCGTCACCGCGAGGGCGACGATCGCGAAGGCCGCGCTGCCCGGCCAATTGAACGAGTCGAGCGCCAGGTCCTTCACCACGTTGGCGATCATCTTCACGCGCCCGCCGCCGAGCAGCTCGGGCGTGGCGAAGGCGCTGAACGTCCACGCGAAGACGATGAGGCTGCCGGACACTACGCCGGGCATGGAGAGCGGCAGGGTGACGCGCCAGAAGACGCGCGCGGGCCGCGCGCCGAGGCTGGCCGCCGCGCGCTCGAGGGCGGGCTCGACGTGGGCCAGCGCGGCGGCGAGGATCAGGATCATCGTCGGCATCGAGAAGTGCACCAGCCCGACGAGGACACCGGAGGGCTCGAAGAGCAGGCGGACGGGCCAGGTCACGAACGAGTTGCCGAGCACGAGCATCCAGGCGTAGGTGCGGACGATCGCCCCCGTGAAGAACGGCGCCAGCGTGAGGCCGAGCAGCAGCGAGCGCACGCGGCCCGAGCGCGCCCGCGCCAGCGCGTAGGCGACAGGATAGGAGGCGAGCAGCGTCAGGATGGTGGTCGCCGCGCTCAGCAGCGCGGTCTCGCCGATGGCGCGCAGGTACTGGGGCGCCAGCACCGCGCGGAAGTTGGCGGCGGTGGCGCCGCCCGTGCGGAGCGAGCCGGGCACGAACTCGAGGACGCTCAGTCGAAACAGCGCGCCGAGCGCCGTCGCGAAGAGCACGATCGCGACGAGGCCCGGCGCCAGCAGCAGGTAGCCGCGCAGGCTAGCGCGCCACGATGTTGGCGTTGAACCACTCCTTCCACTTGGGGAGCAGCGTCGCGCGCGTCTCGTCGTCGATGATGTAGCCGCGCTCCTTCCACTCGGCGGGGCTCGAGAAGACGCCGGGCTGGCCCTTGAGCGAGGCCGGCACGACGGCCTTCGTGTTGGTCGGCCCCGCCTTGAAGCCGGCCGCGAGCTGCTCCTGCACGTCCTTGGAGAGCAGCAGGTTGACGAACTCGTAGGCGTTCTTCGTTTTCTGGCTGCCGGCCATGACCGCTGCCACGTCGATGCCGAGGATGCCGGGCTTGTCCTTGGGCTCCACGATCGTGATGCTCAGGCCCTGGTCCCGCAGGTGGAAGGCGTTGATCGAGAGCATCACCTCCACCGGCGCCTCCCCCGTCTTCATCAGATCCTGGCTGCGCGCGTCGGTGGAGAAGAACGCCGCGATGCTGGGCTTGAGCTGTCGAAGTCGCTCCTGGCCCTTCTCCCACGTCTTCTCGTTGCCGCCCTCGAGCAGCGCGGAGATCGTGATGATGTGCGAGGGGTCGAAGTCGGGCATCGCGATCTTCCCCTTGAGGTCGGGGCGCCAGAGGTCCGCCCACTTGGTGATCGGCGTCTTCACAAGATCCGGGCGGTACGCGATCGTGTAGACGTACGCCCAGCCGCCGATGGCGTGGTCGCTGCGGAAGGCCTCCTTCGCGAGGTCGTTCGACGACGGCAGCTTGGCGAGGTCGAGCTTCTCGAAGAGGCCGTCGGAGGCGTAGAGCCGCGCGACGTGCGAGGTCGTGAACGTCACGTCCACGAGGGGCGCGCCCTTGGCCACGCGAGCCTTGGCGAGCCGGTCGAGCGTACCGCCGACCTCGAACTCCACGGGGATGCCGGTCTTCGCGGTGTACGGCTTGGCCACCACCCGCTCGATGGTGTTCTTCCAGTTACCGCCCCACACGCTGACCACGAGCGGGGCCCCCGCGAGCGACGGGCCGAGGGGAGCGAGCGTGAGGGCGAGCAGGAGCGAGGCGATCAGGAATCGGTGGAGCATCTCCGGCCTCCGAGACTCAGGGTTCGTGACGCAAGCGAGACATGATAGCGCCTCAGAGAGCGATCTTCCGGCGTTGGGTCGCGCGCTCCCACTTGCTCGCCGCGTCGTCGTCGAAGATCAGCGCTTCTTCCGCGCTGACCACGATCCAGAAGCCGCCCTGGATCTCGGCCTCGAGCTGGCCCGGCGCCCAGCCCGCGTAGCCGGCCGCGAACAGCGCGCGGCGCGGCCCGGTGCCGCGGGCGATGGCCTCGAAGATCGCCGGATCGCTGGTGACCGCCACGCCCCCGTGCACGACGCGGCTGTCGCCGCCCGCCCACTCGGGCGTGTGCAGCACGAAGCCGCGCCCGGGCTCCACCGGGCCGCCGTAATGGAGGCGGATGTCGCCGCTCGCGCCGTCGGGCTCGCGGCCGAGCGACTCCAGCACGCGAGCGAGCGGCACCGCGCCGACGGGTCGATTCACGACGAGACCGAGGGCGCCGGCAGCGTCGTGACGGAGCATGTAGACGACGGAGCGCGCGAAGCGCGGGTCGCGGAGATCGTCGGTGGCGACCAGGAGCTGGCCGGCCGTGCTGCGCGCGGGGAAGGGCTCGGCCGGCCGCGCCGGCTGGCCGCCTCCCGTGGATGCCGCCAGGAGGATCAGCAGCGCGGCGGGCGACGGCCACGTCACGGGGCTATTTCTTGGATCCCAGCCAGTACTTCGGGTCGCTCGGGAACACGGTCTTGCACCGCGTCGGCTGCGACGGGCCTTCCAGCGTGTCGGCCGCCGCGCGCCATTTCGCGTAGTGCGGCGCCGCCCGGTGCGCCTCCAGCGCCGCCTCGTCCTTGTAGACCTCGTAGAAGTAGTACGTGTTCGGGTCGGCGTCGTCCTGCAGCACGTCGAAGCGGCAGCAGCCGGGCTCGTCGCGCTCGGAGCCGAGCGCATCCTGCTCGATGGCGGCCAGGAACCGCGCGCGCTCCGCGGGCTTGATGCGGACCTTCACCCAGATCGCGAGCACGGCTCAGCCTCGGCGCGCGAGCGGACCGCGGAGGAGCTGGCCGGGATACGCGCCGGTCGGCTTGCCGTCGCGCAGGATCGTCTCGCCGTTGACCACCGTGGCCGCGACGCCGCGGCAGCGCTGGACCAGCCGCTTGGCGCCGGCCGGGAGGTCCGCCACCAGCTCCGGCATCTCGGCCCCGATGGTGTCGGGATCGAAGACGACGAAGTCGGCGGCCATGCCCTCGCGGACGAGGCCGCGGTCGGCGAAGCCCCAGAGCGTGGCGGGCACGAGCGTGAGCATCCGCACGGCCTGCGGGAGCGTGAACGCCTGCTTCTTGCGCACCCAGTGAGCGAGCAGGTGCGTCTGGAGCGAGGAGTCCATGAGCTGCGTGACGTGCGCGCCGGAGTCCGAGAACGTCACGCACGCGCGCGGGTGCTTCATGATCTCGAGCGCGTCGTCCTGGTCCTCGTTGGCCACCGGCATCAGGAAGAAGAGGTCGAGGTCCTTTTCGAGGGCGAGGTCGATCATCGCCTGCGCCGGGTGCACGCCGCGCTCGGCCGCGACCTCGGCCACCGAGCGGTGCGGGCCCTCGACGGTGTCGAACACGAAGAGCCACTCGTACGGCTGCGGCCGCGCCTCGGTGCCGAGCGCCTTCTTGTCCGGCGTCTCGTTGGTGGCCTCGACGAGCTTCTTCTTGAACTCGGGGTCGCGCAGCTTGGCGATCTTCTCGGCCAGCGGCAGCTTGCGCAGCTCCTTCCACAACGGCAGGCGGTCGAACGGCATCTGCGTCTTGAACGACAGCAGCGCGGAGAGCGAGCGGCTGTGCGCCTGCGCGAACATGCGTCCGCCCTCGGCCGCCGTCTCGTCGAGCAGCGCCATGTACTTGCGCCAGACGTTCGGGACGCCGCGGCGCCCGAAGACGCCGAAGGTGATCGGGCGGCCGCTCTCGACGGCCAGCGCCTTGAGCCGGCGGTGATAGTCGGGCAGGCCCGGATGGTCGGCCTCGCGATCCACGTTCTCGCCCGCAATCTCGAAGATGCCCGCGTTGAGCTCCCCCATCGTGTTGACGAGCCGCCGCACTTCCGCCCAGTCCGCGACGCGGCTGGCCACCGGGCGGTGGTCGGGCGTCTCGTGGCTCGGCGAGCGCGACGTGGTGAAGCCCATGGCGCCGGCCCGCAGCGCGTCGCGCAGCTCGCGCTCCATGCCGCGCAGGTCGTCCTCGGTCGCGGGCTTCTCGAAGGCGCGCTCGCCCATCACATAGGTGCGCAGCGCGGAATGGCCGATGTAGCCGGCGTAGTTGATGCCCTTCGGCAGGCTCTCGAGCGTGTCGAGGAACTCGGGGAAGGTCGTCCAGCGCCAGTCGATCCCCGCCTCCATCGCCTCCGGCGGAATGTCCTCGGCTCTCTGGAGATTTCGCACGACGAAGTGCTTGTCCTTCGCCGCGCACGGCGCCAGCGTGAAGCCGCAGTTGCCCATCACGACCGTCGTGATTCCGTGGTAGCAGGAGGACGTCCCCAGCGGATCCCAGAAGACCTGCGCGTCCATGTGGGTGTGGCCGTCCACGAAGCCGGGAGCGACCACATGGCCTTCGGCGTCGAGCGTCTCGCGGCCGCGCTCGCGGATGCGTCCGATCGAGACGATGCGTCCGTGCCGCACGCCCACGTCCGCCCGGAACCC
>Ga0137407_10003776_pt1 | contig 10091 bp, 8 predicted proteins | sample CZOMad2_2_16fung_FD_108410 | JGI IMG/M metagenome (GOLD analysis project Ga0137407, IMG submission 108410) | Vadose zone soil fungal communities from Angelo Coast Range Reserve, California, USA - CZOMad2_2_16fungal (Illumina Assembly) | ecosystem: Environmental > Terrestrial > Soil > Vadose zone...
AGCAAACGACCGTTCGCGATGAGGTTCTGCAAAATCGCCCCTGCATGTCCGCCTCGACCAAAAGTGGCGTCCAAGTAGGTGCCACTCGCCCGTATGTTCAACGCGGCCAGTACCTGAGGTAGCAGTACCGGCGTGTGCCCCGCTGTCGTGTCGCTCACCGCGCCGGCCGGCTAGAACGACAGCGTGTCGAGTTCAGCGGGCAAGTCGGTGGTAGTTTCCGTACTCGCCAGCCATTCGTCGCGCCGTTCGATCCACCGCGCCTCGTCCCACAACTCGAACCTCATCCCCTGCCCGATCAGCATGGCGTCCCGCGTCAGTTGGCCGAACTCACGCAAACTCGCCGGCAGCAACAGGCGACCGTGGCCATCCAGCTCCAGATCCGTGGCGTGGCCGATCATCAGCCGCTGCAGGCGCCTTACTTCAGGGTGCAAAGTCGGCAATCGGTTCAGCTTTCGCTCGATCTCTTCCCAATCCGGCAGGGGGTAAATGAGCAGGCACTGGTCTTTGTCGACCGTCACCACCAATTTGCCCCCGCAAAGCTCCTGCAGCCGCTCCCGATACCGGGTGGGCATGACCAGCCGGCCTTTCACATCGAGAGTGAGTTTATTGGCGCCCCGAAACATCTTTGGATGGGCCTTGAGACCCATTCTCTCCCACAATTTCCCACCGGGCACCACTATAGGGAGCCGCGAGACGCACTGTCAACGCCTTAAGTTAAAAAAAACCCGACCCGACAGTGACTTAGGTCACATTTCACGATCGCCCACGACCTGCCGCCTGCGAGTTTCTGCTTAATCAATCTGTTAGGAGATCTTCTTGAAATTTGCTGCAGGAGCGAAATGTCGCGATCTTCTTCGAAAATGGGCGATCATGTCGAGAACACGTCATTTTGGGTGCGGAACCACCGCTTGTATTTTTATTATTTTCCTCGGGCAGCTACCGGACGGCGCTTTAATTGTCCGGAACGAGCATTTTTTATCCGGAATTTGCCTCCGGCGCTTCCCTGCCCGCCGCGGGGGAGCAACCGGACGGCGTTTAATTATCCAGAACTAGCATTTCTTTTCCGGAATTTGCTTCCGGCTCTTCCCTGCCCGCCCCGGGCAGCTCTCGGACGGCGTTTTGCTTATCCAGAACGAGCATTCCGCTCTTCCCTGCCCGCCCCGGGCAGCTACCATTCGGGGTCGCTTCGACCCCGTTAGAACCCCGCGGTCGCGCGGTAGAAAAGAGTCGGCCGTTAAGCCGGGTTCTGTCGTGGACAGTCATTCCTCTGGGATGCGCGTCGCCGCGCAGCTCTAGCGACCTACCCGGAAGCCTCATGTGGGCCACATGGTGCGGCCGACATGCGCCGCGTGCTTCCCTATTTGGTCTTGCTCCCGGTGGGGTTTGCCGTGCCGCTGATGTTGCCACCCGCGCGGTGCGCTCTTACCGCACCATTTCACCCTTACCGGCGCCGCTTGCGCGGCACTTAGGCGGTATCTTTCTGTTGCACTTTCCGTGGGCTCACGCCCCCCAGGCGTTACCTGGCACCGTGCCCTGTGGAGCCCGGACTTTCCTCCATGTGCTTGCGCACACAGCGACTGCCTGGCCGACTCTTGATCACACCATACGCAGATATGCCTACGAATGCGAGGCCGATTCCTGTTTGAGGTGCAGCGCGCGCTTGTAGGCCTCGTTATCACGCGCTCCGGTGATTTGCGCGGCCAGGCGCGCGGCTTGCTTGAGGGGCAATTCCGCCAGCAAAATTTTGAGCGCGCGGTCGAGCGCGCCGTCATGACCGTCGGCGCCGCGATCATCATCGGCGAGCGGTTGCGGCGCTCCGGCGAGAACCAGCACGATTTCACCGCGGCCGAAATCGGCGTCCGCGCCGGCGCGTGCGACAAGATCGCGCAGCGGGCCGCGATACGTCGCTTCATGCATCTTGGTGATTTCGCGCGCAACCATGGCGCTGCGCTCGCCGCCGAAAACCGCGGCGCAATCTTCCAACGTTTCGCGCACACGATGCGGCGCTTCATACAACACCAGGGTGCGCACTTCGGTCGCCAATGACTGCAGCCGCCTGCGTCGGGCGGCGCCGCGCGAGGGCAAGAAACCCTCGAAGCAAAAGCGATCCGTCGGCAGCGCGCCGATCGACAGCGCGGCGATCGCCGCGCAAGGCCCGGGGACCGCGACGATCTCGAAGCCGGCCGCCGCCGCCGCGCGCACCAATTCAAATCCGGGATCGCTGATGGCGGGCGTGCCGGCGTCGCTCACCAGCGCCACGGAGGCGCCTTGGCCCAAGCGCTCGATGATCTCGCCCGCACGTTGATGTTCATTGTGCTCGTGCAGCGACAGCAGCGGCGTTTGAATGCCGAAAGCTTTGAGCAACACGCCGGTATGACGCGTATCCTCGGCCGCAATCAAGGAACAGCTCTGCAATACCTCTCGCGCACGCGAGCTCATGTCGCCCAGATTGCCGATCGGAGTTGCGACGACGTAGAGCCGACCTGCCGGTCCGATAGCCATTATAATCCGCGCCTATGTAGTTTCGAGGAGTGCAGGGTATGGCAGCGATCTCTCGACGTCCACGGTTGCCGCTGTATGCGGCGCTCACGGTATCGCTGGTATTGGCTGCGTGCAGCCTGCTGAAGCCGGTGCAGGCCCCGGAGGACAAACAAGAGCGCGCGCTGCATCTGGCCCGCGACGGCAAGCATGCGGAGGCGGCGCGGGCCTACGCGGAACTCGCGGCCCTGCAACCGGCCGGCCACGATAATTATGAGCTGCTGAGCGCCGAACAATGGTTGGCTGCCGGCAATATCGCAGCCGCCAAAGAGTCGTTCGCAGCCGTGTCGGCTGAGGCGCGCACCCGGTTTCCCGCCGAGCGTGCGCTGGTCGCGGCGGAAATCGCCTACGCGGAGAACGACGGCGCCCGCGCAATTCGCGAGCTGGATCAAATCGCGGTGCCGACCTCTGCCGATCTGGCACAGAACTATTTTTGGATCCGCGGACGCAGCGCCTTTCTCACCGGGCACCCGGTCGAAGGCACGCGTGCCCTGGTCGAGCGCGAGCGCTGGCTCAACGATCCGGCCGGCTTGCGCGCGAATCGCGCGGAACTGCTCAACAGGATCCGCGGCGCCGCGGAACGCGGATCGTCGCTGAAAGCGCCCCCCAATACCGACCCCATCGTCGTCGGGTGGCTGGACTTGGGACCCGTCGCAGTGGGACTCGCCCGCGATCCAATGCGCGCAGCCGCGGCACTGGCCAACTGGAAGCGCCTCTATCCGCAACATCCGGCGAACGACAGCGTGCTCGCGATGGCCTCCACCCAGATCGCCGCTGCGACGGAATTCCCCGATCAGATCGCGCTGCTGCTGCCGCTGTCGGGCCGCGCCGAGCCCGTCGGCGTCGCCGTGCGCGACGGCTTCATCGCCGCCTACCTCGAACAAGCTCCGGCGACCCGGCCGCGCTTGAAAATCTACGATGTGGCCGCGGAATCGGTGGGCAGCGCCTACACCCAAGCCATCACGGAAGGCGCCGGCTTCGTCGTGGGTCCCCTCACCAAGGAAGATGTCGCCGCCGTAGTGCCCTTGAGCGACGGACGCACACCGGTGCTTGCCTTGAATTTTCTGGGTGAATCGGTGAGTCCGCCGCACAATTTCTATCAGTTTTCGCTGTTGCCCGAGGATGAGGCGCGCATGGTCGCGCGGCGCGTAGTCGCCGACGGCAGGCAGAATGGTGTGGCCATCGTGCCCGGCAGCGAGTGGGGCAATCGCGTCGCCGCCGCCTTCGCGGATGAGCTATCGAATCTCGGTGGAACCGTGCTCGATAGCCAGCGCTACGAAACATCTCAGGTCGACTTCTCCGAGGTCATCAAGCGGGTGCTGCAGGTGCACGCGGTCAAGGGCGAGCCTTCGACGCACCGCACCGACGCCGCCTTCGTGTTCGTGGCCGCAGGTTCGGCGGGCGTCGCTCGTCAGATTCTGCCGCAGCTGAAATTCCACTACGCGGGAGACGTGCCGGTGTACTCCATGTCGGACAGCTTCGAGCCGGACCCGGGCGCGAACAGCGATCTCGACGGCATGCTGTTTCCCGACATGCCGTGGATGGTCGCGAGCGATCCGGTGACCGCTCAGATTCGCGACGCCGTCCGCGCGGCATGGCCGGTCCGGACCGCGCGCCGCGATCGTCTGTATGCGTTTGGATTCGACGCCTACCGCCTGGTGCCGGCGCTGCGCTCGAAGTCCCCCGGCGCGACGGGCGAAATCTCGGGGGTGACCGGCAGGCTGCATGTCGACGACCGCAATCGAATCCGCCGCGATCTCGAGTGGTCGCAGATCAAGAATGGAGTGCCGAACGCCTTATAGCGGACGAAGCGTCATTATAGGATTGTCCGCTGCCGTCATTTTCCACGAACCCGCCGCATATCGGCGGTGATCTCCTCATCCCGGCCGCGCAATATCGCCCGTGTGTCCACTGATTCCCGCCTGCAACGAGGTACCGCGTCCGAGCAACTGGCGGCGGACTATCTGCACGCGCGGGGTCTGGTCGTGCTCGCGCGCAATGTGCGGTGCAGGGCCGGGGAACTCGATCTGGTCTGCCTCGACGGCGGTGTGCTTGCCGTCGTGGAGGTGCGGCAGCGTGCAAAGCACGATTTCGGCGGAGCGCTTGCCTCAGTCACCTGGCGCAAGCAGCGCAAGATCATTCGCGCGGCTCAATTCTTTCTGCAGCGGCGGGCAGAGTGGCGCAGCCGCGCGATGCGCTTCGATGTGCTGGCCGTGGAGGGCCTGCCCGACGGCGCGCATCACATAGTCTGGATCAAGGACGCCTTTCGCGCGGCCTGAGGAGAACGGGCCCTCCAATGCGTCACCCACGGCGGCCACCGATGCGGCCGCCGATGCAGGCGTCAGTCGGCGTCATAGCGCTGGCGGGGTGCAAGCGCCGGGTCGACGGCGCTGCGATAGAGCCGGCGCACTGCGGCGAAATGTGCGTCATGGATCTGTCGATTGAACAGGGACCACGGCTCCCCGGCCGCGAGCACGGGGTGGGCGGCCGCCAGTATCGCCCGCGAGCGGACCAAACCTGCGGCCGCTTCGTCGAAACGGCCGCTGCGCGCGGTGCTATCGATATCGCGCAGACTCAGCACCAGATCCTTCAGCGCGCCGCGCGCCCTGGCACGCTCCTGGGCCCCGCCGGTCAGCGTGGAATTCTTTCGCTCCGGAAATTGCTCGGTCAATTCGCGCACTTCGCGATCGACGGTATCGAGCGTCATCGCCGCGACGGCCGCATTGTGTTCCGGCAGTGCAGTGTCGAGCACGCTCATGAATTCGGATATCTCGATGAGACGCGCGTCGATGCCGTCGGGAACCAGCGCCTGTTCGGCGTCTCCGATCGCCTGCAGGTACGCGACCAAATCCTGCCGGTCCACCGCGGAGAGGCCGAGATAGAACACGCGGTCGAAATGGCTTACCACCTGCGCATAGCTCGTATACCTGCCGTCGTGAAAATAGGGCGCGTTGAAATTGGCGTCCAGCAGGGTCGGCGTCTTGAATACGCCGCCCGAGCCGACATCATGCTGCCGATGATCGACGAACGCTCCGGTGGGTACATGGCATCCCGCGCAGCTCAAGCCGGGATCGTGCGCGAAGGGTTTGTAGAAAAGCGCCTCGCCGCGCTTTTCGGCATCCGCCAAGGGTCCCGTCAGCTTGCCTGCGGACCCGAGCCGGCGATTCGGCACGAAATCGACGTCTTCTATGTAGGCGACGATGGCATCGAGCATTTCCGCAGACGGCTCGGGGCCGGCGAATTCATTGACGATGACATTGCGCACGAAGTCGGGCAGCGACAGGGTTCGTCCGTCGTGGCCGTAGGGCGCCAGCAGGTGCGCGCCGCGAAGACTTGGTATGGTCAGGGGATCGAGAACACCGTTGTCGGCTTTGGGATTGAACAGATGTCCCGTCGTATCGAAGTTCCCGGGCCGGGTCGACAAGCCGGGAATATATAATCTCGGGTTCGTCGTGCCGTTGACGTGGCAGGTGTTGCAGCTGATGCCGGCCTGCCGGGCCGCACCGCCCAACGTCAGCGGCGAGCTGAATGCCACATCCCCCAGTTTGACCAGGTAGGATTTGCGGCCGCCGCTGCTTTCGGAGCGGAACACCTCGAGTGGCCGGTCAAAAGCCTCGTCACCGAGCTCCGAACCGGCCGGAAGCAGGCCCGCGTTGCCTCCGAACTCGGCAACGGCCGTTCCCGTCAATGCCGCCGAGGCCAGAAGTGCGGCGAATGCGGCACCGAAGCGATTGCGTTTCAGAAACATGCTCAAGCCTCGCACTAGTTTCCAAGTCCGGGTTTTTCGAGACCGGACTCTCGGCCTACCAGCACAAGATCATTGGCCAGCTCTTCGCTCAGAATCCGCAACCGGACCTGGTCCAGTTCCTGCAGCGACGGCACCGACACCAGTGCCTGCATTTGTTCGAGGTCCTTGCCGAAGGTTTTCGCGAGCGCGCCGTTTCTCTTCTTGGTCGCCGGCGCGAACACCCGGGCGTAGGCGGCGGCGATGGACGCAACGTTATCGCGCATCTCTGCCAGAGAATTGCCGCTGAACGGCGATTCGCCCCCCTCGGCCTTGTTCTCCCCAATCTCGTACGCGAGTTTCGCCGAGCCGTTCAGCAAGCCTTGGGCCGTCAGCTTGGCCGTGCGCAGCTGACGCTGGAAATCCTCGAGATCGTTGACCAGTTCCTCGGCGGCGGGAAGCGCCTTCACGTCGTGCGCGCCGAATAGCTTTGCTTCGATGGCGTGAAACCCCCTCTCGGCATCGGGCCACGCGTCGATTTTCCGGTCGAGATCCGCGAAGTATTCGTTGCTGATCACCTCCGAACCTTCCCAGCCGCCGCGCGCCGCGAGCCATGCCTGCTGCGCACCGGCGAGATCCCCGGCCGCGATGCGCTCGCGCATGTTTCTGGTGGCGCTGAGGCAGCGGGCGATCTGATCGAGGACGTAGGGTTTGAACCCGGCTGCGGCCGAATCGAGCGCCGATGCATCGGGGGCGCCGGCAGGGGCCGCGGCGGCAATCGCCCAGGAACACGACGCGGTTGCAATGAGGCCCATCCACCCGCGCACCAGGGCACGTCGGCTTACCGCGCGATCCGCTCCCCCATGCCCGTTGTATTTCTGAATTGCCGATCGCACGCGTTGATTCACGCCGCAACTTGTATCTCTTTTTTTTTACAGATTTGTGTCGGGCGCGCCTTATTGACCGAAGGTTGGACGCAGGCGAGCACGCATCCATTCCTCGGAGATCAAAACAGAACCGTCATATTCCTAGAACGCGCTTGTCACAGACCGCCGGTAGCTTCGCTCTGCTCAGCATCGAACGTTCGATTTACCAATAATTTCACCAGAGGGGAACCAATGTGACTCATCGAGAAGCGTCCACGCGGAAAAAAGCGCTGGCGGGGCTCATAGCGGGATGCCTGGCGTCGGGCATCATTTCGACCGCCACGCAGGCGAGCGACCGCGATCAAGGCCCGTCCAAGCGACTTCCCATCAAGCACGTGGTGATCATATTTCAGGAAAACGCCTCCTTCGATCACTACTTCGCCACCTATCCGGACGCGAAGAACAGCGACGGAACCCGCTTCGTGGCCGGCAGCAGCACCCCGACGGTCAATGGCCTGACCGACGGGAACAGCCAGTTCCCCGAGCGCGTCAGTGTCGGGCTGCACAATTTCAACCCGAACACCCCCGTCGGCGAGCCGTCGGGACTGAATCCCAACGGCGGCGCGAATCCCTTCCGCATGACCCACGACCAGATCGTGACCTGCTCCAACAATCATGATTACAAGGGCGAGCAGCTCGCGACCGATAGCGGATTCATGGACATGTTCCCGCAGGTGAACGCCACCAACGGCGCGGGCTGCGCCACCGACGGATCGACTGTCATGGGCTATTTCGACGGCAACACCGTGACCGCCATGTGGAACTGGGCGCAGCGATTCGCCATGAGCGACAACTCCTGGGGCACCACCTACGGGCCCTCGACCCCGGGGGCGCTCAATCTCATCGCCGGCCAGACGGCCGGTGCGGTGGCTCACACATTCAATGGTACCAAGGGCGCCACGGGGCAACTGACCGACAACGTCGTGACCACCTCGATTCCCGACGTGTTCTTCGTCGGATCGACCAATCCGGTGGTCGCGGCTGCCGTCGTCGGTTCTGCGGCTCCCGTACCCGTTCAGACGGGCACGCTGGTGACCGATCTCGATCCCTACCTCGATGACTGCGGCAACGACAAGGGCGGCACCGCCGCGGCCACGACGATCGAGATGACCGGCAAGAACGTCGGCGATTTGCTGAATCAGAAGGGCGTCACCTGGGGCTGGTTTGCCGGCGGCTTTCGCACGGCGGCGGCGGCGAACCCGGCGACGACGAACCCTGCGCAACCGCTGGCCGGCGTCAGCAACGATCCGTTTGGGACGCCGACCTTCGGCGGTGCGGCGAACGATGGGCAAGCCCAGAACGTGGGAACCGCGAACTTCGTTCCCGCTGCCTGCAAGGCAGCCCATGTCCTGCACCCCGACGCGACCACGTCATTCGACGGCAAGGCGAACGTTCATCCGGTGCGCACGGACTACAACCCGCATCACTCGCCGTTCCAATACTATGCATCGACGCGCAATCCGCACCATGTGCCGCCGTCGTCGGTGGACATGATAGGCAAGACGGACCGGGCGAATCATCAATATGATCTGCTCGATTTCTATGCCGCGCTCAAGAACGGTAACCTTCCGGCCGTGTCCTTCCTCAAGGCGATCAACCGCGACGACGGACACCCGGGCGGTGAATCCGATCCCCTGGCCGAACAGCGCTTCCTCGCCCAGACCATCAACCTGCTGCAGCAATCGCCGGAGTGGGCGTCGACCGCGGTGTTCATCGCCTGGGACGACTCGGATGGATGGTATGACCACGCGGCGCCGCCGCTCGTCAATCCGTCCGCCGCGGCAGGCTTCGATGCGGTGAGCGCGGCGAACGGGGGCAATTGCGGCTCGCCGAAATCCGACGCCATTCAGGGCCGGTGCGGATTCGGTCCGCGATTGGTGCTGAACATGGTATCGCCCTGGGCGAAGGTGAACTACGTCGACCATACGTTGACCGACCAGTCCTCGCTGCTGCGATTCATCGAGGATAACTGGAATCTCAACTATATCGACGGTCCCGCCGTCATCGATGCGACCAACCGCGTGCGTAAGCCCGGCTTCACGGTCGCACCGCAGAAGCAGTCCTTCGACGTGGTGACCGGATCCTTCGACAACATGTTCGACAATGTGGTTCACCTGAGCCGCTTCATCATCGATCCGGTGTCGGGTGCGGTAATCGCCGACGGGCGTTAGTCAGTCAGTCCCAATCGCCCGCTGCCGGCGGCTCAATCCGGCAGCGGGCGATCTACTTGACCACCTGCAGCTTCGGGCGCTTCGGCTTGGCAGGGCCGTCCTTCCCGGCGGCGGGCGCAGCCGGAGGCCCATCCGTGGGATCGGGATCCGCATCCCCCTCGGGAAAAATCATGCCCTGGCCGGTCTCGCGCGCGTAAATGCCCAAGATCGCCCGCACCGGCACCTGCACGGCGAACCCGACACCCCCGAAGCGTGCCTCGAAGCTGACGAAATCGTTGCCCAACTTGAGCATCTGAGTCGCGGAGAAACTCACATTGAGGACGATTTTGCCGTCTTTTACATATTGACGAGGCACGGTCACGCCTTCGGCGGACGCATCCACCACGATGTGCGGTGTCTCGCCGCTGTCGGAAATCCACTCGTGCAAGGCACGAAGCAGGTAAGGACGCCGTGGCTTCACGGGCGCGGATCCTTTGAGGGCAGCATCAGGCAGGGCGCCGCGATCAATGTCGCATGTCCCGTTCCGCTTCCGTCAAACAGGCGCGGAATGTGGACCGCGCAAAGATCGAATTCATGTATTTCACGATGGGTTGAGCTTGTGGCGGCAGCTCTATTCCGTAGCTCGGCAACCGCCACAAGATGGGTGCGATGCTGGCGTCGACCAGGGAAAATTCATCGCTGAGAAAGAACGGCTTCGCCTTGAACACTTCCGCGCTGGCGCAAATCGCTTCA
>Ga0137407_10003777_pt1 | contig 10091 bp, 10 predicted proteins | sample CZOMad2_2_16fung_FD_108410 | JGI IMG/M metagenome (GOLD analysis project Ga0137407, IMG submission 108410) | Vadose zone soil fungal communities from Angelo Coast Range Reserve, California, USA - CZOMad2_2_16fungal (Illumina Assembly) | ecosystem: Environmental > Terrestrial > Soil > Vadose...
GGCGTCCACGCGCAACGAGACACAGCCGGGGACCGAGCGGAACGAGAACCTCTTCCGCAGCGTCGACGAGCTCGAGCTCTCCGTCCGCGCGTCGAACTGCCTCAAGAGCGCGAACATCCGGACCATCGCCGACCTCGTGCCCCGGACCGACGCCGAGCTGCTCAAGACGAAGAACTTCGGGAAGAAATCGCTCAACGAGATCAAGACGATCCTCGGGGCAATGGGCCTCACGCTCGGCATGCGTCTGGATCCCGAGGAGCTCGAGCGGCTGCGCGCTCAATGCGAAACGCGCGGGTGAAGCGTAGCGCCTCGCCCGGAAGATGTTCCGAATGTACGCAGGCGCGGACGGTCGTCTGCGCGCTTTTCAGCCTGACCTGACTCGCGCCGACGATCCGGTAGCGCCCCGACGAGGAGACGAGGAGCGTGGAAATGGACAGAGGGACGGCGATGCTGGCAGTGGTTCTGGATGTATACGAAGGTGGCAAGGACTTGATCCCGGGTTGGAAGCTGAAGGAGCACGCGGAAAGCGCGCTCGCAACTGGTGGCGCCGAAGGGCTCAGGCGGTACTACGAGGCATGCCTGGCTGGTTCAGACCACCGATTGAAGACAACCCTCGAGGGTGACAGACGAAAGACTTTGGAATCGGAGCGCGCGCGCTTCATGGCGATGTACCTGGGTCCTGCCCGGCGGTGAGGAGGAATGACGACCCTGCCATCGCGGCTGCTGCGGGCGGGCAGAGGATGCTCACTCGCGTTGCGACCAAGGGCGGAGGGCGCCAAAAAGAACGCGTGAGGTGACCGGCCGTTTCCCTTTCTGGGAAGAGATGTCACGGTCTTAGGGCCTGGCAAGGATTCTCGCTAAGCTCGGCTCAAAAGGCTGCGTGTTCGTCGTCTTCCCCGTTCCCGCAGCGAGAAGCTCCAATTTGCGAGGCGTTGTTTGTGGCGTCTTGGCTCCAGTCTCGATTTCGAAAGGGCTCATAACCCAAAGGTCGCTGGTTCAAATCCAGCCCCCGCAACCATTAATGGCGAGGGGTTCGCGGACGCAGCACCCGCTAAGCCCTTTCGTTTACACAGACTTCACTCAGGAATTGCCAAGAAGACCGTAGTCTATTCAGTAGACTGAGGAGCGCCGCGATGCGAGCCGCCGCCGCGCGAACCGTGTTGGTTCTGATTGTCGCGATGCTCGCCGCCCTCGTCCATGCCGACGGGGAGCTGCCACGGCGCGGCCAGCTCGGCGTGCGGCTGGCACCGGAGTCGGGATTGGTCCGGGTCGACGCCGTGAACCCGGGCAGCGCCGCCGAGGAGGGCGGGATCCGGCCCGGGGACGTCATCCTCGCGGTAGACGGCGGAAAGCTCAAAAAGCCGCGGGAGCTCATCGAACTGCTCGCCCCGATGCGGGCGGGCCGCAACATCGCGGTCACTGTTCAGCGCGACAGTCGAGAAGTGACGCTGTCACTGAGCCTGAAGGAGCGTCCGAGGGATCGCGGCGTCAACTTCGAGGTGCTGTACCACCACGTCGTGAGCGGTGGCGCGCGCATCCGGCTTCTGGTAAGCCGGCCGACCCATCCGGGTCGCCACCCTGTGCTCTTTTTCATCGCCGGCATGGGGCCGGTGAGCATCGACGAGCCGTTGAGTGGCCCGAGTACCGAGAGCAGGATTGTCCGCGCTTTCGCCGACGGCGACTACGTCACGGTACGCGTGGAGAAGCCCGGCGTCGGCGACAGCGAGGGTGGGCCGTACGGCGACATCGATTTCGAGACCGAGCTCGACACGTATCGCCAGGCGCTGAAGGCGATTAGGCAATATGACTTTGTCGATCCCGATAATGTCTTCATTTTCGGCCACAGCATCGGCGGCGTCTTTGGCCCCGTGCTCGCCGCCGAGGTGCCGGTGAAGGGTATCGCCGTGTATGGCACGATGGTCAAGACGTTCATGGAGTACATGCTGGAGAACACGCGCCGCCAAGCAGCGCTGTCCGGCAACGACGCGACTTCCATCGACGCCACCCTCCGCGACCTCGCGATTGTCCTGCACAGCTTGTTGGTGGAGCACAAGAATCCAAAGGAGATTGCCAGCGCGCGCCCGGAGCTCGGCACTGTGCTGGGCCGGTTCGCGCCTGGCGGCCGCATCTCGGGCCGGACCCCTCAGTTCTGGGCTCAGGCGACGAACCGGAACCTGCCCGCGCACTGGGCGAAGGGCGACGCCTCAGTGCTCGCCATCTGGGGTAATGGCGATTTCATCGCGACAGGTGCCGACCATCCGCTGATCGCGGGCATCGTCAATAAGGCGCGTCCGGGCAAGGCTTCGTCCATCGTCCTGGACGGTGTCGACCACGGCTTCCGCCGGGTCGCGTCGATCGAAGACGCCTTCCGCCGCTGGGGGACGCGTGGCGAGTTCGACCCGCAGGTCGTCACCACGTTGATGGCGTGGGTGGAGAAGGTACGGTCGAGCCGCTAAGACCCCGCCCCCGCAACCACGAAGGATGAAGGCTCTGCCGGCAATGATGCTTCACTACTCGACGGGCTCGGCCGACGTCCACGCTGTGCTCGCGGAGCTGCTTGCGGGCGTGCGTGGCACGCTCGGGCCGCAGCTCGTCGGCGTGTATCTCGACGGTTCGCTCGCGACCGGCGATTTCGCCGAGCACAGCAGCGACATCGACGTCCTCGTAGTGACGGAACACGCGCTCTCCGACGAGGTCGTCGCCGCCCTCGGAACGATGCACGCGCGGCTCGCCACCGGAACGTCGAAGTGGGCGCGAGAGCTCGAAGTTTCGTACATCCCTCGCCGTGCGCTTCGCCGTTTCGATCCCGACGACAATTGCCATCCCTGTATCCAGCGTGGCAGCGACCAGCTCGTCACGGAGGAGCACGACCACGCCTGGGTGATTCACCGGCACGTCATCCGTGAACACGGAGCCGCGCTTGCCGGTCCCGATCCGCGCACGCTGATCGATCCCGTCGGTGCTGGAGACCTGCGCGACGCCGTCGTGAGTCTGCTGCATGGCTGGTGGATGCCGGCGCCCACGTGTCGCCGGTGGCTCGACAATCCGTTCTACCGCTCGTACGCCGTGCTGACGATGTGTCGCATGCGTTACACGCTGCGGCACGGCGTGGTGGTGTCGAAACCGATCGCCGCGCGCTGGGCGCAAGCGGCGCTGGACGCGAGGTGGACACCGCTGATCCAGGCGGCGCTCGCTTGGTCGAGTGACATCGTCCCGGATCTCGGCGAGACGCTTCGATTCATCGATGACACCCGACAGGCGCGCGGGCGGTGACAGAGGAAGAGGCCGCTGGTTCAAATCCAGCCCCCTCTGTCGGAGTTCTGATCACCACACGGCGAAGACAGATCTGGCGCCGCGGTGGCGGCGCTAGTCCCGCGTTGCACTCACGCCTCGTTCGCCCAGATCTGACCGGAGGGCTGACGCCACCGGAGGAGCCGGAGCGTTCCGTCCGACTCCAGCATGACCTCCGGCGCCTGCGGGTACGAGTTGTAATTGATCGTCGACATCGCCGCGCAGTAGGCCCCGGCGCCCCCGACGACTACGAGATCGCCGATCCGGGGACGCGGGACGCGACGTGGCGCTAGAGCCTCGGGATCGCCCGGGGCCGGCGTCAGGATGTCGCCCGACTCGCAGCACGGACCGACGAAGACGACTTCGGCCGCCTCGCGCCCCTCGGCCAGGACCTGGATCGGATGCTGCGCGCCGTAGAGCGACGGGCGCGTTACCTCGGTCATCCCCGTGTCGAGCTTCGCGAAGAGATAGCCGTCGCGCCCGGTCTCGACGACATCAACGCACGTCGCGACGACGAGGCCCGCGGCCGCGACAAGGTACGTTCCCGGCTCAATCTCCAGGTGGAGGGCCCTACCGTCGCGCTCTCGGAACGCGAGAATCTCCTGGCTCACGTGCGTGCCCACGTCGGCCAGATCCACGGACGGCTCGCCAGGCATCCGCCCGACCTTGAAGCCGCCGCCCAGGTTGACCACCGCCACCTCGGGCAGCTCGGCGGCGAGGTCGAGCGTCATGCGCGTCGCGCGCTTCCAGACCGCGGGGTCTGTGCCGGAGCCGATGTGGCTGTGGAGCCGTGTGATGCGCACGTCGTGACGCTCGGCGAGCGTCTTCACGTCACCCAGATACTCGTGCCAGATACCGAAGCTGGAGGCGGGACCACCAGTGTTGGTGCGGTTGGTCGATCCGCTGCCGAGCCCGGGATTCATCCTGACCGAGACCGCGTAGCCGCGGGCGAGGCGGCCGAATTCCTCGAGTTGGTAGAGCGAACAGGCGTTGAACACCACGCCTTGCCCGAGAAACTCGGCCAGCCGGCGCGACGGCATCTGGGAGGTGAGCTGGATCGTGTCGGGCGGAAAGCCGGCGCGCAGGGCACGCTCGACCTCGTAGTCGCTCGACGCGTCGATGTGCAGCCCGAGGTCGCGGAACAGGGTCAGCACGCCCCGGCTCGGATTGGCCTTCATAGCGTAGCGCAGCGTGAACCCAAAGGGCGCCGGGAAGGCGAGGGCGCGCCGGGCGGACGCCTCCAGCCCGGCCCGATCGTAGACGTAGCACGGCGTGCCGAAGCGGCGGCGCACCTCGTTGGCCCGCTCGGTGGTCAGCGCGGCCAGGCTCATCTCAGAGCTCCGCGCGTCGTCATGGCGCGACATCGTAGCACCGTCGGAATTTTACCTGGCAGAGGCTGTCGCCGACTGCCGCTACGCCACTGCCGCGCGCTTGATAATCCGTTGAAACCCGACTGCGCTCATGAGCTCGGCGACCCGTGCCACCGGGATCGCGAGATAAGAGCTCTTCAGGATGGTGGCGCAGTCGTCAACCCCGTCTCCGGGCGTGATCTCAAACGAAAGGTCATATCGCGGCCCCCGCCAGCTCCAGACTTGGCGCAGATGATGGCGGCGCCCCGCCCAGACGCGCTCGCCGTACGGCCGCACCTCAACCGTCCCGGGCGGCGGCGGTGGTCCGTAATCGCGCATTGAGACAAGGCAGCCACCGCCCGGCCGAGCGCAGCGGAAGCATTCGCCGAGCGCTGTCTCGATATCGCCTGGGGTCTCAAGATGCGGCAGCGAGTTGTCACAGACGATTATTACGTCGCCGCTTGCCGCCCGGACTGGCAGAGCGCGGAAGTCGGCGACGACACAGGTGAGCGGCAGGTGACGCGTGGCTGGTTCGCGCCGGGCTCGATCGACGGCGGCGTGCGAGATGTCGGCGCCTGTCACGCGGAACCCGAGCGCCAGGAGTCCAAGCGCTTGCGTGCCGATGCCGACAGCAGCGTCGAGCACCGTGCGCGCGCCTGCTCCCCAATGTTCGCCGATGAGCGACGCGAGCGCCGTCCCTTGCCGGGCGACGCTTGCCTCCGAGTCCTCGTAGACGAGGTGGTAGAGCGGAGCCAACTCATAGTAGAACGCCTGCACCGACATGCGATTCCTTGTGGTCTAACGCTCAGCTGAGGCCGCCGCTCGCGCGCGTTCCCTGGTGACAGGCCTGCCATGCGCCGGTCCACTCCAACGCAAGGTTAGGCGCGTTTGACCGCGACCGCGAGGCCCGACGACCACGCCAGCCGTACGCACGCCAGATCCGGCCGTCCCTCCAGCTCCGCCACTAGCGGCTCGATCCGGGGGCCATGCCCGTCCGGCCAACTGGGCTGGGGCAGGAGATCGTCAATCACGTACAGCCCCCCGATCGCGAGCAGCCGCAGCGCCGCGTCGAGGTCGCTGAACTTGCCTGACCAAGCGTCGGCAAAGACGAGGTCGAACGGCCCGCCCGACCACCGCCGCAGCCAGTCCCCGCCCTCCGCGATGTTGAACCGGACTCGTGGGTCGCCGCCGAGATGGGTACGGGCCACTTCGACGACCGACGGGTCGGAGTCCACGGTCTTCAGTCGGGTGGCGGCGTCCATCCCGGCGAGCAGCCACGCTGTCGCGACCCCGGTGCCGGTGCCAAGCTCGAGCAGCCGCCGCCCGGCTTGTTCCCGGCCAGCACCCGCAGCAGGGATCCGGTCCGCGGCTCGGAAGCCAGCCGAAAGCCGACCCGCGCCCCGTCCCGGAGGATGCCGGCGAGTGCGGGCGGTTCGGAGGAGAAAACGTCGTCTCGCACTTTCACCTCCACCGCCTAAAGTTCAGGCTGAGCGGCCGGCGAAGCCGGTCCGCTCTAGCCTGTTGTTCGGCGGGCCAGCGATACAGGTGAGATGGTCCAATGGCGCTGTCACCTACTCCCTGTTCTCGGTGATGAAGTCCCGTATCATCGCCATGGCGAGCTCTGGCGCATCGGGGAGTACCGCGTGGCCACATCCGGGGAACCGCTCGAAACGTACGAGATGAGCTGGGATCGAGGCGGCGATATCTGCCTGGCACTCGATCGGCGTCATCGGATCTTCCTCTCCGCCCAGCAGGAGTGTCGGACATTGCACTTGGGCGAGGGCAGGGAACAGGTCGAACGTGTGGCCTTCTCCGCCCGGGCGTGCAAACCAATGCGTGACTTCAGGATGGCGGATGGCGCGCTGCACCACGTTTGGATCGCGCGGCCTGCGGGTGTAGAGGGGAAAGGCGAGACGGATCCAAGCCTCAAGCGTGGCACTATCCGTGTGCCCGTCGAGAAATCGGCGACGCGCCAAGGCGCCGACCTCCGGCCCGCCGAAGCGTTCAAACAGTGCTACCCGCCGCTCTCGATATGTATCGCCAGCGGCCTCGGTGCTCACCAAGATCAACTTGGCGGGATGGGCCGGATGGCGCGTGGCATATGCGAGCGCGACCGTACCGCCGAACGACGCACCGTAGACGATCGGATGCGCAATCCCGAGGACGTCGCAGAAAGCGCGCACGTCGTCGCCCCACTGCGCCAGGGTCCAGCCCTCCTGCGGGCCGGGTTCGCTGCGGCCATTTCCCCGATGGTCCAGGAAGATGACCTGCGCGATATCGGACAGGGATGAGAACGACGGCTTGTAAATCGAATGGTCCAAGCCCGGGCCGCCGTGAAGGAGAACAACCGTCGGTTTCTCCCGCATGCTGGGACCATCGGGCACGAGGCTGGCGCCCTCGACATCAAAAAAGAGTCGCACACCATTTACTCGTGCCCACATACAGGGTCCTCATGCCCTCGTTGCCGCCGAACGGTCGCGTTGAGCGGCTGCTGGCGAGCGTACGCGAGCCGTCGGGGTGCAGTCGCGAGTTAGCCCGTGGTGCAGCCACGCCAATTTCAAGGCCTCCACACGAACACCTGCCGAGGACTCCCATCTGGGGCCTCGCCGGGATCGTCCTCCGCGCGTTCGAACCCCAAGGCCGTGTACAGAGCTCGTGCCGCTGCAGAATCCGGATGCGGATGGTCTTCACCGAACGTAGTGACGCGAACCTCGTGTATCGCAGTACTAGTCGCATGACTTACCAATGCGCGTCCGACGCCGCGGCGCCTATGGCGTCGGGCGACGACGAGCCAGGAGATCCGATCCTTGTGAAAGAACATCCCGCCTGCGAGTTCTCCATCAACGCGAACACAGAAAGCCGTCCCGCGCTCTATATTGCGATGCACGCCGGCCTCGAAGGCTGGATCGGCTGCTATGTCCGCCCCGAACAAATCTCCGACCTCCCCAGCGAGGCGGATCCATTCCGCAACGTCAGAGTTGGCCGCACGCCGGACGTGAGGACCGGCAGACGATGCAGCGGCGTCAAGAAGACTCATCGGGCTAGACAGTATGATGCTAGACAGTATGACTTCCGCGAGGTGAGGCTGACCTCCAGCACTCAACGCGGGTTAGCCTTGTACGGCCAGAGCCTCCCTGTGCTCTCGGCACATTGCGAGCGTGGAGGTCAGCCATGGACGAGTCTAGTATCAACGCCGCCGGTCAGCGGCCGGAGGGCGAGCAACGCGAGCCCCCGGTCCGCTGCACCGGAGAGTTGGACGGCTCACCCACGGAACCCGCGCTCTCTTCAAGGAAGGCCAGGACATGGCGCCACGCATCGATCCCGGCCTCCGCGTTGGCTCGCGGCGAGCCGCCCCCAGTGTAGTGCACGCTGTTGGGATGCCCGTACTCGATCTGAGTCGTGGGACTGTACGGGATATAGATCGCGTGCCCGGCGCCTTCGTAGCTCAGATGGCGGAACGGGTAGGTATGACCGTGCTGCTGCAGGCGTCGAATTGCGATCTCGGCCAGAATCGACGAGGGCCAGATCTGGTCGTCCTGGCCAGAGACCAAGAGAATCGGTCCATGCGTTCTCTCCACGGGAATCGTTGCCCGCTCCACGGCGTTCACGTCACGGAGCTGCGAGAGGTAGCGCGGCGACTCAGCGACGGGCGACTTGGTGTAGTCCACCGATGTCGGATCGTCGGTGGCGTTGTGCTCTTGGAGATATGGCAGCGGCTGCCCGCGCGAAGTCCAGCACGGCGGAGTATCGGGCGGGTCGTGCGGCTCGAAGGGGCCGTGGAGGACGCCGCTGGCGACGTAGGCGATCACGGCGTTGATCGCCGGGATCGTTGCCCCGAGTAGCAAGGCCAGTTCGCCACCGCGCGACGCTCCCCAGACAGCCAGGAAGCCGTCCTGCAGCCACGGCTGTCCCCGCATCCAGCTGACGGCATGTTCGAAGTACTCGACCGGGACGTTAACCAGCTCCGACGGAAGGTCCGTGGTACCGAAGTATGCCAGGGACAGGGCGGCATAGCCGTGCGAGGCGACGAGGGCTGCACGATGCTCCGAGATACCGCCATCCGAGCCGCCGAGCACGATCACGGCCCGATGTGGCCCGTCACCGGGCGGCAAGAACAGTGTTCCCACGACTCCGGCCTCGCGCACCAGTCGGCGAGAAACGCCGGCGGCGGCCAATCGCCGTTCAACCGTCAACTCCGCGGGAGCGGCGCCTGGCGCTTCGGCGTGCAGGCGCGCGACCGAGGACCACATGACCCAGTCAGGAGGAGCCGGCCGCCACTTCCCCGGGACAGGGGTCGCCGACCAGAAGAGGCCCATGGGCGACACGCCCTCCCATGTTCCGGCAACGGGCGCTTGGCGCGTGATGTCGACGCGACCGCCATCGTCGGCGATGAACGCCGCCCCCGATCGCCACGGCGTCGCCTCCGCAACCTGGAAGGTCGCGGTGACGGTCACGCGGGTTCTAGGGGCGAAGCCTTCCAGAGCAATCGAGAGCGGCGCGTCGTACAACGCCACCGGCTGATCGACGACGATCCGCGGCGTGAGCTGTGGTGACAAGGAGGGCTGCATCAGATCATCCCGCTTCTCACTCCGATCGCAGCCCGCCATCCATCAGTCCGCCCGTCCAACCGCCCACGTTGACCGGCCGCGGCGAGCGAATGCGAGCCATCGGATGACCGCTGACAGTTAGGCGTCAGGCCGCCGGGCCAGCACGAACAAGTGGCCGCCGGATCCTTCGGCGACTCTACGATGCCACACCAACTCAAAGCCGGCAGCCTCGACCAGCGAAAGACTGGTCGCGGCGTCGTAGTGGCTCCAGTACATTGGCACGTCGTGGTACTGCTCCGTCCAGGCAGGAAGGTCCACAGCGCCAAGGCAAAGTAGGGCCAGCCCACGGGGCCGCAGCACACGCGCGAGGCCATGCAGAACGCTGACGTGTTGTTCTCGCGGGATGTGAATGATGGCGTAGTACGAGCAGACAGCGTCGAACGATGCATCGGCAAATGGCAGGGCGACCAGGTCCGCACAGACCCAAAGCCCCGTGGGCACATGGCGTTTGGCAAGGCCGAGCTGCATGTCAGCAAAGTCGACGCCGACGACCGTCGCATGAGTCGCAAGCTGCTGAGCGATTGGGACCCCAGCCCCGCAACCGGCGTCAAGAACGCGCGACCGGGGGGTGAGGCGGCTGACGAGATCTTCGAGCAAGGCAACATCTGGAGAATCGCGACGGCGTGAGGAGAAATACACCTCCGCACTGCGGTTGTACGACGCCCGCACTTGCTCTTTGGGGTCGATGCTCGTTGAATCGTCGGCAGCCCGCGTCATACCCGAGTACACCTAATGTCAGCATCAGCCGCGTGCGTCGGCGCGCCGGCTGCATGTCAGGGTTAGGGCTCTACTTCGTTCGTGTAGCGGCGTATGACTCTCCCTAGTGACCCGACGTAGCCGTCGA
>Ga0137407_10003778_pt1 | contig 10089 bp, 11 predicted proteins | sample CZOMad2_2_16fung_FD_108410 | JGI IMG/M metagenome (GOLD analysis project Ga0137407, IMG submission 108410) | Vadose zone soil fungal communities from Angelo Coast Range Reserve, California, USA - CZOMad2_2_16fungal (Illumina Assembly) | ecosystem: Environmental > Terrestrial > Soil > Vadose...
CCAAGTCTGCTCTCGACATTCATGTGAATGTCCTCGAGCGCGCGCTTGAAATCGAACGATCCCTTGCCGATTTCTGACAAAATCGTGTCTAGACCCTTGGCAATATTTTTCGCATCGTTCGGCGTGATAATGCCTTGCGCCGACAGCATCGCGGCGTGGGCCTTGGACGCGGCGATGTCCTGCGCGTAAAGGTGGCGATCGACGTCGATGGAGACGTTGATTTCCTCCATGATCGAGTCCGGACGTTCGGTGAACCGGCCGCCCCACATCTTGTTGCTCATGACCCGCTACTCATGACCTATTTCTCTCGCCTGCCGCTCATTGTCGCGCCCGTTAGCTCCACGTTTGCCGTGCGCGGGCGCAACCGAAACCCTGCATAGCCGTATCTGATACAGGATGACAAACGATATGCCCGAACGACCCTCGCCTGCCCCCGCCGCCACGCGCCGGATTCCCTATGTCATCGGGGCAGTTCTGGTGGGGACGGCGATCGGATTTGCCGGGATATACGGGATTGGCGGGCTGAAACGCAATGTAGCCGGCGATTCGACCTGTAGTGCGGCGGTCGACCTTTCGCGCAAGCTCGCGCCTCTGGCGCATGGCGAGGTGGCTGCCCTGACCATGGCGACCGCGCCGCTGCGGCTGCCCGACCTCGCCTTCGACGACGCCGACGGCAAGCCTAAGAAGCTCTCGGACTGGCGCGGCCGCACGGTGCTGGTGAACCTGTGGGCTACCTGGTGCGTGCCCTGCCGCAAGGAAATGCCCGCACTGGACCGCCTGCAAACCAAGCTCGGCGGTAAGGATTTCGAGGTGGTCGCGATCAACATCGACACCCGTGATCCCGAAAAGCCGAGAGGTTTTCTGAAAGACGCCCATCTGACTGGACTCAGCTACTTTAGCGATCAGAAAGCCAAGGTTTTTCAGGATCTTAAGGCCATAGGTCGGGCGCTGGGCATGCCGACGTCGGTGCTGGTCGATGGCCAGGGCTGCGAGCTCGCCACCATCGCCGGCCCCGCGGAATGGGATAGCGACGACGCGATCAAGCTGATCACGGCGGCGACAGCGCCTCCGCGTTCCTAGACAGGGCCACCGCCGGTCTTTGGCCGTTCGGGCGGCTTATGCCTCGTCGGCGACGCCGTTGCGGAGCAGTCCGATCCGGTCGATCTCAACCTCGACGACATCGCCGGGCTTCATCCATAAGGGCGGGGTGCGCCGCGAGCCAACGCCGCCCGGCGTGCCCGTCACGATCACGTCGCCGGGCTCCAGCCGCGTGAACGACGAGCAATATTCGATCTGTTGCGGGATACCGAAGATCATCTGGCTGATGGTCGCATCCTGAACCACCTGACCGTTAAGGCGGGTCTGCAGCCGCAGCGGCGCCAGATCGCCGGCCTCGTCCGGCGTCACCATCCAGGGGCCGAACGCGCCGGTGTCGGGAAAATTCTTGCCGGGCGTGAATTGATGGGTGTGGCGCTGAAAATCGCGGACGCTGCCTTCGTTGTAGCAGGCGTATCCGGCGATGTGGTCAAAGGCCGAGGCGCGCGAAATATAACGGCCCGGCTTGCCGATGATGAGGGCAAGTTCGCCCTCGAAATCGAGATCCTTCGACACACGCGGGCGGATGATGTTGGCAAGATGCCCGGTCTGGCTGTTGGGAAAGCGGCCGAACACCGTGGGGTTCTCGACCTCGCTGCGGCCAGTCTCCTTGCGATGCGTCTCGTAGTTGAGGCCAATGCAAAGGATCTTGTCGGGATTGGGAATGACTGGCAGCCAGGTGATGTTTTTGAGCGGATGCCGCGTGGCCTTCGCCGACGCAGCCGCCGCCTCCATCAGTGCTCCCGCCGCAATGGCGGATTTCAAATCGGGAAACCGGTCGCGCAGCGCCGCACCGAGGTCCACGGCTTCCGCGCCGTCGATGAGGCCCCAACTGGTGGCGCCGTTGATTTTGAAACTTGCGAACTTCATCGGATGTCCTGGTGCGCTGGAGACGGGGTACTCAGGGAACGTCGCGCCATATCGGCGACGTGCATCTCGCTATCGCACCCAGTGATAGGGGGCAATGCTGGTGAGACAATTTCCCGCCCTTGCGCAGGGAGCAAAAGGCTGGGCGGTAGCTAGCCGATCCGAACAGGCGTTTGCCGAGTGGCAGCTCTAAGCCTTGACGTTGACGTTGCCGCCGACACCGGGGCCGACATTGGCGAGCGAGGGGGTTTCAGCACCCAGGAGCGTGAGAACCGTGGATTTCTCCGCATCGATGTTCGATTTCAAGATGCTGGTTGCGACCTGCACCTGCGTGTTTCCCGCCTGGGCAGCGATCAAACTGCCAGCCAAACTCGCAATATCTGACATACGCCGCCCCTCCGTCGCCTGCACTCTACCCGGCAGGAGTTAACGAATGCTGGAAGATTGCGAAAATAGTCGACACAACCAGGAAACGAACAGAGCATCAGGCGAGGGATTAACCGGCGTGCCATCATCCCGAGAACGAATTTTCCGAAGCGAGGTTTGCCGGGCCGGCCGACAACGACGGTCCCTACCGCGTCGGGACCGGCTTGTCGCCGCGATAATCGTAGAAGCCGCGCTGGGTCTTGCGACCGAGCCAGCCGGCCTCGACATATTTCACCAGCAGCGGACACGGCCGGTATTTGGAATCGGCCAGACCCTCGTGCAGCACCTGCATGATCGACAGGCAGGTATCCAGTCCGATGAAATCGGCAAGCTCAAGCGGTCCCATCGGATGGTGCGCGCCGAGCTTCATCGCGGCATCGATGGCTTCGACGTTCCCGACGCCCTCGTACAGCGTATAGATCGCCTCATTGATCATCGGCAGCAGGATGCGGTTGACGATGAAGGCCGGGAAATCCTCTGACACCGCTATTTGCTTGCCGAGCCGGGTGACGAAGTCCTTGGCGGCGTCAAACGTCATGTCATCGGTGGCAATGCCGCGGATCAGTTCGACCAGTTCCATCAATGGCACCGGATTCATGAAGTGAATGCCGATGAAACGCTCGGGCCGGTCGGTGGATGCGGCTAGCCGGGTGATCGAGATCGACGAAGTATTGGAGGCGACGATCGCGCTGGGCTTCAGCACCGCGCAAACATCGTGAAAGATCTTGCGCTTGACGTCTTCCTTTTCGACCGCGGTCTCAATCACCAGATCGCAGTCGGACAATCCCTCCACGGTCTCGGCGGGCGCGATCCGCGCCAGCGCCTCCTTGCGGGCGTCCTCGGTGACCATCTTCTTGGCGACCTGACGCGACAGATTGCCGTTGATGGTCGCCATCCCCGACTTCAGGCGGTCGGCGGATACATCGTTGAGCACCACGTCGAAGCCCGCCAGCGCCGCCACATGGGCGATGCCATTACCCATCTGGCCCGAACCGATCACGCCGACCTTTTTGATCATAACCGCCATTTTGTCATCTCACCCGAACGACGCGCGCCCCGCGCCGCCCATTCCTCTGCATCGACACCGGTTGAACCATGCTATCCGGCAAACATCTTCTTTTCCGGAAAACCGCTCCCAATCTCGCGATGGCGCGCAGTCTATCGCAAAACCGGTCGTCACTCCTGCGAAAATACACGCCGCGAAAATCCTCGTTACTTTCCGAGCTTGCCGAGCGCCTCGGTCAGTTCGGGCACCACTTGATAGAGATCGGCGACCAGGCCGTAATCGGCGACCTGGAAGATCGGCGCGTCTTCATCCTTGTTGATCGCGACGATGACCTTGGAATCCTTCATGCCGGCGAGATGCTGGATCGCCCCGGAAATGCCGATCGCTACATAGAGTTCCGGCGCCACCACCTTACCGGTCTGGCCGACCTGCCAGTCGTTTGGCGCATATCCGGCATCGACCGCGGCGCGCGACGCGCCGACGGCGGCGCCGAGCTTGTCCGCCAGCGGCTCGATATATTTGGCGAAATTCTCGCGGCTCTGCATAGCGCGTCCGCCGGAGACGATGATCTTTGCCGAAGTCAGTTCGGGACGATCGCTCTTGGCGACTTCCTCGCCGACAAAGCTGGACAAACCAGGATCGGCCACTGAGGCGGCATTTTCGATCGGCCCGCTACCGCCCTCTCCGGTCGCTGCGAATGTCGAGGTCCGCACGGTGATGACCTTCTTGGCGTCCTTGGACTTCACGGTCTGGATGGCGTTGCCGGCATAGATTGGCCGCTCGAAGGTGTCGGGCGAAACCACCTTGATGATTTCCGACACCTGCATGACGTCCAGTAACGCAGCCACGCGCGGCATGACATTCTTGAAGCGCGAGGTCGCGGGCGCGACGAAAGCGTCATAGGAAGGCGCCAGCGCCACGATCAGCGCCGCGAGCGGCTCGGCGAGATCGTGAGCGTAGGCGGCGTTATCCGCAAGCAATACCTTCTTTACGCCGGCAAGCTTGGCCGCGGCGTCGGCCGCAGCCTTGGCGTTTTCGCCGGCAACCAGCACATGCACCTCGCCACCGAGTTCGGCGGCGGCGGTCAGCGCCTTGTTGGTGGAGTCCTTGATCGATGCATTGTCGTGTTCGGCGATCAACAGCGTGGTCATTTAGAGAACCCCGGCTTCGTTCTTCAGCTTCGACACCAGCTCGGCAACGTCCTTGACCTTGACGCCGCCTTTGCGGCCCGGCGGCTCGGTGGTCTTGAGGATCTCCAGATGGGCCGTGAGATCGACGCCGTAGTCGGATGCGCTCTTGTCGGCGATCGGCTTCTTCTTCGCCTTCATGATGTTGGGCAGGCTGGCATAACGCGGCTCGTTCAACCGCAAATCGGTGGTGACGATGGCCGGCCCCTTCAGTTTCACGGTTTGCAACCCGCCATCGACTTCACGGGTCACCTTGAAATCGGAACCGTCGACCTCAAGCTTGGAGGCAAAGGTTGCCTGCGACCATCCGAGCAGGGCCGCCAGCATCTGGCCGGTCTGGTTGCTGTCATCGTCGATCGCCTGCTTGCCCAGAATCACGAGGCCGGGCTTCTCTTCGTCGGCAATGGCTTTCAGAAGTTTTGCCACCGTCAGCGGTTCGACGTTGCCCTCCGCCTTGACCAAAATGCCGCGGTCGGCGCCCATGGCGAGTCCGGTCCGGATGGTTTCAGCCGCCTGCGCGGGCCCGATCGACACGACCACGACTTCGGTCGCCTTGCCGGCCTCTTTCAGGCGCAGGGCCTCCTCGACGGCGATTTCGTCGAACGGATTCATCGACATCTTGACGTTGGACAGTTCGACGCCGGTTCCGTCGCTTTTGACGCGGACCTTGACGTTGAAATCGACCACCCGTTTTACCGGTACCAGGACCTTCATCGACCCTCTTTTGCTTGAGTTCCTAAGGTTTGACAGCTTTGGGCGCGGAACCTAAAGGTCCCGCCAACCCCGGTCAACGCGCGTGGGCCAAAAATCGGCCCCCAAGAGACGTGGTCAGCGGTTCTGGCCGGGCACCCACAACACATCCCCGGCGCCGTTATTGTTGGCGGCGCGGCTGGCGACGAACAGGAAGTCCGACAGCCGGTTCATATAATGAATTGCGGCTTCGCTAACGGGTTCCTCGGGCTTGGCCGCAAGTTCCACCATGATCCGTTCCGCCCGGCGGCATATCGTGCGCGCCAGGTGCAGATACGCCGCCGCTGGCGTACCGCCGGGCAGGACAAACGAGGTCAAGGGCGCAAGTTGCGCGTTCAAGCCATCGATGTCGCGCTCAAGGCGTTCGACCTGACTCGACAGCATCCGCAATCGTTCCGCCTTGCCCTCATGCTGGGGCACCGCGAGGTCGGCGCCAAGATCGAACAGGTCGTTCTGGATCAAGCCCAGCATCGCATCGAGTTCGGGCGCCTCCGCCAGATGGAGCCGGACAATGCCAATGGCGGCATTGGTCTCATCGACGGTTCCGTAGGCGGCGATGCGCAGATCGTATTTCGGTCGGCGCTCGCCGCTGCCAAGCGCCGTGGTGCCATCATCGCCGGTTCGCGTGTAAATACGGTTGAGGACGACCATTCGTAGCTCCAGAGTTCTAGCCACCTCTCCGATCCGGGGAGCGAAGCGTGCCGGCCTCGTCGAGGTAGCAGGAAACTATATCCACGTTTTTTCTACCGGCCCATCGTCCAGACCGCGAGCATGGTGATGACAATCGCGACAAACTGCAGCAATACCCGCAACCGCATCAGCTTCTGGGACCGGTTCGGCGATCCGCCCCGCATCATATTGATGAGGCCAAGCAGCAGCACGAGTGCGACGGCAGCGACAGCAACAGGGAGAACGAAGGTACCCAGGAATGAGGCCATTTGCCGTACATAACACCGCCTAAAGCGATCCGCCATTACCCGCGTTGAACCGAACTTCGCTGCAACGATCTGGCCTTTGGCGGAATAATATCAGAAGGTAGGTTGTTCGCCGGATGGACCACCCTCTCTGAGCCCAGGTCAATTGTGAGGCAGATTCGCTACATCTTTCACGTCGGGATGGACGCGTTCTACACGTTTCTTGCCGATGACGGCTGGGCGATCGCCAGTCACATCGCGCTGTCGACCTTGATGGCGCTGTTTCCGTTTCTGATCGTGCTGACGTCGCTCGCCGGCTTCTTCGGGTCGAAGGAACTCGCCGATCAGGCCGCGGGGCTGTTGCTCCAGATCTGGCCGAAGCAGGTCAGCGATTCCCTTTCGGGGGAAGTCCACGACGTGCTGACGACGACCCGGGGTGACATCCTGACCATCGGCGCGGTGCTCGCGGTGTATTTTGCCTCGAACGGCGTTGAAGCGCTGCGCGTTGCCCTCAACCGCGCCTATTCGGTGGTCGAGCCGCGGCGCTGGTACGTGCTGCGGCTGGAATCGATCGGCTACACCCTGCTTGCCGCCGTGACATCGCTGGCGATGGCCTTCATGATCGTGCTTGGCCCGCTGATCATCGAGGCGGTGCGGCGGCATGTTCCGCTGGTGGTTGAAACCAACGAGAATTTCCTCAATGTCTCGCGCTACAGCATCACGATCTCCGCGCTGATTGTCGCGCTCTTTGTCCTGCACGCCTGGCTTCCCGCCGGCCGGCGGGGATTTCTGCAGATCCTGCCGGGCATCATCTTCACCTTGGTGGCCTCACTGGTGTCGGGTATCGTGTTCGGACAGTATCTCGCGCGCTTCGCCAACAACTACGTGACGATGTATGCCGGCCTCGCCTCGGTCATTATCGCCCTGGTGTTTCTCTATTTTATCGCCGCGATCTTCGTCTATGGCGGCGAACTGAACGCGGCGATCATCAAGTCGCGGCTGCCGCACGGCGTGTCGCTTCAAGCAGCGCAGTCGCTAAGGCCCTCGGACTCACCGGTTTGACCAGGAAAGCGTCCGCGCCGGCCGCCCGCGATGCCGCCTCATCCTCGCCCCGGCCGGACACCCCGATGATCGCGATGCGGCCGAGCGGCGGGCCAAGCGCGCGAATCCGCCGGATCGCCTCGATGCCGTTGATGCCCGGCAACACCATGTCCATCAGTACTGCGTCGAAATCGCCTTGTGCAATACGTTCGGTTGCAGCCTCGCCCCGCCCGATGAATTCCGCCTGATGACCAAGTTCGGTAAGCACCGCATTGAGCACGACGCGGCCGAACGGATTGTCCTCGACACTGAGAACGCGCAGCCCCTGCGCCTGATCCGGCGAGATCTCGGTATCCAATCCCAAGCCCGACTCTTTCGAAAACTTGGCCAGGGTCAGGGACACCGTCAACGTGAATGTGGTCCCGCCACCGCGCCGTGACATGACGACGATTTCGCCTCCCATCGCCCGCGCCAGCTGCTTCACCGACGACAATCCGAGGCCAGCGCCCCCGAAGCGCGAGGCAATACTGACATTGGCCTGCGAAAACCGACGGAACAGGCGCTTGATCTCCTTGAGCGAAAGCCCGATGCCGCTGTCTGAAATCGCAAACGCGACGTCAATCTTGCCCTTTGCACCGCGCATCGGCCTGACCACAAGCGCGACGCCGCCCTGCTCGGTGAATTTGATGGCATTATCGATCAGGTTTTCCAATGCCGCACGCAGCCGGACCGGATCGCCGATCACAAATGCCGGCAGTTTCTCGGAAATCTCGACCAGAGATTGCAGACCCTTGGCCGTTGCCCGGCCGGCCAGCGAATCGCCGGCGTTGCGGGCGAGCGTCCGCAAGTCAAAGAAGTCCCGCCGCACACCAAACCCGGAACGGCCGCTCCTGGCGGCGTCGACGAATAATGTCGCCAAGCTTGCCAGATGTTCGGCGCCTGCCTTGATGGTGTCTACCCAGCGCCGTTCGCGCTCGTCGAGATCGGACGTCGCCAGCAAACCGCTGATGGCGAGAATTCCGGTCAACGGCGTGCGGACCTCGTGCGCGAACGTGGCCAGCGCCGTCTCAACGATGCCGGGAGCGGCCGTCTTGGCAGCGGGCTTGCGCGCCTTTGCGGCGGCGGCAGTTGCAGCGCGTTTCCTCGACGGATGTTTCTTCGGCCGTCGCGTGGTGCGCCGTGGGCGCGATTTCGACGCCATGATTCCCCCGACCCTGGCTGCCCCACCATGCCATGGCGACCCTTGCGGAGTCACGCTGAAGCGGATTTTCCTTTCGAATCGAACTCCCGCAAAGCGGGGTAATTTAAGGCAGGCCAAATTTAAGGCAGGCCCGCGAGGCGGCGAATTTCGGCGGGCGTCGCACCCCCGGCGCGGAGCTCGCGCAAGCCGGTGGCCTCGGTCGATTTTGACAACTTTCGCTCCGAGTCATCAAGGATGAGCCGGTGATGCCGATAGGTCGGCTGCGGCAGCTGAAGAAGCTGCTGCAACAACCGATGAACACTGGTCGACCAGAACAGGTCGTGGCCCCGCACCACCTCCGTCACGCCCTGCAGCGCGTCGTCGACGACCACCGCGAGGTGATAGCTGGTCGGCGTCTCCTTGCGCGCGAGGATGACATCGCCCCACGCGCCGGGCCGGGCAGCCACCGTGCCGGTTTCACCCGCAGGGCCTTCGCCGTATTCGGTCCAGTCGAGGTCGCCGACGCGCGCACAGGCCGCCGCCATATCGAGCCGCAACGCGTAAGGAACACCCGATCGAAGCAACCGCGCACGCTCGTCGGGCGAAAGCGATCGCGCCATTCCAGGATAATGCGGAACGCCGTCGGGGTCGCGCGGCCACGGCGCTTCGGCGTCCTGCTGCGCGACCAGGCGGGCGATCTCGGCACGGCTTTCGAAACTCGGATAGACCAGACCCTGCGCCGTCAGCCTTTCGATAGCATCGCGATAGTCGGCGAGATGTTCGGATTGGCGGCGCGCAGGGGTCTCCCAGGCGATGCCGAGCCAGCCAAGGTCCTGATAAATCGCGTCCTCGAACTCGAGCTTGCAGCGGGTCGCGTCGATATCCTCGATGCGCAGCAGGAACCGGCCGCCGGCCCGCTTGGCCAAATCGGAATTCAACAACGCCGAAAAGGCGTGGCCGAGATGCAGATAGCCGTTCGGGCTTGGCGCAAAGCGGAAGACGGGTGGCGGCATCAGCTAGACCTTGTCATGGCCGGGCTTGTCCCGGCCATCCACGTTTTGTAAGTCGCAAACAGGCAGGTAATTCCTGCTACGACGGAATAATGGAGGCTGACTGCATGGGTTACGATCTAATTTGACGGCTGCCTTCCATGTAGCACTGTTGCAAGACGTGGATGGCCGGGACAAGCCCGGCCATGACGAAGAACGAGAGAATGACCCTCCACCTCAACACCCAGGCCGACCTCGATGAAGCCGTCCTCGCGCTGGTGAAACAGGACCCGCGGCTCAATCCCGTGTTCGAGCTCGCGGGCATGCCGGCGTTGCGGCGGCGCGAGCCAGGCTATGCTGGACTAGCTGCAATTGTCTGCGGTCAGCAATTATCCACCGCGAGCGCCGCGGCGATCTGGGCCCGCCTCAAGGCCGCGTTCGATCCGTTCGACCACGACACGTTGCGCCTCGCCCGTTCCGATCGCCTCGGCCGGCTCGGACTGTCGGCGGCGAAGATCAAAACCCTGAAGAACCTGGCGCGCGAGATCGCCGCGGAACGTCTCAATCTCGACGTGCTGGCGAACGAGGATGCCGACGCCGCGCACCACACGCTGACCTCGCTGCACGGCATCGG
>Ga0137407_10003779_pt1 | contig 10089 bp, 8 predicted proteins | sample CZOMad2_2_16fung_FD_108410 | JGI IMG/M metagenome (GOLD analysis project Ga0137407, IMG submission 108410) | Vadose zone soil fungal communities from Angelo Coast Range Reserve, California, USA - CZOMad2_2_16fungal (Illumina Assembly) | ecosystem: Environmental > Terrestrial > Soil > Vadose zone...
AAGCCCTCCGCCATCTCATCGAAGACCGTCCCTTCGGCCGAGTGGTGTTACGGCCCTCCCTCACCACGAGCTAGGCTGGTTGGAAGAGCTCGATCGGGTTACCGGAAGGGTCATCGAGCAAGATCTGCGAGCCGCCCACGCCGGTCACGATGTCGTTCCGAAACCGGAGTCCGGCGGCGCGAAGCCGTGCGACCTCAGCGGTCAGGTCGGCCACCGGCAGTTGAATGCGGCTCCAACCGCCGGGGACGGGCTGCCGGCCGTCGGGCATGGGCCGAGCACCCGAGCTGGTCTTCCCGCTGAGCAAGAGTCGAAGCGGGCCGCGAGTGATGGCGGCGAAGGCGGGAGAGGCGCTGGATTCGAGGGAGAAGCCGAGGTAGGTGGTGTAAAACGCGATGGCGGCATCGACATCGTCGATCATGTAACGAACGCTGACGGTAGTCACGGGTGTGGTTTCCTCACATGGTGATGGATGGGGCGTCAGGCTTGATTTTGGACTCCGGCCATGGGTGATGTGTGTAGGTCCAATATTATCGCTTGTCGATATCGACGGGCGGAATTATACTCTCGAGCCAAGAAATGCTGCGGGGATTCTTCCTCGGCTTCATCAAGATCCATATTCTCCACCATGCGGCGCAGGAGCCGCTCTACGGTCTATCGCTCATCGAGGAGCTGCGGCGTCACGGGTACCGCCTGAGTCCCGGCACCGTGTATCCCATCCTGCACAGCCTGACGGAAGCCGGATATCTGCTCCGGACGGATCAAGTCGTCGGGGGCAAGATGCGGAAGTACTACTCAGCCACGAGATCTGGACGCAGCGCTCTCGATCAAAGCCGGCGGCAGATCGTCGAGCTTGTCCAAGAGGTTGTGGAAAAGCGAGAGGGTCCGTCGGGGGCTGGCGGGCGAGTCAGATCGCGGAGTGAGCGTCCACCGAGGCGGAAAGCACGCGCGACGAGGAGAGTTACGCCGTAGCATGGAACCGCCTCAGGATCTCACGGGCGAGCCGGCGGGTGCGGAGTTACGCGCGCCGGGCCGCTGGCACGCCGCCCTCGAGGTGCTCGCAGCAGCCACACGACTGGGGCTCACCTCCTTCGGCGGTCCCGTAGCCCACATCGGCTACTTCCGGAATGAGTACGTCGCGCGGCGGCGCTGGGTGGACGATCAGACCTACACCGATCTGGTGGCCCTCTGTCAGTTCTTGCCGGGTCCGGCGAGCAGCCAGGTCGGCATGGCCGTCGGGATCCTGCGAGCTGGCCTGCTCGGTGGGCTGGCCGCCTGGATTGGCTTCACGCTCCCGTCCGCTTTCGCCCTCGTGCTCTTTGGGCTCGGCATTCGTGGCGTGGATCTCTCCCACGCTGGGTGGCTCCATGGCCTGAAGGTCGCCGCGGTCGCGGTCGTGGCCCAGGCGGTGTGGGGAATGGCCCGGTCGCTGTGCCCCGACCGCGAGCGCGCCACGATGGCCATTCTGGCCGCGCTGGCCGTGTCGGCCTGGCCGGCGGCCAGCGGGCAGGTGCTGGTGATCGTGGTGGCGGGAATCGCCGGTTGGCGCCTGCTCCCGGGATCCGGTGGGACGGGGGCACACCACGTGAGAGTCCCCTTCGGGCGGGCACTCGGGACCGGCGCCCTGGCCACGTTCTTCGCGCTGCTCGTGGCCCTGCCCGTGCTCCGCTATCTGACGCCCTCGCCCACGCTCGCCGTCTTCGATGGTTTCTACCGCGCGGGCTCGCTGGTCTTCGGCGGAGGGCACGTCGTGCTGCCTCTGCTCCAGGCGGAGGTCGTGCCGCCCGGATGGGTGTCGAACGAACAGTTCCTTGCCGGTTACGGCGCGGCTCAGGCGGTGCCAGGCCCGCTCTTCACCTTCGCGGCATATCTGGGCGCGGTCATGCGATACAGACCGAACGGCTGGGCTGGAGCGGCTCTTGCCCTGGTCGCGATCTTCCTCCCGTCCTTCCTGCTCGTCGTGGGCGCTCTACCATTCTGGGACGTCCTCCGCGCCCGGGCCGCGTTCCAGGCGGCGCTTCGAGGCATCAATGCCGCGGTGGTGGGTTTGCTCCTCGCGGCTCTGTATCATCCGGTTTGGTCGAGCGCGATCCATGCGCCCGCCGACTTCGCCCTCGCTCTGGCTGCCTTCGGCCTGCTCACGCTGTGGGGCGCGCCGCCGTGGCTCGTCGTCGCTTTCGCCGCGGCGAGCGGTTCAGCGCTAGCTGCGGTCCGCTGAGACTGACCGGCGACAAAACACCAAAAGATGCAGGGAACATAAGGCGACTTCCAGTCCCCTGCACCGAGAACTGAAGCCGCTAATCATCCACAACGAGGCCCGGGCGTTGAGCGCGAGTACCCGCGCCTTCATCGAGTTGCTCAAGCCTGCACGCGGCTCAGCCTCCGGTGCCTAGTCCGCGCAGCATGTATGGCCGCGTGCTGCCTGCCAGCCCTCCCGCGCAATGAGTGGCGTCATGCCCAGTGCGGCAACCGGGTCCGCCCACCGCCAGCCAAGCCACGCGTTGAGCCCGAGGCCCGCGAGAAGGACGGCCGAGAGCCAGGCGCAGACCTCGGTCTGCCGGGCCTCGGCCTCCAGCGCTCCGCTGGTCAGTTCGGAGGCGATGCGCCGCTTGAAATGGGCAAGCGTGGGCATGACGAGCAGGGAGAGGATGGCAAGCACGATCCCGACTGTCGAGTGGTCAGGGCTCTTTCTCTCGACAAGCGCATGGACGGCCTCGTAGCAGACGTAGGCTGCGAGTAAGAGAAAACAGCATCCGATAATCCGCACGGTCCGCTGCTCGGCGCTCGCTCGCCTGACCTCGTCAGCATCGCGCCGGAGCCGCCACAGCGCCGCGACACTACTCGTCACCTCGATGGCCGAGTCGAAGCCGAATCCAACGAGGGCAATGCTCCCGGCCACGAACCCTGCAGCGAGCGCCACCACACACTCGGCGGAGTTCCAGGCTATGGTGGCGTACTGGAACAGCCGGCCTCTGCGGGCGATCTTCCGCCGTTGCCGCGCGTCGACAGCTGCGGGCATCGCCGGGCGGTCAATGGCCATGTGCCGATGATATCCGTGATCCGCCCGTTCGTCATGGCTTCTGGCCCGTCAGGAGCCCTCCGAAGACCCGCTTGCCGAGCTTGAAGGCCTCGGACACCGGAGTGCCCGCGCCTTCCAGCGTGGGATTGGCTTCCCACCATGCCCTCAGATGCTCTTCCGACCGGAAGAAGTTGAGCGTCGTTCAGGTTGAGGTCCAGGCCCGCTGCTCGCCCTCGCACCGTCTCCCCGCCCAGACCATGATTCCTTCGGCGTCCGGGTTCGGCCCGAATGGATTGGCCGACAACTCAATAGGCTCCCCGCAATGATGGCAGCGCGACCGGATGCGCACCGATTCCCCTAGCATCGGCGCAACTCCCAACGCGTCGATGGCACAGCAGACGTAGCGGTCTCCGCGTCCGGATAGGTGGACGACAAAGGGTGTGGGGGTCGCCGAAAAGGGATACGCCAAGTCCACACGACCGCCGCGGGTTTGGATCAAGTCGTCATCGTCCAGCCTCGTCAGGGCCGCTCGAACATCGTCTGGGGCTCGCTCGGGGAAGGCTCTGATGATCTCGTCGACCAAGACCTGGTCGGGCCGCTCGACGAACGCTCGCAGGATGGCTTGTAAGATCTCCGTCTCCCGCGCCGCGCGCCGTGTGGTCCATCGCGCTTCCAGCTCCGGGTCCACCAGCTCCAACGCGGTCTTAATCTGGAGTGTCATGTGCACCCCCTCCAAGCCATCCGGTAACGGTCTCGTACCGCTGGCACCAACGTACAGTCTGTAGTAACTCCAGACTCAAGTACTTTCTTCAAGGGGGTGGAACTGAGCATGAACACTACAGCAGATGGGTCCGCCCATCGGAGCTCTATTCGCCGATCACCCACCCGGGGCGTTACGGAGGACCTCGGCGCGTAGAAAAAAGCTTCCCTCTGTGACGACGCTCTCGCCAGGCTTCAGGCCACTCAGGACGGAGTAGTTGTCGCCGATGGGCGAGCCCAGCCGTACCTGCCGCTGGATGAACTTGCCGTCCTCGTTCCCAGCCGGGACGAAGACGACCTGTCGATCTCCAATGACCTGGACGGCCGAGCGTGGCACGACGACCGTGCTCACACCTGGGGTCGTGAAACTCACGCTCACATACATGCCCAGGCGGAGGCGCCCGTCGGCGTTCGAGACCTCGATACGGGCCTTTGCCGTGCGTGCCTGCGGATCCACGCGGGGGTCGATGTAGCTGACGCGACCGTGCAGCGTGAGGCCAGGATAGGCGGAGGTCGTGATGGCGGCCTCCGAGCCCACCCTGACAGTCCTGAAGTCCTGCTCGTAAAGATCGCCGACGACCCACACCTCCGACAGATCCGTCACCGACAGCAGCTCCTGCCCCATGGATACGACCTGTCCGAGATTGGCGGAGCGCGACGTGATAGCCCCGGCGATGGGCGCGGGTACCACGATGGTCGAAATCACTTGGCTCGGGCTCGTGAGGGTCCGCACCTGCTCGGCACTGAGCCCGAGCAGCTGGAGCCGTTGGCGCGCGGCCTCGACCTCGGTCGTGTGGGCCTCGTGGAGGGCCGTAATCTCCTCGAGGTCTTGACGGCTCGCCGCCCCGATTTCTACGAGCTTCTGTGTACGCCCGAGCTTCTTATGGTCTGCCTCCAGCATGGCCGACATAGACATGTACTTGGTCTGGGACTCCGCCAGCTCCGCGCTAAAGATCGTTACGAGCGGCGCGCCTCGCCGGACAACGGCGCCCAGCTCGACGTGGACCTTGGTGACGATGCCGGCAGCAATCGGGGTGACCTTGACCTCACGGTACGCGTTGGCCATCACACTGCCAGGGACAGTGACGGCGATGCCAGAGCTGATGGCGGTAACCGGTGCCGTCTTGATCCCGGCCCGGGCGAGCGCTTCAGATGAGAGCACGACTTCGGCCTCCCCGGCAGGCTCCGCGGGTGTGGGCGTCGCGGCAGTGACCGTTGAAGCCGCCGGCCTCCGGGTCCCTTCTGTGCGGCGAAGCGCCACCGTGGCCCCAGCCGCGCCGAGCGCGATGAGGCCGAGCGCCACGAGCCCGAACAGACAGGCCCGGGCGACCCTCCCGCGCTTGCGGGCGTGCGGGGAGTTGACGGTGCCGTGCTCCGTGTCCATGTCCCTGTCCATTACTTAGCGGGCACCGACGGCGAGCGCGCGCTGGATCTCGATCCCCGCATCGTAGACGAGCTTGAGCGCATCCGTATAGCCCATCTCGATATCGATGTAGCGGCGCTGTTCGGCGATGACGTCGAGCACGGATGTGCGACCGAGCTCATACGCCTGACGCACGACCGCGAGGTTCCGACCGGCGACATCCCGCACGCCGCGGGTATAGATGTCGAGCGCGCGCTGTGCGGCGGCGAGCTGGGCGAACGCCGCGGCGACCTCCTGGCGGACGATCAGCTCGGCGCCTTCCCGCTTGCGTTCGGCGGCTTGGGCTTCCGCGGTGGCGGCTGCGACATTGCCCTGGTTCTTGTTTCTCACAGGTACCGTGATTGTCACCCCGCCTCCCACGTAGTTGAAGGTGTCCTGAATGGGCCGGGTCCCGCCCCGGTCCGTCAGCCCGTTCAGCGAGAAGCCGAAATCCTGGCGCTGATAGCCCAGGTTGAAGCGTGCGTCCCAGCGTCCCTCGGCTTCTTCTCGGCGAATCCTGGCCTGCGCCATGGCAGCTTCCGCTCGGGCGATAGTCAGGTCTGGCCGCCCAGCGAGCGCCTGCGCGAGCGCCTGCGTGCGGTCGAGCGTCAATGGGAGGGAGGCGAGCTCACCTTGCAGTGAGAACGCCTCGTCAGGCGGCATCCCGGCCAACAGCCGGAGCTGGAGGCCAAGCACCTCGACCCGGCTCTTGAGCATGCTGAGGCTCGCTTCGAGGCGGTTGACCTCGACGAGCACGAGACTCTCCTCGAGCGTCGGCGCTGCCCCCTGTTGGACCCGATCGCGAACAAGTCCAAGGCCCTTTTGATTCGTGCCCAGGAGCTCCTCCGTAAACTCAAGGTTCCGGCGCGCGGCCAGCAGATCGCCCGCCTTCAACCGCACCTCGGCCGAGAGCCGCCGCTCCCGATCGCTCACCTGCGCCAGTTTCATGTCGATCTCACGCTCGGCAACGCCGACCCGTCCCGCCTTCCGCCCGTTGAGGTCGAGCGGAATGCTGAGGCCGATGTTGACGTTGTTGTCTGGACCGGACACATTGGCCTGACCCCCCAGGTCGAGCATGGGGTTCGGCCGGAGCCCGGCTTGAAGCAGACGGCCTCGGGCCGCATCCACCTCTGCCCGCATGGCGCGAAGCTCCGGGTTGTCGGCCAGCGCTCTCTCCACCACCTTATCGACCGTGACCGGCCCGGGAGCAGGTGGAGACTGAGCAAAGGCAACCCCTCCCCTCGCGAGCAGGCCGAATAGCAGGACGAACATCACCCAGCCGTGCTGTCGCATGCTGGCTCCCCTACCGGACCGGAACCGAAAATCTCGCCGAACCCTTCCCGGCTGGGCCGTCCCAGGTTACTGTCACCTGCCGAGTGCCGGTATCCGGGAAGTCGATCGTGCCGAGGTATCGGCCAGGCGCTTTGTCCGGGGACAGCGTGGCGCCGGCCACCATCGGCGCCATGCCTGGCATGGCCATGCTGGCGCTGAGCGTGACCTTGCCGACGTCGAGCGGCTGCCCGGAGGGCGACGTGAACTCGAGCGCGAAAGTGTTCTTGCCGGGCTTCCACTGCCCAGTCTCGCTCTTGAGCGTGACGACGGCATCCTTGGTCTTCTGCGTCTGCATGACCTTGAGCTCGGCGCTCCAGGCCATCGTAGTAACCCCTACGGCGAAGAGTCCTCCGACTACCGCGATCACTGTAATCAAGCGCTTCATCAATCGATCCTCCTTGTGTGTGTTCGTTGGTCAGTCGGCCGAGTCCGGGGCCGGCCGGCCTTCGATCGCGTGGGTGTCCCGGGCGGACTGCGTCTCACCCCGATCCAGCTCTCGCTCTCGGAGCCAGTAGAAGAGGACGGGCGTCACGATGAGGACAAGCGCAAGCGAGCTGACCATGCCTCCCAACACTGGGGTGGCCAGCGGCTTCATGACTTCGGCGCCCGTGGAGTGGCTCCACATGATCGGCAGGAGGCTCGCCACCACCGTGGACACCGTCATGACCTTGGGCCGCAGACGGAGCAGCGCGCCCTCCTTCACAGCCTCGAGCATCCCCGCGCGGGTCAGCCTGCCGCCCAGCGCTTCCCGCTTGCGCGCCACCGCCTCGTCCAGGTAGATCACCATCACCACGGCGGTCTGGACCGCCGTCCCGAAGAGCGCGATGAACCCAACCCAGACCGCGACCGAGAAGTTGTAGCCGAGGGCATAGAGGAGATAGATGCCTCCCGCCAGCCCGAACGGCACCGCCAGCAACACCTGCGCGGCGTCGAGGAGCGAGCCATAGATCATGTACAGCAGCAGGAAGATGACGGCCAGCACGACGGGCACGACGATCTTGAGCCGCTGGCGCGCCCGCGCTTCGTTCTCGTACTGCCCGCTCCATTCGATATAGGAGCCTTTGGGCATCCGGACCGTGTCCGCCACAACCTTTCGGGCCTGGTCCACGAAGCTGCCCACATCCCGGCCCCGGACATTGAGCAGCACGGTCACCACCAAGAGCCCGTTCTCACTGGCGATCATGGCGGGGCCGCTGACCTGATGGATCTGCGCAACCTGTCCCAGCGGCACCTGCGTGCCGTTTGGACCCGTGACGATCACGCTGGCCAGCGCCTCCGCGCTCGCCCGGTACTCCGGGGCGTACCGGACCCGGACTGGGAACCGCTGGCGCCCCTCGATGGTGAGGGTGAGATTGGTTTCCCCGATCGCCGTCTCGATCACGTCCTGAATGGCGCCCACCGAGATGCCGTAGCGCGCCGCCGCCTCGCGGTCCACCCGGATGTCGAGATAGGGCGCGCCCGTGACCTGTTCGGGATACACATCCGCAGCGCCAGGAATCTTCCGCAGCACCTCGGCCACAGCCCGGGCGCGCTCCTCGAGTGCCGCCAGGTTGTCGCCGAAGATCTTGACCCCTACTTCGGAGCGGACGCCCGTCGTGAGCATGTTGATGCGGTTGATGATCGGCTGCGTCCAGATATTGGAGACACCGGGCATCGTGGCCGCCGCGTCCAGCTCGCCGATGATCCGCTCGCGGGTCATCCCAGGGCGCCATTGCTTTTCGGGCTTCAGGTTCACGACGGTCTCGGTCATGTTGATCGGCGCCGGATCGGTCGAGGTGTCGGCCCGCGAGAGCTTGGCGACTACGGCGGAGACCTCGGGGACCGATTGGATTGCCGCGTTCTGTTTCCGCGTGATCTCGATGGCCTGCGGCAGCGAGATCGCCGGGTCCGTGATCGGCATGAACATCAGGTCGCCTTCGTTGAGCGGGGGCATGAACTCTTTGCCGATCCTGGGCGTTAGGGCCAGCGCGCCCACCAGGACCAGGAGGGCCAGCCCGAGCGTGAGGACGCGGTGGGCGAGCGCCCAACCCAGCAGCGGCCGGTAGATCCACACGAGCGGTCGCATGATCGGGTTGCGCTCCTCGCCGCGCACCCTGCCGCCGATGAGGAGCGTGCACAGCACCGGCACCAGGGTCACGGAGAGGATGGTTGCTCCCGCCATGGCAAAGGTCTTGGTGAAGGCCAGCGGGCGGAAGAGCTTGCCCTCCTGGCCCGTAAGGGCGAAGACCGGGATGAAGGCCAGCACGATAATGGCCATCGAGAAGAAGATGGGGCGGCCCACGAGGCGGGTGGCGTCGAGCACCGTGGCCGCGACGGCGCGCTTGTCACGCGGGTTCACCCCCCGCTTCTCGATGAAGCGGAACGCGTTCTCGGTGACGACGATGGCCGCGTCCACGAGCACGCCGATGGCGATGGCGATGCCGGCGAGCGACATGATATTGGAGGTGATCCCGAGGTGGCGCATGAAGAGGAAGGCCATGAGCACCGCGAGCGGGATCGGGATCGTGACGATCAGGACAGATCGCAGATGGAGCAGGAAGAGGAGATTCACGAACGTGACCACCACCGCCTCTTCGATGAGCGACCGTCGGAGGGTGGCGACGGCCCGCTCGATCAGGGCCGAGCGATCGTAGAAGGGGATGATATGAACCCCAGTGGGGAGTCCGGCCTGAAGCGCCGCGATCTTGGCCTTGACGCGATCGATGACCTCCACGGTGCTCACGCCGTAGCGGGCCACCACGACCCCGCCCACCGCTTCCGCGCCACCCTTGACGAGCGCGGCCGTCCGAAAAGCATCTCCGATTTTCACGTCCGCCACCTGCCGGACGAAGATCGGCACACCGTTGTCCCCCCCGATCACCACCTGCTCGAGATCCTTGACGCTCTCGATCAGGCCCAGGCCGCGGATCACCGACCAGGTGCCGCTCCCCTCCACCACGTTGCCCCCGACATTCCGATTGCTCCGCATGACCGCATCCACCACGGCAGAGATGGGAATCTTGAAGGCGCGAAGCCGTTTCGGATCAACGTCGACCTGGTACTGGCGGATCGTGCCCCCCACACTGGCCACCTCGGCCACGCCTGGCACCGAGTTGAGCTGATAGCGGATGTACCAGTCCTGGATAGCACGAAGATCGCGGAGCGACTGGCCTTGTCCTTCGACCGTGTACCAGAAGACGTGCCCCACCCCCGTGGCGTCAGGTCCCAGCGTCGGCACGACCCCGGACGGCAGCGCCTTCGTGAGAAGGTTCAGACGCTCGAGCACCCTGGAGCGGGCGAAGTAGAGGTCGACCGAGTCCTCGAAGATCACGTTGATCATCGAGAACCCGAAGGCGGAGGACGAGCGCACCACCCGCACGCCGGGGAGTCCCTGCAGGCTCACGGTGAGGGGGTACGTGACCTGGTCCTCCACCTCCTGCGGCGAGCGGCCGGTCCAGTCGGTGAAGACGATGACCTGGTTGTCCGAGAGGTCCGGGATCGCATCGATCGGCGTCGTCAGGAGCGCCCAGTACCCCCACCCCGCCAGCAGCGCGAACACCGCGATGACGAGGACCCGGTTCCTCAGCGACGCCTCGATGAG
>Ga0137407_10003781_pt1 | contig 10087 bp, 9 predicted proteins | sample CZOMad2_2_16fung_FD_108410 | JGI IMG/M metagenome (GOLD analysis project Ga0137407, IMG submission 108410) | Vadose zone soil fungal communities from Angelo Coast Range Reserve, California, USA - CZOMad2_2_16fungal (Illumina Assembly) | ecosystem: Environmental > Terrestrial > Soil > Vadose zone...
CCGACCGCGATCCGGCTGATGAAGCTGCGCCACGCCGTACGCGGCACCCGCAGTATAGGACCGCGAGGGCCAGCGGAATCGCGGATCCACACCTCTTGCGCGTGGGTAGCCACCTCAACGCAATCGGTCGGGAGACAGGCGCTGCTCCTTCGCCAGGTTGTTAAATTGTCTGCTGTCACTGCCGCACCTCCTTGCCGTGCGTAACCCTGAAAACTGCACGCAAGGCGGCTGCGTTTTAGGCTGCCTTACGCAACCAGGAAGGGACCAGTCACAGTCCGCTTCGTCGTCAGGTTAACAGCTGGCCACTGGCCGCAGCCCCCAAGGGTCATTACTTTTTGGATACAGGCACTTGCTCACTGTAGCGCAAGTAGGCTAAAGCGGCCTACGGGAAAGCGGCGCGCTAGATGGCCTCAACATAGCGATGCGCGGCGCGAAAGCGGTGAATTGTGGACTAACCGTCATCGCGCTCGATACCGGGAACGTGATAGTGGCTGCGGTCTGGCATTTGTCCACCAAAGCTGGACGAATGAGATCTGTTGAGGCTCAGGCCCGGAGGCCGGTCAGGTCGCGGGCGATGATGGTCTTCATGATCTCGTTGGTGCCGCCGTAGATCTTCTGGACCCGGGCGTCGGTGAAGGCGCGCGCGATCGGGTACTCGGCCATGTAGCCGTAGCCGCCGAACAACTGCAGGCACCGGTCCAGCACCCGGTTCTGCACGTCGGTGGCCCAGAGCTTGGCCTTGGCCGCGTCGACCGCGGTCAGCTCGCCTGCGTTCAGCGCCAGCACCGCCTTGTCCACGTAGGCCTCGAGCACGTCCACCTCGGTCACCGCCGAGGCTAGCTCGAACGCGGTGTTCTGGAACGCGGCCAGCGGCTGGCCGAAGGCCTGGCGCTGGGTCGTGTACTCCACGGTCCACTCCAGTCCGGCCCGGGCCGCGGCTAGCGCCATGAAGGCGATCGACAATCGCTCCCGCGGGAGCCGCTCCATCAGGTGGACGAAACCGCCGCCCTCGCGGCCGAGCACGTTGGCCGCGGGCACCCGGACGTCGTCGAAGAACAGCTCGGCGGTGTCCTGTGCCTGCAGGCCTATCTTGTCCAGCTTGCGGCCCCGGCTGAAGCCGGGCATGCCCCGCTCCACCACCAGCAGGCTGATGCCATGGGCGCCCGCCTTCGAGTCGGTGCGGGCTACCACGATGACGAGGTCGGACTGGATGCCGTTCGTTATGAAGGTCTTGGCTCCGTTGAGAACCCAGCTGTCGCCGTCGCGGACCGCCGTGGTGCGGACGCCCTGCAGGTCGCTGCCCGCACCCGGCTCGGTCATGGCGATCGCGCCGATGCACTCCCCGGACGCCATCGGTGGCAGCCAGCGGGCTAGCTGCTCCTCGGTGCCCAGGTCCACGATGTACGGGATGGCGATGTCGTCCTGCAGGCCGAACCCGGAGCTGAGCGACGTCGCGCACACCTTGGCCAGCTCTTCCATCACCACGCAGCGGAACCGGAAATCCTGCGTGCCGAGGCCGCCGTACTGCTCGGGGATGAGGTGGCCGATGATGGCCTGCTTGCCGGCCGCCAGCCAGACCGGCCGGTCGACCAGGTGCTCGGAGTCCCAGCGCTGCTGGTTCGGCGCGACCTCACGCTTGATGAAGGCCTGGACGACCTCGCGGAAGGCCTCGTGATCCGGTTCGTAAAGGTCGCGCCGCATGCCTACTGTCCCTTCCACACCGGGGCGCGCTTCTCGGCGAACGCCCGGGCCCCTTCCTGCGCGTCCTGCGAGGTGAAGACCGGACCCATCAGGCGGGCCATCTCGTCCCAGCGTTCGGCGGCCGACCAGTCGGCGCCGCCGTTGGAGATCTCCTTGGTGGCCATCAGCGCCAGCGGCCCGTTGGCCGCGATCTGGCCGGCCAGCTCGATCGCCGCGTCCAGCGCCTGGCCGTCGTCCACGACGCGGTTGACCAGCCCGATCTCGGCCGCCCGGCGGGCGTCGAACGGGTCGCCGGTGAGCAGCATCTCCAGCGCGAGCGCGCGCGGGATGCGCCGCGCCAGCAGCAGCGCCCCGCCCGCGCCGGCCACCAGCGAGCGCTTGACCTCGGGCACGCCGAACTTGGCCGACGCGCCGGCTACTACCAGGTCACAGGCGAGCGCCAGCTCGAAGCCGCCGGCCAGGGCATAGCCCTCGGCCGCGGCGATCATCGGCTTGCGCGGCGGGGTCTGGGTGATGCCGCACAGCCCGCGGCCGGGGAACGAGGGCGTCTCCCCCTTGAGGAACGCCTTGAGGTCCATGCCCGAGGAAAACGTGCCGCCCGCCCCGGTGAGCACGCCGACCCGCAGCGCGCCGTCCGCGTCGAGTTCGTCGACCGCGTCCCTGACTCCCGCCGCGACCGCCCCGTTCAGGGCGTTGCGCGCCTCCGGCCGGTTGATCGTGATGACCTGCACCGCACCGCGGCGCTCGACCAGTACCTCGTCGCTCATGTCGCCTCCAGCCTGCTCGGGCTCCCAAATACAGTAAGATAATTGCATCAAATCGGCCAGTGTGGCGTCCCTTCGCGCGGCCCGTCCGCTCCTCTCCGGAACCCGCCGGCCCGCACGCCCGGCCAGCGTAACAAGCGCCCTTTCGCGAGCCGCCCTGCGACCCCGTCCCAGTTCCGGAACCTCCAGCCATCACCAAGCTCCGGTTCCAGTGAGCACTGTGATACTCAAGCGCCCAGTGTTGCTACCTCATAGGAAATAACGGGGTGGATCCGGGTTACGGGGTCGATTCAGTACCCTATGGAGGCATGCCAAAAACAACCTGAGTATGCGGCGGGCCGCGCGTCCAGTACCGATATCAGGGCGAAATGCCCGGTTCATGCCTGTTCATGTCCGCGCGGGTGCCTGCCGTCCGGTCAGCCCCGGCCCGTCCTGACCGGCGCGATGTGAAGGTGTCCCGCATAGGACCGGGACACCTTCACATCGCGCCGATTCTGCCTGTCAGCTGCGTGACGGCAGGGACAGGCGGTAACTGCCGGGTCCCGCTAATGCGGCGAGGGCGTGACCGAGGAAACGGAAGGGCTGGCCGAGGCTTGCGGGACGAGAGTTACCAAACGGGGTCGGTGAAACCAGCAGCCTGCTGCGGCTCGCGGTACTGGCGAGAGCAGGGTACCGGGTGCGACGCCCGGCGGCACGGGCGGCTGGGCCGGATCGCAGGCTGTCCGCGCGCCGGCCCGGCCAGGCGCAGCGCGGCTAGGAGCGGGCGGGGAGCGCGGCTAGCTTGCGGAAGTCCCAGCTGGTGATCTTGTCCGGGGTGATGCGGAGCCAGGCGTGGCGGCCGTCGTGGTACATGGTGCCGCCCTGGTACTTGCCGGCCATCAGGCGTTCGGGCTCGGCTAGCTCGGGGATCTCGGGCGACTCGTCGCCCTTGCGGGGCACCGGGCCGACGGGCACGGCCTGGCCTTCGATCTCGACGCCGTGCAGTTCGTCGTAGTGGTGGCCTCCGTCGATGACCGCGGATACCCGGGGGTCGCGCTCGACGTCGGTCCAGCGCTGGCTGCGGGTCAGCGAGTAGATCCACAGGGCGCCGCCGCTCCAGATGAACCAGACCGGTGAGACGTGCGGGCCGCCCGGGCCGACGGTGGCCATCCGGCAGGTGCGCTCCTCGGTCAGGAACGCGTCCAGTTCCTCCTCGCTCATCGCGATCACGCGGCTCCGGCGCTGCTCTCGCATCAGACGTTTCTCCTTTTCTCCGCCCGGCCTTACAGTACGGCCGGGCCCGGCCCCGGCGCACTACGCGGTACCGTCTCGGCATGGGTGAATCAGCATGGGGAGACGCCGTCGTCACGGTCACGCAGGCGGGAGCCCCGCTCAGCTTCTGGTTTCCCGATCCGCGGCTGGGACCGCCCGGTCCCGGCGAGATAGCCGATCCGGTTCCCCCTGACGAGCGGGAAGACCCGGTGCGGGGGGTGCGGATCGGCCGCCAGCTGTGCGTGATCGCCGACCTGGACCAGCCGCCGTCCGACACCGCCGATGCCTACCTGCGGCTGCACCTGCTCTCGCACCGCCTGATGCGGCCGAACACGATGAACCTGGACGGGATCTTCAAGGTCCTGCCCAACGTGGGCTGGACGTCGCTCGGACCGGTCGCTGCCAGCGAGCTCGGCACGGTCCGGCAGCGGGCGCTGGCGGCCGGCGTCCACCTCGAGGTCCGCTCGGTGGACAAGTTCCCGCCGATGCTGGACTACGTGATCCCCAGCGGCGTGCGGGTGGCCGACGCGGTCCGGGTCCGCCTGGGCGCGCACCTGGCCGAGGGCACCACGGTCATGCACGAGGGCTTCGTCAACTTCAACGCCGGCACGCTCGGGTCCGCGATGGTGGAGGGCCGCATCAGCCAGGGCGTGGTGGTGGGGGCCGAGACCGATGTCGGCGGCGGGGCCTCCATCATGGGCACCTTGTCCGGCGGCGGCACCCAGGTGATCTCGGTCGGGCAGCGGTGCCTGCTCGGCGCGAACTCCGGGCTCGGCATCTCCCTGGGCGACGACTGCGTGGTCGAAGCCGGGCTCTACCTGACCGCTGGGACCATCGTCACCCTGCCTGACGGCGGACGGGCCAAGGCGCGGGACCTGAGCGGCCAGTCCGGCCTGATGTTCATCCGGCACAGCGTCACCGGGGCCGTGCAGGCCATCGCGCGCGCGGGCACCTGGGGTGGCCTCAGCGCCGACTTGCACGCCGGCCAGTAGGGCTACCGCCCGGCGAGCACCGCACGCGTGTGCTGGCCGAGCCGGGCAGCAGCCGAACGGGGCAGGCGGGCACGTGGCGGCCCAACCGGCACGAGATCCTGGGCGGTGCGGACCGCCCAGGTACCCGGGCCGGTAGCGACCACCTCGGCCGGGTCCGTCGTCGCGTTGCCCGCGGTCGCGGCGACGTCGTACATCGAGATGTCGAGGAGCTGGCCGCGTGGGCTGAGCAGCGCCGCCGCGACCGCGGCGGCGGCGTAGGCACCGGCCAGCGGGTCGGCGATCGCGTCGCCGACCGGGTAAGGGGCGTCGCCGCAGTAGGCGACCAGCCCGGCCGCGGCGGCCACGTCGTCGCCGTAGCCGGCCCGCTGCGCGTCCTCGCCGGTCCGGCCGTACCCGGTCAGGCTGGCCCAGACGGCGCCGGCCGCCACGTACTCCTCGGCGTCGAGACCCAGCTGCCGCAGGGCGCGGGGCCGGGACGCCTCCAGCACCACGTCGGCCCGGGCGAGCAGCCGGCCCAGGGCCGCGAGGTCGTCAGGCGCGCCGAAGTCGAGCGCCACTGAGAGGTGCCCGGCGTGCAGCAGGTCGAAGAACGCCGGGGTGCCCGCCCGGGCGCCGTCCGGCCGGGCTCGGCTCTCCACCTTCACGATCGTCGCGCCGGCCAGGCCGAGCAGGTGCGCGCACAGCGGCCCGGCCCACAGCGAGGTCAGATCGACGACCAGCGGCGCGTCGAGCCGCGCGTGGTCGCGCGGGCCGCCCGGCGAACACAGCACCGGCGGCCGGCGCACGGGGACAGGACCGGCCGGGACCGGAGCCGCGGCGAGTCCAAGCAGCCGGGCCTGGGCGACGACCGGGCCGAGCTCACGCCCGGCTAGCCAGGCCGAGACCGCCCGCCAGGCTCCCTCGGCCCGGGCCGCGTGGGACAGGTCCTCGCGGGCCAGGGAATCGAGGGCCAGGGAGACGCTGGGCAGGTCGCCGCCGGTGAGCGCGGGGAGCAGGGCGATGTCGTCGGGGCGGGCCAGGGACAGGCCGAGCCAGCCGTCGGCGGCGCGCAGCGCGCGGAAGGCGCCGCCGACCGAACGCGGCGCCTGCCGGGACAGCCCGGCCAGCGCCGCCCGCTCCCCCAGCAGGCCGGGTCCGGGCAGGTCGAGCGCGGTCGCGCCGGTCCGCGCGCGGGTCAGCAGGTCGAAGACGGCCAGGGCTCCGGCCAGGGCGCTGGCAGGCGCCCCGGGAGCGAGGGCGGGCGGTCCCCCGGCCGGACCGGTCAAGGCCATGGCCCCCGACCCGGCCCAGTCGGCTATGGCTGATTCCGCCGCCACGGGTTTGGCATCGACGGTCGCGCCGAGGGACTCGAGGAGCAGGCGGGCGTGGTCCAGGGCGGGCGCCTGACCGGTGAGAGTGAACGACTGGCCGGCCAGGGGGGACTGGTCAGGGGATGCGGTCATCGACGAGGCCCCAGGTCAGGGCGGTCGGGAGGTCGAGCCGGAGGCCGGACAGGGCCAGGTAGGCTGTGCGCCAGCGGCCGATGCGGCGGGGCAGGCTGACGGTTCCGCCGGCCCCGGGAATCAGGCCCATGGTCAGCTCGGGCAGCTGGAAGAAGGCGTCGTCGCGGGCTTGGACCCAGGCGGCGAACGACGGGATCTCGATACCGGCCCCGATGCAGGCGCCGTGCAGGAGCGGGCGGAGGCGGTCGCGGCAGCGTTCGGCGCGGGCGGCCACGCTGCGGTCCAGGCGGATGAGATGGGCCGCCGCCACGTCCGGGGTGGTGCCGAACTCGTCGAGGTCGCCGCCGCTGCAGAAGGACGGGCCGCGGCCTGCCAGCCGGATCGTCGTGATCGACGGGTCGGCCAGCGCGACGTCGAGCGCCGCGGCCAGGCCGTCGCGGATATGGCGGCTGAAGCAGTTGTGCCGGGCCGGGTCGTTCAGCGTCACGCTGAGCTCGGCACCGGAGCGGTCGAGCAGCACGGGTTCGGCGGGGACGGGGGCGGGAGGACGCGGCCGGCGGGCGGCCCGCCAGCGGGCGAACTCCGGGCCGGCCAGCAGCATCGAGTAGGCCAGCGACTCGGCGACCAGGCCCTGCTCGACCGGGATGTCAGTGGTCAGCCGGAGCAGGCCGGCCAGGGTGGCCGCCGCCTTCGGCGCGGCTTCGGCAATGGCGGCGATCGCGCGGCAGGCCGGGCCGAGACCGGGGACGGCGATCTGGTCCGGGGGCAGGGTATCCCGGCTGCCAGCGACCAGAGTGCAAGTCAGGGCCGCGGCCAGCGGAGCCAACTCAGGCCGAACGCGCTGCTCAGCCAAGCCGATCACTATCTGATGGTCGACTATGGTCGACCCTATGCTAAGGGGATGAGGTGGATGGGCGGTGCGGGACGGGGCGTCTAGGTCGACGAAGGGGGCGGGGACGGCGGGGGTGCCGTCGGGGAGCAGGCCGGGGGGCGCGGCTAGCCAGTCGCGGAGGTCGGGCCAGGCGAGCGCGGGCAAGCCGGTCACGGGCGGGCCGGTCACGGGCGGTCCCGGGGGGAGGGCCGGCCCCAGCGGCGGCGCAGGCGGTCGGGGATGCGGGTGGGCGGGTCGGGGGCGGAGGCCTCGATCATGGTCCGGATGGTGTGCCCGCAGCGGCCGCAGACCGAGCCGGCCCCGCAGGACTCCGCCACCCTCTTGGTGGTGCGCGCGCCGGAGTCGATCGCTTCCTGGACCGTATGGGTCGTGACGCCGAGGCAGAGGCAGATGTACATCTCAGCTCTTGGCGACGCTCGGGGGGACCTCGATGGCCTGCACCAGGCGGCCGACGAACAGCGGCGGGTAGGCGCCCTCGCCGGCCTCCGACATGAACGCGGCGGCATCGTCGGGGTGGTGGACCCACTGCTCGGCCTGCTGCTCGGTGGCGACTTCCTGCAGGACCATCACCTCGCCCTGGTCGTCCAGGGCCCGGTAGATCCAGAACCGGCGGACGCCCGAGGCCGCGAACCGGCCGGCCGCGATGTGGACGCGGTCGCGCAGCCGGTCCAGCTGGCCGACCGGGGCGATCGCGGCCACGATCACGGTCTCGGCCGCCGCGACCGGGCCGGCCGGGCCCGACCGCGAGCCGAGGTCGAGCTTTTCCACCACCTCGCCGGCGAACATCGGCGGGATCTCCTCCACCCCGGCCGAGTCGAACCAGGAGAACATGCCCGGCGACCGGAGCAGCGCGTCGACCGGCGGACGCTCCCTGAACCCGATGGTCACGAAGACGCGGCTGGCGTCCTCGAGCGAGCGGTAGACGACGATGTGGTGCGCGCCCAGGCCGGGCAGCCGGGGCAGGTCGCGGGACAGCACCGCCCACCAGCGGTCGAAGTCCGGCACCCGGTAATCGGCGGCGAGGACCAATGACATCGCAGCGTGGCCCCTCCGGTCGCGAAGTACGGATGACTGTACGGTATAGGCTCCGGACACCAGATACGGGAGGGGACGTACATGCTGGGGGACAGCGAAGTCCTGCAATTGCTGAACGAACAGCTCACCAGTGAGCTAACCGCCATCAACCAGTACTTCCTGCACTCGAAGATGCAGGACAACTGGGGCTACACCGAACTGGCCGAGCACACCAGGGCCGAGTCGTTCGACGAGATGAAGCACGCCGAGGCGCTCACCGACCGGATCCTGATCCTGGACGGCCTGCCGAACTACCAGCGGCTGTTCTCGGTGCGCATCGGGCAGACCATCCGCGAGCAGTTCGAGGCCGACCTGGCCATCGAGCTGGAAGTCACGGAACGCCTCCGGCCGGGTATCGCGCTGTGCCGCGAGCGGCACGACACGACCAGCGCGATCCTGCTCGAGAAGATCATGGCGGACGAGGAACTCCACATCGACTACCTGGAGACCCAGCTCGAGCTGATGAACACGCTCGGCGAGCAGCTGTACCTGGCCCAGTGCGTGTCCCGGCCGCCACGCTAAGGCTGAGCTTGCGCAAGGCGGGCGTTGGCTGAGAAGTTGAACACCATGGACGACGAGCTCAGCCCCCTGGATTACCTGCTGCATCGCGGCGAGGCGTATCCGGCCACGCGTTCGGCGTTCCTCAACCTGGAGATCCTGGACCAGCCCGCGGACTGGGGGCGGCTGCGCGACGCGCTGGACCGGGCCAGCCGGGTGGTCATCAGGATGCGGCAGAAGGTGGTGGTCCCGCCGCTGCCGACCACTCCCCCGCGCTGGGTGGTCGATCCGGACTTCGACCTGGACTACCACCTGCGCCGGGTGGCGCTGCCCGCCCCGGGCACGCTGCGCCAGGTGCTGGACCTGGCCGAGGTGACGCTGCAGTCGCCGCTCGACACCTCGCGGGCCCTGTGGGAAGCGGTGTACGTCGAAGGGCTCGAGGGCGGCCGGGCCGCGCTGCTGACCAAGCTCAGCCACGCCATCACCGACGGGCTCGGCGGCATCGCGCTGTTCGAGCAGGTCTACGACACCGAGCGGGACCCGGAACCGCGGCCGATGCCGCCCGTTCCGGTTCCCCGCGACCTGACCGGCGAGGACCTGCTGCGGGACAGCATCAGGAACCTGCCGCAGACCACGCTCTCGGCCGGGCGCCGGTTCCTTGGCGGCGTCGCGAGCGCCGCCGTCCGGCTCGCCACGCAGCCGGGGCCCGCGGTCAGCGAGGCGCTGGGCTTCGCCGATTCGGCCCGCCGGATGCTCATCCCGCAGCCGGCCGAGACGTCGCCGCTGCTGCGCCGGCGGAGCCTGGCCAGCCGGACCATCGTGCTGGAACTGCCGCTGGCCGACCTGCGCACCGCGGCCAAGTCGGTCGAGGTGAACGGCGGCACGGCGTCGGTCAACGACGCGTACCTGGCGGCGCTGTGCGGCGGGCTGGCCCGGTATCACGAGGTGCTCGGGGTGCCGGTCGACGCCATCCCGCTGGCCCTGCCGGTCAGCCTGCGCGGCGCGGACGACCCGGCCTCGGGCAACCGGTTCACCGGGGTGACGATCGCCGCGCCGCTGGGCGAGCCGGACCCGGTCGAGCGGATGCGGCAGGTCCGCGAGCAGGTCATCGCGCGCCGGAGCGAGCCCGCCCTGGACGTGATCGGGCGGCTGGCCCCGGCCCTGGCCATGCTGCCGGACGAGGCGCTGCACGAGGTCGTCGAGCGGATCCCCCCGCCGGACGTCCAGGCCAGCAACGTGCCCGGGTACGCCCGGGAGACGTTCCTGGCCGGGGCGCGGGTGGAGCGCCAGTACGCGCTCGGCCCGCTGCCGCGGGTGGCCATGATGGCGATCCTGGTCTCCCGGGCGGGCACCTGCACGGTGGCCTTCCGCTACGACACGGCTTCGTTTACCGCCGCTGATCAGCTCGAGAAGTGCCTCCAGGCTGGGTTCGACGAGATCGTTGAGGTGGGGCGGACACCCACACGTTCGGTA
>Ga0137407_10003787_pt1 | contig 10080 bp, 17 predicted proteins | sample CZOMad2_2_16fung_FD_108410 | JGI IMG/M metagenome (GOLD analysis project Ga0137407, IMG submission 108410) | Vadose zone soil fungal communities from Angelo Coast Range Reserve, California, USA - CZOMad2_2_16fungal (Illumina Assembly) | ecosystem: Environmental > Terrestrial > Soil > Vadose...
ATTCTCCCTCGGTGACGATTCGCAACTCATCAGTGCTCGTCTCGAATTTAGGTGGAAAGCCATCCTTCGTAATGATGTACAGGTCAAAATGTTCGTCCGCCGAACAGATAAAAAGATCACGTGCTTTCTTTCCGTCGTCGGTATGCCAGGAAAATCCCTGGTCGTCGTCATCGTCATCGTAAAGGAGAACCATCGCATAGAGTGCAGGCGAAAAGTTACCGTGGAGCACCACCAGGCGTTCCACTCGTCCACCAACAGACTCTATTTGCTGCTCTGCTTTTTCACTCACGCCACCGCAAAGGAACCAATATTCCTTCCAGCCCTCGACTTCCTGTTTCTCTTCTTCCTCTTCTTCAGGCTCTTGATTTTCCTCTTCCTTGCTCATTTCTTTCTCCACGTTTGCCACAATTGGGATAGCGGGATATTTGGGTGGGATAGTAGACATTTTGGGGTATCCTGGCCCACCCGGTGTTATCTCATTATAGAGATACTCATCGTCATCATAGCCGGTGCCTGACCACCACTGATAAATCATCCATTGCTGATTACCAGAAGTTACATGCCATTGCTGATGAGGTGCCAGTTTCGGGTATCCCGGTATCGAGCTATCCATATAATAGTCCTCAACTCGCTCCCACTCAGCTTGTTCTTGCCGCTCCGGCTGCTCTGGTAACTCACTAGCATAAAAATCAAGCACGACATCTTTTCCTGGCATCAGATCCCGCTCCCAAACAGCCTGTTTCTCCTCGCTCATATCAGAACTCCCATTGACCTGGATAGCTGAGACTGATAATAAAGGGTGCTCGTCCTCGTCGCCATAAGAGCTTGACTTGCTCACCTGTTTGGCTGAAGGTGAGCTTACAGGTTGCTAAATGATCCTCTAATGGCTTGATTGCAGTCTCTTCCACCTTGATATACTGTTTGTTTGTTTCATCTATGCCGTAGTAAGCAGCCACCCATAGCACAGAGAACGCGGCCATTTCTTCAATGTCTGGATTCTTCTCCGGTGGAGTAGGAAGATTTTTCGGGAAGCTATACCCAAAATCCCCATGACAAAAATCAAGGATCTCCGGCCCTGGATGGTGTAATCCATCACGAAGTAACCAGACCTCGCGTACTTTTCCATCCACCTTGAAGAGTGCTTCAGCAATCATACCAGCATATTGCCGGGACATAGCATAGCCATCAACCGTCCACTGTGATTTACTGCCCCCATAGTTGCCTGGAATCTCCGTCCAGTGCCGAATAGCCATCGATGGGGTGTAATCTCCATGCCCTCTATAGAGCAAGTCTAAATCTTGTTTGACGCCTGAAGGAAGCTTCTCAAACAGGATCGGGTTATTGGTGCTCATTCTTTGCCCTTTCTCGTCCTGGCGGAGCAGATCGCGCCCGCCAAGACCATTTTCAACACTAAAAAGGATGCTCGTCAATCTCGTCAGAGGGCTCCGGCTCCTGAACCTTCTTCGCCATACCCGCTGCCAGATTGCGTACCACCATCATGAGCATCGAGAGACGATCCCGGCTGTCTCTCAACTCCTCGCGCTTTTTGTCGATGGACTGGTAGCCTAAAATCTTCTCCAGGCTCAGATCATAAAATTCGCCATAGTATTCTTTGCATTTGTTCTGTAGACAAAAAGCATCATCCAATAGATGAGTCTGGTAGACAGATCGCAACGCCTGGCGCACATAATCCGCTCCAAAAATGATCACATGATGACCCGCTAGCGCCTCGACAATTTCCGGCCACGCCTGGCTGATGCGTGGTTTATCTCTCAGATCCGCCATTGCCAAACCATGATACTCTGCTCCCCGCACTTCACAGCTATGCGTGGGATGCAACAATTGGTCCCACATCTCCCCGCTAGCGAGATGCTTTATGGTAAAGCGGATAGGTTCGCTTTCTCCGTACGTAGAACCATTTTCATCAACAACGCGTGTCGTCTCCACAACCAGGAGAAGCGCCCCCGGATGGCTCGTTACCAGTTTTGCCCATTCGATAGTTGACGCTTCAAGGTGCTGGCGCACAAATCCGGCCAGCTTCTCATAATGACGAAAGAGGTTTTCAGTATCGGCCTGCATTTTTGACTTTTCACGCTCAATATCGCGTAGTACACTGTCCATCTGCTTTTCCTTCCTATCGCTCTGTTTATCGACATTTCATCCACTGAAAAAGCGTTTCTAAACGAATTTTACACTGTTTCCGCTTAGAAACGCCTGCTTGTTTATGGCATTAGGTATTCTATCCAATTGTTCAGGATGTCCCTGTGTATTTCAAGGATGTAGATCACATCCGCCCTCTGCAACTTCTCCCGTCCATGCGCCAAACCATCGCCATAGCGTTGAAAAGACTGGCCTTCACTCTCAAACAGATCAACGACACTCTGCAACTCCGCACCTGCCAATAAGTCCATCCCCTTCGCAGCACATTGCAGGCAAACAATGGGCTCACCTGCTGGAACATCTGCACTATGTTTGCTACAGACAACATCTAAGCAAACTTGACACTTCAACCAGTATCTTTCGACCTTGCCACATTTCTGGCATTTCCTGCCTTGAGGTTTCAGGTTCCCAAACATCGCTTATTCTCCTTTAGGAAGGCGGCGTAATCTCGTTTTCCACATCCAACCATCTTGCAAAATCTCCCGTCCCCGATCTCCTGGCTTCCCTGCTTTCTCGCCCGTTCGATCATAATGAATCCAAACACACCCGGCTCCATCGTCGTATTCGTTTCTTCCAGCATCAATGTCAGTCCATCCATTCGAGACAACCGTTGCCAGCTCGCCATCGAGTTGGCCGCCGCCTACAACCTTCACACGTGTACCAGGTAGCACCAAATCGTTCGCGAATATGCGTCCAGATCCAACCATCACATCCACCTCTTTGCCTGATGATGCCCTGGAGGGAAGATAATGATCAAACCGTTCCAAAGCCGTTTCTGCTCTCGCAAGGTTAAATCTCGCCCCATGAGCTGCTTTAGTGCCTTGCTCATTGATGACCATGTTTGCGAGAAGTCGGGGTATCGACCGTCTCGCACCTTCCCCAGCTCCCGCTCCACATGGTTGACGACCATATGCAACTGTTCCCTAAACAAGGCTTCTTCACTTTTCGGATCGCAAATCATCCGGTAGAGTTTCGGCGATACTTCAAAAACATGATTGTTGCAATGTGGACAATACTCCTCACGGCAAGAAAAACAGAGCTCTGTCTCGCGTCCGCACTCACGACAAACAGCCACACGAGGTAACTGCGATCGCTCTTGCTTTACCGTTGGTTTCGGCTTTCCAAACATCGCTCGCCCTTCCTACAGATCACCAGCGCGGTGGATGCAAACATAACAAATGACAACAACAACGATCAATGCCAGGATGTATACCAGCCCTGTAAACGTCTCAAGATCTGCTGGAAGCATTGCTTTTCCTTCCCGGCCTGGCTGGATACTTTCAGCCAGGCCAACTCGACTAACCTTCTTTCAAAAATCTGATCCACTTTTCAAACCAGTCAATATGCTGCTGAAACATCTTCATCACATCCCTCAGATCATCGGAGTATTCCCCGCTCTCCAGGCCATCCGCATACTCACTGAAAGACTCGGCTCGGCCTCTAAAAAATGACACCACTCCAGCCAAGTCTTTCTCGTCCAGTGGTGCAAGGCGTTTGTTATATGCCGGTTCCTTGCCAAACATGTGCTGTCCTCCGTCTCTGTCAGTTGTCATTTGTCAATGGTCATCTGTCGTTAACGCTGTCCAAGTTGTCGCTCTACGAGGTCTCTGTACTTTCTCACCAACCAGGGCGGGCGCTCTCCTTTTCGACGGTAAAATCTCCAATGGCACCGGGGACACACGACAACAAGTTCGGCATCTTCGTTGCCAGGGTCAAAATTTGGGTGATGCGCCTGGAGATAAACGGGCCACTCCCGATCGGTATATTCGCTATAGCGCAGCGTCTTGTGAGCCACGCCACAGCGTTGACAGACCCAACCAACATTTTCCTTCGCCGCCGCCGCCTTCGCCTTCCAGTCCTTCCCATACCTTTCGCGATTGCGCATAACTAACTCTCCCTCTATCCGCATACAGCCTGACGCAAGGCATCATTTTTACGCAATCCTCGAAGCGCTCGACGACCGACATTTTTACGCAGGTTGCTACGAGTCGCTCTGTAAGGCCAATAAGGCGGGACAGGATTGTAGGCGTTCAATGCATACACCTCGCGAAGATAGACTTGCGAGTCGAGGTCTAGCGTGCGCATGGCGGTATACAAAGCGTGTTGGTGCGCATCCTCTGCCGCCTCATCGACAACCAGGTCAAGCTGCATCAATTCGTCGGCAAAAGTTTCGGTCATGTCATCGGCAATTGGCACATCCAGACTCAACGATACCTGTCCACGATCTCGCAAAAGCGAATACAAATGGTTGTGGATCGCTCTCTGGAGATAGGGAAGTGGGTGAGCGATCGCTGGCATTTTCGGCAACGTTTCCAGCATAACCAGCGCCGCCTCTTGTTGGAGATCATCGATATCAAAACCATACTTGTGGGCAAAATTGACAATCATTCGATGCGCCTGGTCGAGCATTTCTAAAAGCAGGTCGGCATCTGTGAGGGTTGCATCGTTGATAGGAGTGTGGGAGAGTGACATTATCAGTGTCCTTTCTCTTGGCCTTCTCGCATATCGGATACGGGCAGGCCATTTTTTTACAAACCAGTTTCAATCTACAAGAGGTCGGTCTAAACCGGTGTGCGGTCGGCATGTTGCTAAGAGTGAGCTCAAAAGTTGCCGATCAAGCCGACCGACCGACCGATCACCGATACATTACCGCCCTAGCAAGCGGTGATTACTAACACATCCGTACAAGCTATTCAGAGATTACTGTCCCGCCTTGATCCTTTTCAACCAATCATTGCCGGTTGAGGTTGATATATTAAAATGCACTGCTACATCACGCTGAGTAAGTTTGGGATTAGCGCGATACATCCGGCGCAGCTCGTCACGGTGGAGCGGATATTTGCCACGAGGAGCCGGTAATGCGAGCTGTTGTGGGGGATGGCTGTCGATGGTGAGACCTGAAAGATTATTCATGGCCTGTGCCTCGTCGGCCATAACCGATACTTGATCTGCAAATCCTGACAAACGACGAGTTAATGTTTTTTTGATCTTCTCCTTTGCCGGGCCTCGTACGGACGCATCCGCTCTCAGCTCTGCATACGAGTCGATCATCAAGTCCAATTGGAGTTGCTGTTCCTCCATAGCGACCGCCAATTTTGGAAGATGTAGATCAGTCAGGATGGCCGCCAAAGACTTCAAATTAAGTGCTCGGCACAGCTCGGCCTGGACGAGAGTAGCCGATACAACGCTCGCGCAGAACCAGGGCAAAATGAGCTCTATACCGACCGGATTAGCAAAAATCAGCTTCCAAAATTCATCTCCTAAAGCAACCGAGAGGCAGATACCGGCCACCGCAATCGTCCAACCAATCGCAATCGACCAGCTCTCTCGCGACCGTATCTTTTTCAACTCTTTGGCTTCCAGCTCCGTCGCCTCACGCTTCTCTGTGATCAACATCGTCTCGTGCTGATCGATGTAGTTCGTCTTCCGTTCGGCGGCTCCGTAGATGGCTTGCAAGCCGCCAATGGTGAACCGCTCGACCAATATCGCCATGATTATGCCAATGACGAAGACCAGCGACCAGATGATAGTGTTCGCTGGATGAGCCTTTGTGGTGAAACCGACCGCCATCTGTATCGAGCTTAATGCAATCGCTATGAGCGTGCCTGAAGTCATCTGCACACCGATCAGGCGACCGCTCAAACGATAGGACTGAGCGATAATCATGTTCAGCTTGCCAAGATCGAGCTTCTTCGGTTTGATCGATTTGAAAAAATTCTTGAGGTTCATGCTTAGATGTCCTTTTTTAAACTGATGTACAACCGTGGGAACAGACCATGCAGTAAAAAGAGGAAGGGAACCGCAACCGGAATGGCATACCAGCCGATAGAAACTCCGACAGCCACCACTAAACCGACCGCCAATAACCAGTAAACTCCGACCAGTAACGCTGCTTTTTTCATCGAGGTTCCCTCCCAAAAACTAGTAACCGACCGGACGGCTACGACGACCACGCAACAGGAGAATGATTAAAAGCCCTTCTCCGACCACTTCCAGGTCAATAAACCAGCCTGGAGCGGACACGAAACCTGAAATTGCAATGAGTCCAACCAGCAGCACAAGCGAAGCGATCACTATGCCAATTTTCTTTATCATCTGTATCTCCTCTTGTTCGCAAAAATCGCCCCACGCGTTACCACCAATGCATACAAAATGCTGAGTACAACAGCCACAAGAACACATGCCCAAGTCGGCACACCCTTCTCGCTCAAAAAGTAAACAATGCCAGCCATCCCCAAAACCAGAGTGATTACACAACCAACAAAAAGAGCTTCTTTCATTTCTTCACCCTTCCAGCAGCCGGGCGAGACGTGGGATAGGATGCTTGTTCGACCTGCTTGATGCAGCCATTTATGAGCTTCGTCTCTTGCTTTTTGGACAACGGAACATCGCCAACACGGGCATAGGCTTGGTCAACGAGTTCTTCGAGGTAGTGCTTTTGTAACTTTTTCATGGTTCTCCTTCCAGGCCGGTGAGGTACAATATCGTTGAAGCGGTTTGTGCCTCACCAGGCCAATAAACTAGCGGCGGCTCCGGCGCTCGAACGCCTGGCCGTCGTTTTTGTTGCGCACATTACGGGGTTGCTCATACTCTAACTCTTCATAGTAGTCGCGCTGGCGAAGCGGGGGAAGCTGCTGACGCTGGCGAGGTGAAGGAGCGGGACGTTGTTCAGGCTGGCGAGGTGCGGGTAAGGGTTTGCTCGTCGTCCGCCCGAAAAGGCTACGACTTTTTTTCATCTGCTGCATCTCGTCGAAGCGTTGGTTCACGATCTGGTCCAGGGAGACCGAAGAGGGGAAGTCATTGATGTAGCCTGCCAGGGCTTTGATATCGCTTTGAAGTGGGTAAACATATCGACAGGTCGGACACTCTACATTATTGATCATCCCGCCATGAATCCAGTTATTCAGCTCGCGAGTGTCACAATCGATCATTTCGGCTGCTTCTGGCAAAGAGATGATTACAAAACGTTGACCGTTCGCGAGCTCAATCGTTTTCGACATTACCATTTCCCTCTCTTCGTTTTGTGAACAATGCTTTCAACTTGACGCAATCGTTTGCCAGTCTCCTGGCAATTCGTTTCTACGATGTCGTAAATTTGCTCGTCGTCCAGAACCTCATGCCATCTCGCCTCGCGCGCAACATCCGCTTCACTTCCTTCCACTTCCGACCGGCGCATCCCTTTCTCCGAATGACTAAAAATTAAGAACTTGCTCATCTGGCCTCCATCCTGCTAAAATCCTCGTTCGCGTACAAGTGCATCTCTACACGCCTTACACCACATGTACAACTTCCCAACCAACCGGACTGCATAGCGTTTACGCACGTTCCTCTCGCAACATTCACACTTTGCCATTCCCTCGTTTGTGCTCCTCTCAATCAGAAGTGTTCAATGAACGCGCTACAAGTGCAAGTATGCCTATTTCTGTCATTTCGTCTACAAACATCACTAATCAAAAACCGTTACTATCGGATGTTATCATAACAATGCAAATATTGCAAGAGTAAATAGCGTATGCTACAATACACACATCGAAACTTTAAGCTATTATTGATTGAAAGGTGGTATAAGAAATTGGAAAATTTGGAAAATGATAGGTGGGTAACAATGAGCACAGCAGCGGCAGAATTAGGAGTGACCCTTAGCAAAATATCCAGACTCGCATCTGTAGGAAGAATCCAAACAGAAAAAGACCCTTATGATGAGCGAACAAAATTGGTGAACATGGCCGAACTTAGGTTAATATTCCCACCCAGGGTCAAGCGTGGAAGCAAATAGTAGGTCTGATAGTACTATCACTGGAGTTTTAAAGCGTCTGCGTAGTAACATGTCACCAAAAAGAACGAAGGCCGGTCCACTCGCCAAAGTGACCAGCCAACATTTTTCTTCTTTTCGTCTGATCGATCAGCCGCCGCCAAGCACTGGTCGATCTAGTTCCCCGGTGGAGAGGGAATATTCACAATGACAATTATAGCAGACCTCCCTAGAGAGGTACAAGATTTTGGTGCCAATTGGGTACATTTTAGCGAGATGTCTTATGACCAACTCTACAGCCGTCCAGTCGGCGAGCTGGTGGAACTACTCAAACTTCGAGACCTACATATAGATTACATCGCCAACCAAAAAAGCACCGTCGAGCTTGAAAATAGCATCTTGCTTTCTGAAAATCATGCCTTAGAGGAAAAGGTCGATGATCTCCTGGAGCGGGATACAGATACCATCATCGCCGAAAAAGACCAAATAATTGCAGGTCTCAGGGAAGAAAACGCCGAATATCTTCAGAAGATCGAGGATCTCAACGAGCGCTGCCGCCGCCATGAAAATAAAGAGCAAGAGCGATGGCTGCACGAAAAGCACCAGGACGCCATTCTCGAAAACCAGGATCTCAATGGCAACGAAAAAATTATCGGCCTGGTCATGCTCGACGAGATCCGGCAAAAGCAAGCCGATCCCCACGAAGAAACAACATTGATCATGGAGCAAGTTGCAAGCAAGGCCGGTGTGAGCCCTTCCACCGTATGCCGAGTTAATAAGCTCATGAATAACCTCAATGGGTGGGAATACAAACTAGGCGACAAGGTGCTGGAAAACGGCAACTACTACACGCCCGTCAGCATCCGCATGCAGAACTTCTTGGACGAGCCGGGCCTGCTTCGCAAAGAGCACACTGCCGGTGGAGCGCGAATAAAAGGCTGCAAAAATCCGGTATGCCCCGCCAATGGCAACGACCAGGCCGCCGACCGCTTCGCAATTACCTATTGTCGCGATTGCGAAACCGTCTCACTCGATAGCCTGCCAGGGACACCAGGCGGAGCCGATATTAAGAAAGCCGTTGCTGCCATCAGGGAAGGGAGATACTTGATCTCCGAGCAACTCAATAACTTCTCCAACAATAGCAATCTGCTCATCGCTGACGACGAGACACCCGAAAAGCAAGTTGCTTTTGAGCTCACCACACAACCTGAAGCGGAATTGCCCGCCCTGGCATCCGTCGTCGTTGCCGTCGCACCATCCATCGAAATGCCAAATGCTCCCGACCAGGCCGAACTACATTTGCCCGAAAAGCAACTTGCTTTTGAGCCCGCTGCGCAACCTGAAACAAGAATATCTGCTTTCGAGACCTGGGGACCAGTGGAAGAGAAGGTCGTCACCTGCCATGCTCTGGTATTGCTCAACAAAATTGGCGAAGTCGCGCACAAACTAGAACCAGTGGTCTCTTCGCGCCAATGTGGTTCCACGAGCTGGCAATGGTCGGATGTGGATCAGGCGAGGATTTGTGCAGAATGCTGGACGCCTCAAGCTTAGTAGCAACTTGCTGCGCAATATTCTCTTAAGATATAGCCTGCAAGTTGCATCGTGCAGAGGGAACATGGGCATAGGAGAAGGAGAACGAGATGGTCAGCAGAGGTACATTTTTCCTCTTTTTAGTGGAATGGGATTGTAGGATATCCAGTATCCAGAGGTCAAGGTAGTATTTATCAGTTTCTTCACGCTGACGCTAAAACTGATAAATCTCCACCTTGACCTCTGGATACTGGATATACCTCTGGCTACGCTGTCACTAAAAAGGGAAAAAATGTCAGGGGGTCCGAGGGCTTCCGGCGAGTGGGTGAACTGCCCGAAAAGTTGCGCTGCAAATTATTTCATTGCGCTGGCCACCGATTTTCAGCGACCTGGATCTCGTTTTCGGCGCTGCCATATTTACGGTTAAGCTCTGCCTTGCCGTGTGCTGCCCGTCTCTGGCCCGCCTCGTTGCCGTGTTCTCTCCGTGTTCAGTGGTGGTCATGTGTGGTATCATCTCCAGCAAGTGAATTTTAGCTGTCCCATTATCTCTCCCTGTATCAGCCCGGCAAGTTGCCAGAGGTGCAGAGGGAGATTTGCGCAGCAAGTTGAGCTCAATTTGGAGGAGAACGTCAATCGAC
>Ga0137407_10003788_pt1 | contig 10078 bp, 11 predicted proteins | sample CZOMad2_2_16fung_FD_108410 | JGI IMG/M metagenome (GOLD analysis project Ga0137407, IMG submission 108410) | Vadose zone soil fungal communities from Angelo Coast Range Reserve, California, USA - CZOMad2_2_16fungal (Illumina Assembly) | ecosystem: Environmental > Terrestrial > Soil > Vadose...
CGAGCTAGCCGCCAACATTCGCCAGTTTTGGCCCGGGGCTACCGACAGGACAAGGCGGCCGCCCGGGCGGCCGCTAGAAGAGGAGCGTTGCCAGGCGGGTGCGGGCAGCCTTTACTGCGGGGTCGCCGGGCGGGAAGATCTCGAACAGCTCGATCAGGTGGACCCGCGCCTTGTTACGGGCATCGCCTGAAGTCCGCTTGATCACGCCGAGCAGACGGTCGAAGGCCTCCTCGGTCCGGCCGGAGGCGATCTCCACGTCGGCGACCCGGATCTGCGCCTCGGGGTCATCGGGGCGCTCGGCCGCCTCACGGCTGGCCGAGGCCTGGTCGTACTCGCTCACCCGGCGCATCAGGTTGACCTGGGTAAGCCAGCTCTTCGCCACCGCGTCACCGGGGGCATCCGACAGCGCCTTCTCCAAGATGGCCGCGGCGGTGTCCAGGTCGCCCTCCTCCATCGCGTCGCGTGCCTCGCGGTAGGCGGCTGGAATCTCATCCCCGGCGGCGGACGCCGCGGACTCCCCGGCGTCCCCCGTGCTGACGACAAGCTGATCGGCGGCCGAGAGCACCTAGGCCAGCCACTGGCGGATCTGCGCCTCCGGCATCGCGCCGAGGAACGCGTCTACCATCTGGCCGCCGATGACCGCGACCACCAGCGGGATGGACTGCGCCTGGAACGCCTGCGCGAGGCGCGGGTTGGCGTCCACGTCGACCTTTGCCAGCACCCAGGCGCCGTTCGCCTCGCTGGCGAGCTTCTCCAGCACCGGGCTGAGCTGCTTGCATGGGCCGCACCACTCCGCCCACAGGTCGATGATCACCGGGGTTGTCCGAGAGCGCAGCGCCACGTCGGTGTTGAAGCTCTGCTCGGTGACGTCGAAGACGAAGGCGGACGCCTCGCCCGCGGCGGGGGCATCAGCCTCGCCAGCATCGGGCGCGGATTCGGCGGCACGCGCGGCCGTCGCCTTGCGCTGCGCGGCTGCCTGTCGCGCGCTTAGGTCGATGGCACCATAGAGGGAGAAGTCCCGCGGCTGTTGCATATCTCTATCCTGCCAAACACTTAGGGTTCCCTGTCCCACATCTCCTGGGGATAACACATCAGTCAGCCGCGAACACAATCCGCGCATTCCCGCAACCGTAGCATTCCGCGTGCTACAGTCCACGCATGGCTAACGATGGCGAGGGGACGAGCGCCCCCCGACGAGGCAGGCCGCGCAAGTCCGGCCCGGACCGGCTGCAGCCGGATCCTGTGCACCACGCGGTGGGCTCGCAGAAGATCGGCATCCGCGAACTGCGGCAGCACGCCAGCGTCTACGTGGACCTCGTGGAGCGGGGGCATACGGTGGACATCACCAACCGGGGTCGCCTCGTGGCGCAGATGATCCCGGTCAAGGAGCCAGACAGCCCGTTGGAGCGCTGGATCGCCGCCGGGGTGATCGAGCGGGCCGAGGAAGCCGGAAGCCCGCTGGAGATCGACCCGTACCCGCCGCTGCCGCCAGGCCGGCCCACCGCGAGCGATGTCCTCGGGCAGATCCGGGCGGGGGACCGGCAGTGATCTACCTCGACTCCTCCGCGCTGGTGAAGCTCGCCTTGACCGAGCCGGAGTCGGCGGCGCTCACCGCCTACCTGGCTGAGCACTCAGACCAAGCCGTCGTGTCCAGCGCCCTACACAGGACCGAGGTACTGCGGGCCATCTGGCAGGCCGAGCCCGGTGCGCTGACCAGGGGCATGCGACTCATCCGGCGGATCGGGCGGGTGTCGCTCAGCGCCGACATCCTGGATAACGCCGCGACGCTGCCGCCGCAGCGGCTCGGCCCAACGGACGCTATCCACCTCGCCTCGGCACTGGCGATCAAGCGCGACCTGTCGGCCTTCGTGGCCTACGACAAGCGCCTGCTCGAGGCGGCGCAGGAAGCTGGCCTGCCCACCGCGAACCCAGCCTGAGCGAGCCAAAAGGGTTACAACCAGCTGAGGCTGTCTAGCGTCCTAGTTGGTAGCTCGGGGCGCCCGAGCCGCCAGCCACTAGCCATCCTCTGAATGCGTGGTAACCATTGATGCATGCCGCGAGTATCGGGCCGGCACCGTTCGCCACGGCACCGCAGCAGGCACGACGGACAGGCTGGAAAGAGGGAGGCGGCCCGGTGAGCGGGGACTCGGCTGGCGGCCTTACTGGCGGTAGCCCGGGCAACCGGGACCGCCCCGGTCGGGACGCGCCCGGCGTGGGCTCTGGCCCCGGCGGGACCGACAGTGACGGCTGGGACGTCATCAGCTCAACTGGCCCCTTCCTCATCAACCGGGGCAAGACGCGGAGCACGACGCCGGAGCAGCTGTTCACGGAGAACTACCCGAAGCTCGCGGGCTGGGTCCGACGGCTGGTCGATGACGACGACACCGCGCACGAGATCGCCTCCGAGGCGTTTGTCCGGCTGCTGTCACGCTGGACCAAGCCGAGCAACCTGGACAGCCCGCAAAGCTACCTGTACATGATCGCGACTAACCTGGTCCGCGATCACTGGCGCAAGATGGAGCGGGAGCGCCGCGCCATGCGCGCCGTGACCTCCGGCGGCGACCTGGAGCCGACGACGGACCCGGCACAGGACGTGGACGTGCGGGAGCTCATCCAAGGGCTGCCCCCTAGGCTGCGCGAGCCGTTCCTGCTGCACTACTACGCGGGCTTCGGCATCCGGGAGATCGCGGTGCTGCTCAAGCGGCCAGAGGGCACGATCAAGGCCGACTTGTACCACGCCAGGGGGAAGCTTAAGGAAGCATTGGAGGCACGCGGCCCGGGTAGCGAGCACAAGACCGGGAAGGCGAAGGGGGGCAAGGCACGTGATCCCAGGTAAGGACGGACTAGACGACTGGCTGGACCGCGAGGTACGGCCGCTGCCGCCGCCAGCCGGCACGTTCGAGCTGATCACCAAGCGAGCGCGGCGACGCAAGGTGCGCAAGCTAGCCGTCACGCTCACGTCGGCCGCCGCGGTCGCCGCCGCGGCGGTCTTCGCCGTGCCGACCGTCCTCGCCCTGCACCTCACCCCGTCCCACGGGAACGGCGTCACCATCGCCGGCGGGTCGCCGACGCCAACCCCGCAAGCGCTAACCAGCCCGCCCATCGCCGGGCCGGCGCTCAGCCCGACTAAGCCACCATCCGCCCCGGCGCCATCGAGCTCGCTCTCGCAGGGCCTCCCGCCGGCCGCCACCCGGCCGGCCGGCGGCCGGGTCCCCGCGAACTTCCAGCCGACCTCCGCCACGTTCGTCTCGGCGTATGAGGGCTGGACGATAGGACAGGCGGGCACGCCAGGCACCTGCGCCAACGCCGACCCGACGATCTGCACCTCGATGGCGCGGACGAACGACCGGGGCAAGACCTGGACCGGCGTCCCGGCGCCGGACACCAAGCTCGTCTCGGGCATCCGGTTCCTCGACGGGATCAACGGCTGGGCGTTCGGGCCGCAGCTGTGGTCCACGCACGACCGCGGCAACACCTGGACGCAGGTTGACACCCATGGCCAGGTGGTCATCGGCCTGGAGACTGGCGGCAAACCGGGAGAGGCCTTCGCGGTGTTCGCCACCTGCGGCGATACCACGATGACCTACATGACAACGGGATCCTGCACCAGCTACACCCTCATGGCGACCCCGGCTGACACGGACAAATGGGTTCCGGTCAGCCCGGCCACCACCGGCATGAGCAACGGCGGGAAAGCCGGGTCGTGGGCGACCATCGTGCTCGGCAACGGCGGGGCCTGGCTCCTCGGCCCGGATGGGACGGTGTACAGCGGCCCGGAGACCAGCGGGGGTTCCTGGCACACGGTGGGGAAGGCGCCCTGTGCCCCGACCAAGCTGCTTACCTGGGTGACGTCCGCAAAGTCACTCATCACCAGCTGCAGTGCCCAGGCATCTTCGTCCGGCGGCCAGCCGGTGGCGACGAGCCTGTTCACCTCCGGCGACGGCGGCATGACCTGGAGCGCGGCCGATACCGCCAATAGCAGCGGCTTCGTCACGTCGCTGTCGGGATCGCCCAACGCCCCGGTCATCTTGGCCACGACCAGCGGAATCGACGTCCGGACCAGCGCCGGGCACGAGCAGCAGGTCGCCTCTTTGCCGGGCGGGTTCAGTTACGTCGGCATGACCGGTGACAACCAGGGGGTGGCTGTCCCCGCGGACGCCTCGCTGCACGAGATCTGGATGACCTACGACGGCGGCCTGCAATGGAGCGCCTCCAAGGTCAGTACCTAGCCGGAGCCGCCGCCGCCTGGCCACGGTCAGCCGACGAAAGCAGCTTCTCGGCGGCCTGGTGCGGATCCAGGCCGCCCTCGGCTACCTGGGCCGCGAGCGAGTCGAGCAGCGGCCCGCCCAGCCCGCCGCGGACGATGCCGAACGCCAGCGCCAGCACCTCATCCCGTGCCCGCGCCACCCGGCGGCGGTCGCGCTCGCCGGAGGTCCCCAGCCACTCGGCGTGCCGGTCCAGCTGGCGCAGCAGCTCATCGATCCCCTCGGCCGTCGTCGCGACCGTCGTCACCACCGGCGGCTTCCACGCGGCGGCGGACAGCGCGACCATGTTCCGCAGGTCCCGCACCGTCGCCTGGGTGTCCGGCCGGTCCGCCTTGTTCACCACCAGCACGTCGGCGATCTCCAGCACGCCCGCCTTGGCGGCCTGGATCGAGTCGCCCATCCCGGGGACGACCACCACGACCGTCGAGTCCGCCGCGGAGGCGATCTCCACCTCGGCCTGCCCGACCCCGACCGTCTCCACCAGGATCACGTCGAATCCCGCGGCCTCCAGGGCACGCACCGCCATCGGCGTCGCGGCCGCCAGCCCGCCCAGCTGGCCCCGGCTGGCCATCGACCGGATGAACACGCCAGGGTCGGTCGCATGGCCCTGCATCCGCACCCGGTCGCCGAGCAGCGCCCCGCCGGAGAACGGCGACGACGGGTCCACCGCGAGGACCGCGACCCGCTCTCCCCGAGCCCGCAGCGCCGTGACCAGCGCGCTCGTCGTCGTGGACTTCCCCGCCCCGGGTGCCCCGGTCAGCCCGATCACCCGGGTGCCGGCCGCGGTCCGGTCCCGGCTGGTGTCTCCCGCCTCCGCCGAGGTCCCGTTCCTCATCTTCCCCAGGGCCCAACGACTCCGGGGGTCCCCGTTCTCTATCCACGAAATGACGCGAGCGAGCGCCCGCGGGTCACCGGCGTGCACGCGCTGGGCCACATCCGCGACTTCGGAGTCGAAAGCAGCGGGAACGCCGGGGTCGTTAGGGATGGTAGGGGTGTTCAGCTTCGGACCTTGAGCAGGAGTGCGGAGCCCTGGCCACCGCCGCCGCAAAGACCAGCCGCCCCGAGGCCTCCGCCGCGACGGCGCAGCTCGTAGACGAGCGTCAGCGCGATGCGCGTGCCGGACGCGCCGAGCGGGTGGCCCAGCGCGATGGCGCCCCCGTTGACGTTGACCTTCTCCGGGCCGGCCTCGAGCTCGCGCATCGACTGGACGGCGACCGAGGCAAACGCCTCGTTGATCTCGATCAGGTCCAAGTCGGCGACCGGCCGGCCAGCCTTCGCCAGGGCCTTCTTGATCGCGTTCGCGGGCTGGGAGTGCAGCGAGTTGTCCGGCCCGGCCACCGTGCCGAACCGGCCGACCTCGGCCAGGATGCTCGCGCCAAGCTGGCGCGCCTTCTCGCGGCTGGTGACGATGACCGCGGCTGCCCCGTCGGAGATCTGGGACGAGGAGCCGGCGGTGATCGTGCCTTCCTTGCCGAACGCGGGCGGCAGCTTGCTCAGCGCCTCAGCCGTGGTCCCGACGCGGATGCCCTCATCGTCGGCGAAGGTGAGCGGCTCCTTATTACGCTGCGGAATCTGGACGCTGGTGATCTCCTCGGCCAGGACGCCGTTCTTCTGCGCTAGCGCGGCGCGCTGCTGGGAGCGGGCGGCGAACTCGTCCTGCTCGGCGCGGCTGATGCCCAACTTGGCGTTGTACCGCTCGGTGGACTCGCCCATCGACATGCCGTCGAACGGATCGGTCAGGCCGTCGTAGGCCATCGCGTCGATCATCTCGACGGTGCCGAACTTGAAGCCCTTGCGCGATTTCGCCAGCAGGTGCGGCGCGCTGGTCATCGACTCCATGCCGCCGGCCACCACGATGTCGTATTCGCCCAGCCGGATCAGGTCCGCCGCCTGGGCGATCGCGTCGAGGCCAGACAGGCAGACCTTGTTGAGCGTCATCGCCGGGGTGGTCATCGGGATGCCCGCCTTGACGGCCGCCTGGCGGGAGGCGATCTGCCCGGCGCCGGCCTGCAGCACCTGGCCCATGATCACGTACTCGACGTGGTGCGGGGTGATGCCGGCGCGCTCGATCGCCGCCTTGATCGCAAGGCCGCCGAGGTCGGCCCCGGAGAAGCCGGCCAGCGAGCCGAGCAGTCGTCCGATCGGGGTTCGTGCCCCGCCGATGATCACCGGGTCAGTGGCATCGGGCATGGGGGCCTCCCTACTTCCTGGTAATACCTACCTGGAACGATACCCAGCATGCTGCAACGTATCGATCATGTGGGGATCGCCTGCCGGTCCCTGGAGGTCGCCATCGAGAAGTACACGTCCGTCTTCGGGCTGGTCGTCGTGAGCCGCGAGGTCAACGAGGAGCAGGGCGTGCGGGAAGCCATGCTCTCCCTAGGGGGGGTACTCCGGGAGACCCCCCGCCAACCCCCGGCAAAATCCGCAGGTGAGCTTGCCGTCTCAGCTGCGCCTTCCGCGTCGTATGTGCAGTTGCTCGAGCCGCTGGCGGACGACACCCCGGTCGGCAAGTTCCTCGCCCGCCGCGGCGAGGGCCTCCACCACGTGGGCTACGCTGTGGCGAACGTCACGGAGGCGCTGGCGGTGATCGGCGGGGCCGGTTCCGTTCGGCTTATCGACGAGCGGCCCCGGCACGGCTCCATGGGGGCCTCGATCGCTTTCCTGCACCCAGCCGACCTTGGCGGGGTGCTGACCGAGCTCGTGCAGCCACACGACGCGTGAGTCCGGGGCTGTGCGGGTGACGTGATGGTTTGCGGTGGTTTGGGCAGTCCTCTGACGTGCACGGAAACGTGATCTTTCAAGGGTGACCACCGGGGCACGGGAGGCGCAAGCGCCCCGTAGACTCCCTGCCAGGGCAGCGACAAAAGCCTCCGAAGACCCCACGGACACAGCGGAGGCGGAGTAGTGTGCCTGTCACTGGGCGAGAAACTCGCCGGAGTCCGCGATGCAGCGCCATCGACCCGGGGCCCCAGGGTTCGGGAAACACTGGGCTAGAGGTTCCGAGTTTGACGCCGCATGACCTGGGCAGTGCCGGCGATAACCCGGCCGATGACCCCGCCTGCCGTTTCCCCCGTCTAGCCAGGATATAGGCCACATGCAATCGGACATTGACGCGCAACTAACCAGCTTCTTCGAAGAGACCCCACCGCGTGATTTCGCCAAGGTGATGCGTGGCTATGACCCGCACCAGGTGGACGAGCACATCCGGCAGCTCGCCTCCGAGGTCCGCCGGCATCAGGAAGACGCGCTGGCCGCCCGGCGCGAACTGGGCGACGCGCACCGGCAGATCCAGGAGCAGGAGCGCCCGACCTACTCCGGCCTTGGCGCCCGGATTGAGCAGCTGCTCCGCCTGGCCGAGGAGCAGGCCACCGAACTCGTTCAGGCCGCCCGGTCCGAGGCGAACGAGATCAAGGCCGCCGCGAAGGTTGACGCGGCCGAGTTCCGCGCCGCCGCGGAGAACGAGGCCGCGGAGCTGCGGGCAAACGCCAAGCGAGAGACCGACGACATGCGCGGTGCCGCCGAGCGGGAAGCGGACTCGATCCGCACCTCCGCCCGGCGCGAGGCCGACGAGCTGACCTCCACCACCGAGCGTGAGGTCGCTAAGCTGCGGGCCACCGCCGACCACGAGGTCGCCGAGAAGCGCGCGGCCACCGAGCGGGACATCGCCAAGCTCCGTACGACGACCGAGCGCGAGGTCGCCCAGCTCAAGGCGAACGCCAAGCGCGAGCGGGATGAGATCCTCACCACCTCCAAGCGGCAGGCCGACGAGATGCGGTCGCAGGCGCAGCGGATCCTGGAGGAATCCGAGGCGCAGCGGGCGCAAGCCGAGGCCGAGTTCGAGATCCAGCTGGCCTCCCGCCGCGAGGAGGCTGAGCGCCAGGAGGCCGAGCGGCTGTCCGCCGCCCAGGCCGCCACGCAGAAGCTGGTCTCCGAGGCCGAGCAGCGCGCGTCCACCGCTGAGCAGCGGGCCGCGAAGGCGTCGGCGCAGGCCGACCAGACCCGCCGCGACGCCGACCAGCACGCCCGCCAGCTAGTCGCGAACGCGAAGAAGAACGCCGACCAGATCGTCGCGCAGGCCAAGGCTCAGTCCGAGGCGCTGCTCAGCGAGGCGAAGAACGACGCCGAGCGCCGTCGGCTCACCGCGCAGCGCGAGGTCGACGAGCTCACCCGCCAGAAGGACAACATCTCCGGCCACCTGGCGCAGGTCCGCCAGCTGCTCGGCGGCCAGATGGGCATCCCGATGCCAGCCATGGACCAGCAGGTTGCGGCCGCCCCGGCCAAGCCCGCGATCCAGGAGAGCGCTCCGGTGGCCCCGCCCGCCCCGGTTGCCGCCGCCCGGCCCGCGCCCGCCCCGGTCGCCAACGGGGCCGCCAAGGCTCCCGGCAAGGGTGACGGCGACGAGGACTGGTGGACCGACTAGCGGCTCCCTAGTTACGGCTGGCTCGTACGCGTCGAGGCCCCGAAGCATTCGCTTCGGGGCCTCGACGGCGCTTAGGTCAGTCGGGCCAGTCGGTGGGGAGGCTGCCGCCGGTGAGGGCGGTCGGGTTGACCGCCCGCACGATTTCATTCATCACGGCGCGTACATAGGGCTCGCCGACCCACAGGTGCTTGGCCTTGCTGACCGCGATCAGGTCGGCCTTGGGCACGCGGGCAAAGTGCGGGCGCGCCGCGTCCGGCGTCAGGTAATCGTCGAGCTCGGGGACCAGGGCGATCAGCGGCTTGCCGGAGGCGGCCCAGCGGTCCAGGTCGGCGTCGGTGGCCCGCTTCAGCGGCGGCGACAGCAAGATTGCCCCCTCGACCTGCGGCAGGTCACCCCAGCGCAGCGCGATCTCAGTGCCGAACGACCAGCCGAGCAGCCAGATGCGGGGCAGCCCGTTGCTGGCCGCCCAGCTGACTGCTGCCTCCACGTCGTAGCGTTCGGACTCGCCGCCGTCGAACTCGCCGTCGCTGCGGCCACGCTCGGACTCGGTGCCCCGCGTGTTGAACCGCAGGACGGCCAGGCCGGCGAGGGCGGGGAGCCGGTTGGACGCCTTCTTGTAGAGGTGGCTGTCCATCATGCCGCCATGCGTCGGCAGCGGGTGCAGGCAGACCAGGGTCGCGACGGGATCCCGGTCGGGCGGGAGCGCCAGCTCGCCGACCAGGTCCAGGCCGTCGGCGGTCCGGATGCCGATCGGCGTCCGGCGCGCGGGAAGGATCGTCGATGCCCTGATCTCGGTCACGGTGGCATTCGCTCGCTCTCGTTGTCGTCCGGCGTTTATCGCGCGCCGATATCGCCGGGGCGGCTCATCGTCCCGGCCTGCGCTGCATGCGCCGCTGCCAGCACGCGGAGTGCCAGTGCCGCCGGGTCTCGATGCCCGAGACGCGGCTCGGCCACGCGACCATGTGCGGAGTCCCGGGGTTGATCTCCTGGTCGCACCCGGGGCACCGGTAACTCTTGGTCGCGGCCGCGCCCGGCACCGGGCGTACCACCCAGTCGTCGTCTGGCCAGGCCTCAACGCGCTCCGGCCCCAGCGGGGCGGACGGAGCAGCGGGGCGCTGGCGACGGATCTTGCGCGGGCTCACAATAGTCCAGAGTATCGAGATCATTATGTGACGTATGTACTAACCAAGAGCGGTGCGCCACTCTTCCAGGGCACGCCCCAGCGGTCATGTATAGCCGCGGGCATCTCCCCATCCTCCACTGTCCAGCGCGCCCGCCAGGCCACCCGGGGCCACTTGACGTCAAGCTGATCGTATATGTTTGAGTTTTACAGTGCCCCCGCACCATAAAACCCAAACGTATATTCTAGTGGCCCCCTACGTACATGTGC
>Ga0137407_10003789_pt1 | contig 10077 bp, 5 predicted proteins | sample CZOMad2_2_16fung_FD_108410 | JGI IMG/M metagenome (GOLD analysis project Ga0137407, IMG submission 108410) | Vadose zone soil fungal communities from Angelo Coast Range Reserve, California, USA - CZOMad2_2_16fungal (Illumina Assembly) | ecosystem: Environmental > Terrestrial > Soil > Vadose zone...
GACTTCAAGAACAACGGCGACCGTTGGGTTTACTCGCTGACGGACAACACTCCCATTTTCAATCCCTTGAAACCTAACCAATTCCCCAATGGCATTCAACTTCAGGGTTCCAACGGCTGCAGTATTGACTCAAACAAATTTCTCTCGGATGGCGTCACACCCAACCCCGACTATGGCAATGAGAGCTGCACCGGTGTGCCCTCTTTTAACTCGCAGATCCGGCGGCCCGATTACGCCATTGGGAGTATCCTTCTTGGCGGCAAACACGTGCTCACCGCTACCTGGTTTGCCTGGGATGCTTCCGTGGCGCGTTCCAGCCAGGTTGGCCAGGTCGGTGACCGCACAGCGTCTTTTAACGCTGACGGTCTGGCGACCAGTTCCTGCCAGTATGATCTGGCGAACACAAAAAACCTCTACGAACCTCAGTGGACTCCCGCTTGCTTCACGGAAGCGTACACCAACCAGAGCAATTTCCCTCTCCACCGCATGCAGGTAAACCACGGGCTCACAGCACAGTTGAATCTCCAGTTCTCCGGAGCCGGAGCCAAGCGCTATCACCTGGGATCCCATCTCTCCACCATCGAAATTGGCGGAAAATTCCGTAACGCCCACAAGTTCGCCGACACCTTTACGGACAACTTTTCGCCCAGCGGGACGGGAACGCCTCTCCTCTTATCGCAGTTCTCCAACAAGCTGACGAATAACAACTACTACAACGGGGCTTACAAATTGGGCCCCAACCCCAATTTCTTCGATATCTATAACGCCTTCCTTGCCGACAAGAGCGCCAATCCCAATAACTATTCGCTCACGGAGGATACTTCCAGCCAATTCGACCTGATCGAAAAGGTCAGCGCCGGCTACGTGATGAACACCATTGATTTCAACAAAATCCGCCTCGTCGCTGGTGTTCGCTTCGAGGGTACCAATCTCGATACCGTGACTCCGGTTTTCGACGCCAATAACAATTTCATTGGCAATACCAAACTGAACGGTTCTTATGTCAAGGTACTGCCGAGTGCTTCTCTGCGCTTTAGTCTCAAGAACGACACGAACCTGCGTTTGGTCTACAGCCGCGGCTTCTCCCGCCCCGATCCGCAGAATATCGCCCAGGCGGTTTCCATCGACAACACAGCCAGCCCAATTCTCGTTGGCCTGGGAAATCCAAATCTAAAGCCCGAAACAGCCGATAACATCGACGTGCTCTTTGAGCATTACCTGAACCCCTTCGGCGTTATCACCGCGGGTTATTTCTACAAGAATCTGACGGAACCCGTCGTCACGCACCAGTTTGTTAATGTCACCACGGGGAACTTCGGCGGTGCTACTTGCTCTACGACGACAAAGTGTACAGTCACTCAGCCCGTGAATGCCGGCAGCGCCTGGTTGAACGGATTCGAGGTTGCCTATCTGCAGCACCTCACTTTCTTGCCCGGTGGATTCGCTGGTCTGGGGATCTCGGCGAACTACGGCTACACCGCTTCGCGCACTTCCTTTGGGCTCGATTTCAGCCGTACGGATCATCCTCGGCTCGTGCGCAACGCGCCGCACACTTGGAACGTCAGCCCGACCTACGATCGTGGTCGCGTCTCAATTCGAGTCGGACTTTCCTATAACGCCCAGAATATCGCCGGCTATGGGGACGGCACTCCTGGGCCATTCGGCGACAACTACTTTTATCCCCACCTTCAGTTCGATGCTCAGGGTAGCGTCAAAATGGCCCGTGGCCTTTCCTTTGTCATGTACGGGCTCAACATCAACAACGAGGTCTTCGGTTTCTACAACGGGAGCCCTCAATACATGCTCCAGCGCGAATTCTACAAGCCCACGATTGCCGCCGGTGTCCGCTGGTCCCCGCTTCATGAAAAATAACAAATCGGGCGTCGCCGTGGCAGAGCACTCTCTCCACATTTGCCGCGGCTACCGTCCAAAATCACCCTTGACACTTATATCGGCATGCTACAATCGTTGCCAGATAATACTGCGAGATCTTGTGAGAGTGCTGCAGCTCAACGCTGCTTTTCTTCTTAGACATCGTTTCCGAAACTCTGCGCAGCAAAACTCAAGCCCTGCGGAATCAGTAACTTATGAATTGCAAATTCTGTAATTCCTTTGTTTTGATATTTTTATGAAATGCCCGGGGGTAGGGAGGTGCCCATGTTCCAACCTGCAATAACCACGAGATTTTTCACTCATCCCCTTTGTTTTGACATTCTTGCACAACTCTTTTGCATCAGAGAGAGGGTTAACTCTATTATTTTCAAGCGTCTCCGCACTCTTTACCAAAAACACCAGGGGTGGGGTACCCCTCGCGAACAAACTCGTTCCTGAACTGGAGATTTAGCATGCGAAAGCCCTTCTTGGCAGGCGTAGTACTGGCAGGAGCAGCTGCGCCGATGGCGCTCGCTCCCTGGAACGGCATTTCGTCCTCGGCCGCCGCGCCTGTGGATCAAACAGCCGTCCTCGTTGGGGCCGGCGACATCGCCGACTGCAAGGACCTTTCCGGTGCCGAAGCCACAGCAAAACTGCTCGTACAAATTCCCGGAACCGTCATGGCTGTCGGCGACCTCGCCTACCCGGACGGGAGCAAAGAAAATTTCGCATGTTACGACAAGACTTGGGGCCGCGTGAAATCCCGCACCCGCCCTGCTCCCGGCAACCACGAGTTTCATGCTGCTGGTGCCACGCCGTACTTCGACTATTTTGGCGCCGCTGCCGGTGACCCAAAGGCCGGCTACTACAGCTACGAACTCGGCACTTGGCACATTGTTGTGCTGAATAGCGAATGTAAGGACGTCGGTGGCTGCGAAGCCGGTTCGCCGCAGGAAAAATGGCTTCGCGCCGATCTCGCTGCACACCCGGCCGCTTGCACCCTGGCCTATTGGCACAAGCCGCTCTTCAGCTCCGGCAGCGCCCATGGCAACGACCTCACCGTCAAGCCGCTTTTCCAGGCCCTCTACGATAGCAACGCGGACGTCGTTATCGGCGGTCACGACCACGATTACGAACGCTTCGCCCCACAAACTCCTGACGCCGCTGCGGATCCGGCTCGCGGCATTCGCGAGTTCGTCGTCGGTACAGGCGGTAAGAATCACCGCCCCTTCGTCGAACCAAAGCCCAACAGCGAATTGCGCGACGCCACTGCCTTCGGCGTTTTGAAACTTAACCTCAAGCCCGGTGCCTACGATTGGCAGTTCATTCCCGAAGCGGGCAAAACTTTCACCGATTCCGGCACCGGCACTTGCCATTGAGCCAGAGGATTTTTCGGATACCTAAACCAGTCTTTATTCCGCTCTCGGGCGGTTCTCGTTCTCGCTAGGCTTTTGTGGCAGAGTAATATGCGATGGCTGCATCCGAGAACCTCAACTCCGCCGGACGAGTTGCTTTCACGTATCCGAGTTTCGTTCTTTTCCAGTTGGGCCGTTTCTTTATCGTTCTCGCCGGAGAGATGCAATCCGTCGCCGTCGGCTGGCAAGTCTATGAAATCACGAAACGGCCACTGGATCTTGGTCTCGTCGGACTGGCGCAGTTTCTCCCCAGCATTCTGTTGTTTCTGGTCGCCGGCCATGTCGCGGATCGCTTCGACAGGCGTCGGGTCATCGTGGCCTGTTATTGCGGGTCCGGCCTCTGCGCGGGATCCTTGCTGGTTCTCACCGTACGCGGAGTACACAACTCCTATCCCATCTATGCTGTGCTCGTTTTGCTGGGTGTCGTGCGCTGCTTCAACGGGCCCGTGAGCCGCTCGCTGCTGCCCCAGTTAGTCCCAGAAAAAGACTTCGTAAACGCCGTTGCCTGGGCCTCCACCATCTTTCAGTGCGCCGTCGTCCTCGGTCCCTCATTGGGAGGAATCGTCTACGCAGCTTCTCGTGGCCCGGCCGCAGTCTATGCACTCTCCCTCGCTGCCGCGATCGCCGCCGCGCTCTCCACCTCGCGGATCAAGGTACAACCGGTAACGCGCCTTCCCGAGCCCATGAATTGGAAAACCACGCTGGCGGGGCTGCACTATATCTGGCGCGAAAAACTGGTCCTCGGTGCTATTTCCCTGGACCTCTTTGCGGTTCTGCTGGGCGGCTCCGTTGCTCTCCTCCCCGTCTACGCCAGAGAAATTTTGGAAACCGGTCCTTGGGGGTTGGGAATTCTTCGCAGCGCTCCCGCCGCCGGTGCGGCGTGCATGGCGATTTTCATCGCGCACAAGCCTTTTGACCGCCGCTCCGGATCCGTAATGCTCTGGTGCGTTGGCGGATTCGGCGTCGCCACTATTCTCTTCGGCCTCTCTCGAAGCCTCGTGCTTTCTCTGCTTGCGCTATTCCTTGTTGGCGCGACGGACATGGTCAGCGTCATTGTTCGCCAGATGTTCATTCAAGTCGGTACGCCCAATGAAATGCGTGGCCGCGTGAATGCTGTCGACATGATTTTTATTGGCGCTTCCAACGAACTTGGCCAGTTTGAATCCGGACTCACGGCACAGTGGTTCGGCGCCGTGCCCGCAGTGGTCCTGGGCGGGCTGGGCACACTCATGGTGACCGGATTATGGGCGTGGACTTTTCCGGAATTGCGCCGCGCCGGCGAGAGTGCTCAACCCGCCGAATAGGTCAGAAAGTCGAACTATTTCTTCTTTGATTTTGCCGGCGGGTTCTCCGGCATCGCCATCTCCATCGGAGTGCTCGCGCCTGCCGCGAGCTCTTTTTTCACGGATTCTGGTATCTTGTCCGCGTTCTTCACCAGAACGGCCACCTGCCAAATCTGTTTTTCCGTAAGCTGCCCTTTGAACGCCGGCATCCCCGACAGTCGAATTCCATTTTCCACTTTCCAATACGACTCCCACTCTTCGTCGTCCGTCACCCCCGTGCCTTTGAAGAGTTCCGGCGGCGCCGGAAACATTCCCTGCGCCTCCGCGGTCTTGGGCTCGTTCGGCAGGCCGTGGCACATCGCGCAGTGCTCCTTGTAAACCTTTGCCCCGGCAAGCACATTCGCTTCGTCCGCCGCTACCTGAGGTGCCGGGTGCGCCAGCTTATCCAGGTAAGCATGCAGTGCCACGCGCACGAGCCTCTTTTCAAACGGTATCGGCGGCGCCGAAGTGGCCACCGGCGCGTGCCCCGATGAGAAATAGTAATAAATGCCTCCGGCAACCAACAGGATTCCGAGCAAAATCCCTAGAATCAAGCCCTTGAGCATGTGGTTTTTCTCCCCACAAAACAGGATTAGTGGCTCCACGTCTTGAAGCCCGTGCCGTTCCGCGACAGTCTACTTTCTCCCGCCCATTTCTGCACCCCTCAATTTCCAAGAACGCCCTAAGTTCGCATTCCCGCCCAACCAATTGCACCACGCGAAGGTCCTGCCCAGGGGCTCGATCGGTACCCGTGTTTTCGTAACCTTTCGCCTCCAAGAGCCGTCTTATCTAGTCGTAGGCAAAGTTTTCCGGTAGGCTGCCGGTACCAGGCGCCGCAGCCCCCAGCGTCTACTTGCGATTGCCCTGCTTTCGGCAGACTCTCTCGCACAACTATTTTCATAATAGGAGCGAACGGATGGGCCAGACCAAGTCCTTAGACCTTCCCGACCCGGGCTCGGACAGCGCGTCGGCCACTGCGCCTTCGAAGAGCCGCTGGTGGCTCTGGGTTCTTGTGCTTGGCGTTGTAACTCTGGGCGGCTGGTATTACTACAGCGCAAAGAATTCCAGCCAGGCGGCCGACCCTGCCGCAGCCGCAGCGGCGGGTAAAAGCAAGGGAGGCTTCAGCGCAGCGAACATGGTTGTGCCGGTCGTGGTTGCCACTGCGCAACGCGGCGATTTGCCCGTTTATTTCAATGGACTTGGCACCGTGACCGCCTTCAACACCGTTACGGTTCGCAGCCGTGTCGATGGTCAGCTCGTCAGTGTCGCGTTTAAGGAAGGCCAGTTCGTCCACGAGGGAGATCTTCTCGCGCAAATCGATCCGCGCCCGTTCCAGGTACAGCTTGGGCAAGCGCTCGGGCAACTCGCTAAAGACCAGGCACAGCGCAAAGATGCGGAAGTCAATTTTGAGCGCTTCAAGCTTCTTTTCAAGGAAGGCGTGATCCCCCAACAGCAGCTCGACACTCAGGCCGCGTTGGTTGGGCAGTTTGATGGCGCCATCGCGTCCGATCAAAGTCAGATCGACAACGCCAAGCTGCAACTGACATATTCCCGCATCACCGCGCCGATCAGCGGCCGCATCGGCCTGCGTCTCGTTGACGCCGGGAACATCGTGCATGCCAGCGATACCAACGGACTTTTGGTGATCACCCAGCTGCAGCCTATCTCGGTGATTTTCAGCTTGCCGCAGGATCAGCTTCCCCAAGTGAACGCGAAGCTTCGCTCCGGCGTTCAACTTATGGTCGATGCTTATGATCGCGACGACACCGCCAAAATCGCCAGCGGAAAACTACATACCATCGACAATCAAATTGATCCAACCACCGGAACCTACAAGCTGAAATCCGTCTTTGCCAATACGGACAACGCTCTTTTCCCGAATCAATTTGTCAATGTCCACCTTCTCGTGGACACCAAGCGCAACCTCACGATCGTTCCCACTGCCGCCATCCAGCGCGGTCCGCAGGGAACTTACGTGTACGCTGCCGGCCCCGACAACACGGCGAAGATTCGAATCGTCACCATCGCGCAGACCACCGGTGACAGCGTGGGCTTGAGCGCCGGGTTGAATTCCGGTGATGTCGTCGTGATTGATGGTCAAGATAAGCTTCAGGACGGAACAAAGATCAGTCCCAGCCCGGCCGGCGGTTCGAATGGCGCTGGCCGCGGGGCTGCGTCTCCGTCTCCCGCCCAAGACGCGCCGCAATCCGGGAGACCTTCGAAAGGCCAGGCTGGAGGATCTCCGCGATGAGTCCGTCTCGGCCGTTTATTCTGCGGCCGGTCGCCACCACTCTTCTGATGGTCGGCGTCCTACTGGTGGGCTGGGTCGCGTTCCGGCAGTTGCCTATCTCTGCTTTGCCCCAGGTCGACTACCCGACCATTCAGGTGCAAACGTTCTATCCGGGCGCAAGCCCCGAAGTCATGGCATCTTCGGTCACGGCCCCGCTCGAGCGTCAGTTCGGCCAAACTCCAGGCTTGAATCAGATGACATCCACGAGTTCCTTCGGGAGCTCGATGATTACGCTGCAGTTTGATTTGGACCTAAATATCGATGTCGCCGAGCAGCAAGTCCAGGCGGCCATCAACAGCGCTTCGAATCTTCTCCCTCAAGGACTCCCCAACCCGCCGATCTACAGCAAAATCAATCCGGCGGACGCGCCCATCCTAACGCTCGCGCTCACATCGAAATCTCTTCCGCTATCCAAAGTGGAAGACCTCGCGGACACCACGCTCGCTCAGAAAATTTCTCAGCTCAGCGGCGTCGGGCTTGTCAGCATTAGTGGCGGCCAGCGTCCGGCAGTGCGCATCCAGGCGAATCCGACAGCCCTGGCTTCCTACGGACTGAGCCTTGAAGACTTGCGCACCGCGCTGAGCCAATCCAACGTCGATCAGGCCAAAGGCACGTTTGACGGCTTGCATCAGGCTTACACCATCGGCGCAAACGATCAGCTTATTTCCAGCAACAGCTACCGTCCGTTGATCATTGCCTACCGTAACGGCGCGCCCGTGCGGCTGACCGACGTCGCCACGGTTGTCGACGGTGTTGAAAATGCCAAGCAGGCCGCCTGGGCCAATCGGGACTCCGCCGTCATTCTGAATATTCAACGGCAGCCCGGCGCGAACATCATCGCGGTGGTCGATCGCGTGAAGAAACTTCTTCCGCAACTTCAAGCGGCGCTTCCCGCCGCCGTGCATGTGGATATTCTTACCGACCGCACCACCACGATTCGCGCGTCTGTCGAGGATGTGCAATTTACGCTGGTGCTGACGGTCGCGCTGGTGGTGATGGTCATTTTCCTTTTCCTGCGAAGTCTGCGCGCCACGATCATTCCGAGCATCGCTGTTCCGCTTTCCCTGATTGGCACTTTCGGTGTGATGTACCTGCTCGGCTACAGCCTCAACAACCTTTCTCTCATGGCCTTGACAATTTCGACCGGCTTCGTCGTCGACGACGCCATCGTCATGATCGAAAACATCAGCCGTTATATCGAGGAAGGCGAATCGCCCCTGCAGGCGGCGCTAAAGGGCTCCGAGCAAATCGGGTTCACCATCGTTTCGCTGACCGTTTCGCTTATTGCCGTACTCATTCCTCTTCTCTTTATGGGCGATATCGTTGGCCGCCTGTTCCGCGAATTCGCGGTCACCCTGGCGGTCACCATTCTTGTTTCCGCGTTTGTTTCGCTTACGCTCACGCCGATGATGTGCGCCAAGCTGCTCCGTCATCAGAAAAAAGAAGAGGAAGGCTGGTTCTACCGCAAGTCCGAGGATGCCTTCAATGCGGTCATTGCATTCTATGGCCGGACGCTGCAGTTCGTTCTGCGCTTCCGCACGACCACGCTCATTGTCACCGTCGCGACGCTCGTCGGGACAATTCTTCTCTACATTTATGTTCCCAAGGGGTTTTTCCCGGTTCAGGATACCGGCGTCATTCTCGGCGTCTCCGAAGGTCCGCAAAACGTCTCCTTCGCGGCGATGGCGCAGCGGCAGCAGGCGCTTGCAGACGTCATTCTCAAGGACCCGGCGGTCGAAAGCCTTTCCTCATTCATCGGCGTTGACGGAACGAATACCACGCTGAACAGCGGGCGCATCCAGATCAATCTCAAACCGCTGGCCGAGCGCCAAATCAACGCTTCGGATGTGATCCGCCGCCTGCAACCCGAACTCGCGAAAGTTGATGGCGTTTCGCTCTTTCTCCAGCCGGTTCAGGACTTGACGGTCGAAGACCGCGTCAGCCGCACGCAATTCCAGTACAGCCTCGAAGATGTGGATGCCAAGGAGCTCGCCTACTGGGCGCCACGCTTCATCGACAAATTGAAATCGCTTCCCGAGCTTCGCGACGTCGCGAGCGACCAATTAAACCAGGGCCTCGTCGCTTCCCTCACAATTGACCGCGACTCCGCGGCGCGCCTGGGAATTCTTCCTGCCGACATTGACAACACGCTCTACGACGCCTTTGGCCAGCGCCAAGTCTCCACGATTTTCACGCAACTCAATCAGTATCACGTGGTTATGGAAGTTGATCCGCAGTTCCAGCAAGATCCGGATTCGCTCAAGAGTATTTACGTGAAGTCTTCCAACGGCACGCAGGTCCCGCTGACCGCCTTCACGCATTTCGATCCCGGCGATGCGGCCCTCGCGCTGAATCATCAGGGCCAGTTTCCGGTGGTCACCCTTTCGTTCAATCTGGCTCCGAATGGCGCGCTCGGAGACGCCGTGAACGCCATCAACCTCGCCAAGCAGGAATTGAATATGCCCCCCAGTGTCCAGGCTACGTTCCAGGGCACGGCAGCCGCCTTCCTCAAGTCCCTGGCCAATGAACCCATCCTCATTCTTGCCGCGCTCGTTACTGTCTACATTGTTCTGGGCATCCTGTACGAGAGCTACATTCACCCGATCACGATTCTCTCGACGCTCCCGTCCGCCGGCGTTGGCGCCATTCTCGCGCTGCTTCTTTGCCGGACGGAGTTCAGCGTCATCGCGCTGATCGGCATCATCCTGCTCATCGGCATCGTCAAGAAAAACGCCATCATGATGATCGACTTCGCGCTGGAGGCCGAGCGCAAGGAAGGGAAGGCGCCGCTGGATGCCATCTACGAAGCGTGCTTGCTTCGTTTCCGGCCCATCATGATGACCACGATGGCGGCGCTGCTCGGTGGCCTGCCGCTCGCGCTCGGCGCCGGCGTGGGCTCAGAATTGCGCCGGCCACTGGGCATCACGATTGTCGGCGGTTTGATTCTCAGCCAATTGCTGACGCTTTACACCACGCCGGTTGTTTATCTGGCGTTCGATTGGCTTGGGCGACGTTTTGCTTTCCATGTCGGCAATCCCATCGAAGAGCCAGCCCCCGGAGACTAGCGCGTGAACTTTTCCTCCAACTTTTCCGCGCCCTTTATTCGACGGCCCGTCGCCACGTCGCTGATTACCTTTGCCATTTTTCTCTCCGGAGCTGTCGCATTTCGGTTTTTGCC